>RCNI01000030.1_pt1 | contig 94246 bp, 90 predicted proteins | sample 2041151 | NCBI WGS metagenome assembly RCNI01 (sample SAMN09708214, study PRJNA481090) | feces metagenome | isolation source: feces | place: Antarctica: Albino Rookery
AACTTTTTCAAGGTTTTTGCTTTGTCGCTTGCTGTCTCACGTGACAGCTTTGATATAATACCAAATTGAGCCTCAAAAGTCAACACTTTCAGCACAACTTTTTCCTCTAAAAGGCAAAACAGTTATTTTACACTATTTTAGTCAGTTTCAGCGCATATTTCCGTATATTTTGTAAAAGCTATGCTCAGAACGCAGTTTTTAAGAAAAGGTAGGCGTAATATTATGAAAAAGAGCACAGCATTTAGGCGTTATCTTCTCTCGTTTCTTTCTGTGGTTTGTGTTTGTCTGATCGCCGTCGGTATAGTCTATAATACTGACGCGCACAGAGAATCACCGGCAGTTCCCGTTCTTTCTAAAATGGGTTCACGTGGAGAAGAAGTCCGTCAAATTCAAAAGGTCTTAAAGCAAGAGGGCTACTATCACGGTTCTGTAGACGGTATTTACGGCTCCAATACACGCAGTGCCGTGCGCAGCTTTCAGAAAGATGTTGGTATTGATGTAGACGGCGTTGCTGGTCCTAAGACACTTCTTTATTTAGGACTTTCCTCCGGCAGCTCCGGTTCTTCCGGCAATGGGCAATACAGCAGTAATGATGTTTATCTCTTGGCAAAGGTAATTGCCGCGGAAGGCAGAGGTGAACCTTATACCGGACAGGTTGCTATCGGTGCGGTTGTATTAAATCGTGTATCACATTCCTCTTTCCCGGATTCCATTGCGGGTGTGGTTTATCAGCCCGGCGCTTTTTCGGCAGTTACGGACAGCAACTGGCAGGTAGAGCCGACACCGGATTCTAAAAAGGCGGCGAGAGATGCCATTAACGGCTGGGACCCGAGCGGTGGTGCTATCTATTATTATAATCCCCGTAAGACCTCAAACAAATGGATTCGCACCCGTCCGGTTGTTACCACAATCGGCGCGCATATCTTCTGTAAATAGGTTTTGCCGTGCGTCCTCTAATTTATACCATGAAAAAGAAAAAGCCTGTAAGGCACGTTCAGCGTGCTTTACAGGCTTTTGTGTTATAAAGATTAAGCTGCCTTTTTCGTCTTGTTTTCGCCAAGTGCGACAAGCCAGTTGGCTATGCCCCAAAGTACCATAGCGATATAGAGGAAAAGGGTGAGATAAAATCCCGTGGAAAGCTGGAAAATAGAAAGCTTTGCCGCAGCGCTCATTAGTTTAGCGACTAAGGCATTCGGAATAAAGGATGCAATCGTAACTTTTCCTGCCAGCAGCGGAACGGCAAGGTAGTGGAAAGAGATTGCCAAGCCAATCATGGAAAGCAAACCCGCACCAGCCAGAGCGGTTCCCACCGTCCTATTTTTAGAAAATGCCGAAACAAAGAATACGGCAAGTGCAAGAACAACCGCCAACGCCAAAAAGACAAGGCACGCAATGAGCTGTGCGCGAATCGGTTCAATAGATTGGAGTGCTGTCTCCATGTTAAACGATTCCGAGCCTTTCATTTGCGGTAACAGTTCCTCAACAAACATACGAACGCTGAGTGCCTGTTCGGTTTGACCGTTATCTGCGGTATTACCCTGAAGCTGTGCTATAAATTTAAACACTTCGGAATCCCACACCATGTAAACGAATTCGGAAAAATAGGTAATAACCGGCACGCAAATGGCTAAAATCGCCATAATAACGCGATAGCCTATATTCTTCGGCTGCTTAGCCTTACTCGAAGTTTGATTCTTTTTCATGTCGCCGTCTCCTTATTTACCCCAAGAGGAATTAAGTGCAACCGTCAAGTTGAAAATCTTCTTGTCTTCGGTGCTTCTCTTATCTACGCAGAAATAGCCCTGACGCATAAACTGGAATACATCACCCGGTTTTGCATCACGGATGCCGCCTTCTACGAGGCAGTCTTCCAAAACAACAAGGGAGTTGGGGTTAAGGTTGTCCTTAAAGCTGCCCTTGGATTCATCGGAGGGATTCTCTGCATTGAAGAGACGGTCATAGAGGTTGACCTGTGCTTTGAAGGAATCAGCAGCGCTGACCCAATGCATAGTACCTTTGACCTTTCTGCCGTCGGGAGAATTGCCGCCGCGGCTTGCAGGATCATAGGCGCAGTGTACAGCGGTTACATTGCCGTCTGCATCGGTATCGTAGCCCGTGCATTTTACGAAGTAGGCGCTCTTTAAGCGAACTTCATTGCCGGGGAAAAGTCTGAAATATTTCTTGGGCGGCTCTACCATGAAGTCTTCCTGCTCGATGAAGAGCTCCTTGGAGAAGGTCACCTTTCTTGTGCCCATTTCGGGTTTGCCGGGGTGGATTTCCACCTCTAAGGTTTCAGTCTGACCCTCGGGATAGTTATCGACAATGAGCTTTAAGGGACGAAGCACTGCCATAGCTCTGGGCGCATTTTCGTTGAGCTCATCGCGTACGCAGGATTCCAAAAGGCCCATATCTACCACGGAATATGCCTTGGAAACACCGATTTTATCACAGAAAGTACGAATTGCCTTTGCAGGATAGCCTCTGCGGCGCATACCGCTGAGGGTTACCATTCTCGGGTCATCCCAGCCGTCTACGATGCCTTCGTTTACGAGTGCCAAGCACTTTCTCTTACTGGTGAGGCAGTAGTTGAGGTTGAGTCTTGCAAACTCAATCTGACGGGAGGGCTGCGGTAATTCTAATTCCTTTAAGAACCAATCATAAAGCGGTCTGTGGTTTTCAAATTCCAAGGAGCAAAGGGAGTGGGTTACACCCTCTTTGGTATCGGAAAGCGGATGTGCGAAATCGTACATCGGATAAACGCACCACTTGTCGCCGGTCTGATGATGGGTAACGTGTGCAATACGATAGATAACGGGGTCGCGCATGTTAAGGTTCGGAGATGCCATATCAATCTTAGCACGAAGCACCTTTTCGCCGTCTGCAAATTCGCCGTCGGTCATTCTCTTGAAGAGGTCGAGGTTTTCCTCTACCGGACGGTTTCTGTAGGGGCTTTCCTTACCGGGAGAGGTCAAAGTGCCGCGGTATTCGCGGATTTCCTCTGCGGAAAGGTCATCCACATAAGCCTTGCCCATTTCGATAAGACGAATGGCACATTCGTAAATGAAATCGAAATAGCTGGATGCATAGTAGCAGTTATCCCACTGGAAGCCGAGCCACTGGATGTCCTCCTGAATGGATTCTACATATTCCATATCTTCCTTCTGCGGGTTGGTATCATCAAAGCGCAGATTGCAAGTGCCGCCGTATTTCTTCGCTGTGCCGAAGTTGATGCAAATCGCCTTAGCGTGGCCGATGTGCAAATAGCCGTTCGGTTCGGGAGGGAAACGGGTCTGCACGTGGTCGTAAACGCCGTCCTCTAAATCCTTATCAATAAAGTCATGGATAAAGTTGGAAGCCATGACATTTTCTTCTTTTTCAATCATCTTTTTCTTCTCCTTAAAGCCCCTTTAGTAAGGCTTTTTATTCCTTCACCTTTAGGCAAGCAAAGTTTTATAATACGCCGAAGCTTCGGAAAGTCTCGCTTTCACGGTTTCCTCGCCCAAAAGACGTAAAATGACATATAAATCGGGGGTCATGGTTCTGCCGGTTACCGCGATACGAAGTACCGTGGAAACGTCGCCGACGTGGCCCTTGAATGCATCGGGATTCTGCTTATATTCCTTAACATTCGGGGTAAAGCCGTTCGGCTCGCAAAGGGATTTAACTTTGGAGAACCAGGTGTCCTTATCATCGTCCATTGCCCAGAGGTCCTTATACATATCTAAGATGTTTGCCGCATCGGCAGGCGATACGTGCTCGGGCAGGTCGAAGTGCGGCTCATAGGAATCCGCATACATATAAGAAAAGGTTTCGGGAAGCTCATCCCACTTGGCAAGGTCTTTTCTCGGCTTTTTGCCGCCACGGTCGAGAGACAGCATACCGATAGCCTTATCCTTTTCGTTTTCTAACTTTTCAGCATAAGCAGGGTTAAACTGCTTTGCCCAAGTGAGTGCACGGTCATAGACCTCTTCGGCAGTCATTCTTGCGACACAGTTTTTGCTGATGTCGGTAAGCTTTGCTAAATCGAAGAGAGCACCGGATGCGCTCATCTTTTGCAATTTAAAGTTGAATTCCGAGAAGTGCTTGTCGGGGTTGGCGGTGCGCCATGCCTCGAAGTCGGAATTCAAAAGGGTCATGAGATACTCGGTCAATGCCTCTTTCGGGTAACCTCTTTCAATGAAGTAGCCGACTGCGGCTTCCGGGTCTTTACGTTTCGAGAACTTGCGCTTTGTGCCGTCCACCTCGTCGATTTTCATAACCTGCGGGGTGTGTGCATATTTCGGAGTTTTGTAGCCGCACGCCTTAAAGAGGGCGATGTGCTTGGGCACGGAGGAAATCCATTCCTCACCGCGGATAACGTGGGTGGTGCGCATGAAATGGTCATCGCAAACGTGTGCGAAATGATAGGTCGGAATACCGTCACTCTTTAAGAGCACTTCGTCAATGATGTTTTCGGGCATTTCGATTTTACCTTTGATAACATCCTGGAAAGCGATTCTCTTATTTTCGTCGCCGTCGGAGCGGAAACGGAGCACGTAGGGCATACCGCTGTTGATTTTTTCTTCAATCTCCTCGAATGTGAGGTCACGGCACTTGGCATATTTGCCGAAGTAGCCGCGGATAAGAGCGCCGTCCTGTTCCTGCTGTTCGCGAAGGGCGGAAAGCTCGTCCGCTGTGCAGAAGCAAGGATAAGCAAGACCTTTCTGAACCAGGCTCTTCGCAATGGTCTGGTAAATTTCGACTCTTTGGCTTTGGGTATAGGGACCGTAAGCGCCGCTCTCTGTGCCAAGACCGGTTACGCCCTCGTCAAATTCAATACCGAAGTTGTCGAAGCCTTCGATGATAGCGGAAACGCCGTCGGCAATTTCTCTTTTCTTGTCGGTATCTTCAATACGCAGATACATAAGACCGCCGGAGGCTTTTGCCGTCATATAGTCGGTGAGTGCACCAAAGAGACCACCAACGTGGAGATAGCCAGTCGGGCTGGGTGCAAATCTTGTAACTCTTGCGCCTTCTTTTAAATTTCTAGGCGGATATTTTTCTTCTAAATCCTCGGGAGTCATGGTAATCTCGGGAAAGAGAAGCTCTGCTAATTTTTCACATTCCATAGAATTCAAAGTTCAATAACACCTCATTCGGGATAATTCTTTCTGAGAACTTGTCGAAGCTCTTTTGTCTTGCTTTTCTATACTATAAAGAGAAAAGAAACACAAAAATGCCCGAAAATGTTTCTTTCCGAAAAAGCGAAAACGTCCTGCGCCTCTAAAAAGGCGCAGGGCATTGTACTGCTTTTTTCGTTTCTTAGGCTTCTTCTGTAAGCTTCAAAGAACGAACGATCTCTGTAAGCTTTTCTCTGGTGAAGATAGCCGGAGTCGGATAGAGCGGATGTGCTTCTTTAATCGCACGGGAAACGATAGTGTCAATATCCTCATCCTTAATCTGTGTGAAGCCGGTCGGGATGTTCATTCTAGCGTTCATCTGACGGATTTCTTCGATGAACTTTTCTGCCTTATCTGCTTCGCTTGCGCCTTCGATACCAACAATATCAGCAAGCTTTGCAAGGGGCTTATAAGCAGAGCTACCGTAAGCTTCCAAAACTACGGGCAAAATGATAGCGTTTGCAAGGCCGTGCGGCACGCCGTACATACCACCGAGGTTATGAGCAATCGCGTGAACGTAGCCAACATAAGCTCTGGTGAACGCCATACCTGCATAGTAGGAAGCCAAAAGCATGTTGTTTCTAGCTTCGATATTTTTGCCGTCATTGTATGCGGTTTCGAGGTTATCAAAAATCATTTTGGTTGCCTTTTCCGCATAAGCAAGGGTGGATTTCACATTGCTCTTACCGATATAAGCTTCTACCGCATGAGTTAAAGCATCCATACCTGTGGTGGAAGTAATGTGCGGCGGTAAGCCAACGGTGAGTTCCGGGTCTAAAACTGCAAATTTAGGACGAAGAACCGGGTCGTTGATCGCATATTTTTCATGGGTCTTCGGGTTAGAAACAACCGCTGCAAGGGTGGTTTCGGAACCTGTACCAGCTGTAGTCGGAACAGCGAAGAAAGGCGGAAGCTTTTTCATAACCTTTAAAAGGCCACGCATCTGCGGAACACTCTTGTTCGGACGAACAACTCTTGCTGCTGCAGCCTTTGCGCAGTCCATGGAAGAACCGCCGCCGAATGCGATAACAGCTTCACAGCCGTTCTCTACAAATAAAGCACGAGCCTCTTCAATATTGTCAATGGTCGGGTTGGGCTGGGTGCCGTCATAGACAACATATTCTACGCCCTCTGCTTTTAAGGCATCGAACATACCGTCTAAAAGATGCAAGCCCATGAGGCCCTTATCGGTAACAACTAAAACCTTAGCAAGACCTTTTTCCTTAATGAAACCGGGCAACTTTTTGATAGCGCCAGGTCCGGTTAAAAGCTGCGGCTCAGACCAGTCAATGGCATAAGTCACAATTTTCATGATTTTTTGATACGCACGATAATAAGCTACTTTTAAAGCCCACATAATTAACCCACCTTATCTTTAAAATTTAGAGTTAAAACTATTTTACAATGTTTAAGTCTTTTTTGCAAGCTTTTTTGAAATATTCCTCGGCACGGCGGCTGTCGCTTTGAATCGCTGCACGTAATGCAGAGAAACTGTCGAATTTCTGCTCGGGTCTTACATAAGTTAAGAATTCCACGAGCGGCTTTTTGCCGTAGAGATTTTCATTCAAGCCCAAAATAAAGGTTTCCGCTAAGAGTGCCTTTGTGCCGATTGTCGGTCGGATGCCGAAATTCGTAACACCGGCATAGGCCTTGCCGTCTACCGTCACACGGGTGATATAAACACCCTTTTTCGGCTGTACGAAGCCCTCGGGAAACTTCTGGTTGATGGTCGGGCAGTCAATCGTTCTGCCGCGTGCATCGCCGTGCACCACGGGGAAATCTATCGAAAAGCTTCTGCCGAGCATGGCGTTTGCCTCCTCCATAGCGCCATTTTCAATCGCCGCACGAATACGTGTAGAGGAGATAGGTTCACCGTCATAGCAAACAGTTTTTGCCACGTGGAGCGATATGTTTTCTTTCTCGCAAAGGGCTTTTAGCACTTCGGTATTGCCTGCTTTTTTCTTGCCGAAGGTATAATCCTCGCCGCAAGAAAGTGCACAAGCTCCGAAACGCTTTAAAAGAATTTCATAAAAGAAATCCTCGGGAGAAAGTGTGTAAATTTCCTTAAAGGAAACCGTAAGCGGCGTGATGCCCCACTCTGCCAAAAGTGCATCTCTAGCTTCTTCGGTAAAGAGAGCCGGCGGTGCCTGCCCCTTGACCACGGCCTGCGGATGCTCGGTAAACAGAAGCGCCGAGGGCTGTCCGTTGCCGTCTTTGGTTTCAAAAAGCACCTCTTTGTGCCCGAGGTGCAAGCCGTCAAATGTGCCGAGAGCTATGGAATTATTCTTCACCGACATACACCCTCTTTACAAGCAGGTTCTCGTTCTCCGCAAGGGATTCGCCGAGACCTAAAAAATCGCCATTTGGCGCATAAACCCGGAAATAACCTTCGCCGCTAAAATCCTTTAAACGGTTTTTGAGTAATTCGCCGCCATTGTGGAAACGCACCGCCTGCGCTTCGGTGACCGTAATGGCAGGATAGCTTTCGAGACACGCGGTCAGCGGCAGAATGCACTCGTCTAAGCGGTTTTCATCTCGCAGCTTTTCGAGTTCTTCCAAGGTCACGCTTTGAGAAAGCGTAAAGCCGTTGGCCTCAATGCGTCGGAGCGCGGTTAAAATCGCACCGCAACCGAGCTTTTGACCGATGTCATCCGCCAAAGTGCGGATATACGTACCCGCCGAGCAGGTGACGCGCATAGAAAATTCGGTATCCGTTATGTCGAACACCTCTAAATCGTAAATCGTCACACGCTGCGTTTCGCGCTCAATTTCCACGCCCTGTCTTGCCAAATCATAAAGACGAACGCCGTCCTTGAGCTTTGCCGAATACATGGGCGGTAGTTGGTCGATTTCGCCGAGGAAGGACAGCGCCGCCGCCTTGATTTCTTCGGGAGAAACCGAAACCGCCGATTCGCTGCGCACGGTGCCCGTGATATCCAGCGTATCGGTGGTTTTGCCTAGCTCTACGCGAGCTTCATATGCTTTTTTATGGGTCGGGAGCAGACTGATAAACCGCGTCGCGCCCGAAAGTGCAATCGGGAGAACTCCCGTTGCCATCGGGTCGAGCGTACCGGTATGTCCCGCTTTTTTCAGCCCTAAAATACCTCGAACGCGGCGAACTGCCAAAAACGAGGTCATATCTTTAGGCTTATCTAAACAAAGAATTCCTGTCATATCGCATTTATTTCTGCTTCAATGAGCTTAATGAGTTTTTCTTTTTCTGCTTCGTAATGTGCACCATCTAAGGTACAGCCTGCGGCTCTGGCGTGACCGCCGCCGCCCATCTTTTTACAGATTTCGGAAGCGTCCACGGGCGCATGAGTACGAAGGGAAACCTTATAAGAACCGTCCGATTTTTCGCGCACGGTAACGCCTGCCAAAACGCCCTCAATCTTACGCGGCACAGAAGAAATGCCGTCGCAATCGGCTTCGCTGCAGCCGCTTTCCTTGAACATTGCCTGAGAGAGAAGCACAAATGCACACTTGTCCTGGGCATACATTTCAATATTCTCAAGTGCCATAACCTGTAAGCGGATATATTCTTTGGTTCTGGTTTCAAACATCACCCGGTTGATTTCGCCGGCTTCTGCACCGTATTCCAAAAGCTCCGCCGCAATTTTGTGGGTTCTGGGCGTTACATTCGCATAGCGGAAGCAGCCTGTATCGGTAGAAAGTCCTGTGTAAAGGCAATCTGCCATAGCTGCATCGAACTTTACATTCAAAGCTTCGAGCACTGCAAAAATGATTTCACAGGTTGCCGCGCATTCCTCTAAGCAGAGGTTTTTCGCATAGCCTGTGTTGGAGCGGTGGTGGTCGATACATAAATCCACCTTGTCGCCATACTGTGCTTCATAGGTATCCCCTAAGAGCTTTTTGTCGGCAACATCCACAGCCACAACGAACTGCGGCTCAAAATCCCCCACTGCCAAATCACGCATCATATAGGCGTATTTTTCCGGTATGGTATCGCCGCAAACTGCCTTAACCTGCTTGCCGAGCTGTAAAAGCGCTCTGTGCAAGGCGAAAGCACTGCCAAGCGTGTCGCCATCAGGACTCATATGGGTTAAAATGAGAATCCGGTCCTGCTCTTTTAAAAGCGCCGCCACTTGTTTCACGTCTAATTCGTGCATTTTATTCTCCCTTAAATCCTTCGATTTTCTTGAAAATCTCCATGCCGTGCTCTACGGAGTCATCGGCAATAAATTTGAGTTCCGGCGCTTTGCGAAGATGGAGCTTCTGCCCCACCTCGCGGCGCAATCTGCCTGTCGCACTAACGAGGCCCTTCACCGCTTCTTTCGCGGTGTCGATGCCCTCGAGCGCACTGACATAGACCTTTGCATAAGACAAATCCTGTGTAACTTCTACACGGACAACCGTCAGCATTTTGTCTTTCACTCTGGGGTCTTTGAGCTCACGAATGAGCGCCACTAACTCTCTGTGAATATCTTCCGCTACGCGGTCTTGTCTAAATCCTGCCATGGTTTACCTCCCATGAAACTGACTAATTTTAGTCTCTGTATTCTTCCATCATGAAGGCTTCTAAAACGTCGCCTTCCTTAATATCGTTGAATTTCTCGAGGCCGACACCGCATTCATAGCCCTGTGCCACCTCTTTAACGTCATCCTTAAAACGCTTTAAGGATGCAATCGCATCTTCTGCGATAACAATACCGTCACGAACGACACGGATTTGTGCGTTTCTGGTAATCTTACCGTCTACAACGTAAGAACCGGCAATCATACCTGCGGAAGAAAGCTTGAATACGTTACGAACCTCTGCTCTGCCGAGAAGAACCTCACGGAACTTCGGTGCAAGCATACCCTTGATAGCCGCTTCGATTTCTTCGATGCAGTCATAGATAACGCGGTACATACGCATGTCGATACCGTCACGCTCTGCCATTTCAGAAGCAATCGGGTTCGGACGAACGTTAAAGCCTACGATAATCGCATTGGATGCGCTGGCGAGCATAACGTCGGATTCGTTAACTGCACCTACGCCGCCGTGGATAACCTTAACCTGTACTTCCTCGTTGGAAAGCTTCTCGAGGCTCTGACGAACAGCTTCTACAGAACCCTGAACGTCTGCCTTGATGATGATGTTGAGGTCTTTCATTTCACCCTGGTGGATGGAGTCAAAGAGGTTGTCGAGGGTAACCTTCTGGTAACGGTTGAATTCCTCTTCCTTAGCTTCCTGCTTTCTCTTTTCAACAAGTTCACGAGCCAATCTTTCATCGGAAACCGCGTCGAAGGTGTCGCCGCCCTGCGGAACGTCTACAAGGCCGGTGATTTCAACCGGAACGGACGGGCCTGCTTCGTCTACTCTTCTGCCCTTATCGTTGGTCATTACACGAACTCTACCAACGGACATACCTGCAACAACGGTGTCGCCGGTGTGGAGGGTACCGTTCTGTACAAGAAGGGTTGCTACGGGGCCTCTGCCCTTATCAAGTCTAGCTTCGATAACAACACCCTTTGCCGCACGGTTCGGGTTCGCCTTGAGTTCCTGCATTTCTGCAACGAGCAGAACGGACTCTAAGAGCTTGTCGATGTTCATTTTCTTCTTTGCAGAAACCGGTACGCAGATTACGTCGCCGCCCCACTCTTCGGGGATAAGCTCATACTCGGTGAGCTGCTGCATGATTCTGTCGGGGTTGGCTTCCGGCTTATCCATCTTATTGATCGCAACAATGATGCTAACGCCTGCTGCCTTTGCGTGGTTGATTGCTTCTACGGTCTGGGGCATGATACCGTCATCCGCCGCAACAACTAAGATAGCAATATCGGTAGCCTTTGCACCTCTGGCGCGCATGGAAGTGAATGCCGCGTGACCGGGGGTATCGAGGAAGGTGATCTTCTGACCGTCTAAGTCTACACGGTATGCACCGATGTGCTGGGTGATGCCGCCTGCTTCGCCTGCGGTCACTTCGGTATTACGGATTGCATCCAAGAGAGAGGTTTTACCGTGGTCAACGTGACCCATAACTACAACGATCGGATCACGAGGCTCTAAGTCAGCTTCGTCATCTTCGGTATCGTCGATGATTCTTTCTTCAATGGTAACAACCACTTCTTTTTCAACCTTTGCGCCGAGCTCTGTTGCAACGATTTCTGCGGTATCGTAGTCGATAACCTCGTTCACGGTTGCCATTTGACCTAAAGCGAAAAGCTTTTTAATAACTTCTGCGGCGGTCATCTTTAAGAGTGCCGCCAAATCGCCAACGGTGATTTCTTCGGGCACGGTGATTTTAATCTGCTTCTTTGCGCGCTCAGCTGCGATTCTAGCCATACGCTCTTTTTCGGTTTCATGCTTTCTGGAGCGCATGCCTTGACGTCTGTACTGCTGAGACTTCTGTTTGAGCTTCTGCTTTCTAACCACATTGTCGCCGCTGTTCTTTTCGTTAGCGGGTGCAATGTTTTCATAGCGCTCGTTGTATTTGTCGAGCTCTACGTTGCCGGCTCTGGTATCTACGTGGCGGATTTCGCCCTTGGTTCTGGACTGCATGGGCTTGTCGGCCTTGTCTTTCTTCTTCGGTGCAGGTGCAGCCTGTTTTTTATCCGCTGCCTTGTCTGCATTCTTTTCTGCGCCGTTATTCTTTGCGCCGTCTTTTTTATCTGCGGCCTTTTTCGGTGCAGCTTTCTTTTCTTTTGCTTCGGTCTCCTGCTGCATGGCAAAATAACCGTCAAAATTTTCAACCGCGTTTTCTGCGGTAAGTACGTCAAATAAAACGTCTAATTCTTTTTCTTCTAAAGCGGTCTGCGACTTCTTCTCGTCGTCAAAATACGGTGCAAGTGCGTCCGTCAGCTTCTTGCTTGAAACGCCGAAATCTTTTGCCGCTTCGGAAAGCTTATATTTTTTCGTCATGGTATCCATCCCTTCCGGTAAGTTTTTCTATTGCACTGGCAAAGCCCTCATCATCTACAGTAAAAACGGCAACCGGCTTTGTGCCGATGCTCTTTGAAAGCTCTATCTTGCTATAAGGCGTACAGGCTATCGCCGTATTTGCACGCTGTGCGGTACGTGTCATTTCTTCTTTCAGTCTTTCTGAGGCATCCTCTGCCAAAATGCAGAGCTTTGCTTTTCCCCCGAGCAGAGCACCCTCTGCGGCATCATGGCCGAGACTGAGTGCACCTGCACGTCTGGCAAGTCCCAAAAGACCGGTGAGTTTATTCGGCATCATACTGTTTGAACGCCTCCTCAAGGTCTGCCCACACCTCATCGGGTATGCGGCACTGGAACACGCGTTCTAAGGCGCGTGACTTCTTGGCTTTTTGGAGACACTGAGCACTCGGACAAATATAAGCGCCTCTGCCGGGTTTCTTAGAAGTCAAATCAAGGCTGATTTCTCCCTCTGGAGATTTTACAATGCGGACAAGCTCACGCTTTTCCTTTTGTTCTTTACAGCCGGTGCAAAGCCGCTTCGGTATTTTCTTTTGCTTTGTCATAGGTACTCCCTTCCTTCGCCGTTTCTGTCTATAATAAGTATAAGCCTGCTTTTGAGGAATTAGCCCTCATAAAAGCCGCTTTCGGGCTTAATGTCAATTTTCCAACCGGTCAGTCTTGCTGCAAGACGGGCATTCTGACCCTTATTGCCGATTGCGAGAGAAAGCTGATGATCCGGTACAGTAACCTGGCAGGACTTGGCTTCCTCGTCGAGCACTTCTACCTTTAATACATTTGCAGGAGCAAGTGCAGCTGCTACAAATTCTTCGGGCTTTTCACTGTAAACCACGATGTCAATCTTTTCGCCGCCGAGAACTTCCACAATCTTGTTTACACGGGAGCCTCTCGGGCCGATGCAAGCGCCGACCGGGTCAACCGCTTCATCCTTGCTGTGAACGGCAATCTTGGTTCTTGCGCCAGCTTCACGGGAAACCGCTTCAATGGTAACGGTGCCGTCATAGATTTCGGGTACTTCGGTCTCGAAAAGACGCTTTACAAGACCCGGGTGTGTACGGGAAATCATGGCCTTGGGGCCCTTTTCGGTGGTACGAACTTCTACGATAAATACCTTAATAAGCTCGCCTTCGGTGAATTCTTCACCCGGAACCTGCTCGCCCTTCGGAAGAATCGCTTCTGCCTTGCCGATTTCCAAGGTAACGTTGCCGGTAATGGGGTCAATGCGCTGTACCTTCGCGGTAACAAGCTCCTGCTGTTTGGATTCGAATTCCATCATCATCTGACCGCGTTCTGCATCACGGATGCCTTGACGGATAACGTGCTTTGCGGTCTGTGCGGCGATTCTGCCGAAGTCCTTGGTTTCGAGCGGAATGAGAATGGTTTCGCCAACAACGGCGTCTGCCTTATATTCTCTCGCTTCTTCCAAAGAAAATTCCATATCGGGGTCTTCCACGGGGTCTGCTACAATCTTATGCAGCTCTACGCGCATTTCTTTCTTTTCGGGATTGATTTCGCAAGAAATGACATCCTTGCCGTTATAATCCTTTTTTACAGCTACAATAATAGCTGCCTGAATCTTTTCGTAAAGATATTCTGCCGGGATGCCTTTTTCCTTTTCGAGCGCTTCAACTGCCTCAAAAAATTCCTTATTCATGCCTTAAAAACCTCCAAAATCATCAAGTTTAATAAATGATGTTTCCTTTTTATTGAATTCTAAAACGGTACCGTCTTCTGTTTCCATGACAACGTAACCGTCTGCATACGATTTTAAAATACCCTTAAATTCACGAACGCCGTCCTGTGCCTTCATGAACTTCACCCAGATTTTCTCGCCGAGGTATCTTTCAAAATGGAAATCTCTAACGAGCTCTCTCTCGATACCGGGGGACTGCACCTGTAAGCTGTAGCTCTGGTCGATGGGGTCTGCCTCATCGAGCGGTGCATCCAGCGCATGGCTCATGGCCACACAGTCATCGATGTCTACGGGTTCTGCTTCCTTATCAATAATAATACGCAAATACCAGTCGGCGCCCTCTTTCACAAAGCGAACGTCCCAAAGGATTAAGCCGAGTTCTTTTGCCAGGGGCTCTGCAAGCTCCCAGACCACCTGGACGGTGTTTTTCTTCTTTTCAGCCATATTCTCTCCTACAAAACAAAGAGAGCGGGTCGCCCCACTCTCCAATCTAACATTTATTCGTACAGTAGCATAATACCACAGTTTCAAAGCTTTTGCAAGTCTTTTTTCGCTTTGTGCCTTTATATATAAGGAAAAGCGCGTTTAAAGATCGTCTGCATCCTGCGTGGGTGCTTCCTGTTTATCCTCGGGTGTACCCGTGTAACTGCCCAAAACGTCGGTATAAAATCCCTCGGCTTCTTCGTCGAAGCCGTTCCAGATTTCGCCGATTTCCTCCGTCTTAGCGCGAAGCTTTGAAAGTGCCTTTTTCGATGGCTGTACTTGGTTTTTCCTTTTCATTATATATAAGCCCCCTTTTTCTTTTGTATTTTTCTGTGCTTTTTTCATTTTTCCCAGAATCGGTTTGTTTACGCAGAAAAAGCACTTGAAAATTAAAAAAATCCAAAATTTTCTTTTTAAATCTTTAATTTTCGGTTGACTTTTACCAAAGGGGTTGTTATAATACCATTGTATATTTGGTGCGGAGTCTCTGCACCGTAAAGGAAAGGAAAGCACTGATATGAAAAAGATTTCTTCCATTCTTCTCGCACTCACAATGCTTTTGGCACTTTGCGTACCGGCATTCGCAGGTGAGGCAGTAACCGCAATGACTCATGAAGGCGGCAAGCAGATTGCATCCGCTATTGTTCGTTATGTAGACAAAGCAACTTCCGAAAATGCTCAACAGCCTCAGGAAATTTTTGCTGACGCTGAAGTAAGAGCCGCTATGTATAAAGAAGCTGTTTTACCGGCAATTACCATGGAAAAGTTCGGTGATGAAGCTTACCGTGAAGCCTCCGTTAACGAGGCTGTTAAAGCTTTAAAGGCAGACTATGCTCTTTCCGATGAAGTTGCAAACGCATTATCTGCAGAGCTTAAAGGCTTCCTCAAGGATAACTATGTTGGCGTTGACAAGTTCGACAAAGACGAAATCAAAGACAACGTTGCAGATAACTTCTCTGACAACGACTTGAACGGTCTTTTCGATTCTCTTAAGAACAGCATTAACGACTTAAGCGGTCGTGTTACTGGCGTTCTCAGAGGCGTTGGCGGCGGCAGCAGCGCAGGCGGCAACGCAGCAGAAGGCGAACAGCCCGAAGCAGGTATGAAGGACCCCACCGGTGATACCGCAATCTTCGCAGTTCTCGGTGTTGCAGCAGTTGCAGGCGTAGCTCTCGTAGCAACCAGAAAGAAATCTGCAAAATAAGCTTTCACTACATAAATAAAAAGCACTGTGATTTTCACAGTGCTTTTTTCTTTGCCTTTTTTTCAGAACGAGGAACACATTCGCTATTCACTGTACTGCGTTCCGTATTCTTTTCCCCACGTCTTTTGCCTTGTACTTTGCGTTCTGTACATTGTAGTTTTCCTACAATTTCTAGTCTGTGCCTTCTTTCTGTACCATTTAGAAGGATATTTTAATAGTGAAGCCTATGTTTTACTTGTGTATATCACAGGCATCTCCTGTCAACGTGCTAACCGCGCCTAGAATCCTTTTATAGCTTCTGTACAGAGGAGCTTTGCTTCTATACAGCATCGTAAAGATGTAGAAGAAAGCGACAAGCTTTGCTTCTCCCCTACTAAATTTACTTCTCTTTTCAATTTTTGCTTTTGGCAGGGTAACAGCATCCCGTTACAATTCTACCCTTGGCTGGTTAGTCGCTTTGTTTTTGTTTATAAAGTAAATCAAAAGAGCCGCCGCAAGTGCCTCAAAAGGGCGCCTGCGGCGGCTTTCGTTATTCTTATATCAGCTCAAATATACATCCACAACATTTTCATCGTTTTGCAGTTCTGCAATAATGAGCTTTAAAGCTTCGGGGGTTCTCGGGAAGATCAGTGCCTTTACCGTAGAGGTTTCTCTGTTGCGTCTGCGTTTGGCATCGTAGAGAATTTCCATAGAATGAATGGGCGTTCCCGTTTTCTTAATGATTCTCGAAATCTCGGGGATTTGCTCCTCCAGACCTTTTACTTCAATAAAGAGCGCCTTACCTACCTGGCCCTTTGAAAGGACCTTTTTCAGCGCATTCAGCGTAATGTAAATCACGACAGTTGCAACTACCGCGCCGGAAACAAAGCCCGCGCCGACGGCAATACCAACACAGGAAACCGCCCAAAGGCTCGCCGCGGTGGTAAGTCCCTTAACGGAAAAGCCCTCTCTTAAAATCGTACCGGCACCTAAGAAGCCGATACCGCTAATAACCTGTGCACTCATACGTGTAATATCTATATTCGCCCGTCCGGCATAGGCCTCGCTGATATACACAGAAGTAAGCATCACGAGTGCCGAGCCGACCGCCACCAAAATATGGGTACGAAAGCCTGCCGGTCGGTGGGAATGTTCACGTTCAAAACCGATAATACCACCCAGAAGCGCCGCCAGCGTCAGCTTCCAAAGGGCATCTAAAACAAACAAAAGAGGTTCGCAGTTTGAAAGCCACTGCCATGCGTTCTGCAACCAGTCCATTCTAACGTTCTCCTTTATTCTATTTTTTACAGCTTTTTAATTTTTGGAATTTGTGTAACCACAAGCATCCAAAGGACTTGGAAAAATACGATTTCCGCCGCACCTGCCTGTGCAAGTCCGGAGAAGAAGCAAAGCACAGCCATTAAGGTTACGCTCAGACCCGTGCCAATATACAGAAGCATTTCCATGAGGCGGTATTTTTCATCCGCCACGAAAGCACCGAGCAAGGCTCTGAGACCCGCAATCGATGCGCCACAATGTAAAATGCCACAGGTTTCTTTTTGCGGCTCTGCCTTAACCATGTCGCGGAACAGCTTACCGGCAACCGGATTCAAAATCTTAATGAGGTTGTTCGGCAAATGGAAGGTCTGCTCCACCAAGGACTCCGTAATGTTCGGGTCAGAGGTGCGAACCAGCATATTCACGCCGTATTTCTCAAGACGCTGTAAGTAAGCGGCCGTTTGTGCATTGGAAGCGTAAGTCACCACGAAGAGTGCGGCAACCTTGCCCTCTACCGCCAAATAAAGCAATTCACTATCCGCTTTTTTGAAGCGGCGTTCTTCTTCGATGGGCGGTACCTGCACATTGTGCTTTTGCAATAAATCGCGACTGCCGACCAACACACGTTGGTTATAAATCCAGCCGGAGCAGCCCAATCTTTCTTCATAAGCCAAAGATTCGACTGTCGGCAAAATCTCGCGTTTCTTTAAAATCACCTTGTCAAATACCGTAGAAAGCGTACCGCCGGACTGAATGACCATTGCCGCCGTATAAAGCAGGGCTTCATCGACACGCATTTTATGATACAATTTCATACCGCTCAAACGGCACGCCGCCGTATTAAAGAGGTCTGCGGCATCGAGTGCCACCGCATTCGCACTGAGGGCATCCTCAGTCGCTTCAAACGAAGAAAGCAAGGCTTTTTCTTTTTTGAGTTGTTTATTCACACTGTGCTTCACGCTGTTGGAGCCTAAAAGCGCCGCGACCGGCAAAGCGCCCAGAACAGTAATCGTTAAGGCGGAAAGTCCGGCAAATGCGGAATGATAAAGGAAGCAGGTAATGCCGCCGATAATCGCACCGGCAATCAATAAAACCGGCAAAGTCAGATTATAAACACGCTGCACGGGGTCCTCTTCCTTGGTGACCTCCACATAGCTTTGCGGGAAAGCAATTTTTTTATTATAACGAATATCGGGGTCTTCTAAAAGCAAGCCTCGCCCGATTTCAAAGGCGGTTTCCTCATCCTCTATACGGCTCATCGCATAGAATTCTTTCGCATGCTCTGCTACGAAATGGAAATTCTGAATATCATCGGAAAGCTTGTTCTTTCTTGCCAGATAATACAGGAAATAGCCAAACGCCGCCACGGGGGTGTACAGCGCAATATGCGTAAGCTGTTCTGTGTAAGCAAAGGAAAGCCCTACCTGCAAAAATGCCAGTAAGAAGCTTATAAACAGCCCGAATTCCGCAGTCAAAAGATTACGTTTCAATGCTAAAAAGCCTTTCTTGAAGGCCGGGAAGCTCATACCAGCCAAAATGAGCAGGAACAAAAGGGAAGTGGCAGAATAGATGCCTGCCGTACCGCCGACCCAATCGAAATGGCCGGTAAAGCGCACCAGAAGTGCGGAAGCCGTTGTGGCAAGGGTTAAAATCAATGCCACAATCATGCGTACCTGTGCGCCGCGTTTTTCTGAACTAAAGAGTTCCAAAACCGCCGCTTCATCCTTCGGACCGTAGAATTCACGAAGCACGCGCGGACGATGCTGGGCATTCTCTCGGGCTTTTTGCTCTTTTTTTCGTTGCTTTCGTTCTTTTTTCTCTGCCTTTTCGAGTGCACGTCTTGTACGAGGGTCCTCCACTTCGTCAAAGGTTTCTTCTTCGACTTCCTCATTTTCCTCGTCTTCTTGCTCTTCTGCCGCTTCGGTTTCAAGACCGGGGAAGAGTTTAAAGCTTTCCGCCTTTTTCTGGCGGCGTTCATATAAATCCAGCTCTGCTTCCTCTTCATCTACAATCTCGACCGGTGACGGCTCTTGATTGAAGCCCTCGAGCATAATTTGATTTTCTAAGGTATCGTCGGGGACTTCCTCCACGGGCATGGAATGCAGTGCACCGCTTTGCAAGCGTGTGTTTTCCTCTACCGCCTTGAGGGCATCCTCCGGTGTTACAAGGGTCGGAATTGCCTGTAAGCCGTCGACCACCTGCGTTTTTTCCATAGCGTTTTGTACAATCACGCCGGGCTTTTCAATCGTCTGCGGCGGAAGCTGTGCCAAAAGGTCTCGGTGTTCTTTGGTCTTTTCCAGTTCCTGTCTCGGTCGATTCAAAAAGCGAGAACGGTTTTTATCCTCTTCCATGCCGCGGCGCTTTTTTCCAAGCTCCGAAGCCGGTGTCGGTTCATGTACGGCATGCTTGCCGATATGATGCGGCACATCCGCGCGATGCACGGCGTGCGCTTCCACCTCGTTAAAGAGGCGTGTTTTTTCTATAGAAATCTGACCGCGAATATCCGCCTTTGTCTCGGCGACTTCTTCGGGTGCCTCGGAAACTTCCTCCTGCGGCTCGGTGCCTTCGAGCATCGGCGCAATCGGTGCGTTCTCATTTTCTGTAGATTTCTTTTCGCTATTCTCAGCGAATTTTCTTGGCGGTTCTGCCGGCTGTAAAGGCGCAAATTCTTCTGCCTTTTCCGCTTTTGCCGCTTTACTTTCTTTTTCTGTATGCAAAGGTGCTTCCTCTGCCGGAATCGGTTTTGCCGGTTCTTGGGGCGCGTTACCCTGCGCTTTTTCCCTGTGGAAATAGGATTCCGATGCCGTAGCCGGTGTCGGCTCTGCCGCTTTCGGTGCTTCTTTCACGGGTTCCGCTGTCTGTTTCACAGGCTCTGCCGCACGGACTTTCGGTTCATCCTTTTGCACGGGTTCAACCGTTTGTTTGGAAACGGAGGCTGACGGTTCTACCGATTTCATCACGGGTGCCTTGGGTTCTGCCGATGCGGTCGGCATATCGTCTCCCAAGAGCGCGTCAATTTCCGCCATGGACCACAGTTTCATTTTTTCCCCATCTTGTTGCGCTTTCACGTCGGCCAGGATGCCCTCAATCGAAAGCCCTTCCAAAATATCGTTTTGCGCCATGCTTATCCCCCCGTTTTAACCGTTTCTTTGTGAGAAAATCTCATACATAAGAACGCCTGCCGCAACTGAGGCGTTTAAGGAGTTGATTTTACCGCACATGGGAAGTGATACAATAAAATCGCAGGTTTCTGCGGTCAGGCGGCTGATGCCCTTGCCCTCAGAACCGATAACTAATGCGGTTGCGCCTTTGAAGTCAACGCTCTTATAGGATGCGCCATCCATATCCGCGCCGTAAATCCAAAGTCCTTTTTCCTTTAATTCCTTTAAGGTGGAAACCAAGTTGGCAACACGCGCCACCTTCATGTGCTCAAGTGCGCCTGCAGAGGATTTCGCTACGGTATAGTTTAAGGATACACTGCGACGCTTCGGAATAATAATACCGTGTGCACCAACGGCTTCGGCGGTACGAATAATCGCGCCCAAATTGTGCGGATCTTCAAGACCGTCGCATACAATTACAAAGGGAGCTTCGTTTCGCTCTTCGGCGAGTGCCAAAATTTCATCTACACTTGCGTAATTATATGCCGCCGCAAAGGCAATCACGCCCTGATGCTTTGCGCCATTGCAAAGATAATCTAATTTCTTTCGGTCTGCTTCCTTGACGATGCCGCCGTTTTCACGGCAAATGGAAGCGAGCCTTGTAATCGCCGGATTGGTTTCCCCGCGCAAAATATAGAGCGTGTCGATTTCTCTGCCGGCTCTTAAAGCTTCGGTCACCGCATTTCTGCCGATGATGAGGCCTCTTTCCTGTTCTTGTTCCTGTGCTTGTTTATTCATAAAATCGCTCCGATATAATCAAATTGAATATAGGTATAGTTATTATATAAGTATACCATATCTTGTACCGCGTTACAACCGCGAATTTGTGCAGGCTACAGACAAATTTCCCCAAAGTTCTGCTTGACAAGGGCATCCATGTGCGGTATACTTTGTAAATATGAAATTGATTTTCATTTTCAAAAGTGAGGTATGAACAGTGGCTTACAAAACACGGCAAAGCGCCTGTATTTTACAACTTTTAGAAGAAAATAAAGATAAGCATTTAACCGCTGAGGAAATTTATTCCCTCTTAAAAGAGGCTGGGCAGACTGTCGGGCAAACGACGGTTTACCGCCAGCTCGACAAGCTTTCGGGCGAAGGCAAGGTGCAAAAATTCTCCCGTGGCGATCAGGACGGTGCCTGCTACCAGTTTGCAGAAACCAACCACTGCCACGAGCATTACCATTTAAAATGCACGGTTTGCGGCAAGCTTTATCATGCGGAATGCAACTTTTTAAACGAGCTTTCCGCACATATCCAAAAAGAGCACGGCTTTCAAATGGACTGTTCTAAAACCGTCTTTTACGGTGTCTGTGCCGAATGTGCAAAGGAGAAATCATCTACATGAATTTTTTACATGTCCACCCGGGCGAATTCGTTTTTTCCGCCCATGCTGTTGGGGATTTGCTTTTTGATGCCCTCATGGACTCTCTAAAAGCCTTTCCCTTTATTTTTGCCGCTTTTTTAATTATCGAGTTCATCGAGCACCATGCCGGCTCTAAACTGCAAAAGGCACTTTTAAAGTCGGATAAAAACGGTCCCTTGGTCGGCGCACTTTTAGGCTGTTTTCCGCAGTGCGGCTTTTCGGTGCTTTGCTCCAACCTGTATGCCGGCGGACTTTTAACCATTGGCACACTGCTTGCCGTTTATCTTTCCACCTCGGATGAGGCGATTATTTTAATGCTCGCCCACCCAAATCGCTATAAAGATATTCTCTTTTTACTGCTTGCAAAAATCATCATTGCCGTTTGTGCCGGTTATATTTTTGATGCCATCTACCGCAAAAAAGCGATGCACAATCCCGGCAGAATCATCGACCTCTGCGACCAAGACCATTGTGGCTGTCATCAAGAAACACACGAGGACCATGAACACGAGCATACACACAAGCACCACGGCATTTGGTATCCGGCACTCATTCACTCCATTAAAATTTGGTGCTTCTTAGCGGTATTCACCGTGATTCTCAACTTCGTTGTTGCCGTTTTGGGCACAGAACGTCTTTCAACCCTCTTGCTTTCCAATTCCATTTTACAGCCCTTCTTCGCCGCTCTGCTCGGCTTCATTCCGAACTGTGCCGCCTCGGTACTTTTAACGGAATTATATTTGGAGGGTGTGCTCTCCTTCGGTTCGGTTTTGGCTGGACTTTGCACGGGTGCGGGTGCTGGACTTTTGGTACTCTTCCGCGAAAACAGACGTCCCAAGGATAACCTCAAAATCCTCGGTATGCTCTATGTTGCCGCGATTATCCCCGGCGTCATTTTACATATGTTCACGCTGTTTTAAAGCCTTTCTCGCCCTGCATTTTCAAAATGCAAGGCGAGTTTTTTATAAAAATAAACGCAAAAAAGCCACAGACCAAACAGTCTGTGGCTTTTGTTTTCTTTTCATTTAACCCGCATTGCGCTGTGCATGTTCCTCATCATCGGGGAAGGTGCGACGTTCAATCTGCGCACCTAAGGAACGCAATTTATCTACAACGTTTTCGTAGCCGCGCTCGATGTGGTGAATCTCCTCCAGCTCGGAAACGCCTGTAGCCGCCATAGCTGCAATCAGCATAGCCGCGCCGGCTCTTAAATCGTCGGCACGAATCGGCGCACCCATAAGACCTTCGGGGTTACCCTCGATAACCGCGGTTTTGCCGTTCACATGAATGCTTGCGCCCATTCTCTGGAGCTGTTCGGTATAGCGGAAACGATTGTCCCAAACACTTTCGGAAACAAAGCTTGTCCCCTCAGCGAGGCAAAGCAAAGTTGCGAACTGGGGCTGCATATCGGTCGGGAAACCGGGATGCGGCATCGTTTTAATATTGCAATGGGTCGGGGCTTTATCCATTTTTACACGGACAGCCTCATCATATTCCTCTACGGTTGCACCGGCTTCCACAAGCTTTGCGGTAATGGATTCCAAATGCTTCGGAATCACATTTTTCACCAGCACGTCGCCTCTCGTTGCAGCGGCGGCAACCATATAAGTACCGGCTTCAATCTGGTCGGGGATGATTGAATATTCACAGCCGTGCATCGACTCTACGCCGCGGATTTTAATAACATCCGTACCAGCGCCGCGAACGTCTGCGCCCATAGTATTCAAGAAGTTAGCAAGGTCAACGATATGCGGCTCTTTGGCGGCATTTTCAATAATCGTTAAGCCCTTTGCTTTTACAGCAGCCAGCATTACATTCATTGTAGCGCCGACGGAAACAACGTCTAAATAGACGGCATTGCCGAGAAGCTTGTCTGCTTTCACGCTGACCATGGCATTTTCTTCCATAGTCACTTCTGCGCCGAGTGCTTCAAAGCCCTTTATGTGCTGGTCAATCGGGCGAAGGCCCAAATAGCAACCGCCGGGCATGGCAACATCTGCGCGGTGGAAACGACCGATGAGCGCACCAATTAAATAATAAGAGGCTCTAAGCTGCTTTGTAAGCTCGTGTTCTACCACGTAAGAAGTAATGTGACTTGTATCTATTTCAAGCGTAGTTTTATTAATAAACTTAATTTCTGCGCCCATTGTTTTCAGTATTTTCAACATAGCCGAAACGTCGCTGATGTTCGGAATGTTTTCAATTCTGCAAACGCCCTCTGCCAAAAGGGTGGCGGGAAGAATAGCTACTACAGCGTTTTTTGCGCCGCTGACCGTAACCTCACCCGTTAGGCGATGACCCCCTGTAATGACAAATTTATCCAAGGACGGCTCACTCCCTAAAATTTAATCCATATCTATCGAAAAGCCCACTTACAGGCTACATACTCACTTTTAATAGTATACCACGATTCGCTGAAAAATAAAAGCTTTTTCAGCTATAAAATCTACCGAAAATCAAAGAAATTTCCAAGCGAAAAAATTTCAAAAATAGACAAATGCACTAAAAAACTGACTTTTTTCTCTACTAACAAAAAGAAGCGGCGCCGAGCCAAAGCACGGCGTCGCCAAAAGGTTTAAAACAAAACGAATCGAAATTAAGCCTTGTCTTCGCAGCCTAAAACGGTTTCGATCTTGTGAGAAACAACACCTTCGATAGCGTTTCTAGCATCGGTGAGGTACTGTCTGGGGTCAAAGTGGGACGGATTCTCGCTGAAGTGCTTGCGGATAGCAGCAGTCATAGCGATACGGATATCGGAGTCCACGTTGATCTTGCAAACTGCCATGGAAGCAGCCTGTCTGAGCATTTCTTCCGGAATACCGATTGCGTCGGGCATTTCGCCGCCGAACTGGTTGATGGTTTTAACATCATCCTGGTTAACGGAGCTAGCACCGTGGAGAACGATCGGGAAGCCGGGGAGCTTCTTCTCAACTTCTTCGAGGATGTCGAAGCGAAGCTGCGGTTTCTGGCCGGGCTTGAACTTGTATGCGCCGTGGCTGGTGCCGATAGCGATAGCAAGAGAGTCAACGCCGGTTCTGGTTACGAAATCATAAACCTGCTCGGGTTTGGTGTAGGAAGCGTTTTCAGCGTCAACCTGAACGTCATCTTCAACACCTGCTAAAGTGCCGAGTTCGCCTTCAACAACAACGCCGTGAGCATGTGCATACTCAACAACCTTCTTGGTGAGAGCGATATTTTCTTCATAAGGAAGAGAGCTACCGTCGATCATAACGGAAGTGAAGCCGCCGTCGATGCAGGACTTGCAGGTTTCGAAATCCGGGCCGTGGTCGAGGTGAAGAGCGATCGGAAGACCGGTTTCTTCAGCAGCTGCCTTAACCATTGCTACTAAGTAGTCATGGGAAGCGTACTTTCTTGCACCTGCGGAAACCTGAAGGATAACCGGAGCATTGTGCTTCTTAGCTGCACGGGTGATACCCTGGATAATTTCCATGTTGTTTACGTTGAAAGCGCCGATTGCATAGCCGCCTTCATATGCTTTTTTGAACATTTCAGTTGTTGTTACTAAAGGCATTGTAGTCACTCCTTGTGTATTTCACAAAATAAGAATCGCGGGCAATTCTCGCGATTACCATAAATTATTATACAATATCGTTATACGCTTGTCAAACTGTAACCGCTGAAAAAGTAGAAAATATACTGAGTTTAGGGGGTGAAGTTTTGTTCAGTTTTTTAAACGCACCGATTTGTGCGCCAAGGGTCGCAGATTTTCCCTTGCCGCAGGCAGACGTTTTCGTGGTTTTACAAGGAGAAAATCAAAAAAGAAAGTGCGCGATTTTAAAGCTCGCGCAAAAAGCCGCCAAGGAAAGAGCCGCCGAGCACCGTCTGTTTTTGCATCCGACAGGTGCCGCCCTGCCGTTTGCCCTTTATATAGAAGAGGAAAATCTTCTGCTTTTAGACAGCCTTTATGCAGAACTGCCAGAGATTACTCGCGTGATTCGTGACCGAAACGCCGTCTATTTTTCGGTCGATGCGTTTTCGGACGAAGCGCTTCTTTCCGAGTTTATTTTGGCTCTTTTATCCCCCTAAATTCTCCGTCATAATGCCGAAACGGTTTTTAAAAATCGGTGAATAGTTATTCACTTAATTTCCGCAAATACTACGTGTTAAGCGGCTTTTGTGCACCTTGTCGCAAATCTCGCAAATTTCCTATAGTGAATTTGCACAAATAAAAATTAAAAAAGTTGTGCAAAAAGACTTGACAATTATGACGAACGGTGTTATTATATGGCTGTAATCAAACGAAAGGAGTTGAAGATGAATGTACAACGATTTTAAAAATTCCGTAAGAAACCAGCTCGTAGACGAAATGTCTAGCAGAAAGTTTTCTTGGAAATCCGTTCTCATGGCTTTGGAGTTGCTCGGTTTAGATATGTAATCGACTTCTCCAAAACCACCTGAATTTGATTTTTCTCCCGCGAAAGCGGGTTTACATATAAATTGTTTCCCCTCTCTTTTATATAAGCAGCAAAGCGCCCTGTCGGAGTAATCCGCAGGGCGCTTTCTGTTTGTGCCGGCTGAAAACTCAGTCGGTTTTTTTCTTGCTTTCTTTTTTAGAGGCACACACATATAAAACGGCAAACAGCACCGTTAACAGAATCGGAACAATCGCCGAAAATGCCGCAGAAAGAAGTGTACCCTTCATCATGCCGGTGGCAAAGCTGTAAAGCGCCGCCGAGCCGATGTTGACTTTATCCGCTACACCCATAAAAAGTGCCGCGAGCGGTGCAACCAGAATCATTAAGGATGCGCCGGAAAAGGCATAGACATAAAAAGCAAAGGGAGAAGCCTTTTCTTTAAAGAACAGGCGAATCAATACTGCCGCCAAAACGCAGATAAAAAGTCCTGCGCCCGTACCGTACAGTAAAAACGGACGGTAGCGAACCAGCATGTTCGACGCTGTTTTAAAATAAGATTCCGATAAAATAGAAAGATAGTTCTTGTAAAAATCCGAAAGTTCTTTCGCAATAATCTCTAAATTCTTCAGAAGCGTGGAGTCCATACGATAGCCTTTGCCTTCGGCATAAAGCTTTAAGTTTTCCAAAAGCTTCTGCTCGAGTGCATCGGTATTCACGCTGATTTCTGCGCCCTTAAAGAAATTTTCAACCATTTTCTCGGTATCTGCCGTCACGTAATCGGCAGTCAGTTCTTTTTCAAAAAATTCCGTAAAAAAGCTTTCGTCAATATTCGACGCCTTACCGTAGGAAATAAATTCCTCTTTGAGTTCTTCCTGCACATGGCCCACATAACCGGATTTTTTTACAACCGCCAAAGTAAAGCTCGGGGAATGGGCTAAAATCGCCGCTACACTGCAAAGCGTTGTGAGCACAACAGAAAGTGCCATGAGGAATGCTAAAAGTCCTGCTAAAAAGGAGCGCAAATATTTTGTAGATTGTTTCAAAATTTGCCCTCCTTATTCATACATACTGATGCTCGGACCCGAAACAAATTCGCAGAATACGAAAAAGCGTTTCGGCGTGGAAGCGATGGTGTCATTCGGATAGCAGGTGTAGAGAATCAACTCGTCTTTGTCGCCGTTGAGCTCTTTGGAATAGCCTGCCGTATCATCCTTGTGCAAAATCTTAGTCTTATAGACCTTATACACATATACGCCGTAGGTCGTCTCGAGGCGCACCTCGGCACCTTCTTTCACATACTGCAAAGTATGAAAAAAAGTATTGTTGTGGGCACTAATCATCGTGCCACGTCCGCAACCGGGAATATGGCTGTAAAGACTCATGCAAGCGCCTTGATTGAGAAGCTTTTTCGAGTCGCCGTAAATCACAGGTGCGTTAATCTCCGTGCCTTCCACCGTCACATTGCCGAAGGTTTCGCCGTAGCCCGGGAATTCAAATTCGTCGAGCGTCAATGCGCCGTGGGTCAGACCGGAGGAACCATTGAAACTACCGCTTGGCTCTGTATCGTCAATGGTACTTACGTTTACGCCGGAAAACGCCAGCTTGTAAGCCGAAAACAGAGGGTCGAGAACCGGAGAAAGACAGACGAACAGCAGTAGGTATCCGCCGATTAAAAAAACCGCCGGAAGCAGTATAAACCACTTCCGGCGACTGTGCTTACTCCGAGTTGCGGAATTATTCAGCATCGGAAATCTTGCGGAAACGCTTTACAGAAGCGCCTGCAACTGCCAAAACAGCTACAGAAGCAAGACCTAAGAATGCTGCAGAAGAATAATCTGCACCGGTCTTAACAACAACAGCCGGATGAAGTTCAGCAACAACTTTGCCGTTTGCATCGGTGATGATTAAGAGACCGTGGTCAGCATCTTCAAGATGGCCCTTTGTAGCAAGCTTGCAGTCAACAACAGCGAGTGCTCTTTCAGCAAACTTTAAAAGGTCCTCGGTAGAGCCAGTAGCAGTGATGTCTTCAAGCTTTACAAGCTTCTTGGACTGAACATAGCTAAGAGCTTCATCTAAGATAGCTTTGATCTCAGCATACTGTGCGTCCGTAACATCGACTGTCTCTGCAGAAAATACGTTCTCAAGAGCAGTGATATATTCCTGAGGAACGGTGATGGTTTTGCCGTCTACCTTGTATGCGGTCTGCACATACTTAATGAGGTTCTTCTCATTATTGTTGATACCGTTAGCTGCAAAAGCAGGAACCATAGCAACAACGAGGAGGACAGCTGCAACCATGAGGCTAGCCATTTTCTTCATGTTAGGAACTCTCCTTCTTTAAGATAATATTATCCCGCACTGGCAGTGATAGCTGTGATACCAATTCAGAATTATAATCATGATAGCACACTATACCCTTTTTGTAAAGGCTTTTTAGGATAGGAAAACTATTACTCTGTCGCTTCATTTTAAATTTTTGTGGAAGCCGCAGAATGTTCTGCAATTTTCTTCTGTTTTTCGATTCGAACACTGTCGAAAAAGAAAAAGCGATGCCGTTTTATAGCGGCACCGCTTTTTGAATCATTTTAAAAAATTATTTTGCAAATAAAGAAAATACGCCGGTGGACTGTAAGAACAATACGCCCATAATCGCGGGAACGACGTAACGAATCATGAACGCATACAGACGCTTTCTGCTGAATTTCTTTGCGCCGACAACCATTTCCTCTTCAATCCATTTCGGCTTAACCACCCAGCCGATGAAGATGCTGGTGAGTAAGGAAATCAGCGGCATTAAGAAGCTGTTGCTGGCGTAATCCATAATATCTAAGAGCTGACCTGTTGCGCCGCCCGGCATTTTGCATTCAAAGTAGAATACACTATAGCCGAGACAGATGATTGTAGCGGTCACTAAGGAATACAGGGTGATGTAGCCTGCGGTCTTTTTGCGGCTAGTTTTAAAGATGTTCATGCAGTTGGCAACCAAGGTTTCCATAATAGAGATATTGGAGGTCAAGGCCGCTAACAGAATCATAACGAAGAAAACCAGACCGATTACCGGACCCATTTTGCCCATGGAAGCGAATACCTTCGGTAAAGAAACAAACATCAAGCTGGGGCCGGAGGTCATGCCTTCTGTGCCGGAAAATACATAGATAGCGGGGATAATCATCATACCGGCTAAGAGTGCTACGCCGGTGTCGAAAAATTCAATTTGTGCTACGGATTTGTTGAGGTTAACGTCCTTTTTAACATAAGAGCCGTAAGTAATCATAATGCCCATAGAAACGCTCAGCGAGAAGAACAGCTGGCTCATGGCATCCAGTAAAATGCTTAAAAATTTAGAGAAGGTCAAGCCCTCGAAATTCGGCATTAAGTAAACGGAGAGACCCTGTAAACCGGTTCTGGTTACGCCACTTGCATCGGTGTGCTTTAAGGTCAAAGAGTAGATAGCAATGCCGATAATCATGATAAACAGACCCGGCATAACCGCCGCAGAGAATTTCTCAATACCCTTTTCAACGCCGTTGAATACGATGAAGGCGGAAATGGCTAAGAAAATCAACATGAACACAACCGGGGCAATCTTGCTTGAGATGAACGAGGTAAAATAGCCGTCCTCAGCCGCCGCTGCGCCCTGGCCCGTTAAATACACGGCCAAATATTTTACAATCCAGCCGCCGATTACGGAATAATAGGTCATGATGATAACCGGAACGAGGAAGGTTAATTTACCCAAAAAGCCCCATTTCGGACGAATGGAAGCAAAGGCGTTCCAAGCGTTTTTGCCGGTTTTTCTACCGATAGCAATATCGGTTGTTAAGAGGGTAAAGCCGAAGGTCAAAACCAAAATCAAATAAATTAAAATAAACAAGCCGCCGCCGTCACGAGCCGCCAAATACGGGAAGCGCCAAATATTACCGACGCCAACCGCCGAGCCTGCCGCGGTCAAAACGAAGCCCAAAGAGCCCGTAAAACCGCCTTTTGTTTTTTTGTCTTTTTTCTGTTCCATTGTTCATTCTCCTATCTAATAAAAAAAGCCGCTCTCCGAAAGCACGCGTCAAGCTCCGCTTTCGGAAAACAGCAATTTCAAATTTCATGTAAAGTTTTATAAAATGCTTACGCTTTTAGGAAGAGCGCCACGTTTTCCACGTGTGCCGTCCTCGGGAATAGGTCGGCAGGACATAGTCGCTGCACCTTGTAGCCCAGCTCCCATAGTCGTTTGGTATCCCGCGCCTGCGTGGCAGGGTCACAGGAAATATAAACGATTTTTTGCGGAGCCATTTCTGCCACGGTTTCTAAAACCGCCGCATCGCAACCCTTTCTGGGTGGATCTAGCAGAACCACATTGGGGCTTAGCTTCTCTTCTTCTAAACGTTTAAGAGCAAATTTGGCATCGCCGCAGTAAAATTCTGCATTTTCTATGCCGTTTTGCTCTGCATTTTTCTTTGCATCTTGAATTGCTTCGGGTAGGATTTCCACACCGATGACGCGTTTTGCATATTTTGCCATGGATAGTCCGATTGTACCGGTACCGCAGTATAGGTCTAGTAGGATTTCTTCGCCGGTTAGGCCTGCGAATTCTGCCGCTTTTAGGTATAGCTTTTCAGCCATAGCGCGGTTGACCTGATAGAAGGATAGTGCGGATAGTCGTACTCTGACGCCGCATAGGACGTCCTCAATAAAGCCATCGCCATATAGGACTTGAGTTTCCTTGCCTAAAATGACGTTCGTCTTTGCTTTATTAATATTGAAAAGGACTGTTTTAATGGAGCTTACCGCTTTCAGCAAATTCTCTATAAGAACTTCGCTCTGCGGCAGTGTGTTGCCGTTGATAACAACACACACCATAATCTCGCCCGTTGCAAATGCTTTTCTGAGGTAAATATGGCGCACAAGGCCGGTCCCGGTTACAGCATCGTATACCGAGACTTTATTTTCAATAATATAAGTGCGGAAAATGTCGATAATGGCTTTAAATTCCGCCGGCTGTAAAAGGCAGTCGTCGCAATCTAAAACTCTATGAGAATGGGGCGCATAAAAGCCGATTTTCACTTCACCGTTTTCCATAGAAACCGGATACTGCGCCTTGTTGCGATAGCGCATGGTTTCGTCAAACAGAATTTCCTCGGCAGGCATATCCACGCCGCCCAGATGCGAAAATGCATCCTCGACCTGCTGTTTCTTTTCGGCTAATTCCTTTTCATAGGAAAGGGTGCGCAGCGCACAGCCACCGCACGCCGGGAACAGCGGGCAGTCGGATTCGATTCTGTCTTTGGAAGGCGTTAAAATGCGCTGGATTTTGCCCACCGCATAGGTCTTTTTCGCCTTGATGATATGTACAAGGAGGGTATCCCCCGGAACACCGCCGGACACGAACACAGCCATGCCGTCATAATGCCCAACACCGCTGCCGAGATTGGTTACCGCTTCGATATTAAGTTCGATGTCTTGATTTTTCTCAACGGACATTTCGTGTCCCTCCTTCTAAAAATAAATTACCACATTATATCACACTTCAGCGAGAAAAGCAAAGAAAAATTTACAATTTTTTAAAAATTCCATATTCAAGACCCTTTTTCGGGTCTCAAATACCATTTCTGCTTGTCAGAAATTCCCGAAGCTGTTACTATAAAGACACGAACAAATGTTCGCTTTTACACTGAATTCGCTACGATTAGGAAATAAAACAGCACATAATCTGCACAGGAAAATCAGGAAAAGAGGGGTACTATGACTTTACAGGAACTTTCGAGGGAATACTTAAAAGAAGAAGCCAAATTAACACGGCAAATCGACAGCTATCTGCCTTACGCCAAGACGCTTTCCGGCGAGCAAAAGCACGAAGCCTATCGGCGCCTTTCCTGCCTCTATGAAATGCGAAGAGATGTCCGTACCACGGCGGCGGCGCTGTCAAAATACTACGAAAACAAAGCCACAAGGCGGATTTATCACAAAAACGGACAATATTTTTCCGCAAACTCGTAGGATATTGTCAAATTTTCTATTGATAATTTTCCTATAAAATTGTATAATAATTGCAGTTTGAAATGAAAGGAGTTTTTTAACTTGGCTAACTATTCTCAAGAAGTTGAAAAAATGTGCTGCGTTGCCAAAGGCCCGCATCACGGTCCGGCACCTATTCCCGAAGAGGGTAAATGGGTAAAGGCATACGAAATCAAAGATATTTCCGGTTTCTCTCACGGTATTGGTTGGTGCGCACCCCAGCAGGGCGCTTGCAAACTTACCCTTAACGTAAAGAACGGCATCGTAGAGGAAGCTCTCGTTGAAACCCTCGGTTGCTCCGGTATGACTCACTCCGCAGCTATGGCTGCTGAGATTCTTCCCGGCAAGACACTCTTAGAGTGCCTCAACACCGACCTCGTTTGCGACGCTATCAACGTTGCAATGCGTGAAATCTTCAAGCAGCTCGCTTACGGTAGATCTCAGTCCGCTTTCTCTGAAGACGGTCTTGTTATCGGCGCTGGCCTTGAAGACCTTGGTAAGGGTCTCCGCTCTCAGGTTGGTACTATGTTCTCCACCAAGGCAAAGGGCGTTCGTTACATGGAAATGGCAGAAGGCTATGTCACCAGAATGGCTCTCGATGCTAACGACGAAGTAATCGGTTATGAGTTCGTTAAGCTCGGCAAGATGCTCGAGGACATCCGTCACGGCGTTCCGGCTGACGAAGCATTAAAGAACAATACGGGTTCATACGGTCGCTTTGCAGACGCTGCAAAGTACATTGACCCTCGTGAAGAATAAGGAGGGGAATTCACAATGGCTAACGATGTAATTTTTGAAGGTAAAGAAAGAAGAATGGCTAAAATCGAAGCTTGCCTTGCCGAAAACGGTATTGAAAGCCTCGAAGCAGCTAGAGATTTATGCCTCTCCAAGGGCATTGACGTAGAAGCAATCGTTAAGGGCGTTCAGCCCATCGCTTTCGAGAACGCAGTTTGGGCTTACACCCTCGGTGTTGCTCTTGCTCTCAAAGCAAACGTTGCTAGCGCATCTGATGCAGCAGCTACTATCGGTAAGGGCCTCCAGGCTTTCTGCGTTCCGGGTTCTGTTGCTGAGCAGAGACAGGTTGGTCTTGGCCACGGTAACCTCGGCGCAAGACTTTTAAACGAAGACACCAAGTGCTTCGCATTCCTTGCAGGTCACGAATCCTTCGCAGCAGCTGAAGGCGCAATCGGTATTGCAAAGACCGCAAACAAGGTTCGTAAGAACCCGCTTCACGTTATCCTTAACGGTCTCGGCAAGGACGCTGCAATGATCATTTCCAGAATCAACGGCTTTACCTATGTAAAGACTGACTACAACTACTACACCGGCGAGTTAACCATCGTCAGCGAAACACCTTACTCTGAAGGTGAAAGAGCTGCTGTTAAGTGCTACGGCGCAAACGATGTTAACGAAGGTGTTGCTATCATGAAGCACGAAGGCGTTGACGTTTCCATCACTGGTAACTCCACCAACCCGACCCGCTTCCAGCATCCGGTTGCAGGCACTTACAAGAAATGGGCTATTGAAAACGGTGTTCCGTACTTCTCCGTTGCTTCCGGCGGCGGCACAGGCAGAACCCTTCATCCCGACAACATGGCAGCAGGCCCCGCTTCCTATGGTTTAACTGATACCATGGGCAGAATGCACGGTGACGCTCAGTTCGCAGGTTCTTCCTCCGTTCCGGCTCACGTTGAAATGATGGGTCTTATCGGTATGGGTAACAACCCGATGGTTGGTGCTACCGTTGCTTGCGCAGTTGCAGTTGAAGAAGCTTTAAAGGCTTAAGTTAAAACAACTTTCTAACGCATAAATAAAAGGACTTTCGATGCAAATCGGAAGTCCTTTTTTGATGTAGATTTTTCGGTTTTTGCTTTCCTATTTTGGCAGGCAGTTTAAAGAGCACCCGTTGCGGTCGTATGCTATCCGCCCGTCTTGCCTTCCCCTTTGAAGGGGAAGGTGTCAGCGTAGCTGACGGATGAGGTTGAAAGTAAAATATTTCCATTCTATTCTTGCAATGCAAACATAGTTGTAATTTGCTAAAACGAGAAAATAAATAAAAGCAAACGACAAACCTCGTTCCCCGCAAGCGATCCCCCTTCTCCTTTGAAAAAGCGAGAAGGCAAGTATACTTAAAAAAATACAATTTCATTTAAAACTCAGCTTGCGGTCGTATGCTATCCGCCCCTACGTTCATCTTTTATAATCAAAGCAACAAAAAACAGGGTACGGAAAATCCGTACCCTGTTTTTATTTGTCTTTTAGACTGTTTCCGAAGAAATCCTAAAAGCCATAACTTACGCAAGCTCTGCGAAGTACTTAATGGTTCTAACCATCTGGCTGGTGTAGGAGTTCTCGTTGTCGTACCAAGAAACAACCTGAACTTCGTAAAGGTCGTCAGCAATCTTGGAAACCATGGTCTGGGTTGCATCGAAGAGAGAACCAAAACGCATGCCGATAACGTCGGAAGAAACGATCGGATCGGTGTTGTAGCCGAAGCTCTCGGAAGCTGCTGCCTTCATAGCTGCGTTGATGCCGTCAACAGTAACGTCTGCACCCTTAACAACAGCGGTGAGGATGGTGGTGGAACCTGTCGGAACCGGTACGCGCTGAGCAGAACCGATGAGTTTGCCGTTGAGTTCCGGAATAACAAGGCCGATTGCCTTAGCAGCACCGGTGGAGTTCGGAACGATGTTAGCAGCGCCAGCACGAGCACGACGAAGGTCACCCTTTCTGTGCGGGCCGTCGAGGATCATCTGGTCGCCTGTGTAAGCGTGGATGGTGCTCATGATACCGCTCTGAATGGGAGCATAGTCGTTAAGAGCCTTAGCCATGGGAGCTAAGCAGTTGGTTGTGCAGGATGCTGCGGAGATGATCTGGTCATCAGCAGTAAGGGTCTTTTCGTTTACGGAGTAAACGATGGTCTTGAGGTCGCTGCCTGCGGGAGCAGAAATAACAACCTTCTTTGCGCCAGCTTCGATGTGAGCCATGCTCTTCTCTTTAGAAGTGTAGAAGCCTGTGCACTCGAGAACAACGTCAACGCCGATTTCGCCCCAAGGAAGCTCAGCAGCGTTAGCCTTTGCATAAATGGTGAGGGTCTTGCCGTCTACGGTAAGAGTACCTGCTTCGTCATCAGCGGAAACGGTGTGAAGATTCTCACCGATTTTGCCGCAGTAACCGCCCTGAGCGGTATCATACTTGAGAAGATCAGCAAGCATGGAGGGCTTTGTGAGGTCGTTGATTGCAACAACGTCATAGCCTTCTGCGCCGAACATCTGTCTGAATGCGAGACGACCGATACGGCCGAAACCATTGATAGCTACTTTAACTGACATAGGAATTACCTCCAAAAAATAATTTTTCAATTTTCTGCAAGTATCATTTTATAACGAAATGCAAAATTTTGCAAGATTTTTTCTAAAAATTTTACGAAGTTGTGAAATCTTTGTCACACTGCCCAAAATCTGCATATTTATTGCGCGAAAGGAGACAATATACCTATAGTTTTTGAAAATTTTGCATGCGTTATCCGTTTGCCTTGCGAAATAGCTTTCCCCAAGTTTTCAAATTCATTCGTATTTTCGGAGGAGTCATGTCGCACAATCGTCTTTTTTCTTTATTAAAGGAAAATAAATATTCCATTGAAGTACCACTTTTTCAAATGAGTGAAGCCGAATTTCGCAATGCGGTGCAGGAATGTGCCGCCGCACTTTTTCCCGACGCCTCGGTTTTTGCTCTGCCGAGCGAAGAATATCTTTCGCTTTTGGCACTTTGCAAAAAATATTATAATCGGGAACCTTTTCCGAAGGATGCGCCGCTGTTTCGCTTTTCGCTTTCCACCCTTTGCAGTGACCTCACTTTTTCGGCGGATTTATGCACACCGACGGGCAGTATTCTCTATTCGGGCACAGGGCTTGCGGAAATCGCCGCCGCACCGCGTGTCTTGCGCTGGACGATTTTGAATCTACTTTCCGAAGCCTTGCACGCTTGTGAAGAAGTGAATCTCTGCCTTCGACTGCAAGAAAAAAAGGCATATTTTCTGCTTGCCGTTGCAGGGAATTTTTCTTTTTCCAAAGAGAAGTTTGAAGCCGAATTAGAACAGGTAGGCAGTCCCCTCGCCTACTGCCTGCGTGCCGCGAAGCTACACGGCGGTCAGCTGCTGTTTCGGACAGCGGAAAGCGAAAATGCCTTTCTACTCTGTTTACCAAAAGTCCCTTGTGAAGCCTTACCGTCCTACACGCTGGAAACCTTTGACGAGCTTTTATCCGACCGTTTTTCGGTGCTTTATACCGCCTTATTGCCTTAAAAAAACAGCCGCAGAAAAATCTGCGGCTGTTTCGTTATTCTGTGATTTTATTGTATAGTTTCCACCTGGTCTAAAATATCGGAAGCGGATTCCCCTGTTCCGGTGGTAATACAAAAGGTAATTATATAGCCGTCGAGCATACGCACATGATAGCTCTGAGTAAGACCTTCATCATCCAAATCCAGTCTGGCAGAGCGATAATATTTGCCACCGATTACTGTCGGCGGACCGACACTCTCTCGGTATGCCACGCCGTTTGCCTCGAATGCTTTTTTCGCTCTCTCGAGCACGTTCTGCAAATACACCTCGAGAAACTGGTCATTATCCACACTTGGTTCCATTTCCATATCTGTAAAGGTCAAAAGAAGGTGCTGACCGGTTTTTTTATTAACCGCCAAAAAGCCGACTTCCGTTTTTTCATGGCTCGCATAGGCGGCATATTCCTCCGCTGTGCCCTCGCGCCAGCCCTCCGGAATACGAAACCGCAAATTTGCCCACACATTTTCATAGACGCCGTTTCGCATTTTGCCCTTTGTATAGGGCATATCGGATGTGCTGTTGCCGCCGTACATGGATTCTAAATCCCCCACGATAGGGAATTCCGACGCATCCGGTCGCTCCGGAACAGCTGTCCCCGGCAGTACATCCTCAACCTGAGTCTCCGAATCAATGCGGTCTACAATTTTAAAGAACCAAGCGGCTGCGGCAAAGTCGAACGCCAGTTTTATCGAAAAGATAACCAAAAGACTGGAAATTACAATCAGCAAAATCTGCCACCACTGCATCTGCTTTTTCTGCTTTTGCACCGGCGGTGTATAGGGCGGTGTGCCATAAGGCATTTGCCCATTCGGTGGTGCCTGCCAGTTCGGCGCACCTTGTACGGGCGCACCTGTCCCTGTGGGCGGCTGATTATAAAATTCCTCTTCGGGTCGCATAGGTCGAAACGCTATTTGCCCGCAAGTCGGACAAAAGTTGGCGTTATCCTGCACCTTTGTATTACAGTGCAAGCAGATTTTTGCCATGCAAAAGCCCCCTCTCTAAAGGCAGAGAATTACTCTTTAAGCGGGATACCGTTAGCATCCTTGTTGATGTTGCCGGTTAAAATCAAAATACCTTCAATGAAGCCCCAAACAGCACCTGCGCCGAAGCAGAAGGTTAAAAGAATCTGGGCAATCGCCTTGCCGGTATAGCCGAGGTAGAAGTTGTGTACACCCCAACCGCCGAGGAAAATGCCGAGAAGACCTGCTACGAGCTTCGATTTCTGCTGACCTGCCGGAATGGGCTGCGGTAAAGCTACGCCGCACTGGGTGCAGAAGGTTGCACCGGGGGCAGAGGGTGTGCCGCAATTCGGGCAGAAGTTTGTGCCTTGACCTGCTGCAACGCCGCAATTTACGCAAACGGCTGCTGCATTATCCATTTGATGACCGCAATTTCTACAAAACATAAAAAATACCTCCCAGTATTTCCAAAATACTTTTCATAATTAAATAAAGAGCACAAGTGCTCGGATATACGATGCTAAAAAGCCAAGCCCTATCGCCAGCAGAACGCCCGTATTGAGGCGTTTGTTTTGAAACAGCCTGCCGTCATAGAGAATGTAGAGATAGAGAATCGGCACCGACCAAAACATCGGATGAAACGAAAACGCCGCCGCGAAATCGAGATGCAAAAGGCTCAAATAAGCTCTTGTCATCCCACAGCCGGGACAGGGGATGCCGAAGAACGTTTTAAACAGGCACGGCACGGAAAAATAAGAAAGCACACCTACTAAAATCAAATAGGCCGCCGTTGCGCCGAATTTTATGCCCTTATGTGTGATGCGTCTTGTCATCGCGAAAAAGCGTCCTCCCGCTTACGAAAATCATCGTTTTCAGTCAGTTTTGTTAATGATACCATATCTCTAGGGAATTATCAACTGTTTTCGGTTTTCGCCTTAAATTACCATACCGCCGTTTACGGAGAGCACGTGGCCCGTGATATATGCGGCTTTTTCGGAAGCCAAAAATGCCACGGCATCCGCGATTTCCTGCGGCTGACCGACTCTGCCCTCGGGGATTTCTTCTTCGAGTTCTTGCTTCACGGCTTCACCCCAATCGGTGAGCATTTTGGTTTCGATAGCACCGGGTGCAACGGCATTGACCGTAATACCCGAGGGAGCAAGCTCCTTTGCCAGTGCCTTGGTCATACCGATGATGCCGGCTTTAGATGCCGAATAATGCACCTCACAGGAAGCCCCGACTTCGCCCCACATGGAGGAAATATTGATGATTCTGCCGCTCTGCACATCGAGCATATCCGAAAGCACGGCACGGGTCATATAAAATGCACCGTCTAAATTCACACCAAGCATGTCGCGCCACTCGGTGTCGGTAATATCCTGAAACAGCTTTTGCTGAGCAATGCCCGCATTGTTAACCAAAACAGACACCTTGCCAAGCTCGGTTTGCACACGCTGGACGGCATTTTTTACCGCTTCGGGGTCTCGAAGGTCACAGTAATAAGCGGCGGCTTTCGGCGCGCCGAGGGTTTTAACTTCTTCTAAAAGTGCAAGGGCACTTTCTTCATTCTTATAATAAAACAGCGCTAAGGCATAGCCCTCTTTGGCGAGAGCCTTGGCAATTTCTCTGCCGATGCCGCCCGAAGCACCTGTTACGATGGCGAGTTTCATTTGCATACTATGTTCCTTTCTGCCTTTTCTTTCTTTATTTTACCATACCTTTCTGAGAATTGCACCGAAAAGATTTTCTTTTCTTGCAACACTTTTTAGTTTGTGATAGTCTTGTTTTATGAAAGGGTTTTGAATCGTATAAAAAAAGGGGGGCTTTTTATGGAACTCCGCGAGCAAAAGCAATTATTAAAAGAGGCGCAGAACGGCAACAGCTCTGCCTTCGGTGTGCTGTATGCACAATATGCCAAAGAATTCTATTACTATGCCCTGCGTTTTTTCGGCAATAGAGAAGATGCCGAAGATGCCGTGCAGGAAGCCGCCCTGCGTGTTTATAAGCATATCTCCTCGATTCAAAAACCCGAAGCCTTTAAGGCCTTCTTTTTCAAAACGCTTTCGAACACCGCAAAAGCCATGTATCAGAAAAAGAAATCTTCCCCTCTTACGCTTGAAGAAGTACCCGAACAGGAAAGCACGGAAAACGTAGAGCTTTCGGTCACACAGAAAGCGGATATAGAAGCTCTGCTATTATCGCTTCCACCCGAGGAGCGGCAAATCGTTCTGCTCTCGGTGGTAGGTGGCTTTTCCTCGAGAGAAATTGCAGAAACCGTGGATTTAACCGCCGGTGCCGTTCGTGCAAAGCTTTCGAGAACCTTGCACAAGCTGCGCCGAAGCTTAGAGGAAAGTGAGGCTTTAAAATGAAAAAGCAAAAGAGAAATTCCGATTATAATATTCTAAAAGATGCCCTTTTAAGCGATATAGAAAAAGTCACCCTACCGGAAGCGCTCGAACCGGAGAAAATAGAAAAATCGGTACAGGGCATTGAGCCGAAGAAAAGAAAGCTTTTGCCGCTTCGCTATATTTATGCCGCGGCCGTCCTTGTTTTGGTTGTCCTTACAGGAGCTATAGAACTTCACTTCGGCTTTGCAGCCAAAGAGAAAGCACAAAACCCCGAACCAATGATGCAGGAATCGGCAACGCCGCAAGGCGAAGTTTTAAACACCGAGCATTTAAAAACCGCAGACAGCTACAACGAAGTATATGCCTATTTTTTAGCCCGAAAAGAAGCCTATGAAAAGGACGCTATAGACGGAAGTGTGGCGGATATGAACGGCACAAAAAAGCCAGGCGCAGGAGCGCCCATGCGTAACCCCGCCCACAGCGAAACAAATTTGCAAAAGGCAGGCGTTTTAGAAAGTGATATGCTCTTAACGGACGGGCGCTATCTTTACACGCTCTATCTCGGCGGAGAATTTGCTTCTCCCGAAATTCGCATTGTCGATGCCGAAAATCCGAGTGATCTTCGTGTGGTTTCCGTGATCCGTGCCAAAGATTTAAAATTAGATATTCCCTACAAGGTTCTTTCCCCGCAAAGTCTCTATCTTTCAGGACATTATTTAGTCACCTTATGGAGAAGTCATAACTTCGAAGGTTCTTCCAATGCACGAATGGTGTGCGACACAGGGCTGAAATTCACCACGCACGCCGTTATTTTTGATATTGAGAATCCGGCAAAGCCTAAAATAGTGCAGTTGTTCTCTATGGACGGCGACACGATTTCCAGTCGTCTTGTCGGCAATCGCTTCTTCTTAATCACGCAATATGCTGTCGGCTTAGATGTGCCGGAGAACGAACTGAAGGACAGCTGTATCCCCCAGTTTAATTATAACGGCACTGCGCACAAATTCCCCGAAAGAAACATTCAGTGCGTAAAGGATGCCGAAGAATCCAGCTATTTGCTTGTCGGCAGTTTTAACATCGAACAGCCCAGCGCTGCCCCCGAGGTTTTAGCTGTTCTCGGCGGCGGAAACACGGTATTTTGCAGTCAAAATGCACTTCTTGTTGCAAATGGTTTTCGGAAAGAAGCCGCAATTTCGGAGGCAAATGCCGGTGCTATAGAGGAATGTACCCGTCTTTTTGCCTTTTCTTTAGAAAAACAGCTCTGCTTTCAAGGGGAAACCGTTCTTCCGGGCACTCTGCTCAGCCAGTTCTCCATGGATGAACACGACGGCTCTTACCGCATTGCGACAAACACGCGCAGAGAAGGTACGCAAATCACGATTTTAAATAAGGATTTATCCGTCCTCGGCAAGCTTTCGGGCATTGCCAAGGGCGAGGATATGAAAGCGGCACGCTTCCTCGGCGACACCGCCTATCTTGTTACCTTTAAGCAGACGGACCCGCTCTTTGTGCTGGATTTAAAAGACCCCGCACAGCCCAAGGTGGTCGGAGAACTGAAAATCCCCGGTTTTTCCGAATACCTTCACCCCCTCGATGGCGGCTATTTAATCGGTGTGGGGCAAGACGGCGAAAGTGTGTCGCATCTCAAAATTTCTCTTTTCGACGTGCGTGACCCGCAAGCGCCCAAAGAGGTCGACACCTATATTTTCAAAGCCCCCGATGCGGTTTTCTCGGTCTTACTGCAAACACACAAGGCGTGGCTGCAATTTAGCGACCCGTTTGCCTTTGCCATTCCCGTGGAGGAAGCTTCCACCGAGGCAGGCATAGGAAGCATTTATTTACAAACCGTCCGCGTGCAGGAGGGTAAGCTGCAAATCGGTACCCGCTATGCACCGCCGCTTCGCAGAGACCCAAACGAAACGATTTATCCCCGCAATCCCTTGGATGCCGTTCAGCGTGGTGCCTATATCGGCAACACCGTTTTCACGCTTTCGCAGAACAGCTTAGTTTCCTACGATAAAGAAAGTGGCGAGGTTTTAGACGCACTTTTTTAACCGCAAGCTCTGTGTTTTCATAAAATAATAAGGAAGGGGGCATACTTAAAAGTGCCCCTACACCCTGTAACTTTTTCTTAAAGGCACTCATCTCCGCAATTTTTGTGCTTTTTGCCTTATTTGTCTATGAAATAAAACTCAAAAAGGGAGAATCTTCGTCAAAATGATTGACATTTACACAAAATCATGCTTTAATTAACTTGTATTTTAGGAAGTTTGACGAAGCACAATACAGTAGTTACAGCGCCTGTCCCTGTGTTTTGGGACGGGCGTTTTTGGGCTTTACAAGCTTTTCTTCCATTTAAACCTTTTTCTAAGGAGTTTTTATCATGCTAAACACCAGAGCTTCCGGCGTGCTGATGCACATTTCCTCCATGCCCTCGCCTTACGGCATCGGCGTTTTTGGAGACGGAGCAAAACAGTTTATCCGTAAAATCAAAGATATGGGCTTTTCCTATTTGCAGGTTCTGCCCTTAAATCCGCCCGACTTTTTCGGTTCGCCCTATGCGAGTGCCTCGGCATTTGCTATTTCGCCCCTGCTCATTGACCCCGAATTTTTAAAGAAGCTGGGACTCATCACCGAAGAGGAGCGAAAGAGCGCCGAATACAGTGGTTCTCCCTATACGGCAGATTATGCCTTTGCCAAGGAGCAAAGCCGTCGCCTGTTAAAGCTCGCTTTTTCTCGCGCTGACGGAGCACTTTTAGAAAAGGTCAGAAACTTTAAATCCGAAAATGAATGGTGCACCGCCTATGCCCTTTTCATGGCACTCAAGGAAAAATTCGGCGGTCAGCCGTGGTATACATGGGACAAAGAATATGCCCGTTTTGAGCTTGCCGAGGCGCACGCCGCCGAGGTGCAGACGGAAATCGACTTTTTCACCTTTGAGCAGTACATCGCCTTTCAGAACTGGGCGGATGTGAAACAATATGCCAACGAACAGGGCGTGAAAATTCTCGGCGACATGCCGATTTATGTCTCCCGAGACAGTGCGGATGCATTCGGCAACCGTGCCTTATTTGAAATCGACCCCGACAACCTCAACCCTGCACGTGTGGCAGGCGTGCCGCCCGATTATTTTTCCGAAGAAGGTCAGCTTTGGGGTAATCCCTTATACAACTGGGAGGTCATGGAGCAGGACGGCTTCTCGTGGTGGTGCAAGCGCATTGAAAACGCCAGAAAGCTCTACGACACCGTGCGTATTGACCATTTCCGGGCTTTTGCTTCCTACTGGGCAGTGCCTGCCGACAGTGAAACCGCTAAAAACGGCGCATGGGAAAAGGGTCCCGGCATGAAGCTCTTTGATGCCCTTCGTGAAAAATTCGGCGACAGCCCGATTATCGCCGAGGATTTGGGCGTATTCGGTGAGGATGTCGTACAGCTTTTGGAGGATACAAACTTCCCCGGTATGCGCGTCATTCAGTTCGGCTTCGACCCGAACGGCGACAGCACACATCTGCCGCACAACTATCCGCGCAACGCCGTAGCCTATGTCGGTACACATGATAATCAGACCCTGCTCGCTTGGCTTTGGGAAGCCACGCCCGAGGAGCGCAAATTCGCCCTCGATTACTGTGGATTCACGGGCGACAACTGGGGCGAGGGCGGCTTTAGAAGCCCCGCTTGCCGTAAAATTATCGAAACCGTGTGGCGTTCTTCTGCCGCACTCGCTATCCTCTCCTATCAAGACCTTTGTGGCTTCGGCTCCGATGCCCGCATGAACACCCCCGGCAAAGCCGACGGCAACTGGCTCTTTAGAACCACCGACGACATGATAAACCAAATCGACGAGGAATATTATAAGCATTTAAACCGCCTGTTCAGAAGAGGTTAAACCTAAGTTATATAAAACAAAAAGCACCGAAAGGTGATCTAATTTCCAAAAGTTAGACCTAAAAACTAACTTTTTGGGGTCAGGTCAATTAGCGGTGCTTTTACTTTAATATAGTTCAAAAAATTTTCAACCTTTTAAGAGTCCCCGAATAAATGCGTAGACAAAGCAAATAAAAAATGTAAACATAATTCTTCTCCTATATGTACTAAATAATAACAATGATATTTTCCTTACTTGCTTTTAATTATACTTAATAGTTCTTTATAAACAAGCGCTTTAAAAATCGGAGTCCTTTTTTCAGGACTCTTTCGTTTGCTTTCTTGAAAAATTTTTTTGGCTTGGTATACTGAAACTAAATGAAGGATGTGATTTAATGATTCAGCAAACTGGTATTGATCAGTTAATAAAAAAGACTATCGAAAACAAAGAACAATTACCGTATATTAATCTTACCAAAGAAAAAAGCTATGCTGGTTGGGTGAGGGATTTTCATATTTGCTCCAAGGAAACGCATCAATCTATGGCTTTAGACTTACATAAAGAAAATGATCTGTTTTTGCTGTTCGTGTTAGCATCTTGTTGGTCAAGAGCGGGGCAATGGGAAAACAGCGCTTGTTTTGTGATTTATTTGAAAATGTATGCGTTAGATCATCCAACCATTTGGAATGATTTAGATTTTGTTAAGAAGGCAAAAGCTTTAAGAAAAATCAGAAGTAAAGAAGTATGTATTCATTATAATGTGCCACAAAGACCTGATGCAGAACATCCAAGAAAAGATATTTCATTTCGCTCGGACTTTTATGACAGCTTATATGTTTTAGCAAAAAACTGGGAAGACATTAAAAAGAAATTAAGTGAATCAGAAAATAAAAATAACTATGCCATTTTCATTTCCTACATATCAAAATTGGAAGGATTAAGTGTCGGTAAAAAGACAATGAAAATTAAAGTTCCTTTGGTGCTTCGAGAATTACGCATCCAAAATATATATAAAAACATCCCCGGAAAATGGTGTTGTGTACCGGATAAACGTGTACGAGATACAGCTTTTTTACCGATATTTAATATTCCCATACAAAAATACAATACCAACATGGATGCAATTTTGAAATCTTCGGAACAGATTTATGCGCTATTTGGGGATTTATATGATATTCCGCTTTTTGCTTATAACGATTTAAAAGTACACTGGGAAGAATAAAATTATGTTAACGAAAGAAAACATATGGAAAAAAGTTAAAGAAAATGAAGGTAGAGTTTTTCAAACCGTTACTGGTAAAGATTTTACATATCAAGTAATAGATAATTTTGTTATTACATCCCGAACCAAATGGCACATCCGAGAGAAAGATTTTCAAACAGCAATAGAACTGCATCCGTTCAAACCTAGCGATATAACAAAAGACGTGTATGGTCTTTCTTATGTGTTTGCAATTATTAAAGATTTGAGATAATCCTTCGTTGCTTTTCTTATTAAGCCCGTAATTTTAGGCATCTTAAGAATTTCTTAAAGATTTTCCCTCTTTTTTCTTAAAGAGATTTAGCTTATACTGTATAGCGGAGGATGAAACTATGTACAAAATCATGATTTGCGACGACGAAAAAGATATTGTCCGCGCGCTGGACATTTATTTAAAAGCCGAAGGCTACTCCACCGTGCTCTGCTACAACGGGAAAGAAGCGCTCGAAGCCATGCGTAAAGAAGAAATCCATTTAATTTTAATGGATATTATGATGCCGGAAATGGACGGCGTCAGCGCCATGGTCGAGATTCGCCGTTTTTCCAATGTGCCCGTCATTTTACTGACGGCAAAAAGCGAGGACACCGACAAAATTTTAGGACTGAACATAGGGGCGGATGACTACATCACCAAGCCCTTTAATCCGGTTGAAGTTTTGGCTCGAGTCAAATCGCAGCTGCGCCGTTATATGACACTCGGCGGCACGCAAAGCACCAAAAATGCCCTGCAAATCGGTGGCATTACGCTCGATAACAGCGAAAAATCCGTCACCGTAGACGGAGAGCCTGTCCTTCTGACCCCCACAGAATATGAGATTTTGCATTTGCTTCTACAGCATCCGGGCAAGGTCTTTTCCCCCGGAGAAATCTATAAAGCCGTTTGGAAGGATGACCCCTTCGGCGCAGAAAGCACCGTCGCCGTACACATTCGCCATCTTCGTGAAAAATTAGAAATCGACCCTGCCGCGCCGCGCTATATCAAAGTGGTTTGGGGGCAGGGCTATAAAATCGAAGGAGGGAATTAACCATGAAAGAAAAGCTCTTTAAAAGCCAAGGCTTTAAAGTTTTTCTCATTCTTTTTCTGACACTTTCTTTAACCGTTTCTGCCCTTTCGGGGCTGCTTTTCGGTCTGCAAGCCTTTAATCACTCTACCGTTTCTAAGAACAATACATCGTTATTGGAAGAGGCGTTTTTTAGAGAGTATTGCAGAAAAGCACAATCCACCCTACAGCTAAGACTTTTTCCCGTACGAGGCATATCCGAAAGCATAGACAAACAGTTTTCCAGCTATAATTTTGGAAATCTTCGTGTAGCTTTGGAAAACGAAAGCGGAGAAATCGTCTATTCCAATTTTAAGGAAGAGGAAGCCACCCTACAGGCGGAAGCCAATTCCTATTCGGATTCCAAAACATTTTGGCTTTCCGAGCTGAACAGCCTGCTTGCAAACAATACACTAGACACCTCGCTTCTTTCGAAAAGCTCCAAAGAAGCCTTGGCGAATCTGGAACAATATAACGGAAACGAAAACATTTCCCTCTATTTCACCTACACGTTAAAGCTTGCACTGGCGGAAAATCTTACAGCGCAGGATGCCCCCTTTTACATCCACCGTTTTTTTGAAACCCTCGAGACCCATACGCTTGCAGTAAAGCTTACGTTCTTTATAAGCACAGTGCTCAGTGTGGCTTTATTGGTACTGCTGATACAATCCGCCGGTAAAAAAAGGGGCGTAGCGGGCGTTTATTTGCCTCGCCGTCACAGATTCCCCGGGGACTTATTGCTTTTGCTTTCGCTTGCCGGCCTAATCGTTATTTTCGCTTTGCTTTTCCTTTTAACGGATTTCTTCGGGCCACATTTTTTATTATACGGCGGCGTTTTGGATTTTGCCGTTCGGCTTAGCATTTTTCTGCTTTTCTTCGGTTTTTGCCTTTCTTCCCTTATTTTTGTGCTCACCGTTTATTGCCTCACCGTACAGACCAAAGCGCACGCTTTCCTGCGGCTGACCTGCCTTGCCAAATTGCATCGCGGCAACAAGCGCTTTCTGAAATTCTTAAAGGATTTACCCTCGCTTTGGCAGGTCGGCATTGTTTTGCTTGTTTTTCTCGTCGGAATAGGCGTTTGTCTGAGCTTTTCAAGCAGTAATATTTGGAGTTTTTGGGCTTTTGCCTGGGCGCTTGGTCTCGCCCTGTATGTTTTGCTTCTCTACCGCAGTTTTCGAAAAATCATGAAAGAAACCAAAGCCATTGCCGCGGGAGATTTGCAGAAAAAAGTTTCCGAGCAACATCTTTACGGTGATTTCAAATGCCATGCAGATGCCATTAACCATATCGGGGACAGCATGGAACACGCCGTCGAAGAGCGTATGAAAAGCGAGCGCTTTAAAACAGAGCTAATTACCAACGTTTCGCACGACATTAAAACACCCTTAACCTCGATTGTGAGCTACGTGGATTTGCTCGAAAAAGAACAGCTCCAAAACGAAAACGCCAAAGAATATATTGCCGTTCTTTCCCGTCAATCGGCTAGACTCAAAAAGCTGATTGAGGATTTAATGGAGGCTTCCAAGGCCTCTGCCGGCACGCTCCCCGTACATAAGGAAAGCGTGAACTTAGATATTTTATCCTCGCAAATTCTCGGGGAATATGAAGAACGCTTTGCCGAAAAGCAGCTCGATTTCCGCCTGCAAAAATCGAGAGACAACATCACCGTGCTGGCAGACAGCCGTCACCTTTGGCGTGTGCTCGACAATCTTTTCTCGAATGTATTTAAATACGCCATGCCTCTGAGCCGTGTTTATTTCGACCTTTCAGAGCAGGACGGCAAAGCACAAATTCTTCTGCGTAATATGTCCAAAGAGCCATTACACATTTCCGCCGCCGATTTAACCGAACGCTTTGTGCGTGAAGATGCCTCCCGAAACACCGAGGGCAGTGGTTTGGGGCTTTCGATTGCCAAGAGCTTAACCGAACTACAGGGTGGCAGCTTCGACATTCAAATTGACGGAGATTTGTTTAAAGTACAGCTCACCTTTCCCCTTGCCTAGCAAATAGATAATAATTAACTATCCCCTATAAAAACAAAAAGCACCGAAGAAATTTCGGTGCTTTTTTCTGTTTAGATTTAAAATTTTAGGGCTATTTCTTAATCTTATCCCAATAGGCTTTGGCGGTCTGTTCGGTTTTGTTTTCGCCGTATTCGTAATACTTCGTATTTTTTAAATTATCGGGGAGATATTGCTGACTTACCCAGCGATTCGGGAAATCGTGGGGATACTGATAAAACTGCCCCTTGTTTTGCACCTCGTCGCCGTCAAAATGCTTATTCTGCAAGGTACGCGGAATTGGGCCCGCCTTGCCGTTTTCAATATCTGCCATAGCTTTGTTAATGCCGAGATAGGCACTGTTGGACTTGGGTGCGGTTGCAACCAGCACCACGGCATCCGCCAAGGGGATTCTCGCTTCGGGCAGACCCACCATAAGTGCCATATCGCACGCCGCCTTGACAATCGGCAAAATTTGCGGATAGGCAAGACCTACATCCTCTGCCGCACAAACCATGAGTCGACGAATCGCAGAGGGCAAATCGCCACCGGCTAAAAGCCTGGCGAGATAATGCAGAGCCGCATCGGGGTCGGAGCCGCGCATGGATTTTTGGAAAGCGGACATCACGTCATAATGCTCATCGCCGCTTCGGTCATAGCGGAAGCCACCCTGTCCGATAACGGTTTCGAGTGCCTCGAGAGAAAGCACCTTACTACCGTCCGCCTCGGGCTTGGTTGCGAGGGTGCAAAGCTCCACCATATTGAGGGACTTTCGCACATCGCCGCCTGCCGAACGGGCTATGGCTTCGATGACTTCGTCTGGCACGGTCATTTGGATATTCTGCTCTTCCTGCAAAACAGAGAAACCGCGGCGCACCGCTTTTTCAATATCTTTATCGGTAATGGGTTTAAATTCAAACACCGTGGCACGGCTGAGCACCGCGTTATACACGTAAAAATACGGGTTTTCCGTAGTGGAGGCAATCAAGGTGATATTGCCGTTTTCGATGTATTCCAAAAGAGATTGCTGCTGCTTTTTATTGAAGTATTGCAGCTCGTCGAGATAAAGCAAAATCCCGTTCGGTGCGGCAAGCGTACCGAGCTCGGCGACAATATCCTTAATATCCGCAATCGAAGCGTTCGTACCGTTTAAAGTACGCAGGGTACGGTTCGTTTTGCGTGCCAAAATACGGGCAAGGGTCGTTTTTCCTGTGCCCGACGGCCCGTAAAAAATCATATTGGGAAGCTCGCCCGACTCCGCAATATTGCGCAGGGGCTTTCCCTCGCCGAGCAAATGCGTTTGCCCGACCATATCGTCTAATTCTTTGGGGCGGATGCGGTCCGCAAGTGGTGCTGCCATAGTGTTCTTCCTTAATTTTCTGCAAATAAAAGCGTTTCTAAATCCTGCATATCGGCGGCGATGAAATCCGCCTTGTATGCTTCAAATTCCGCCTGACTGCCGAAGCCGTAAAGCACGGCGGCAACGGGAATACCCGCTTCTTTTGCGCCGATAATATCAAACTTTCTGTCGCCGACCATGAGCGTATTTTCGGGCGTACCCGAAAGAAGCGCCATGCCTTTTTCAATAATTTCGGTTTTGGTGCTCGGCGTTTCGGAAAAATCCGTGCCGCCGAAGTGGTCGAAATAAGATGCCAAACCGATGTGCTGTAAAATGCGCTCCACAAATACCGTGGGCTTAGTGGAAGCCGTCGCAATTTTGACACCGGCGTTTTTGAGTTCTTTTAAAATTGCTTCGATGCCGTCATAAACGGAGACCTCTTTCCAGCCGGTTTCGTTATAATATACCCGGTAGGAATCTACCATTTGATAGCCAAGCTCGTCGGGCATTCCCGTGAATTCGCGGAAGCTGTCAATGAGCGGCGGACCGATGAATTTTTTTAACACGTCGTCTGTCGGAATCGGCAGATTGTGCACATCAAAGGCATAACGAAGGCCGTTGTAAATGCCCTCGGAGGAATCCACAATCGTGCCGTCGAAATCGAATAAAACTACTTCATATTTTGCTGTTTTCAAAAATATCCCTCTTATTTAATTCTAGATACGTCTACCACAACGTTTTCATAGCCGTCCAGCTTCATAGCGTAGTAGGTAGCGGTTTTTTCGTCGATAAAGCGCAGGTTGTAGTGCGGGGCATAGTTTTCATCCTTGAAGGAGACAAACTGCTCACTGCCTGCATTGTAAATGTAAATATAATAGTCAAACGCATTCGCAGAGGTGCCTGCCATAACCACGTGTTTTTCCTTGGGGCTTACGGCAAATACCTGCGGATTGAGTCTGAAGCCTTTGGTTTCAATCACATTGGTATTATAGGTGGTGTAAATTTTACCGTCTTCTTTGTCGAGCAGATAGTCCCCGCTACGCAAATAACCGGCACCCAAGGGACGCTTGAAGCTGTAGAGCTTTTGTTCCTCGCCGTTTTTAAACTCGGCGGTATAGAAGCCGTCCTCTGCCTTACGCATAAAGGCGAAGCTGTCGTTGGAGAGGGGTTTTACGTAATCGTCTAACACATCCTGTAAAACCATAACGTCCTTTCTGCCGTCCTTTTTATAAACATCGGTACGGCGAACGCCTTCGGCATCGGGTTCGTTATCTCTCGAGGAGCAGAAAAGAAGATTTGCGCTGTCGGACTGCAGGGCACGCTCGGTAATCTTATACTGGGCGCGACGAATACCGCCGTCCTGGCTGACCATCTGGCTGCGGTCATTTAAGAAATCTTGCATTTCGCCGTTCGAACGGTTCAAAATGAAGCCCTGCTCCCAAACGGGGTCTAAGGTGTAGGCCTTGGTTTTGTCGGTGTGCATGAGCAAGAGGCAGTAGCCGTCCTTTTGAAAAGCTTCGGGCAGGTTCTGCACCTTGAACATGATGAAATTATAAATATAAACATTTTCCTGATTCTGGTCGGCGGTAAAAAGGCCAAAACCGGTGAGCACGCCGTCACGCTCGATATAGGGAATGTGCACGGCAATTTTCTGACCGCTGAAGGTGAGGGTGTAATCCATATTGCCGGTCGGCTCGATTTCCACATATTCCTTGCCGTTCCATTCATAATAGACAATGTTGCCTGCGGCATCAGCGGTATAGGAAATCGTGGGAATATCGGTGGGCATGAGCGGAATTTTGGTAATCTTTTTGGAGAGCACAACCGAAGAAAGCTCCGTGGTAAGCGGACCTGCCTCGGGATTTTGCGCTGTACCGCCCGGCAGCTTTGCAGGGGCGAATTTCAAAACCGCTACACCAATCAGAGCGGCGACTGCCAAAACAACGAGCACAATCGTTACGATATTTTTCTTCCAATCGGATGTATTTTTCGTTTCGTTTTTCTTTTCTTCCTGCAACTCCTTCTTAGCTTCTGCCTTTAGCTTTTTTTCTTCAGCCTTTTTCGCTTTTGCTTCGGCTTTTTTGCGGGCAGCAGCTTCTTTTTTGGCGTTTTTTTCCTGCTCAGTCATCTATGTTACCTCTCTTTTCGTTTTAGGGGTTTTCTTTCGTATTCGTAGCTTATTATACACGCTGCTTTCTTAAAAATCAAGCATGGGAAAACGTACCGTTCGCCGCAGGAATATAGCGGTTTTTGAATGCCCGCTTTACAAATTTTATGTTGTGAAACGCCTTAAATTATGGTATACTGGTTTATACTTATATATATATTTATTTTCTTAGGAGGCAAAAGCACTTGGCACGGCTTCAAAATATCCATCGTTTGGTTGTGAAGGTTGGTACATCTTCCCTCACCTATGATACAGGTAAAATCAATATTCGACAGATGCAAAGACTCGTTCGCGTTCTTTCCGATTTACAAAATTCCGGGATGCAAATCGCTCTCGTAACCTCCGGCGCAATCGGCGTCGGCGTTGGCAAGCTCGGTCTGCGTGAAAGACCGACCGACACCCCCGGCAGACAGGCAGCCGCTACCGTCGGTCAATGCGAGCTTATGTTCCTTTACGATAAACTCTTTTCCGAATACGGTCACTCCATCGGTCAGCTTTTAATGACCAAGAGCGACGTAGACAGCTTAGAACGTCGTGGCAACTTGATTAACGCCTTCGACAAAATTTTTGAATTCGGTGCAATTCCGATTATCAACGAAAACGATGCCGTTGCCGTTGAAGAAATCGTTTACGGCGACAACGACAGTCTTTCCGCTATCGTGGCAAAGCTCATTGATGCGGACGCTTTAATTATTTTAACCGATATTGACGGTCTCTACGATGCGAACCCGAAGGAAAATCCCGACGCTAAGCGCATCCCCGAGGTCAAAAAGATTGACGCCGACCTCTATGCCGTAGCCGGCAACCACGGTTCGAAATTCTCGACCGGCGGCATGATCACCAAGCTCCACGCGGCAGAAATCGCTACCGCTTCGGGCATTGACATGGTGGTTATGAACGGTGACACCCCCGAGGACATTTACCATGTCTTAGATGGCGAGGACATCGGCACAATTTTCAGAAAACAGGAACAGATTTAAGATAGATTTCCCCAAGAGGTGAATACATTGAACACATTAGAAACATTGGGTCAAGCGGCAAAGCAGGGCGCAAGAGCACTGCTCACGGCGACAACCGAGCAGAAAAACGAAGCGCTTCTCGCCATTGCCAAGGCTCTTTCGGAAAACTGTGATTTTATTTTAGAAGAAAACAAGAAGGATTTGGAAGCCGCCCGTCAAAACGGTATGGCCTCTTCCATGCTCGACCGCTTGGCGCTCTCGAAAGAACGCATCGAGGGTATGGCACAGGGCGTAAAGGAAGTTTCTGAGCTTCCCGACCCGGTGGGCAAGGTGCTTTCCGACACCGTGCGCCCGAACGGCTTACATATTCAAAAGGTCAGCGTACCGCTCGGCGTCATTGCGGTGATTTTCGAGGCACGTCCGAACGTGACGAGCGATGCCGCTTCGCTTTGCTTAAAATCCGGTAACGCTGTAATTTTGCGCGGCGGCAAGGAAGCCATTCACTCCAACAAGGCGATTGCTTCCGTTATGCAAAAGGCACTTGAGGGAACGGCTCTGCCGTCTGCCTGCATCGGCTTTGTGGAAGACACCAGCCGCGAAAGTGCTAACGCGCTCATGCGTCTCAATGAATATGTAGACGTGCTGATTCCGCGCGGCGGCAGAAACCTCATTCGTGCAACGGTAGAAAATGCCACCGTCCCCGTGATTGAAACCGGCGTCGGTAACTGCCACATCTATGTAGACAAGGATGCCAACCTCGAAATGGCACGAGACATTGTCTTTAACGCCAAAACCTCGCGCGTTTCGGTTTGCAATGCGGCGGAAAGCTTGCTCGTGCACAAGGATATTGCCGAAAAAGCCCTGCCGATGCTTTACGAGGCATTAAAAGAAAAAGACGTAATTCTCTATGGCGATGCGCGTGCCAAGGCGATTTTACCGCAGATTGAAGCGGCAACCGAGGCAGACTTTGCGACCGAATATCTTGACTATAAAATGTCCGTGGTGATTGTGGATTCCTTAGACGAAGCCATTTCCCACATTTATAAATATTCCACCGGGCACAGTGACTGCATTGTGACGGATAACGATGCGGCGGCAAAACGCTTCCTGCAGGAGGTCGATTCCGCGGCGGTTTACCACAATGCTTCCACCCGATTCACAGACGGCGGCTGCTTCGGCTTCGGTGCGGAAATCGGTATTTCCACCCAGAAGCTCCACGCAAGAGGCCCTTTAGGTCTGCCGCAATTAACATCCTTTAAATATCAGATTTCCGGCAACGGACAAAGGAGAGTGTAACATGGCAAACGAACAGAAAACACATAAAAAAGGTACGCGCCGCTGGGCATTCCCCTTGGGACTTCTCATTGCCGTGCTTGCCATAATCGGTGTAGTTACCATTTTAGTTGCCGGTGTGAATGCCACGAAAAAAGGCATTGAAAAAAGCAAAAACTACGAGGAATACAACAAAATGCTGATTCCCGTAGTCATGAATGACCCCGACCCCTTTGATGACCTTACGAAAGCCAACCCCTCACAGCTTGTGGATATTTCGATTTGGTCCATTCTGAAAAAGGGACTTTCTCCCGATGATTACGAATACGGCGACAACGGCATGCTTTTGCCCGAGGCAGAAGTTAACGCCGAATTTAAACGCCTCTTCGGTTCGGAAATCCAGCCCACCCACGCTTCTATTGAGGGTTACGGCTATGATTTCGCCTATGATGCCAACAAGCAGGTCTATGTGATTCCGCTGACCGGCATTGTACCGATGTATACCCCCAAGGTTTTGGAAAAAGAAAAGAAAAACAACGCCGTGATTTTAACCGTTGGTTACTTATCCGGTGACCAGTGGCAGCAGGATTCCAACGGCAATATGTTGCCGCCCGAACCCGACAAATATATGCGTGTAACCCTTCGCGAAAACGAGGGCAGTTATTATATCAGTGCTTTGCAGTCCACCTCGGCACCCGAAACTGCAACGCCGAATCCGACCGAAGCACCTGCAACCGAGGCACCGACCACTGAAGCACCGTCTCTGCCGGTAACCGAAGTGCCCGCTCCCGTGGAAACCGAAGCTACTGCCGAAACAGCTGCTTAACCGTTACAGAAAACGATAAAGAAATAAAAGAGGTTTATTATGGTTAAAATTTCCCCTTCCATTCTCTCTGCGGATTACAGTATTTTAAAAGAAGAATTACAGCGTCTCAAGGATGCCGGTGCCGATTGGGTACACATCGACGTTATGGACGGTCACTTCGTACCGAACTTAACCCTCGGTGCACCGATTGTCAAAGCCATTCGCCGTGTTTCCGACTTACCGTTTGACGCACATTTAATGGTAGATGACCCGCTTTTCTTCGTAAAGGATTTTGCCGCGGCAGGCGCAGACTCCTTCACCTTCCACGTGGAAAGCAAGAGCGATATTGAAGAAACCATCACCGCTATCGAGCAGGCAGGCATGAAGCCGGCTTTGGCTGTAAAGCCCGCCACACCGATTGAAACGGTATTCCCCTATTTAGACAGACTTTTCATGGTTCTCGTGATGACTGTAGAGCCTGGCTTCGGCGGTCAGAGCTTCATGGAAGACCAGCTTTCTAAAATTACCGCTCTTAAAGAAGAGCTTCAAAAGCGTAACCTTTCTATGGAAATTCAGGTAGACGGCGGCATCAATAAGGATACCATCGTGCTCGCTGCAAAGAAAGGTGCCAACAACTTTGTTTCGGGCAGTGCCCTTTTCTCGCAGAGCGACATGAAAGCCGCTGTGGCAGAATTTAAATCACTCGCCGAAAACGCTTAAATTTTCAGCTTCTTCCCGAAAACGCGCGCAAGCCTCCGCTGTGAGGCTATGCACACTGCCGTATTCCGAAAAGAGCGGCAAAAAGGCTTCCTGCTGAGCAGGTAAAAGCGCATAAAACCTTTGCGCGCGGCGATACCAAAAATCTGCGCCTTTCGTTTCGGAAGAAGCCGTTTTTAAATACGTATTCAAGCAATCCAAAAAGGCATTTGTATTGGGAAAAGCTATGAGCTGTTGTGTGGTTTTCTCTGCCGAAGCACCTGTTTTTGCGAGGCTTTCCTGTGTGAAAATCAAAAAACAGCCGCCGCCCTCGCTCGGCAATACGTCAATGCGAAGTGCCGCATCCCTTTGCCCAAAAAAGCCGTGGCGTTCCGCGGCAAGCCCTAAAATTTCCTGTAAAAAGAGCTTCGTTTCTCGATTCTTTTTACAAATGGAATCCAGGCTTAGGCAAAAATCCTCCAGTTCTTCCCGGCTTATGCGGACAAGCAAGCGGCTTTTCGAGCCCTTATACATTTTCAATGGCTTCTCCCCCTTTTACGATTTGTTTCTATAATTCATCATATTGCAGGGCAACTTGTCTTGCAACGCACAAAATTTGGAAAACGAGGTGGAAATCTTGCGTCAAGATGCATTCACAGCGGACGACGGGCAGATCTTTACGCCCGAAGTCAAAGCGGACATCAAGTCCACACAGCGCTCCATGCTGGATTTACTCATCATGCTGGCGGCGCCGACGCTCATTTCTCTTTATTATTACGGCGCGCACGCCTTTTATTTGATTTTAACATCCGTCCTCACCGCCGTAGTGCTGGAATATCTGGGCGGAAAAATGCTACACAACTTCCCAACCCCGCGTGACCTTTCCGCTGTGGTTACGGGTGTTTGCATTGCCCTTTGTCTGCCTGCCAGCGCACCGCTTTGGCTTGCGGCCATCGGTGCGGCGTTTGCGATTTTGGTTGCAAAGCTGCCCTTCGGTAATGCGCGAACCACACTCTTTTCGCCTACAGCGGCAGGCCTTTGCTTTTTAGCGGTCTGCTTCCCGAAGATTCTCTTTTGCTATCCCGCAGTACCCGGCGTCGGTGAACCGGTCAGCCTGTACGGCACAGCCGCCTTTACACCCGGTGTATCGCTTGCCAGTATGCTTTCAAACAGCACCGCGCTCGGCAACCATTCCACCAACTATCTTATGGTTTTACTGGGTGACTTCGCAGGCCCCATGGGTGCAACCTGTATCATTGCCCTTTTGGGTGCGCTTTGCTATTTGGCGATTCGCCGCTTCAAGGCGTTTGAAGTTTCCGCTTCTTTCCTGCTCACCTGCGCAATCGGCGCATTCCTGTTCCCGAGAATTTTAAGCGGACGCTTCCAGTCCGTCTTTATGGAGCTTTCCTCCGGTCTTTTGCTGTTTGCCGCCATTTTCTTATTGCCCAATGAGATTCTTTTGCCCAAACGTTTTTACGGCAGAATCCTTTACGGCGTTGTGGCAGGCTTCTGCACTATGCTTCTGCGCCGCTTCGGTGCCTTTGAAGAGGGTGTTATTTTCGTAATTCTTTTAATGAATGTTTTAGCACCTACCTTTAACCATTTACCGCTCACCGGCTTTGAGAGAAAACGTCTTTCCAAGGCTCGCCAGAAGCGCCGTGCTTTAGAAGAAGAAAAAGCACATGAGCAATGGTTTAAAGAAAGTGAAACCGAAATCAACGAAGAAGCTTTGGAAGAACCCACCGCAGAGCTTCCCAAGGCAGCAGAGGAAACCGCACCCACATTAGAAGAACAGATTTTAAATTCCACGGCTCTCGAAGAGAAAGAAGCAAAAGAAACTGCCGCTTCGCAGACTGAGCCGACCGAGGACACCACACCGGCTGTCCCGGAGGCATCACAAAAAGCCGAAGCAGTCTCCGAAGTAGTCTCCGATGAAGTCTCCGATGAAATCTCCGAAGCAGAAGGAGGTGCGCAAAATGGCTGAACCGAAAGGTAGTCTTAAAAAACGCATACTCTCCAGTGCGCTGATTAAAAACCCCATTTTATTTGAAGCGGTCGGACTTTCGCCCGTACTTGCGATGACAGTTTCCCTCAAGTCCTCCATTATTTTGGCGGTTGCCTCTTGCGTGGAACTTGTTTTCATTGAATTTTTTGCAAGTCTAGCACTCAAAAAGGTGAAGCGTTGGCTTCGCATGCCGATTTACGCCTTACTCGGCGTACTGCTGAATCTTCCCGTTTTCGCCTTTTTCAATTATGTAGCACCGAATGAGTCTCTTTATGCCGGCATCTTTTTGCCGCTGATTGCCGTAAACTCTCTTATTGCCTTGCACTGCGAGCGTTACGCTGTCAAGCATTCTGTAAAAAGCTCCTTGGCAGATGCGATTTTCGCCTCTCTCGGCTATGTGTTGGTTATTTTACTGGTTGGTACGATTCGTGAAATCATCGGCAATGGCACCATTTACGATGTAGATTTGCACTTCCCCGTAAAGCTGAGCGGTATGCTCCTGCCCTTCGGCGGCTTTTTAATCCTCGGCTTCCTTGCCGCAGTGGTAAAGGCCATTTTGGCAAGAACCGTGCCGGATGCCCATCCCGAACGCGCGTTCAGCATGCAGGAAATTTCGCAGTCTCATTTAGATTCCTTTAAATCTCTTGTAGATACCGAATTCAACCCCTACGCGGACGAAGAGGATGAAACCGAAACCGTACCGCGCATGAAAAAATCGGCTAAACCGAAAAAAGAAAAGGTAGAAAAGCCAAAATCCAAAAAGCCGAAAGCAGAAAAAGTAAAGGCAGAAAAAGCGCCGAAGGCTAAAAAGGAAAAGAAAGAAAAGAAGCCGAAAAAAGCGGCGGCAAAGCCCGAACAGAAAAAGCCGCTTTCTCTCGAAGAAACGGCAAAGCTCGAAGAAAGAAGAGAGCACCGCGCCGTGCGTGACAGCTATCTTTTAGACTTCGACGAAATTCTTTCGGATTTGGATGCCTATAAGAAAGCCCACGAAGAAACTACGGCTTCCGAGGAAGCCCCGAAAGATACAGAGAAAGGCGGCGATACAAAATGACCGTAATCAGCAGTTTATTTTCCACGGCCTTTTTAGCCTGCCTTTTGCAAAATCTGATTTTCACGGGCGGCTACGGTGCAGATGAGGCCCTGCGTATGTCGGCAAAACCCCGTCAGCTCTTCCCGCTAAGCCTTTTCATCATTTATTTTTCCACTTTTGTTTCCCTCACCTGTGTGCTTCTGGAAAGAATCCCGTTCGTTCGAGCACTCAGCGTTTACGGTCACGCTGCTCTTTTTGTCAGCGTGCTGATTGTGTTTTATCTCATCACTACCGTGCTTGTGCTCTATGTATTCAAAGCGAAAAAGCGCACCGTACGCCGCGTTGGTATTGCCGCCTTTAACACCTTGGTTTTGGCAATTCCTTTCATCAACCAGCGTGCCGCTTTCGGTATTTTCGAAGCACTCGGTGTCGGCATCGGTGCCGGTCTTGCCTTTGTGCTTGCGGTTTTGCTTTTAAACTTAGGCCTTCGTGCCTTAGACAAAAACGAAGCTATCCCGGCGGCATTCAAGGGCACACCCGCGATTTTCCTCTATGCGGCGCTTTTGTCGCTCGCCTTTACCGGATTTACCGGAAGGAGTCTGAGCTTATAATATGTTGAAAGATTCCAAACGTTTAAAGCATCACAGAAAAAGCTATTATCCGTTTTCTAAAGAATATCCCGGGCGTTCCCACAGCACCTACGCCATCGGTGAAACCCGCGAACGAAGAAAACGCGAACAGCGTTCCAATGTCTTTTATGCGTTGGCGCTGGTCTTCCTCTTTCTGCTCACCTTTTTCCTCGTGTATCTCGCGGTATTTCTTTCCAACCGTCCCATTCGCGAAGAAAATCACACACCGCTTCCATCGACAGAGCATTTAGTGGCTTTGGAGATGCCCAAGGAAGCCTTAAACGGCGGCATCGCCTTAGAGCTGTTTTTGGAAGATTTACAAAATGAAAATGCCAATGCCGTAATGATTGAATACAAAGCACCTTCGGGCTTTTTGAGCTATGCTTCCATGGATTCCACGGCGGCAGGCATCGGTGCTTCCACCCGTGCCTACCCGACCTTTATGGACAGCATTGAAACCTTAAAGGCGAAAGGCTATAAAATCATTGCGAAATACGCCTGCTTTAAGGATACTCTGGCGGCATCCTCACTTCCGGGTGCGGCCGTCACTTTGGCAGACGGTGTCAGCCTTTGGCTCGACGAAAGCGCGCAAAAGGACGGTAAACCCTGGCTGAATCCTTATGCGGATGTCGCGGTAGACTATCTTTTAGGGCTTATCAAAGAAGCCCCGACGTTCGGTGCAGATTATGTGCTTTTGGACGGCGTGCAGTTCCCGGTCGGTCGCTTTGCCGAAACGGCGGTTTTCCCCTATGCAGATGTCAAGGGGATTGCCAAAAATGCGGCTTTGCAGGAATTTTTGCAAAAGGTCAAGGATGCGCTTGGGGATTTAGAGTTTTCCGTCACTCTCACCGTGTCCGATATTCTTTACGGCAATGCGGTGGCGTATGACGGTACCTTGCTCAGCGCGCCCTGCAATTTTATTACCATAGATTTTCAAAAAACCGCTGAAGTGGAAGCTGTTTTAAAAGCCAATAATGCCGGCTTTGCCGAGCTTTCCCAAGCCGAATACTTTGTGCCTGCCGCCGCGGCGGTGGAAGCCAAGCTCGAAACCGATGCGAAGGATAAGACCGTTGTGGTTTTAACCAACCGCGAAAATACAACGCAAAATATACAAGATGCGGGTTTTGCGCACTCGATTTCGGTTTCTTAAAATTCGCTTGACAATCCTAGGGTCAATATGGTATTCTTTACTACAGTATGTAGATACTATTCCTTGAAGGGGAGTAGCTTTTTTCCCTCTGTCAACATCGTGTCGCACTGCGGCTGGCTGAGGGACTTAAGATTGGAAATGTGTCGAGTGTTTCGGTGCAGTTCAATTTTCGGTAGCGAGACCTTCGACAAAGTAAGTCCAAACTTTGTCGAAGGTCTTTTTTTATAAGTAACTACAAAGGAGGACGCAGTATGAAAGCATATTTGCAGTCAACAGACGAAGTTTTTAGCGAACTTCAAACCCAAGAAACTGGTCTAACAGCGGCTGAAGCGGAAAAAAGACTCGCCGAAAACGGACCGAACAAGTTAAAAGAGGGCAAAAAGAAAAGCATCTGGCGCCGTCTTTTTGAACAATTTTGTGATCCGATGATTTTAATCTTAATCGCTGCGGCAGCCATTTCGGCTATCACCGCCGCTATGGAGCACGAATTCCCGACGGATGTTATCATCATCTTAGCTGTTGTTATTTTGAACGCTGTGCTCGGCGTATATCAAGAAAGCAAAGCCGAAAAAGCCATTGAAGCCTTACAGGAAATGGCTGCTGCGACCTCTAAAGTCATGCGTGACGGCAAGGTTATGGAAATTCACAGCTCTGACCTCGTTGTCGGCGATGTGATTCTCTTAGAAGCCGGCGATGCCGTTCCCGCCGATGCACGAATCCTGGAAAGCGCCAGCCTCAAGATTGAAGAAGCCGCGCTGACCGGCGAAAGCGTACCCGTTTTAAAGAAAATTGATACACTCCTGTTAGGTGACCAGAAGGATGTTCCGCTCGGTGACCGTAAAAACATGATGTATATGGGCTCCTCCGTTGTATACGGCCACGGTAAAGCGGTCGTTACCGGGACAGGCATGGACACCGAAATGGGCAAAATTGCAGGCGCACTTGCCGATGCAAAGGATTCCCAGACGCCCTTACAGTTAAAGCTTGCACAGCTCAGTAAAATCCTCAGCGGCATCGTTTTGGGCATTTGTGTGTTTATGTTCATTTTCGACATCATTCGCCGCTATGTAACCGGCGGTGTGCCCGATTTCTCCTTCCTCTTGAATTCCTTTATGATTGCGGTTTCTCTGGCTGTTGCCGCGATTCCCGAAGGTCTTGTCGCTGTTGTTACCGTCGTGCTTTCTATCGGCGTTACCAATATGTCTAAGAAAAATGCGATTGTTCGCCGCTTGACCGCCGTTGAAACCCTCGGCTGTGCACAGGTCATCTGCTCCGATAAAACCGGTACACTTACCCAGAATAAGATGACCGTTGTAGAGCATTACGGCGACAACGAAGAGCTTTTGGCACAGGGCATGACCCTTTGCACCGACGTGCATATCGACGATGACGGCAATTTGGTCGGTGAACCGACAGAAGCCGCACTCGTAAACTACGGTCTTTCTCTCAACTTCAATAAGAATGACCTCTTAAAAACCATGCCGCGTGTAGGCGAAGCACCCTTCGACTCCATGCGTAAAAAGATGTCCACCGTTCACAAAACCGAAGAAGGCTTCCTGCAATTCACAAAGGGCGCACCCGATGTTGTCTTAAAGGATTGCACCCAGATTTTAAAGGACGGCAAAATCCGCGACATCACCGCCGAGGACAGAGCAGAAATCCTCGCCCACAACAAAGCCTTTGCCGATAAGGCATTGCGCGTGCTCGCCTGTAGCTTCAAAACGTATGACGATATGCCCGCAGACCAAAGCCCCGAAGCCCTTGAAAACAACCTTGTTTTCTTAGGTCTTGTCGGTATGATTGACCCCGTTCGTCCCGAAGTTAAGGCCGCTATCGACGAGTGCCGCAGAGCAGGCATCCGTCCGATTATGATTACCGGCGACCATAAGGACACCGCAGTAGCCATTGCTACCGAGCTTGGCATTGTAAAGAGCGCAGACGAAGCCCTCACCGGTGCAGAGCTTGACGAAATTTCGGATGAAGATTTCGAAAAGACCGTGCTTCACTACTCCGTTTACGGACGAGTTCAGCCGGAGCACAAGGTTCGTATTGTTAATGCCCTCAAGAAACAGGGCTTAGTTACCGCGATGACCGGTGACGGCGTAAACGATGCACCCTCCATTAAGAGTGCAGACATCGGCGTCGGCATGGGTATTACCGGTACAGACGTTACCAAGAACGTTGCCGACATGGTTCTTGCGGATGATAACTTCGCAACCATCGTTTCCGCTGTTAAGGAAGGCAGACGTATTTACGACAACATTCGTAAATCTATCCAGTTCCTTTTGGCATCCAACCTCAGTGAGGTACTTTCGATTTTCGCCGCAAACCTCTTAGGCTTTACCATTTTACAGCCCGTACACTTACTTTGGATTAACCTCGTAACCGACTGCTTCCCGGCACTCGCGCTCAGCATGGAAAAGGGTGAAAAAGACCTCATGCAGCGTCCGCCCCGTAAAGCAACAGACGGTATTTTCGCCGGCGGTGTCGGCTTCGACGTCGCTTACCAGGGCTTATTCGTTACCATTTTAACCCTTGCCGCTTACTTCATCGGTCACTTCATCGAAGCCGGCAGATGGGAAATTGTAAACAGCCCCGACGGCATGACCATGGCATTCTTAACCATGTCCATGTGCGAAATCTTCCACTCGCTCAACATGCGTTCGCAAAAAGGCTCCGTAATTAAGATGGCGATGCAGGGCAGCCACAACAAGTTCTTGGCGCTCTCCACGCTCATGTCCTTTATCACCACGACCTTCGTTATCTATTGCCCTGGCCTTTCCGACGCCTTCGGCTTCACACACATCAGCTTTGTAGAATATATTACAGCTATGGCACTCGCCTTCGCGATTGTTCCCTTAGTTGAAATTGTTAAGCTGATTCAAAGAGCTGTGACGAAGCACAAAGCCAATGCGAAATAATTGACCTTATCAAATGCGACATTAGTTGGCGTTTTCCCATATTAGACTGCCCCGCTTCCTGTGTGCTTACAGGAGGCGGGGTAGTCTTTTTCTATGCTATTTTATTGTCTTCTTAAAATCTGGATTTCAGTTTTGCTTATTCTTTTGGAAAATAGCTTCGGCGGCTTTTAAAGGGCTTTAATGCAGAAAGAGTGCCGTTAGAAGTGCACCACCGCCTGCCGCCCCTAAAAAGGAAAGCGTTAAAAGGCAAATCTGCTTACCCTTTGTCTTTCGCTTCCCGGTTTTCGGCACACGGTCGGCAGAACAAAGGGCGGATTCAGCCGCCGCGCGCAGTTTTTTCTCGTCGGTTTTTGCATAATCGGGATTCACAAAGAAAAAAGCGCGTTCAAAATATTTAGAGCCGGTTTCCCGAATTTCGAGAACCTGTCGATTGATGCCTTTCACCATAAAAACGCTCCTTTTCTTTCTGTTTGTTTCAAGCTTTAGTATCGGCATTTTTAAGAATACTATACAAAAATTTCCGGGAATTTTGTGCAACAAAAAACGGCGTTTTTTGTCAATATGGGATTTTAACCAAATTTGAACAAACTGTAAATATACAGAGAGTATAGCTTTTTAATGTTCAAAAATGTTCAAAACTCTGTTCAAAGTGTTAATAAGTAGCCCAAAAATCACGAAAAATAAGAAACTTAGAAAGTTTTGAACATTGTTTATAAACTTTATCAAAACTTTTGGACACTACTATTTGTTTTCGTTTCTTTACAAAATATACGCTTTGGAAAGCGTCTTAGTTAAGATATGAATTTTTTTCTTGTGCAATTTGCCATTGTCAAATATTCCCATAATTTAAAGAAATTTTTGTAAACAAAGCTAAGAGCTTTTCTGCCACTAAAAGCCGGAAATTTTCTTTTGATTTTTTCTGCTTTTCCAATGCAAAAAGGCTGTACCCTCTCGGGCACAGCCTTTTTTTACTGTTCTTCTCTTGTGTGAATGGTGAAATCCGCGTTCAGCTCCAAGGCGCCGCACTTTTTGTTATAGTTGCTGTCATAGCAATGGGCGCCGGTGATATTCAACGCCGACTCATAGAGCAACTTGGTAAACACCCGGTCAAACACCTGAAACGATTTGACCGCGCCGCTTTCATACGGCACAAAAATTGCCACTTTCACCACTGTATCCACAATTCGACCCTTCGAAATAATCTGAGAGCCGTCGGGATTATAGCGTGTCAGCTGTTCGCCGATAGTTGTTTTATCGGTTGTGAATGCCACAATCGGTTTCGACACCGGCGTTGTGCAAATGCTGTTTTCATAAGCGATTTTGAAATCCAAATCCGAAAAGCTCGGGTCGCTCGTGAAATCCTGCACCAGCTTATCTAAATAGCCACTGGCTACAAGCATAGTTCCTCTTCCTTTCCGTTATTTTTCTAAAATGGCCCGAATGTAAAAGACCTTATCCCCTTTATAAATTTTCTGCGCGTGCAAAATGCGATAGCGTCTGTGCTCGCTGTCCACAAGGCGAGCCTCTTTTGAAAGTCTACTAAGATCATGCGCGGCGGGCCCTATGTAAAGATAGGGTTCGCGCACGATTCTGCCGAGAAGCGTAACATCTTCTTCCGGAAGGCGCTTGGTCGGCTGTAAATACGCTTTAAAAAGCGGAGACTTCCAAGCCCCGTCCTCGAGATACACACTGCGCGCATAACTGCTGTTAAACTCCATGGCTACACCTGCGCAAAGACGAAATCATCGTCTTTTAAATACGGTGCGGCGGCAAGCAGACAGTCATCCCGCAGACACACAGCCGCTTCCAAAAGCACCTGCGGACTGCTGTGCACACTGACCTCTCCGGCACGAAATGCAGTTTCGCCCTCGCGCAGTTTCGGGGAACGCAGTAAAAGGCGATAATTGGCAATCGCTGCCGCCGCCTCTAAGACAGCAGGTTCGCTCGCAAATTTGGGGTCTTTCAGTCTTTTAAAGCACTGGGCGGCACAAACCGCAACCACGGGCATAGCATCGGCAAGCTCTTCCCTGGAGAGGCCGCCGAAACGCATAAGAATCCCGGCTATCTGAATGGTATCCAGCATCTCTCCACCTCCCGGCGTTAAGCGAGCACCTTAGCCGCGTCTGTGTAAATCTTGGAGAAGCCGGAAATCTGAGTGATCGCCGCACGCTCGAGCTGTTTGTCGATGAGCTTATCGTATTCGGTCAAAATGCCGCCGGCAGTTACCATTTCAAGAGCGCAGGTCTTATCGAGACCGATGAGCTTGCCGGTCGGTACAGCCGCACTCTTTAAGAGCTTTGCACCGAAGGGTGTTACCGCCTTGCCGGTGCCGTGGAAGGTAAGACCTGCCGCCGCATCGCGCATTTCGGGCATTTTGAGAATTGCCGCTGCTCTGTCGGGTGCGGCAATCATGGTATTGAGTGCATAAGGGTCGAAACCGTTCCAGAAATCGACCAAAGCCGCATAGTCGAGAGGCTTAGAATTGAGGCTGACTACGGGTGCGGGATTGCTGTTGCCGTCACCCTTTTCGAGAACCTCCACAGCATCCTTGAGCTGGGTTCTGGCGATGTACGCGCCAATCTGCTTCAAGGTGACGGTGAAAAGGTCAAGTCTCTGGAAGCGGAGGGCTTCATAGGAGGCTACGAGCATTCTGCCGCGCTTTTTAAGCTTCACAAGGTTTTCCTGTGTATGAACGGCAGTTTCGGGAATTGCCGCACCCTCGGCAGTGATTTTGAGTTCCTTTTCCGCATCGGTCGGCACGGAAGCGATGGTGCGATAATCCATGCCGTTGATATTGGTCTTGGTGGCGATAAGGTCCTTCAAGACATCCGCTTCCTCCAAGCCCTTGCGTACAGCGCGTGCCACATATTCGGGGAAAAGCGCGGCGCTGTCGCTGGTTTTAAAAAATTTCTCGATGCTGTCACTGCCTGCGCCGTGAATTTTAATGTCAAAGCGCTTTAACTGTCTTTCAAACGCATCGAGGCCCTCTAAGGCCGTGCCCTTATAGTTTTCGGACGGGTCCACATTTTCCAGCTCTGCGGTAAAGCCCTTTGCAGAGGTGTAAAGACCCTTGTCGAGTTTTAATGTTTCAAATTGTGCCATAATAACATTTCCTTTCTCTTTTAAAATTTGAATGCCGTATTCTGCACGGCTTTTTCACCTATGTTTTTTCTTGCCGCCAAAAGCGGTACGGGAATTTCTGCCGTTTTGCGGGCTTCTTTAAATGCCTCGCAGGCGGTTTGCAGCTCTTCGGTGGAAAGGTCACGGCAAATCGCCTGACGCATTTCCTCGGAAAACGTCGGGAACGCCTTAGCACTTTCTCGCAAGAACGTTTCGCGCAGTACCGCCAAATAACGCTCTCCGTCCGCGGCTTTTGCCTTTAACGCCGCAAATTCCTTTTGCAGTTTACCGGCTTCGGCCTTGGTGAGATAAATCCCCTCGGCCTTTTCAGTTTTCACCGCCTTTTCCAAAACCTTTTCGAGAGAAAAGCTCTTGGTGATGCCCGCATTTTTCTGTGCAGGCACGGCAACAAAGGACCACTCATAGGCATCGGTCGGCTCTTCTAAGCTGAAATAGCAAAGGGTGTCGCCGTAGATTCTGCCGCGGCGATGCTGGCAAGGCTCCTGTCTTTCATCCTTACCACAGACGGAGCAAACCGCCTTTTGCACCGCACAGCTCACCGAGACCTCCTTTTTAATGCCTGCACCGATTTCCGCAATCAGTTCTTCGTTTTTGGGCAGTCTCGGCATATAGCAATAAGCCTTTAAATAGGTGTAAGGCTCGCCGAGGCTGTTCTTTCGTGTTTCGTCGCAAATCACCTCGGTTTTAAAGGTTCTGGCGCTCTGGTCATCGGCATTCATGCTGTGATTTTTAATCGCCGTCTTGCCCAAAAACAAGGGGGCAAGGGCTTTTAAGCTTTCTGTCGAAAAGCGTTCGAAATCACGGTCGATTTCGTTGTCGCAAAGCACGGCGGAAAAGACAAAGACCTCATCCTTTCCCAGCTCCTTTTGCGTAAAGCGGTTGATGAGCGCCATCGTTTCGTCGCTCGGCACTTCTGTGCCCGCCGCATTCGCGTCAAAGCTCTTTTGCATGTTCTTCCTCCTCTTTCTTGCCCTCCTTCGAGAGCTTTTCTAAGATTTCCTGTGTCTTGGCATCCAAATTTCGTACCTGTGCCCTGTCGAGGGTATCCTCTAAGGTAATGTCCTTCCAGTGCACGCGAATCTCACCCGTATAGCCGAAGGCGAGCAAATGCGTTTTGCAGATTTGCTGGATGACAGGGGTGAGCACACGGCGATAGTGCAAAAGCTCTGTTGTTAAAACGTCCTCCTGCTCCGCCGCCATACGTTCGGTGGTCGACCAGGAAAGACCGAGCATGAACGGCGGCAAAGAGAGCTTCGCCACAATCTGCTCGAGCATCTGGCGCACGGGGATTTCACTGTCTAAAATCGGATTATCCGCACCGATGGCTTTAATCTGCACATCCCCGACCGACACAAAATCGCGCACCTCGGCGCTACGCATCGCGCTACTCCACTCGTTAGCAATCTGCATCGCACGTTCTTTCGCGAACGCCTTACCGCCCAAATCCTCCGGCGGCTTATAGGTCACAGCGAAACGCACATTGCCCACACGCTCCCAGTTTTTCTCTATGGATTCATAGATTTTCAAAAGCACGGAGCTGACAAACGGCAACCCCTCTAAAATGGATGTGCCGTATACCGCACCGGGCTGAGCGTTGAGCGCCGTAGTGAGAAAATTTTCCTGTCTCGGCAGCGGAGTCCCGTTGCCGCCGTCATTTAAAAGCACCTGTGCCCGTTTGAAATCCCTTTTGGAACGCTTTAAAAGGTAATCCTTACGCGGCGCGGTATATAAATAGGAAATCGCGCCATCCTCATCCTTTACCATTTCCGCCACTGCCGTGCCGAAGGTCAAAAGCTCCTCAAAATAGGTATCGAGAAAGCTTTGGAGCGATACACTGCCGCAGTCTGAGGGGATTTCCTCCTGAAAGCGGTCCAAAACCTTTTGAAAACGCGGGGAATCGCATTCCACATAAAAACCGCCGGTGAGCCTAACGAGCTTCGTAATTGCCGCGTCGATAATCGGAATCGCCTCGCGCAGAGACAAAAACAAATCCCCGCTCACAGACGGCGGCGCAACATATTCCGAAAGCAGTAAAAACGGATGCTTCTTTTCCTGTCCCTCTACCGAAAGCACAGGCTCTTTTTGTTCTTTTCCTGTTTTGGATTTTCTGAATCTTTCTAAAATAGCCAAATCAGCACCTCCCTTCTCTCGCGGTCGTGAGAACAAAGAAGCTGTCCTCTTCCGCTTCGAGTGCTGTTGTCACAAAATAACGAATATCATCCATGGCGTGGTCATGCTCCTTTTTCACCGCATCGTAGCGGGCACTTTCATCCCAGCGATAGAGTGAAAATTCGCGAATAGCATCCGTACAGCCCTTGGTTATACGAATCTCCTTGTTTTTGAGCGCATCCGAGGTCTTGCGAATGCCGCTTAAAACATCGTTTTGCGCGCGGGTCACGGTGAATTTGCCGTGCCGCTTGATGCACGCGATAAACGAAGCCGCCGAGGGATCAACAATCACGCGCTCCACCTTACGCGAGCCGACGAGAGTGCAAAGCGAACGGTAATATTCCTCGTCGGTCATTTGAAAGCCTTTCTGCTTTGAGTCGTGATAGAATTCCTTCAAGCGGTACCAACAGCCGTCCTTTTCGCCCCAAAGACCCATAGAAGTCGGGTTGACTGTGCCGTAGTCACACGAAACGATATAACGGCTGCACGTTTTCGGTGCATCGAAGAGATAAGTCGCGTCAAAGAACGGATACACAAGCCCGTCCTGCGCCACCCACTGTCCTAAAACGAAGCGCTTATAAAAAGCGCCGCTGTAAAGGCTTCGGTAACGCTGTAGGGTCTTTTCGGAAAGCGTGGGATTATCCTCCATTTGGAAATGGAGATACAGGCAGTTTTTCTCCTCACTTTTCAAAATCCATTCCTTATAAAACCAGTGTGCGGGATGCTCGGGATTGCAGTTAAACCAGAGCTTTGCGCCCTCTAAGGAGCAACGTGCAATCGCCTGTTCGCAAAACGAACGTGGCATCAGTGCCGCTTCGTCGAGCATGACGCCGCCAAGGGTCATACCCTGAATGAGTGCGGCAGAGGATTCATCCTTGCCGCCGAAAAGATAAAAGCGATTGGTTCTTTCTCCCTTAGAAATCTCCAAATAGTGCTTGGAAACCTGTTCCTTGCAGGTAAAGCCCAGTTGGGAAAGCAGGGGCAAAAGCGGCGTCAGCACATTGCGACGAAGCCCCATAATCGTTTTGCCGCAAAGCGCAAACGAGGTGTCATTGAAGCGGTAAAACGCCCAAAAAATGAACGACAGCGACATGCAGACCGTTTTGCCGCTACGCACCGCACCGTCGCAAATGACCGCATCGCGATTTTTATAGGGGCTGTCCTGACACCACCAACAAAGCAGCTTTAACTGTTTTTCGGAAAACTCGGTGAATTCATCTATTCGCATGCCGTCTCACCGCCGTTTTGGAGTGCCAACGCTGATTTTTCGAGGGCCTTATAGAAGGGCTCTGCCGTCTCCTTGTCGCCGCCCTTTAATTCCGCCAGCTTCTCGAGTGCCTTTAAGCGGTCGAAAAATTTAATCTCCATGCCGCCCGTTTTGGGTCTCTTAATTTCCGAAACCAAAAATAAATCGAGGCTGTCGAGGTCAAATTCCGCGGCGGGATTTTCGGAAAAGAGCAGGCGTACCGCATCTGCCGCCGAGCCGAACGCCAAACGACGATAGCCTGCAATCAGCTCCGCCTCCACAGTTTTTTCCTTGGCTTCGAGGGCGGCAATCTCCTTTTGCACCGCCTTTTCCGAGAGCAGCTTATTTGCCGTCTGCTCGGGAAAAACGGGAAAGCCTGCGGCACGTGCCGCTTCCCTGCCGTTGCGCGTTTTTACATAAAATCTGCAAAAATCCGCTTGCTTTTTACTGAGTTTCTTCTTTTTTTCCATGCTTTTTCGTCCTTTCTTCGGTGTTTGGAATCAAGCGCTTTCACCCATAGTCCGAAGTGCACGAAATTGCAGAAACCTAAGAACAACACTTTTTTAAATTGTGTTCATTATCACTAAAATACGCTGTCCCTGCCCCTTTGCTCCTGTTGACAAATGTCTATAGAACGCCTAAAATATAATGATATATATTTTTATTCGCATTTTTAAACTATGGCTTTATTAGAAAAGAAACGAGGCAGAACACATGCATAAGCTATTTCCCTACGCTAAAGCTTATCGAATTCACTCGATCATTTGTCCGTTTTTGATGATTGCAGAAGTTATTTTCGAGCTTTTCATCCCGTATTACATGGCAGATATTATCGACGTCGGTATTGCAGAAGCAAACATGCCCTATATTCTCAGAACAGGTGCAAAGATGCTGACCTTTGCGCTTTGCGCCCTGATTTGCGGTGCGAGCGCGGCACGTCTTTCTTCGATTGCCGCCATGGGTCTCGGTGCCAATGTGCGCGAGGCCATGTTCGGTCGCATGCAGGAATTTTCCTTTGCGAACATCGACAAATTTTCCACCGCATCTCTCGTCACCCGTATGACGACCGATGTCACCACCGTGCAGAACGTTTACCAAATGCTCCTGCGCATGACCTTCCGTGCGCCCGTGCAGTTCGTATCCGCACTTATCCTGTGCTTCCGCATCAACCGTAAGGTTTCGGTGGTCTTTTTATTCGTCATTCCGCTTATTGTCTGCTTTATGCTCATCTTCGGACCTCTCGCGATGAAACGGTTTAAAAAGATGATGGGTATGTTCGACGGCCTTAATGCCTCCCTGCAGGAAAACCTCATCGGCATCCGCGTGGTCAAGGCGTTTGCCCGTGAACCCTTTGAAAAGCAGAAATTCGAAAAGGCAAACAGCAACCTTGTAAACGCCGCCATTGCCGCTGAGCGTCTCATGGTAACGGCACAGCCCCTCATGATGCTCGTTTTATACGCCACCATTTTGGTTATTGTATATTTAAGCTCGCGCCTCATCGTGGCAGGGGAGCTTGAAATCGGTAAATTCACCACCGTTGTCACCTACATCATGCAAATTCTCATGTCTCTCGTAATGATTGCGATGCTCCTTGTCAACTATGTTTTGGCACGCGCATCCATTTCGAGAATTTGTGAGGTCTTAAACGAGGAACCGCAAATTAAGGACAAAGAAAATGCCGACACCGCCCCCATTCCCACCGGCAGTGTCGAGTTTAAAAACGTTTCCTTTAAATATAACGCCGAGGCCGCAGAAAACGTAGTAGACCACGTTTCATTCTCGGTAAAATCCGGTGAAACCGTCGGCATTGTCGGCGGCACAGGCAGTGCAAAAACCACCCTTTTAAGTCTGATTCCCCGTCTTTACGATGTCACCGAAGGCGAAGTGCTCGTCTCGGGCAAAAACGTAAAGGATTATTCTATCGAAACCCTCCGCGAAGCCTGCAGTATGGTTCTGCAAAAGAATGTTCTTTTTTCGGGCAGTATCTTAGAAAACCTGCGTTGGGGCAATGAAAACGCCACAAAGGAAGAAATCATCGAAGCCTGCAAGGCCGCACAGGCGCATGACTTCATTGAAAGCTTCCCCGACGGCTATGAAACCGATTTGGGACAGGGCGGCGTCAATGTTTCCGGCGGTCAAAAACAGCGTCTTTGCATCGCGCGTGCCCTCTTAAAGAAGCCCCGAATTTTAATTTTGGATGACTCCACGAGTGCCGTGGATACCATTACCGACAGCAAAATCCGTGCGGCATTCCGCAAAGACATCCCCGATACCACCGTGTTTATCATCGCCCAGCGCATCACCTCCGTAATGGATGCTGATAAAATCATCGTGTTAAACAGCGGCAAAATCGAGGACATGGGCACGCACGAGGAGCTTCTCGAACGCTGTCCCGTTTACGAAGAGATCTACCTTTCCCAGCAGAAAGGCACATTACAGCAGGAAGGAGGTCTTTCTAATGGCAAAACCGAATAAGAACAAATATGCAAAGCCAAAAAACACGAAAAAAACCTTTTTCCGTCTGCTCTCGTATTTAGCGAAGCAGAAATGGCTGCTTTTACCCGTATTTTTACTGGTCGCTCTCAGCACCGCCGGCATGGTTTCCGCCTCTTACTTTTTAAAGGTGTTAATTGATGATTATTTAACTCCCATGATTTCCGTCGGTCTTGCAAATGCCGATTTCACCCCGCTTTTCAAGCTTCTCGGCGTTATGGCAACAGTATTCCTGCTCAGTGCGCTCGCCTCCTACGGCTATGCGCGTATCATGCTCCAGCTTTCCCAATCCACAGTAAAGCTTCTGCGTCATGATTTATTTGAAGCGACCGAAGCCCTGCCGATTTCCTATTTCGACACCCACACCCACGGCGATATGATGAGCCGTTTTACCAACGATGTGGACACCGTTCGTAACTTTTTAAGCACCGGCTTCGTACAGACCCTTTCGTCTCTGCTCTCGATTCTTTCCACCTCGATTATGATGCTCATTTTGAGCTGGAGACTTTCCATTGTTATGGCGGTGGGCGTCCTTTGCATGTCGCTCATCATCCGCTTTTTGGGCAAAAAAAGTGCCCGCTATTTTAGAAAACAGCAGGCAGCGCTCGGCAAAGCGAACGGCTTTATTGAAGAAATGATTGAGGGTCAAAAGGTTATTAAGGTCTTTAATCACGAAAAGAAAAGTCAGGAAGATTTTAAAGAGCTTAACGAGGCTCTGCGCCATGCCGCAACCAATGCGGCAACCTTCGGCAGTATTCTCTGGCCGATTGTCGGCAACTTCTCTCACCTCGTTTACACCCTTGTGGCTGTATCGGGCGGTGCTTTCGTCATCGGCAACGTGCTGACCATTGGTACGGTAGCTTCGTTCCTGCAATACACCCGTTCCTTTATTGACCCGCTTGTGAACCTAACCCAGCAATTCAATAATATTTTATCCGCACTCGCCGGTGCAGAACGCATCTTCGACGTCATCGACCAAAAAGCAGAACTCGACGACGGCTACGTAACCCTTGTGAATGCACGCTACAGCGCAAACGGCACCTTAGAAGAATGCAAAGAACATACCGGTATTTGGGCATGGAAACATATCCACCAAGAGGACGGCTCCGTGACCTATAAAAAGCTCGAGGGCGACGTGCAGTTTGAGCACGTGCACTTCAGCTATGACGGCAAAAAAGAGATTCTCCATGACGTGAGTCTCTATGCCAAACCCGGTCAAAAAATCGCTCTTGTCGGCTCCACAGGTGCCGGCAAAACCACCATTACCAATCTTTTAAACCGTTTCTACGAAATTGAAAGCGGCAAGATTCGCTATGACGGCATCAACATTCAAAAAATCAAAAAGGATGATTTACGCCGCAGTCTCTCCACTGTTTTGCAGGATACGCACCTCTTTACCGGCACGGTCGAAGAGAACATCCGCTACGGCAATTTGGATGCCACACGCGAAGAAGTCATTGCCGCCGCAAAGCTTTCCGGCGCAGACGATTTTATTCGTCATTTGCCCGAGGGCTACGATACCGTTATCACCGGCGACGGCAGTAACTTGAGCCAGGGTCAGCGCCAGCTGTTGGCGATTGCCCGAGCCGCCGTTGTCGATCCGCCCGTTTTGATTCTGGATGAAGCCACCAGCTCCATCGACACCCGCACCGAAAGCATCATCGAAAAAGGCATGGATCGCTTGATGCAGGGCAGAACCGTTTTCGTTATCGCGCACAGACTTTCCACCGTTCGCAACGCCAATGCGATTTTAGTGCTCGAAAACGGCCGCGTCATCGAGCGCGGCGACCACGAGGATTTACTCTCACAGAAGGGTAGATATTATAAACTTTATACAGGACAGTTTGAGCTTTCCTGAAATCAGAAAGGTGGTTAACTTATGGACAGAATTCATTTCCTAAACACAGGCTCCAGCGATTGCATTCTCTTAGAGAGCGAGGGACACTTTGCGCTCGTGGATGCCGCTGAAGACACAGACAATCCGCGCGGCCTTAAACAGCTTGAGCTAAAAGGCTATGAAGATAGAGTGATTGCCTATCTTTTGGAAAATGCCGCGGATGAAAATGGGCAGGTTACCTTGGATTTTGTTCTGGGCACGCACGCCCATTCCGACCATATCGGCGGCTTCGACACCGTCATTCTGCATCCGCAAATCACCGTAAAAAAAGCCTACCTTCGTGTTTATGACAGTAAAAAAATCAATCACTTTGAACGCACGGCGTGGGATAATCAAGAGGTTTATGACCAAATGGTCGATGCGCTTCGCACCAGAGGCGTTCCGCAGATTACGGATTTCAACCGTGAAAGCTTTATGTTCGGCAATTTTAAAGTTACCTATTTCTATTTTCAACCAAAAACCTGGCGACGCTACGGCGAAAACGTGGATGCCGTCGCCACACTTTTAGAAAAGGACGGCACCAGAATTCTTTTGGCCGCCGACATTAACCGCGGTTTCGGCACAGAGCGCAAGCTGGCAAATCTGGTCGGCAAGATTGACCTTTTAAAAGTCGGTCACCACGGATTGACCTATTCTTCCTCTAAGCCCTTTATTAAGGGCCTTTCGCCGGAGATAGCTATTATCCTTAATTATAAGAAAAACGTCTATCCTGACGTTTTAAATCGCCTTTTACGCGACGCTAAGGCAGAGGTGCACACCTCCGCCGACGAAAACGGCATCATTGCCGACATCGGCGCGAACGGTGACATTAAGCTAACCACCGATATACATAAAGACAGCGTTTAAACGCGAACCTTTCAAAAAGGAGAAGCACCATGGAGCTTTGGGATGCTTATACAAAAACGGAAGTCAAAACCGGGCAAACCCTGCGCCGCGACGAGCCGGTGCCGAAAGGTGTTTATCATTTGGTTTCTGAAATACTCGTTCAACACACAGACGGCGATTTTCTCATGATGCAACGGGATTTTAAAAAGCCCATTGCCCCGGGGAAATACGAAATCAGCGCCGGAGGTTCTGTTTTACAGGGAGAAAACGCCGAAGAGGGCGCGCGCCGAGAGCTATTCGAAGAAACCGGCATAGAAAGCGGTACGTTCACGCTTTTGGAATCGATTATTTCAGAGGAATACCGCAGTATTTTTAAAGTATTCTATTGTAAAACCGATTGCGATAAAGAAGCCATTCGCCTGCAAGATGGCGAAACCGTTTCCTTCTCTTGGGTTTCTTTAGAGACACTCCAAAATATGCTTTTAGAAAAGGACTGCAAAATTTGCCGCCCCGAAGCCATAAAACATGCCCTTCATCTCCTACGCCTGCCTTGAGCTTCCAGTTCTATTCTTGCACCGAGCTATGGCTTTTTCCAGCTTTAAGTTTATAACAAAAAAGCAGCACCGATATATATAACGGTGCTGCTTTTTTATGTTCTATATAGGTTTTTGTGTCAAAAAAATATCCCTTGCCGAAGCAAGGGATATTAGATATAGGATTTAGTTTAAACCATAGAAAAATTCATAGTAAACGTTTGTGTTAGAAGCTGCCTTACCGGTAATCTGAACGGTGTTGGTACGAGCAACAAACTTACCACTTCTGTTATAGTTAATGTTGACACTTGTAACATTCTCACTAAGGGTGTCAACTTGAACAGTAATAGTGATATCTGTATAAGCGGTGTTCAAATCGGTGAGTTTTACCACGCTAAGGCCTGTGCCCTTAGAAACGCTGTCCTGAATTTTCTTTGCAACCTCGCCCTGAACAACGTAGTCGTCTGTAAGTCTTGTGAAGCCGCTGTTCTTTTCTCTGTTCGGATTGTAAACATTCTTAAGGCAGAAGGTGTACTGACCGTTATCCGGGAATGTATTATCAGCATCAATTCTGATATCATCAGCACGAAGATCAGTGGGTTTAATTTCTGCTAAGATAGCAGCCTGATTTGTCTTCTTTTCATCTTCAGAGCTCATTGCGTTAATAGCGTCCTGAACGGTCATACCAGGCTCAACATAAACCATCTGTGCGCCGCCACCGGTGAAGACATTTGCAATGCTGTCCAGTGTGAACTGACCCTTGCTTGCCTTGTTTAAAATTTGGTTAACAGTGTCTGTCTTAGAGCCGACATTTACATGACCGTCATCCAAGAAGGAAGTGTTTCTAGTAATCTGATAAGGACGCTTCTCTGCTACAACAGCCTTCATTAAGTTGTTGTAAAGGTCAACGAGATTCTGTCTATCCTCGAGAGAGCCAAGATCTGCATCTGCCGGGAAAGCTTCCTCAGTAGCTTCGTGTGTGATTACAGGCTTTTTGTTAATAGAACCCTGGATTTCATTGATCTTGTCAATTAAGTTATCCTTGAAGACATCAATCTTATCTGCAACAGTGATACCAAGCTGGCCGGGGTTGAGCTTTTCGATTAAGGAACCGAAATCGAAACCACTGATAAGACCCATAATGGTATCTAAAATGCCGCCGCCCTCTTCTTCGCTGGTGGAAGGAGCGGGAGCAGGAGCGGGAGCTTCCTCAGCCGGAGCCTTGGATTCTTCCTTCTGAACAACGGTACCGCCGTTTACCTGTACAACGCTGGGGGCATATTTCTGCTTTCTGGGGCCGCCCTTTGCTGCCAAACCATAAACGCCGCCAGTTAAAACAATCGCTAAAATGATAGCGCAAACGCGAACCCAGCCGCGCTGTCTTTTGGATTTACGAGCCTGAAGTTCTTCAAGCGTTAATTCAGCTTTTTTCTTAGACATTCTGCTCTTCCTTTCTGCTATAGATTATATCTTAATATACGAAGTTAGAATAGGTTGCTTCTGTGTGCATAGCGCCTGTGCCCTTAACACCGACAACAGCAACTTTCAAAGCAAGTTCCTGAACTTCTGCGTCATAGGAGTAGGAGAACTTCTGAAGCTTACCATCTGTAATTACAACTTCAACCTTAATGTTGGAGTAAACACCAACAAGGCTGTTAACTTTGATTGCACTACCTACCTGCTGCTGAATTTCGGAAGCTACTTCTTCCTGAATTACGATATCGTCAGTCAAACGGCTGATCGGAGTGGAACCGTCCTTCTTGGGTGTGTTTGCATCTGCAAGAGTGAAGGTGTATGTATCGCCGTCTACTTTAAGATCCTGAAGGTCGGATGCTTTGAGGTCTGTACCTCTGAGCTTGTAGTTTGCTGCATGGTAAGCCCAAACGTCTTTGAATTCCTTACCCTTCGGGATAGTGGTCTTGTTGTCACCGATGCCGATAAAGCCACCAACTACGGAGTCAACGCTTGCATTCTTGTCAACGCCCTTAATAACGTTGTTAAGAACATCGGTTGCACTACCAACGTCAACGCTCTTAGTGTACTGGCAGTTTCTAGCCCAGTCATAACCAACGCCGCTTGCCGCTGCCTTAGTTGCATCGTTGATTGCCTTTGCCGCAGCTTCGGATTTCTCGTCTGCTACGCCGCCGCCCTGCGGTGCTGCTGCGCCGCCGTCATTCCAGCTCTGGCCGCCGGCATTTGCCTGAACGTTTGCCATAGCTTCTGCGTATTTGGAAGCCTGTTCGTCGATAAGTTCGTTCTGCTTGTTTGCCTGGGTCTTACCGAAAGCGGCAACACCGGCAACAAGAACGAGTGCTAAAACGATGGCCCAAAATCTGGTCCAACCGTTAGAGGTTCTGACTTTTTTTGCAATCAGCTCTTCAGCTGTTAAATCTTTGTTTTTAGCCATGATTCCATCTCCCTTTCAACAGATTAATATACGAAGTTAGAATAGGTTGCCTCTGTGTGCATAGCGCCTGTACCCTTAACACTGACAACAGCAACTTTCAAAGCAAGTTCCTGAACTTCTGCGTCATAGGAGTAGGAGAACTTCTGAAGCTTACCTTCAGTAATCACAACTTCAACCTTAATGTTGGAGTAAACACCAACAAGGCTGTTAACCTTGATTGCGCTGCCTACCTGCTGCTGAATTTCGGAAGCTACTTCTTCCTGAACTACGATATCGTCCGTCAAGCGGCTAATCGGAGTAGAGCCGTCTTTCTTGGGTGTGGTTGCATCTGCAAGAGAGAAGGTGTAGGTGTCGCCCTCTACTTTGAGGTCCTTAAGGTCGGAAGCTTTGAGCTCTGTACCCTTGAGCTTGTAATTTGCTGCGTGGTAAGCCCAAACGTCTTTGAATTCCTTACCCTTCGGGATAGTGGTCTTGTTGTCGCCGATGCCGATGAAGCCACCAACTACGGTGTCAACGCTTGCGTTCTTGTCAACGCCCTTAATAACGTTGTTAAGAACATCGGTTGCACTACCAACGTCAACGCTCTTGGTGTACTGGCAGTTTCTTGCCCAGTCATAACCAGCGCCGCTTGCTGCTGCCTTAGTTGCATCGTTGATTGCCTTTGCTGCTGCTTCAGCCTGTTCATTTACAGGACCTTCTGCCGGAGCTGCGCCACCGGGTGCTGCTGCGCCGCCGCCCTGTACTGCGTTAACTGTAGGCGGTGTGACTTCATAAACTGTGGAGCCCTGACCGAAAGCTACATAAGTTACTGCGTAAACAAATACAACTGCGAGGAAAAGCGCTACAGATTTTGTGAACGTATTGCCGAAGATTTTTCTCTTCTCGGATTTACGGATTTCACGAGCCTGACGCTCTTCGGGAGTAAGTTCTATTTTCTCTTTCTTAGCCATTCTGAGTTATCCCCTTTCTAACAATAGAGCAGATTAACCTCCAAGTTAATCAATACTACTACAATTTACAATAAATTTGCGTAAATGTCAATGATAATCTGTAAATTTGTGCTGTTTTTGTGAAATTGTTTTGAATTTTTCACATATTTTTTTAAAACGTCGAAAAATCGAATTTAAAATTCCGATTTTTGGAAAAGTCTGAGTGCCAAAACCGTGATGTCATCGGCATGTCCTTTCGGGGCTTTTTTGAGGGCGGCATCCGTGAGTTTTTGCGCGATTTCGGTGGTCGTTTCCTCCTGACAGGAAGCGAGAGCCGCCTCGACTTCCTTTTCGGCATAATCGAAGGCACCGTCGGAGGCTAAAATGGCTAAATCATCGGGAGAAAGAGCGCCTTCAGTAGTTTCAAATGTTATATTTTCCAAAATGCCTGCCGGCAGGGAGTTGCTTTCGATTCTTTGGATTTGTTTGCCGCGTTTTAAAAGGGATTTTGCGGCGCCTGCCTTGTAGAAAACCGCCTTGCCGGAGTAGAGATTAATTTTAAGCACATCGAGTGTCGCAAGGCTTTCGTCCTCCGATTTCAAAAGGAGCAAAGCGTTGGCACTTTGCAGGGCGTGCTCGGGGGAAGCCCCGCCCTTTAAAAGACGGATTAAGAACGTAACGGCAAGTGCACTATCGAGTGCGGCGCGCTTGCCCTGTCCCATACCGTCGCTGAGCACGGCAATATAGTTGCCGCGGCCGTCATAAAAGCTTTCGTAGCTGTCGCCGCTGTATTTGCCGTTGTCGGGGATGATTCTGGAAGCACCCGCTTCGACGCCGTATAAGGTACGTTCCGCAATTTTAAGGCGTACGCCATCACCGTCCGGTTCGATTTCGGGCGGATCAAATTCCAAAGAAAGCGCTTCGGAAAGCGTGGAAAGGATTTCCGCTTTACGTTGTAAGGCTTCTTCCTTTTCAGGGAAGAGAATTTCCAAAAAGAGCCTGTCCTCTGCCTTTGTGCAGGAAAGAGCCTTTGTGCGCAGGGTGCATTCGCGAAAGAGCGCACGTCTCGCCGTTTCTTCCGCCGCGTAGTCAAACGAGATTTCCTCGGAAACCTCTGTGGAAAGGCGTTCCAATAAAGTGCTGAGGCATTTAAAATTCTTTGCCGTTGCCGCACGTAAATCCATGACCGTGCGTTCATTTCTTCTCTGTTCCGAAAGGCGCAGGAAGCGGCGGTTCATGCTTTCGCAAAGCTTTTCTGCCTGCGGACAGCGACTGCGAAACACAGGCGGCAAGTCGCCGAGCAGGAGAAAGCGATCTTCTTTTAAGGAGTCTTTCATTTTTTGAAAAGCCGCCTCGGTTTCCTCCGCGTGTTTTTCGTTGCAAACCGCAGAAAGCGGACAGGCGGTGCAAACCGTTTCTCGGGTGTAAAGGGAAGCTTCTTCCCCCTCGGAAAGTCGGGGGCTGATTTCGGGAAGCACTTCGGAAACCGTTTCCACCGTTTCGGCAATCCCGCGCATCGCTTCGGAAGCACTTCTCAAGCGCAAAAACAATTCCGCGCGCTGTGCCTGGCCTGTTTCTTTGGGCGAATCTTTCACCGTGTATTGGGATGCACCACGCAAAAGTCGCTTGGGTGTGGCTAAGAAAAGAAGTGCACCGCCCACAGCTTCCAAAAATAATGCCAAACGCGTTTCGGTATCCAAAACCAAAAGGCATGTCCCGAATACGCCCACAAAAGCAAGGGCACATGCATATAGCTTTCGTTTTGCGGCATAGCCTGCCGCGGCGGATGCCAAAACATAGGCGAAAGCCGCCGGTCCTACCGCATCATCCATGAAAAAAGCCAGTGCCATGGAGATCCCCGTGAGGGCGGCGGTGTTTCCTTTATATATATATAGAAAGAAGAGCAGTATGGTCACGCTGAGCATTCGGGAAAAGGAGACCCCAAAAACAGCAAGGTCGGAAATAGTGCTCAAAAGCAGAAAAAGCGAAAAGGCAACGAAGGGCACCAGTGCCGGTGGCAGTTCTTTTTCCTTTATATAGTCTGCTGTCGCTTCCCCTGCCGCCGCAAAGGCAAAGGTTGCCGCCGCCGTACAAAGAGCTTCGGTCAATGCCGCTGTAAAACCGCCGAACGTCATGCCTTCTGCGGTCAATACCGCCGCCGCAGTCAGAAAAGACGCCGAAAAGCCGATGAGTGCCGGCATGGCGCGCAAATGCCTGTCCTGCTCCAAGGTGTAAAGCAGTTTTGAGAGAACCGCGGCAGAAAGAAGTGCCGCCACATAGCGCAAAGCCGAAACACTGCCCTCGGTTAATATGTAACCTGCCGCCGCGCCGAACGCCGCCGTGACGGCATAAGGTGGAGAAAGTGCCGAAACCAGAGCCAGCCCGAAGGGTGAAAACCCTTCCGAAAGCTTTAAAGATGCCAAAAAGAGTGCCGAAATGCAAAGACCGAAATGCCACAAAAAACGCGACACACCGCGGGGCAGAATCCGTTCTGTGTGTTCCGCTGTTTTCTCCGCTTTCTGCGGCAGTTCCGTCACGGTTAAGGGAATCTGTATTTCTTCCGTTTTTTCACGAACCAACAAAAAAATCACCACGCCTGTTCGAATCATTTTTAAGCAGCCTGTCCCGAAAAAAGCAAGACAGACAGCGGCAATATGCCTACTTAAAAATTATACCTTCGGCGTGGTGAAAGCTTTGTCATAATGTGCTGCTGAAAAAATGGGGATTTAAAGACATCCCGTTGAGAAATCACTCATTCGAGGCTTTTTGTGCATCCTCTTTAAAAATGATTTCACGTTCGGGGAGGAACAAGCCTAAGGCGAGATAGAGAAGCGACGGCAAAAATCCGCCGCCCAGGAAGAAAAAGACGAGGAACAAGCCGCGTACGAGCAGAGAAGAAACACCCAACGTCTCCGCCAGACCGCCCAGTACACCGTATAACATTTTATCCTTGTAACTGCGTTCAAATTTTTTCATAGTCCATTCGCTCCCTATGTAAAATTTTAGGATTTTTGTTTTCGCGGAGAAGGGATTCTCCGAAGTCAAAATATATGCGTTCTCACCTTCCCCTTTGGGAAAGGGGAAGGCAAGTGTGGTTTCAATTTTCAAAAGTGGTTTATTTATTTTCGTGCTCGGTTTCGCAGGTGACTTCGACAGCGGGGGTGGTATTAGCTCGGTAGTGCAGAGTGACGGCGTATTTGCCGTTTTCCTCATCGAAGGGACAGCGGGGCAATTTTTCGTTTTTAAAATTAGTTTTAAAATCCTCGGTCCAAACATCTTCGGTAAACGGGCCGGCAGAGGCGCCCTCTTTTTCCTTCGGTGGATTCTCCATGCCGAAGCTTCGAGCGGCAGAGGTGAAGGTATGGGGTTTCCCATTGTTTCCCACTTCCAAATAAGCAATCACAGCGGACTCCACCAGCAAGCGGTTCGTATCGCAAATTTTTTCTTTAGCACGCTTTGTAACTGAGCTGTAAATCGGCACGGCAACTGTAGCCAAAACACCCACAACGGCTACAACGACCATCAATTCTACTAAGGTAAAGCCTTTTTTATTTCGCATGGTTATTCCTTTCGCTTTGCGTTCTGTTTTATTGTATCACAAGTCGGCACATTAGGGAAGAGCCGAAAAAAGAAAAGACAGACTATCTATAGTATTTCCTTTATTTCCAAAAATACACAAAAAAACGGAAGCCCATTTTCATGGACTTCCGTATGTAGGCTTTAAGTTAAAATTTATTTTGTAGCTTCGCCATAAACAACAGAGTCGGTTGTTCCAGCAGCTGTGCAGTGGTCAGCATCTTTGCACTGAATAACATAAGATACAGTGTTGTTGTCTACATAGAATGCTACTTCATAGCCTGTTGTTTTGCTCTTGAAGGGGCAAGTCGGAAGGCCCTTCTTGAAGGAAGCTTCAAATTCCTTATTTGCAGCTAAATCAGCAATGCTGGTAAAGGTTGTAGCTGCCTCTTTATTAGCAGCAACGGTTGTACCGTTAAAGATTTTTTCAACTTCTGTTGCAGTAACGTCGCCGTCAGCCTTGGAAAGAAGGTATGCATCTAAGGTCTCTTCGATGATAGCCATGTTTTCTTTACAGGTCTTCTGCTTAACGTTCTTGGTTACGGAATTGTAAACCGGTACTGCAACGGCTACTAAGATACCCATGATAACAACAACGATCATAAGTTCAACGAGTGTAAAGCCTTTCTTGTCTTGAAGTTTCTTTTTCATTTGGATTCTCTCCTTAAAAATGTTATATATTGAGGGCTTTGGGTCGCCCTAAATATCAAAGGATGAAGTGAAACCGCCTTACGCCTTAAAGGGTTCCCTTACAGTCTATAGTATAGCGTATACTTTACATTTTGTAAATAGTTTTTTAAAAAAATTTTAAAATTTTGTTAACTACGACGAAATCGTTATTTGAATACTCCCGAAAGGAGCTCCGTTTCTTCCCGAAACCATTTATTTCTGTTTGTTCGGGAAATTACCCTCTGCATCGCCGTGGGCGGTGCAATATACCAAAACCAAGGGCTGTTCATCATTCGTCCTACACTCTAAAGTATACGAACCGTCTATGGGGCAAAGTGGGAATTCTCCCTCTTTAAAATATTTTTTTGCCGCTTTTGGCAAATCTTTCTGTAAATCTTCGGGTGTTGCCACCACAATGGACTCCCCCACAGGGAAGTTTTTTGCCGCATCCTCCGGTTCATTACGAACATATTCCTGCAAAGCCCTTTCAATGACATCGCAGTTTGAATGGCAAACCTTACGTTTTACACTTTGCGTAACGGAATTGTAAACCGGAACTGCCACGGCAACCAAAATACCCATAATTACAACAACAATCATCAGCTCCACAAGCGTAAAGCCTTTTTTGCTGTGTAAGGCTGTTTTTATTTCTCGCATAATGTCCCCCTCAATTTTAAACTTATGCGGCTACATTCGGGAACTTTCCGTGAATGTACCCTCATTATAGACACCGCAAACTCGTTTGTCAAGTATTTAACAAAAAGATTTTTTTAATTTATTCACGTTTGTGAATCTTAAACAAAGAACGAGCCTTAAATTCGTGCAATAAAAAAGGCGAAACCGCCATTTTGAACGGTTTCGCCGAAATTTTGTTATGCAGTTTGGATTCAGTCTGTGAAAATATCCACAGCAGCTCTACCGACAGTGACCAGCTTCACATAGCCGGCAACCTTTTGGTGCTCGGGGTGATTTTTATAGGCATCGAGTGCCGCTTCATCCTTCACGGTTACCTTGAGCATCGCGTCAAAGTTGCGGTCGCAAGCGACCTCATTTTCGAAAAACTCGATATTTTCGAGTGCCGGAACCTTGTCTAAAAGTGCTAAAAGAGAATCCTTTACAATCGCTCTGTTTTCCTCGGCGGTTTTACCCTCCGCCGCCTGGAATTTCCACATAACGGTATGAATTAACATAAACTTTCCTCCTGAATTACGCCCAAAGACCGACATACCAGTTGAGAAGCGGTGTGCCGAAATAGAGGGCAAATAAAATGCCGACAGAAAGATGCGGTCCGAAGGGGACAGCCTTTTTCATATCGCTTTTTTTAAGAGATTTTTGAACCGCCATGCAAAGCACGCCGAGAAGCGAGCCAAACATGAGGGCTACCAAAACATTGCGCCAACCGAGCAGGAAGCCTGCCGCCGCCATGAGCTTAATATCGCCGCCGCCCATGCCGCCTTTGTAAATCGCGCCCAAAATATAAAGAAGCGTGCTCACAAGGAAGAAGCCAACCACTCTGCCGACCAGTACGCGCCAGTTGAAGCCGTTGTCGATGATTTCCTGAATATAAACAAGGATACCGCCGATGAGCACCGTCACCCACATGGAATCGGGGATGATTTGATGCTTCCAGTCGATGCAGAATACGACAATCAAAGCCGAAGATACCAAAAAGACGCCGAGCAATGCAAAATTGAGCTGACAATCTGTATAGAAAACATAGGCGAGCACCCAAAGGATACCATTAAGTGCTTCGACAATCGGATAAATTGGGGAAATCTTCGCCTTGCAGTAACGGCATTTGCCGCCTAAAAAAATCCAGCTGAACAAGGGGAATAAATCATACCACTTGAGTTCATGTTTACAGTCGGGGCAAAAGGAAGAGCCCTTTTTAAAATCCAAGCCACGCGGCATCCTGTAAATCAAAACGTTTAAGAAACTGCCAATGACAATGCCGAACAGGAACACAAACACGCCAATTAAGATTTTAAGCCCGAATAAATATTCCTCGCTCGCATAAAGTTCCGCTTCCAATTCCGCTTCTGTATGCAACAGCATGGGGAAATACATGGGAAATTTCAATTCTACCCTCTCCTTTAAGACCTTTTTCGCAAACTGTCTTTTGAAATATTGTAGCATAGAAGAATGAAAAAGAAAAGGGGAAATTGTGGGAGAATCAGCAACCCTTGAGCCGAAAGAAAAAAGAGCCGCCCGAAACGGGAAGCTCTTTTTTAAATTATTCTTCTGTTTTTTCTTCTGCCAAGGTGGCAATGCCGAGGTCGGTGAGCTGAATGTCATCTACCTTTGCGGGGCATTCCGTCATGGGTTCGGAGGCGTTTTGTACCTTCGGATAAGCCACAACGTCACGAAGAGAGTCGGTTCTTAACATCTGCATGCAAAGTCTGTCAAGACCGATGCCCATACCACCGTGAGGCGGTGCGCCGTATTTGAAAGCATCCAAGAGATAGCCAAACTTTTCGTAAGCTTCCTCTTTGGAAAGGCCGAGGAGATCGAAAATTCTGGACTGAAGCTCGGGGTCTGTAATACGGATAGAACCGCTGGAAAGCTCAATGCCGTTGAGTACAAGGTCATAAGCCTTTGCACGAACGTTGCCCTTGTCGCTCTCGAGGTACGGCAGGCATTCCTCCATGGGAGCGGTGAACGGATGATGCATCGCGAGCCATTCGCCTGTATCCTCATCAAACTCGAAGAAGGGGAATTCGGTAATCCAAAGGAGATTGAATTTCTCTTTCGGGATAATGTCGAGCTTTTCAGCAACTTCCTTACGAAGTGCGCCGAGAACGGAAAGTGCAAGGCTGGTTTTTCTGTCGGCAACAATCAAGATAACGTCGCCGTCTTCGGCATCCATACGGGTGAGAATCGCCTGCATCTGCTCTTCGGTCATGAATTTCTTAAAGGAGCAAGCCATGCCGCCGTCGTTGAGACGAATCCAGGCAAGGCCCTTTGCGCCGCTGCCCTTTGCGGATTCGGCGAGCTTGTCGATTTCTTTTCTGGTGAGCACCTTAGCCGCACCCTTGGCATTAAAGGCACGAACGGAACCGCCCTCAGCAAGTGCGGAGGAGAAAACAACAAATTCAGAATCCTTCACGGTTTCGGATAAATCCTGAAGCTCTAAACCGAAACGGGTGTCGGGCTTGTCGGAGCCGTATCTTTCCATAGCTTCCTTATAGGTAAGGCGCGGAAGCGGGGTTTCAATGTCTACGCCGATTGCTTCTTTAAAGACACGGGTAATATAGTTTTCGCCGATAGAAAGCACATCTTCCATATCTACGAAGGACATTTCAAAGTCAATCTGGGTAAATTCGGGCTGACGGTCTGCACGTAAATCCTCGTCTCTAAAGCAACGGGCAATCTGCATATAGCGGTCGAAGCCGGCTACCATGGAAAGCTGCTTGTAAAGCTGGGGAGACTGGGGGAGCGCATAAAAGCTACCCTTGTGAATTCTGGACGGCACAAGGAAGTCTCTTGCACCCTCGGGGGTGGAACGGATGAGCATCGGGGTTTCAATCTCGATGAAGCCGTTTTCATCGAAGAAGTCACGGGTGATTTTGGTAATCTTGTGACGCATTAAAATATTCTTCTGTAAATCCGGACGGCGCAGGTCGAGATAACGATATTTGAGTCTCGTAAGCTCTGCGGTCTGGCAGTTTTCTACAATTTCAAACGGTGTGGTCTCGCTCTTGCCAAGAAGGCGAAGTTCACTTACTTCGATTTCTACATCGCCGGTCGGGAGGTCGGGATTCTTTGCCGCTCTTTCACGAACGACGCCGCGAACGCCGATAACATATTCCGAACGAAGTGCCGCCGCTTTCTCAAAGACTGCCTTATCGGTTGTCTCGGTGAAAGCCAGCTGTAAAATACCTGTACGGTCGCGCAAATCTACGAAAACAAGCGCGCCGAGGTCTCTCTGCTTCTGCACCCAGCCGCAAACAACAACTTCTTTACCGATGTCCTCTGCGCGGAGCGTACCGCAGTAATGGGTTCTTTTGAGCCCCTCGATTGTATCCATAATTCTATACCCTTGCAGCCCCTGTCGGACTGCCCTTTCTGAAACTAATTCTGACCGTTTTTAAGAATGGCGTTAATCGCATCCGCATCCATAAGCCCGTCTAAGCTTTCGGAAGCTTCTAAGCCCTGCATGGCTTCGCGAAGCATGAGGTTCTGAAAAGCCTCGGTGAAATTCTCGAGGGAAACCTCGGTCTGCTCGCCGCTTTCCATATTCTTAATTTTTACCTTTTTCTCCTCTAATTCGCTATCGCCGAGCACTGCCGTATAAGAAGCGCCGAGCTTGTTGGCGAATTTCATCTGCGCCTTTAAGGAACGGCCGAGCGTATCGAACTGCGCCGCCATACCCTCATTGCGAAGGTCAGAAGCCAAAACAGCCGCCGCTACATTTGCGGTGTCGCCCATAGAGCCAATGAAAATGTCGCAGCCTTTCTTTTCGGGGAAGGGTGTTTTCTGCGCTTCCATTAAAAGAAGCAATCTTTCCATACCCATGCCGAAGCCGCAAGCCGGTGTGGGCTTGCCGCCGAGCTCTTCGATTAAGCCGTCATAGCGACCGCCGCCGCAAACCGTGCCCTGTGCACCAATGTCATTCGATACAAATTCGAAAACGGTGCGAGTGTAGTAGTCGAGACCGCGTACAATTTCGGGGTTCACGGTAAAGGGAATATTTAAAGCCTTTAAATAGCGCTGCACAGCTTCAAAGTGTGCGCGACAATCGGGGCAAAGATAATCTAAAATTTTCGGTGCGTCCTTAGAAATCTCCTTGCATACCGGGCTTTTGCAGTCCAAAATACGCATGGGATTTCTGTCAAGACGGGAAAGGCAGGTGTCGCAAAGCTCTTCTTTGCGGTCCTCGAAATACGCCTTTAAAGCGTTCTGGAAATCCTGACGGCAGGTTTTACAGCCGATGGAGTTGATTTCAAGGCTCAAATTCTTAATGCCTAAATAATTAAAAATCTCGTTTGCGAGAGAAATGATTTCCGCATCCTGGCTCGGTGCGCCTGCGCCGAACGCTTCCACGCCAAACTGGTGGAATTCGCGAAGTCTGCCTGCCTGCGGCTTTTCATAGCGATAGCAGGAGGTAAGATAAAAGAGCTTCTGCGGCAAAGGCTCGTTAAACAGACCGTTCTGTAAGAAAGAACGCACTGCGCCCGCTGTGCCTTCGGGGCGAAGGGTAATGGAGCGGCCGCCCTTATCGTTAAAGGTATACATTTCCTTTTGCACAACGTCGGTCGTCTCGCCGACGGAGCGGTTGAAAAGCTCCGTGTGCTCGAAAACGGGAGTACGCATTTCAAAGAAGCCGAAGTTCTCTGCGATTTCGCGCATTGCACCTTCGACATACTGCGTTTTATAGCTTTCCTGCGGGAGTACATCTAAGGTTCCCTTGATTGCATTGGTTACAAGTGCCACGTTTTTCATCCTAACTACATCATAAATTTTATATCTTTAGAAAAAGCAGTTTTTCCCCTATAAAGAAATTTTGCCCCTTTCCCGAAAGAGAAGGGGGCAGGGAAAAGCATTATTTCGGGTTGACGATGTCACGCCAATCCAAGTCACCGCGCTCTAAGGAGTGAATCACAGCTTCTGCAGTTGCAATGTTCGTTGCAACCGGAATATTGTGCACGTCGCAAAGGCGAAGAAGATTATTTTCCTTCGGCTCGTGCGGTTTCGGATTCAAAGGATCTCTGAAAATCAAAAGTAAATCAATCTCGTTGCAGGCAATACGTGCGCCGATCTGCTGGTCGCCGCCCTGTGAACCGCTCAAAAATCTTGTGATTTTAAGACCCGTTGCTTCCGCAATCATCTTTCCGGTTGTGCCGGTTGCACAAAGATTATGTCTCGATAAAATGCCGCAATATGCGATACAGAACTGTGTTAAAAGCTCTTTCTTCGAATCATGTGCCATAAGAGCAATATTCATATGGTCACGCCTCGCTTTCTGATTTTTGATAAAGTATTCCAAAATCCCACTTATAAGTGTAACAAATATTTATATAAATTTCAATCTTTTTTTCAAAATCCGACAGATTTTATCTTTTTTTCTTTAAATGGAACAGCTTCGCCGCACATTCTGTCGGCAATTCTGCGGAAGGCTTCTTCGGTTTTTCTGTCCACACCGGCGCCGGTAAAGGCGGCGGAAAGTTTTTCATCGTCGGGGACAGCACCCAAAAGCTGCACGCCTGTTTCGGTAACCATTTCATCGGCAGAAAGCGCATAGCCAAAGCGCACATGGTCATAATCAAAACGATTGATGAGGAGCTTTTGCGAAAGCGCAGGACGAAGGTCATAAAGGCTGTCAGAAAGGGTGGCTGCCGCACGGGCGGAAACCGCATCGGGTGTTGCCACCAAAAGTGCCTCGTCTGCCGCTTCGGCGAGCACGGGCACAATCCCGTAAAGCCCTGCCGGTGCATCCATAAGGCAATAATCAAAACCCTTGCCGACCTCTTCCAGCATCGCGCGAAGCGCCTCTGCTTCGGGCATCTGCTCCAAGGTGCGCGGCGGCATTAAAAGCGCCGCATTTTTATCGCGTTCTCCGCGGCAAAGTGCATCTTGCGCCGTGGCTCTTTCTTCAAGCACATCGAGCCAGTCATACACACTGTCCGAAACCCCCAGTAAAAGGTCCAAACAGCGAAGGCCAATGTCGCAGTCCATTAAAAGGACCTGCTTTCCGGAGGAAGCGAGTGCACGCATGAGCTGTACGGTCACAGTGGATTTGCCTGCGCCGCCCTTTCCGGAACAAATTAAAATGTTCTTTGCCATCGTCTCCCCCATTCCATAAAATTTCTTATCGAAGCACGGTGTTATAGCCCTGCTCCGGTGTCACTGTGCTGGTATCTTCAAAGTATGCCTTATAAATTTCAGAAGCTAAAATACCGGTTACGGCACCACCGTCTAAGTTTTCTACGGCAACAACCACGGCGATTTCCGGATCCTCATAAGGTGCAAAGGAAATCATGAAACCGTTGGTGCCTTCAATCAGTCTGCCGTCTATCTTTAATTTAAACTGTGCCGTACCGGTCTTTGCCGCCACTTGCACGGGTAAATCCTTAAATGCTCTAGTGTTTGCACCGAGCATATGCATGCCGTCGGTCACAACATCCAAATTCTTTTTCGAAGCGCCCACTTCGCCGAGCACGGTACCGTCCTTGCTGAGTACGGTATTTTCGTAGTCGCTGGATTTAATGCTCTTTACGAAATGTGCTTGGTATCTTGTACCGCCGTTGGCAAGGGTTGAAACATAGCTTGCCAGCTGCAAAGGCGTAAACAGGTTATCAGACTGACCGATTGCCGCCTGAACGGTATCACCGTGATGCCAAACCTGCCCGTGGGCTTCCTTATACGCACGGCTCGCGAGAACGCCCTTGGATTCGGGAATTTCTACGCCGGTTTTCTGCCCGAGACCAAAACGCGTGCAATAATCATTCATACGGTCAATACCGAGATTAAAGCCGGTTTCATAGAAGAAGATGTTGCAGGAACGGTAAATCGCCGTGCGTACATCAATGTTGCCCGAGTGGTGAATCTGCAAGCATTTGAACTGCATGTCCGGGAAACGCTGATAAATTCGCGTACAGTTGATTTTCGTATGCTCGTTAATGACATTTTCTTCGAGACCCGCAAGTGCAATCGCCGGTTTCAGAGTAGAACCGGGTGCATAGGTACTCTTTAAAGCGCGGTTCCAAAGCGGAGATGCCTTATCCTTGGAAAGTGTAGCGTAATCGTCATAATAGGTATTGAGGTCATAGCTCGGATAGGTGGCACAGGCTAAAATGCCGCCGGTTTTGACATCCATAACAATCGCCGAGCCGACAGGCGGAACACCGGTTTCCTTTAAGCTGTAGTTTTCCGCAAAATTTGCCAGTGCATCCTGCACCTTTTTCTGCAAAACGGAATCAATGGTTAAAATAATGGAATTGCCTGCCACGGGGGCACGGGTAATTTCCGAGGTTTTATAGCCGTTGGAATCCGTTACGGTGGTCATGATACCGTTTGTGCCGCGCAGATAATCTTCCATCGCGGCCTCAAGGCCGAATTTACCGATGGTGTCATCCATGGAATACGCACGAAGAGATGCCTCCTTTTTCTCGGCATCCGTGAGTGTCTCATCCTCTAAAAACGCGTTGTATTCATTTTTATGTTTGGTATATTCATTCGCATCGAGCTTGCCGACTAAGCCGATAATATGTGGGGCAATCGTGCCGTCCGCAATATGGCGTTTTGTGGTGATTTTCACCTCTACGCCGCGAAGCTCTGTGCGGTTTTCTTCAATTTTTGCCGCAAATTCATCGCTCACCTCGTCTGCGAAAACGAAGGGATGATCCGCGGAAAAGGAAATCTTTTTAAAGCTGTAGCAAACGGAAGCAATCTTTAAAGCATCCGCTTTTTCATAGTCCTGCAAATCGAATTTTTCCACAAGACGGGAAAAACAGTTTTCCGCCGTGGCATAGGAATTGAGGTGCAAAACCGACTTGGATTTCAAAAAGGCGATTTCGCCGTCGCTGTCGGGCTTAAAGCGCACGTTGCCGCTTGCATCCAGTTCCAAGGGCAGGTTATCGTTCCAAACCACGCCGTATTTTTCGGCTAAATCAATCAGCTTTTTGAGAATCGCATTTCTTTCGTCCTGCTTTTTCGTCGGCGGGAAATACTGCGCATTAAGCAAAATGGAATTGACCTGCTGATTGGTCACGAGCGGTACGCCGTTGCGGTCCAAAATCTCGCCTCGAGCCGCCGGAATGGTAGACTCCACCGAGGACATGGCAATTCTTTGGGACGTATTGTCTGCGGCATGGACGATTTGAATGTTGAAAAGGTCCACAAGAAAGACCGAGAAAGACAAAACGATACATATTAAAAACAGGATGAAACGTCGTTTCAAATTCTTTTCCTGCATAAAAAGCTCCTTTGCATGAAAAAAGCGTTATCGTTCTAGTTTGGTTTTTTGCATCACGGCGCGCACGAAGAAATAAAGAATCGGCGTAAACGCCATCGAATAAAGTACACTCGGGAAGAGGTAGCGCCAGAATAAAAATCCCACGGAATCTACACCCTCGGCCAGTAGGAAGAACACAAGATATAAAAGGGCATAGAGAAGGTGCGCCGCGCCGCTTAAAAGAAGCGCCGTGCGCAGATTGTTCCGCATCACGGTATTGATTAAAATACCGCACACAGCACCGATGAGCATAAGATAAAGGGCATTAAAGCCGTCGCCGAGGCCGGAAACGGAATCCCAAAGCGCACCGGCAAAAATACCGTAAAGTGCACCGGGCAGTTCACGTTCAAACAGACCCAAAACCACGGTTAAGGAAATTAAAAAATACGCCCGTACTCCGAAAATTTCGGGGAAAAATCCGGACGTATTCTGTAACAAATGCCCTATCCATATCAATACTAAAAATAGGCTCCGTCGAATCAATAGGAGCTTCGTTCGTCTACGCATTGCCCTTACCCTCAAAATCAATAATGACAAAGGCCTCCTGCACCTGCGCAATTTCGATTTCCGGCTTCACTTCCGCATAGTAGGAAATGTCGCCCTCCTCTTTTTGTAAGGAGGAAACCTTACCGATAATCAAGCCGCGCGGGAAGATGCCGCCTACACCGGAAGTGCAGACGATGCCGCCCTCTGCAACGGCGGTTTCTCTCGAAAGACCCGAGAGCTTTAAAAGCCCTTTGGTGCCGAGCTTTGCCGTTGTCTTGGTGTAGCCGGTTTCGCCGGTTCGGATTTCGTAAGCCGCCGCCGAAAGCTTCGGGTCGGTAACGGAAATCACCACGCAAGAGGTCGGATTCACTTCCTGTACAAGACCGATTAAATATTCGCCGCTGATGACCGGGTCGCCGACCTCCACGCCGTCTGCCTTGCCGCAGTTCAGCTGGAACGAGCCGAACATATCCGCAGAATCTCTGCCGATGACCGTACCGCTGGCAAATTTAAAATCGGGATGCTGTTCTTTAACCCCCAAAAACTTTTCGTAAGCTTCGACCTGCTTTTTGAGCTTTTCGTAATCTACCAGTTTGCTTTGGTATTCCGCAAGCTCCTTTTCCAGTTCTTTTTCGCGCTCCATATAGGTTCTCGAAGAAATGAAGCCGCCTTTTACGTTTTGGAACTTGTCTGCAACATAAGAGCAAGCCTTGGAAAGAGGTGAAAAAACGGTGCTGACTACCGAGGTCATAGGGGAAGCGCTGTCTTTTAATACCGCACCGGCGATAATGCCCGCAAAGAGCATCACGAGCACGGCAAGCAAAACTTTAAAACTTGTACTTCTGAATATATTACGCATCGTTTTTTCCTTCCCCTCCTTTCCGTTTCGGGGTGTTTAATTCTTAATAAGACTTTTTGCCGGTGAGGTCTAAGATGTCTTTTTCAAGGCACTTACCTGTACCGTCAACAACGCAGTCCAACGGATTCTCTGCAACGTGTACCTGAATCTTGGTTTCCATTGCAATAAGCTTGTCAAGGCCGCGAAGCAATGCACCGCCGCCGGTCAAGGTAATACCGTGGTCGATGATATCCGCAGAAAGTTCGGGCGGGGTTTTCTCGAGGGTGGAACGAATCGCATCGAGAATCTGACCAACCGGATCTGCCAAAGCTTCACGAACTTCTTCGGAAGTGATTTCAATATTCTTCGGGAGACCGTCTAAGAGGTTTCTACCCTTAACGTCGATAGCGCCTTCACCGTCATAGGGATAAGCGGAACCGATTTTAATCTTAATATCTTCTGCGGTGCGTTCACCGATTAAGAGATTGTGCTTTTTACGGATGTAGGAGATAATCGCTTCGTCGAAGTTATCACCTGCAACGCGAGCGGACTGTGCTGTAACGATTTCACCGAAGGAGATAACCGCAACCTCGCTGGTACCACCGCCGATATCTACAACCATGGAACCAACAGCCTCGGAAACAGGAAGACCTGCACCGACAGCAGCTGCCATAGGCTCTGCAATAAGGCTTACATAGTTTGCACCTGCGCTTCTAGCGGAGTCATGCACAGCACGTCTCTCTACTTCGGTAACACCGGAGGGAATGCAGATTAAAACTCTGGATTTTGTGAACGGAGAACGCTTAATTGCCATGCGGATGAATTCCTTGAGCATTTCGGAGGTGATTTCAAAGTCCGCAATAACACCGTCCTTTAAGGGACGAACTGCCACGATAGAACCGGGGGTTCTACCAATCATCTGTTTTGCTTTGTTGCCGACTGCAACAACCTTTTGCGGGTAAGCACCAACGTTGACTGCAACAACGGAAGGTTCACGAGTAACAATGCCCTTACCTTTTACGAAAACGAGGGTGTTTGCCGTACCGAGGTCGATACCTATATCTTGTGTAAATAACATACGTTTTCTTCCTTTCCCATGCGGGTTAATTTTCTATTCCTAAGCATACCATGCCAATATACGAATATTATAACCCCTGCGCCCAAATTTCTCAACTATTTTTTCGTGAAAAGTTTATGAATTCTAAATGGCGCTTCTGTGAATTATCCCTAAATAAAAGGGCTTTGAAAGCGCATTTCGGCATCCGTTCCGAGATTCGTCCATTTCCCCCGCCGCATTGCCGTTCGTGCAGAATTTTCAAATTTCGACAGAATAAGCGAAAAATCATCCTCCGTCTGCCGCTTTAAAACAAGAAAAAAGCACCATGTAAAACACAGTGCTTTTGGGATTCTAGTTTAATATTTAGAACATCGTAGGGGCGGATGTCGTCTTTTACGCAGATAAAATCTGCACAAAGTACGTTGCGCGAACTACAAGTAAAGAATTTGCACTAAGTTCCCCGTGATCGGCAGGCGCGCCGCCGCGCCCCCGTGATTCGCCGTCGCGCGTTCGCGACAAACGAGGGAACCCCTCACAAGGGTTCCCCCGCCTTTACTTTTATAAATATTTTAGTCCGCTCTGCCCCTTCCTGTGTTTCCGGACGGGTGAGTATCCCGTGCTCTGCGGAGCACG
>RCNI01000033.1_pt1 | contig 91662 bp, 85 predicted proteins | sample 2041151 | NCBI WGS metagenome assembly RCNI01 (sample SAMN09708214, study PRJNA481090) | feces metagenome | isolation source: feces | place: Antarctica: Albino Rookery
AAGAATGATTGATATTCATAGCCATGTTTTATGGGAAATTGATGATGGGTCAGTTAGTATGGCTATGTCTAAAAATATGCTTCAGTTAGCCTGGCAGCATGGTACTAAATCGATGATTTTTACTCCTCACGTTATTGAGGAAGCATATAAGCCTAGCTGGTCCTTGATTAAAGAAAAAACACAGCAGTTAGAAGCCTGGTTAAAGCAGGAGTTACCGGAAATGTGTGTTTATCCAGCTGCTGAGGTCCAAATGAATTGGAATTTATTACCGGAGCTGGCAGTTAATGGATCATACTGTATTAATGGTGGCGAATATATGTTGATAGAATTGCCCATGAAGGAAATTCCGCTTTATGCGGATAATTTTTGGTACGAGCTGGAGTTGAAGGGTATACAACCCATTCTGGCTCACCCGGAAAGGTATATGCGGGTTATGCGTCATAAGGAGTTGTTGCTGAAATGGCGGGAACGAGGCTTACTACTGCAATGCAATGCTGGTAGTCTAGTTGGTTATTTTGGCAAGCAGGTGCAGGAAAACGCCAAATTCCTCTTAGAGGCTGATATGGTGGATTTTATCGGTTCAGACGCCCATCGAGATAATGTACGTACTCCAGATATGTCGCAGGCTGCCCAACTGATTAGGGAAATGGTCGGAGAGGCCAGACTACATAGGATTACTGTGGAAAATCCCAACCTTCTTTTAGCAAATAAACCCGTTGCTATTAGAACGCCACAGCTCAATGTAGTAAAAAACAAGAAGAATTTTTGGCAGAGAATGCTAGCAAAGCTAGTATAGAAGAGGAGAGATTAGATGAAAAAGACAGTTGTGGCCATGGCTTTGGCCATTTGCTGCTCCCTACCTGGCTTAGGCCAAGCTGAGGAGGGTCATGATTACGTAATGTGTCCTGGCGACCAACTGCAGGTTATTGTTTACGGACATGATGATTTAAGTTCTGGAAATGGTAGTGCAACACCCTATATTGTACGTCCTGATGGCAAGGTGATGTTCCCTTTGATTGGAGAGGTTGATGTTACCGGCAAGACTGTAGCAGAATTTACCCAGGCACTAACTGATAGTTTTGCAGAGTATCTGGTAAAACCCAGGATTAGTGTTAATATTTTAAAAATGGGTACTACTAGGGTTTATGTTTTAGGTGAAGTCCGTCGTCCTGGTATGTATGAATTGGAGAAAAGTCATTCTGTACTGGATGCTCTTAGTAAAGCAGAGGGCTTTACTGATAAGACCGCTAAAAAGAAGATTTATCTGATTCGTCGTGGTGCCACCGAGCCGATTTTGGTAAATATCAATGATTATTTAAAAAAGGCTGATCAGAAGCAGAATTATATTTTACAGGAGGGCGATTGCCTCTATCTGACCAGCAATAATAAGATTGATTTCTCCCGTGACATTATGCCCTTTATTAGCGCAGGTTATATGATTAACGATATTAATGAGGACTAAGGAGGAAGACAATAGTGGAAGATGAAATTACAATTGATTTAGGCGAATTGCTTAGTATTGTTAAGAAGAAATATAAGTTTATGCTTAAAGTTACTAGTTTGTGTGTTATTGCAGCAGGTGGTTATCTGCTGCTGGCTTCCCCTGTTTATGAATCAGAAGCTTTATTGCGTATTAAACAGCCCAAAGGCATTGCCTCTTCTCTTCTGGAGGGAGTGTCAGGCAATAATATGGCTAGTAAGCAGCTGATGAGTACTTATGCAGAGATTTTGAAAAGCCGTAGTGTTATCGTACCAGTTATTGAAAAGGTGGAAGAACCCAATGAAGAAGGGGTATATCCTTCCTATGCCAGTTATGTAGATAAAGTATCTACTACACCATATAAGGATACTGAAATTATGAAGGTTGCCGTACAATCCAACACTCCAGAAAAAGCACAGCAGATAAACCAACTGGTTGTAGAAAGCTTTCTAAATCGTTTAACTGATCTGGTACGTGGCGAGCAGAAGCTGACCCGTGTGTTTATTGGTGAGCGTTTAGTGGATGCTAAGGCGGAGTTAAACGTAGCTGAGGATAAGCTTACTGCTTACAAAAAGAATAGTAAGATTCTTTCTCCTTCCGATGAGGTTAAATTAATTTCTGAGAAGGTCGGCGTTGTAGATGGTCTGCGTGCTGAAAACAGTGTGGCTTTAGCCGCAGCTAAAGCTAAGCTTGCATCTGTGAATGAACAATTGGCAGGTGCTGGTAAGTCCACTGTAGAAAATTCAGTTATTCAGAAGTTCAGCAATCAAATTGCAGAATTAGAAGCTGAAAGAATTAGCTACATGGATAAATATACAGCTAAACATCCTAAGGTTGTAGAAACAGAAGATGCAATTGCTAAGCTGAAGCAGAAACAACAGGAAGAAATTGATAAGGTCGTAGCCTTTGAGGCTCCTTCTGCCAATCCTGTGCATCAACAGTTGTTGACTGGCAAATTTAGTAGTGAGGCGGAAATTAGTATTGCCGAGGCTAATTTAGCTGAGCTAGACCGTATGGAACAGCGTAATCAGCAGGAAATAAATCGTTTGTCCGAAAATGAGCAGGAATATTTAACTTTGCTTCGTGATGTAAATGTGGCTCAGGAAATTTATATTATGCTGGCTAAGCGTCTGGAGGAAGCTAAAGTTGTTGAGGTGGCTGTACCTACAGAGGTACAGGTGGTGGATTCCTCCACTCTTCCAGAGAGCCCTATTAAGCCGAGGAAATTTATGACATTACTTTTGGCTGCTTTCTTGGGATTGCTTGGTTCTTGTGGCTTTGTTGTTGTAAAAGAATTATTGAATAAAACTATTAAAACTGCAGATGATGTTGCAACCTACCTGGATTTGCCGGTTTTGGCCTCCATTCCTGATTATGAAACTATGAATAAGGAAAAGGAAAAGACGGAAGAGACAGGCTTGATGACCAAACTGGGGAGGTTCTTATGGAAGAATTAAATTTAATCGCTAATAAAGATAAAAAATCACCAATTGCTGAGGCCTATAGAACCCTAAGAACCAGTATCCGTTTTTCTGGTACTGATAAGGAGCTGAAAACCATTGCTGTTGTTTCTGCTTTACCTGGTGAAGGTAAGAGTACTACTATTAGTAATTTAGCAGTCGTTATCGCTCAATCTGGTCAGAGAGTTTTACTTATGGACTGTGATTTGCGTAAGGCTAGACAGCATAAGATTTTAGGAGTAAAGAATATAGGACTGACTAATTATCTGATTAGTAATGATTCTGTAGAAAGATACATTCAGGATACGGAGATTGAAAATTTGGATGTTATGGCCGCCGGTCCTGTCCCTCCTAATCCTTCTGAGCTTTTGGAAAGTAAAAAGTTTAAAAGCTTGTTGGAAAGTGTCAAAGAGTACTATGATTATGTTTTATTAGATTGTACTCCCGTTATCCCTGTAGCAGATGCTACCATTGTTGCAGACCAGGCTGATGGTGTTGTAATTCTTTTATGTGTTAGTACTGAAACTCCTAAAATAGCGCAGGAGGTAAAGCAAAAGCTGCAGGCTGTAGGTGCTAATATTTTGGGTGTAGTTTTAAATAAGGTAGAAATCCATCATTCCTATGGGTATGCCTATTATTACTACGGACATGAAGAAAAATAAATATTTTCTGACTAGTAATGTTGACTACATTTGTTGTAGTCAGCATTTTTTTAAAAATTTACTAATTAAAGTAAGTAGACACTTGCCATAGAGATGTTTTTTTGTTATCCTAATATCTGTAGGATGGAATTATGGTAATTCTTAATTTTTTTGGTAGTGCAGCTTAGCTGCAGCGTAGAAAGGAAGAAAAAAATGAATCAACAACAAGAAAATGAACAAAAAAGTAATTTTTCATCATCAATTGGATTTGTACTGGCCTGTGTGGGTTCTGCTGTAGGCTTGGGAAATATTTGGATGTTTCCCTATCGTCTGGGCGCCTGTGGAGGAGCAGCTTTTTTAATTCCCTATCTTTTCTTTATCGTGCTTTTTGGTTGGGTAGGCCTTTCCGCAGAATTTGCGATTGGACGTCGTTCTGGAACTGGTACCCTAGGGTCCTATGCATACTGCTTTGCTAAACGTGGTGTGAGTAAATTAGGTAGAAGCTTGGGCTGGATTCCACTTATGGGCAGCTTGGGTATCGCTACTGGTTATGCCATTATTTTAGGCTGGATATTCCGTACCATGTGGGGTAGTGCCAGTGGTATCTTGATGGAGAATGATCCTGCCAGCTACTTTGCTATGGCGAATGGTGAATTTGGTAGTATCTTCTGGCATATTATGGTTATCGCCTTTACCTGTGGGGTTCTGCTCTTTGGTGTTACAAAGGGGATTGAAAAGGCTAATAAAATTTTAATGCCGATATTTTTTGTATTGTTCATGATTTTGGCAGTATGGGTGTTTTTCTTACCGGGAAGTGCTGCCGGTTATGAATTTCTTTTCGTACCTCGTTGGGATATGTTGCTTAGTCCTCATACTTGGATTATGGCTATGGGGCAGGCTTTCTTTTCCCTTTCCATTACTGGTAGTGGTATGATTGTTTATGGCGCTTATTTAGATAAAAATGCGGATATTCCCAAGGCTTCTCTGCGTACTGCTTTGTTTGATACCTGTGCAGCTATGATTTCTGCTTTGGCAATTATGCCCGCTGTTTTTGCTTTGGGGATTGGCGCTGATCGTGGTCCTTCTTTGATTTTTATTACCTTACCCACTGTTTTCCAACAAATGCCCATGGGTCGTTTTGTGGCAGTATTCTTTTTCATAGCAGTATTTTTTGCCGGTATTACTTCTCTTATCAATATGTTTGAGGCAGTAAGCGAAAGCTGGCAGAAGAACTTTAAGCTTTCTCGTACTACTGCTGTTATTGCCAGCTGTACTTTGAGCCTGGTTGTTGGTATTTTCATTGAAGCTGAACCTAATGTTGGTGCCTGGATGGATTTTGTTTCCATTATCATTGTGCCCTTTGGTGCAGTTTTGGGTGCTATTTCCATTTACTTTGTTTTGGGATGGAAAGATATTCGTGAAGAGCTGGAACGTGGACATGGCAAGCTGTCCAATTTCTTTGGCTTTACTGCTAAATATATTTATGTACCCCTTACTATTGTAGTTATGATTTTAGGTCTGCTTTTGGGTGGTATCGGCTAATTAGAAAAACAAATAAAAATTAAGGCGTCAGCAGTTTTCTGCTGACGCCTTTTTGGTAAAAAAAGAGCATTGTCTTAAGGCAATGCTCTTGGTCTATTTGCTCTTATTTACATTTTGCCAAATCGTCTTCTCTAATTGTCAATGGCTTACGGTTGTCAGAGGAATCCAGGAGAACAATTTCAAAGGGGATTTGTCCCTGGGAGAAAAGCTTAGCCAGGAAGGGCCAGAGCTGGGCAGTGTTTACATTAGCTGCAGCCATAGCTTTGGCAGGCAAGTATTGTTCACGGTCAAGATGATAATAAAAATCATTATCCTTACTCTGGATAACCACATTTTCAATAGTGGGAGAGGGATTATTATTTAAAATGTTATAACTACCATTGGTCCAGACCAAGGCCTAGACTACGCCCTTCAGCTGAGCGATTTCCTGAAGGAGGGCCTTGTCAGGTGCTACCAGGTTTTGACCAGCAAGGTAGTAAAGATATTTAGTGAGTGAATAAGGTGTTATCAATTGCATTCTTTGGGGAGCCCACATGGTACTGAGAGCATAGTCCTTAGAGCCTAGATAATAGGCCACACGACGGTTTCAGTTGCTGATTTCCTCCAGCTCAGGAGCAGTGCGTTTAATTTCCAAAATATCGGCACTGCTTAATCTGGAGAGTGAGGTTCTGCTGACCAGTTGTGCATAGCTATCCATGGTTACATTGGCAGGAGCGGCCTCTACAATAGCTGTCGCACCAGTTAGAAAGAGGGGAGCTAAACCGATACAGGTAGCGGCTAGGATATTTTTAACAAATTTTTTCATCATTTCTCTTCACCATCCATCATTGAATATTTTATTCCCACAACATAGCGGTGTTAAAGGACTTAAGTATAATATTTGGCAACAGCGGCCAGTAATTCATCCTTAATTCTGTTTACCAGGCTGGCAGGGCTGAGTACCTTTACCCGTGCGGAATATTGCATTGCCCAGTAGGTCATAGCCTGTTCGCTGGTATGGACAGTTACCAGATAGGTGTTCTGGTCTTTGGGAAGGAAACGTACCTCCATGCCAAACCAGTCAATAATTTCACCAACCATGGAACTTTCCGCTTCGAAGGTAATTTCGATAACTTCACCGGAAAACATATACAGATGCTGGGCTAGGTGCTGATAAAGACCAATTTTATAGTCCAGCTCCTTAAGGGTTTTAGCTGGAGTATCCAGCAGCTGGATATCAGAGATTTTATCAATACGGTAATGGGTGATATCATCAAATTTATCATAATTACAGATAAGGTAGTAACGACCATTGACGGCAGCCATCTGGTAGGGATTGATTATATATACTCTAGGCTCACCCTCAGCTGTTAGACGGGGATGAAGATTTTTGTCCGTACCAAAATTATTGTAATGGAATTCTACCTGCAGTCCCCGGGAAATGGCTTCATCTAAAACTTCTATATTGTAGAAAATCTGCTTATTATTAGGAGCATTAAGGGGAATACTCCTAATATGCTTAGTACGATTTTTAAAATATCTATTAGATAAGCCACAGAGCTTTTTTATTAAGTCAGTACATTGGCGATAGGGAATGTGATTAGAAAAAAGGATGCTGTCGATAAGCAGACGGAGCTCGGCATCGGTAAATTCTCTTTCTAAATACCAGTCCGTGTAGAGAATTTCTTCCTCACCCTTGTTGTTGATTCTTTTGGTTTGTTTATATTCTAAGCTGAAGCCGCAGTCCAGCAAATCAAGCAGGTTACGCTTGATCGTTTTACGGTTGGCTTCCATTTGATATTTTTCCTTGAGCAGTTTTATAATATCCTGCTGGTTAAGTGGATGCTTGGCGTCCGAGTACTCTTTAAGGATATTAAGAATATTGAGGATCAATAATTTTTTAGGCTGTCCTGTTTCCATAATATGCAACACCTCTCAGTAATATTATAACAGAAATTATATTGAGAAGGCAATTTGTCCAATATATGTCCTAAAATATTCACACCCATAGGTGTAAAATAATAATAAAGGATAAATATAGGAAAATAGATGGAGGTGTTAGCATGGTTGGGACAGCTGGCAAAGGTATCATTTTAAAAGAATTCAAGGCTAATATTTATCAGCAGCTGCTGAGAAGAGGTCTTGCTGCTACTGACTTGCATTTGGCTGGAACGTGCCAGAAGGCTGACTATTTGATAATTGACTTTAAACAGGATGATTGGCGGCAGGTAGAGTGTACTGCTGACAAGGTTTTTTGCCTAAATGCTACTAAAGAAAAGCTGGAAAGCTTTTTGAAGGAGAAGAAACCTCAGAAGGTAATGGGCTTTGTTGACTTCATTAGTGGATTGGAATTTATCTATTTTTGGCTAGCTCAGCTGTTGCTGCAGCCGGAACAGAAGGAAATAGTTTTGGAGAAAATTTTTCCTCATCAGTGGGAAAGAGGTTCTGCTTGTCTAGGTCTGGTAAATAGTCTGCCCATCTGGTCCAGTACTCTTTTACCTATTGGTCTGCCCCTGGTGTTGACTAGGGTTGTACCCTATGTGGCTTCGGAAAATTTTGATGCTGAGCTGCTTGAGTTTAAGAAATATTTTTGCACGATACGAGAATTTTTAGTGGTAGCACCTCATTTGCAGCCGGTGCAGAGGATTTTTTGGTTAGAAAATATTGGTGTTAGATAAAGAAGTAGGTGCCCTTATACGTAAAAAACAGTATAAGGGCTTTTTTATTGGTAAAAAAAGAGAACCAATACTATTTTTTTTTACAGGAAATTAGAATACAAAAGTACTTTATTTGTAGCTTGAATGTAAATAATGATACATAATATGTTAACAATATGATAGAAAACAAAAATAAACAAGAAAAATGTAAATATCTACAATTTATCTCTTTACAAATTTAATGAACTAAAGTATAATAAGGCCATGGAAAAAAGTGAGCTTAGCTTACAGAAAGAAATTTGAGCAAAGGGAGAGGGGTTTAGTTATGAAAAAGATTTTGTTAGCAATGATGAGTTTGTTGATGGTGGCTATGATGGCCGTTGGTTGTGGTGGTGAAGCACAGAAAAAAGTTGTTATCGGTTTGGATGATAATTTTGCACCTATGGGTTTCCGTAACGAGAATAATGAACTTGTTGGTTTAGATATTGATTTGGCTCGTGAAGCTTGCAAGCGTGCGGGTATGGAGGCTGAATTCAAGCCCATTGACTGGGGTACTAAGGAAGCTGAAATTAAGAGCGGCCGTATTGATGCCATCTGGAACTGCTTTACCTTGAATGCAGAGCGTGAAGCAACCTATGGTATGTCCGAGCCCTACCTGATCAATTCCCAATTGATCGTGGTTCCCGCTGATTCCGATGTAAATACTATCGCTGACCTGAAGGGTAAGGTTGTGGCTGTACAGGATGACAGCACCGGTGCCTATGCTATCGAAGCAGAAGAGAATGCAGCTTTAAAAGCTTCTCTTAAGGATTACAGAAAATATCCTGATTTTGTAGCTATTTATATGGATATGGATGCTGAACGTGTTGATGCGATGGTAGTTGATGCGGTACTTGCTCGTTATTACAATACTAAGAATCTTGGCAAATATAAAGTTTTGGAAGAAAACATGGGTGATGAAGTCGTAGCAGTTGCTTTCAAGAAAGAAAATAACGAATTACGTGAAAAGATTAACAAGGCTTTAGCGGAAATGAAAAAAGACGGTACTGCAAAGAAAATTTCCGAAAAATGGATGGGTGCAGATATCATCAAATACTAAGCTGATAAGTTAACGGTTTACTTTAAAATTTAATTTTTGGGGCGGAGTATCTCCGCCCTGTAACTTGTCTATGGAGATTATTATGGATTATGTTTTGAATATTATTCCACAAATGCTGATTGGTTGTGGAGTTACCTTACAGATTTTTTTGATAACTATAGTTTGTAGCTTGCCTATAGGACTGGTGTTGGCTTTTGGGAGAGTTTCTTCCTTGCGGATTTTACGGAGCCTGATAGCTTTTTATGTTTGGGTAATGCGTGGCACTCCTTTGATGCTGCAATTATTATTCTTCTATTTTGCATTGCCTTCCATCGGTATTCGTTTTAGTGATTTTAGTGCGGCTATGCTGGCCTTTGTTCTAAATTATGCCGCTTATTTTTGCGAAATTTTCCGTTCCGGTATTCAGGCTGTACCTAAAGGTCAGTATGAGGCTGCTCATACTCTGGGCATGAGTTATGTACAAACCATGCGCCGTATCGTTATTCCTCAGGTTTTACGTATAGTAGTGCCGCCCATCAGTAATGAAACAATTACTCTAGTCAAGGATACCTCCCTGGTCTATGTTTTGGCGATGAACGATTTAATGCGTACTGCCAGAAATCTGGTACAAAGAGATTTTGATATTACACCATTTTTGGTAGCAGGTCTTTTTTATCTTTTGGCCACCTTGGTTTTGACTATTATGTTTGAACGTCTGGAAAAACATTTTTCCAGGTATGATCAATAGGCTGGAGGCTACAATGATGAAAAAAATAGAAGCTAGAAATATTCATAAACGCTATAATAATCTAGATGTTTTAAAAGGCATTGATTTGGATGTAGATGAGGGTGAGGTTGTTGCCGTTATTGGACCTTCCGGTAGTGGTAAAAGCACCTTGCTCCGTTGTCTAAATCGTTTGGAGACAATTGAAAAGGGCACGATTATCATTGATGGTGCAACTCTGGTACAGGATGGTCCAGACGGAGTTGAGTATGCCTCCAAGGATAAGAGTCGTCAGATAGTATGTAAAATGGGGATGGTTTTTCAACAGTTCAACCTTTTTCCTCATATGACTGTGTTGGAGAATCTCATAGAAGCACCTTTACAGGTACAAAAACGTAAACGTGAAGAAGTAGTTCGTGAAGCTGAAGAACTTTTGGCTAAGGTTGGTTTACTGGAAAAAAAGGATATCTATCCTCGTAAGCTTAGTGGTGGGCAGCAGCAGCGTGTGGCAATTGCCCGGGCTTTGGCAATGAAACCGGCAATTATGCTTTTTGATGAGCCGACCTCTGCTTTGGATCCGGAGTTAACTGGTGAGGTTTTAAAAACCATGCGTGAGCTGGCTGATGAAAAAATGACCATGGTCGTGGTAACCCATGAAATGGGTTTTGCCAGAGAAGTAGCAACTAAGGTTGTTTTTATGGCTGATGGTTATGTACAGGTACAGGGGACACCACAGGAGGTTTTTGATAATCCGACGAATGAAAGATTGAAAAGCTTTTTGCATGTTTTGCTAAAATAATAAAAAATAAAGTAAAAGGGCTTCCTGTAAAACAGGAAGCCCTTTTAAGATTTGAAGCAGAACGGATTATTTGTTCAATTTAGCCATGAATTTAGCATTGTCGATGATAAATCTTTCGTGAATGCCTTTACCGATGGTGCCTTTATCATCTTTGGCAATAACGGCAAAGGTCAGCTTACGGCCTTCAACAGATGTTAGTTGTGCTTCGGCTTCTACCTGCTTGCCTAAAGCAGTAGGAGCGCTATGGGTAATACTTAGGCTGATACCTACAGTACCGGTGCCTTCTTCTAGACAATTAGCTACGGCTGCGCAGGCCGCCTCTTCCATAAGTGCACACATGGACGGGGTAGCAAAAACGGGCAGAGAACCACTGCGCATGGTTTGGGCAGTGTTGCTTTCAGTAACAGTAGTCATGGCTGTACCGGTTAAACCGGCTTGTAAATGAAACATAGGAAACCTTCTTTCTATAGATGATTGTAAATATTTGTAGATATTTCTAAATCTACTATAATAGAAAAAAACATTTCTGGCAAGGAATTCTTAACCGACATTTAGAAAAGAGCATACTACGGTACAAAACAAAGCCCCCATCTCCAGCGGATGGGGGCTTTGTTACGCCACTATATTTCGTACATAGTAGCTGTATGTAGGATTGGGGGGGGTAAGTCGCTTCGTCCATAACGACCTATATGCAATCTATATAACGCAATAAAGTGATTACACCAAGCGATACGCAGCGGCTTGCATCGCTCTGCCGCTAACTAGAGTGAATCGATTGATAGCTTTGTTTACAAACATGGCAACCCCTCCTTAAACGTAAAACCAATATGCAATCCTGTGAATAAAATCACATAAATGTAAATAACCTAACAGACTGTTTGAGTATTGATGGACAATACTCCTTCGCTTTCCTCTGCCTATAGTATTCGCTATTAGTGGTAAAATTCCTGCTAGATAAAAAAATAAAAATATTTTTAGGAAAATTTTCTTATTATATCAGTAAAAACTGATATAATAAGGCCAGAGGGTTTTAAGTAGAACGGTTTACAATTTTTAGACAGGAGTGAGTTTTATGGAATTAAAAAAAATTACTTTTTTAAAAATTTATACTGGTGAGGATGTTATGCTGAATGATCAGCCATTATATAAGGCTGTTATCGAAGAGGCGCGCCGTTTGAAATTAGCTGGTGGTACGGTAATGAAGGGTATCGAAGGCTATGCTAGTACTAGCCGTGGCGTAGGTAGAGCAGTATCATCCTTTGTTAGTGGTAATGCTAATTATCCCATTGTTGTTGAAATTGTAGATCGTAGAGAGAATATAGATAAGATTTTACCGTTTTTAGAGGCTAATGTTCACGATGGTCTGGTTTTATTAGAAGAAAGCACCTATCTGGAAACGGCATATACGCGTAAGCGCGCTCGTGAGCTTGCAGACATGGCTAAAGAAGACTAGGATTGCCTAATCAGGATGGGGGATTAGTATGGATAAAGAGGATATGGAAGCTAAGGATGTAGAAATTTACGATGAACGACTTCTCGCTGAAGAAGCTGAGGATATCTGCCGTTGGGCAGCAGCTCGTGCTGGTGTTATTGTAGTTGCACCAATTGTAGGCTCTATGACCTTGATGGCCAATGAGGTGTATATGATTATCCGTTTGGGTAAGGTTTACGGGGAGGATATCAGCGAAGGTGCTGCGGTAGGTATTCTAGGTTCCTTGGGAGCCTATTTTGTAGGTAGTACCTTGACCACCCTAATACCCTTTCCACCCCTGCAGGTACCTGTAGCGGTAGGCACTACTTATGCTTTAGGTAAGGTTGTCACCAGATGGCTACAGGATGGTAAGCCTGATGATATGGAGCAGTTTAAACAGTTGTACAGTGATTCCCTGGAGGAAGCTAAATGTAATTTAGATGTTTTCAAGGAAAACCCGCGGAAGGAAGCTCCGCTAGGGGATGAAAAGAAGAACTATAAGCTTTGAGGAGCTTATTGCTTAAATATTATAAGAATGGTATTATAATAAAGAATATGTGGGGAAGGCTACAGAATATTCAACTGGAGTTCCTTCTCTAAAGCACTATGATATTTTAAGGAGGCTATTTGAGAGGATGAATTTTCAGTTTTTTGCGTTTTTGATTTTTATGTCTTTTGTTTCCTTTGCCATTGCTTTTTTGGCATATGGGATGGTGGTACGCTTTTTGGGTAAAACCGGCGCTTTGAGCCGTTGGTCTCAAATTATTTTGATTCCGGCTTGTATCGTCTTTTTTGACTTTATTTGCATTGCTGCACCTAGTGAGTATCGATATTACATTGGTTCAGTACCCCTGCTTTTGGTTGGCGCTATTGCTGTGTACTATTATTTCTTTAAGGGTGAAAGCTTCTTGGAAGAAAAGCCCACGCCTACTGCTATGGTACAGGCTAGTGTTGAGCCTAAAAAAATGAGTAAAAAATCTCAACGCATTCATGCTGCAAGAAAAAAACGCGGCAGGGAATAAATCCTAGCAGGATTTTTAGAATTATATCAAGAATATACAGGATAAAGGGTAGGTGTTGGGTATATCCTTAGATAAATTAAAATATTTAATAGACTGTTTATGGATTGGAGGCTTGATATTATGTTTAAGAAGATTCTCGTTCCTGTTGATGGTAGTGAAGGCAGCTGGCGCGCTTTGGCTGATGCGCTGGAAATTGGTGGCAAATTTGGTAGTGAATTAGTTATTGTAAATGTTATTCAGCCCTTTAATAATGCGGCTTTGCTGGCTATGCCCGGCGGCTCTGTAATTTTGGACCGTGATAATACCGAATTAGAAGAAATTGGTAACCACATCTTGGAAATGGCAAAGGAAAAAGTTGGCTCCTATCCTAATAAAGTGGGGTATCTTGTTGAAGTAGGACATCCTTCTGAACGTATTATTGCTATTGCAGGTAAGGCGGAATGTGATGCCATCATCATTGGCAGCCGTGGCCTGTCCGGTATTGCAGAGTTCTTCCTGGGCAGTGTAAGCTCTAAGGTAGCCCAATATGCTAATGTACCCGTGTTGATTACTAAATAATTATGCTGAAACGCATTCTTGTTCCTGTTGATGGAACTGAATATTCGTGGCGTGCCTTAGAGTATGCCTCTGCTTTAGCAAGATTAAGTGGTGGTAGCCTAGTGGTAATGACCGTATCTGATGAAGATACACCGGCGCCCATTGTATTCGCTGGGGAGGATTGTTTAGTTGCACAAATTGGCAATGAGGTTTTAGATGTAGCTCGTGCCATTATGTTAGGTCAAGGTGTGGAGTGTAGTTATTTGCTAGAACATGATAGCAGTGTAACGGAGAGTATTTTACACGCGGAGAAGACGGAAAAATGCGATACCATCGTTCTGGGAAGTAGGGGCTTTGGAACCCTGGAGGGATTACTTAGAGGAAGTGTCAGCCAGGTTATCGTAGAAAATGCCGATGTTCCGGTCATTGTGGTAAAATAAGTTAAAAGCACCTGTCAGCCTGAGGCTGGGCAGGTGCTTTTTTTGTAAGGAAAGGAATTTTTACAGAAAAAAGTATAGCTTTTATTTTACAAAAAGGCTTAAATAGTATATACTAAATGCTGGTGTTAATAATATGAGCTCTATGAGAAGTGAATCGAGTTTAGGAAAGAAGGGAATTTAATGGTTAAAATGAAAACAATGGACGGAAATACTGCGGCGGCATATATTTCTTATGCTTTCACCGATGTCGCAGCCATCTATCCTATTACCCCCTCTTCCCCGATGGCAGAGGTCGTTGACGAATGGTCTGCACAGGGTAAGAAAAATATTTTTGGTCAGACTGTTGAGTTAATGGAGATGCAATCTGAAGCAGGTGCTTCCGGTGCAGTACATGGCTCCTTACAGGCAGGCGCTTTGACTACCACCTACACAGCTTCCCAAGGTCTGTTGTTGATGATTCCTAATATGTATAAAATGTCCGGTGAGCTTTTGCCCGCAGTTTTTCATGTATCTGCACGTGCTTTAGCAACTAGCTCTCTTTCTATTTTTGGTGACCATCAGGACGTTATGGCAACTCGCCAGACAGGCTTTGCTCTATTAGCTGAAGGTAGCGTACAAGAGGTTATGGATTTGTCCGCCGTAGCCCATTTGTCCGCTATTAAGGGTCGAGTTCCTTTTTTGAATTTCTTTGATGGTTTCCGTACCTCTCACGAAATCCAAAAAATTGAAGTTTTAGATTATGATGATTTAGCTAAGCTTTTAGACCGTGATGCTTTAGAAGCCTTTCGTGCTCGTGCCTTGAATCCGGATAATCCGGTTATTCGTGGTACTGCTCAGAATCCTGATATTTATTTCCAAACCCGTGAAGCAGTAAATAGCTACTACAATGCTTTGCCGGAAATTGTAGAAAATTATATGGGTGAAATTAATAAGCTGACCGGCCGTAATTATCACATCTTTAATTACTATGGTGCTGAGGATGCCGAGGAAATGATTATCATCATGGGTAGCGGTAGCGAAACCGTACGTACCGTAGTTGATGCTTTAAATAAAGCAGGCCGTAAGGTAGGCGTATTGTGCGTTCATTTGTATCGTCCTTTCAGCATTGAACATTTCATGGCTGCTATTCCGACAACCGTGCAGAAGATTGCTGTTATGGACAGAACTAAGGAGCCCGGTGCTTTTGGCGAGCCCTTGTATTTGGATGTTCGTGCAGCTTTCTATGCTAGCGAACGTAGACCTATTATTGTAGGCGGCCGCTATGGCTTAGGCTCCAAGGACTTGATCCCTGCTGATGTGGTAGCTGTATTTGATAATTTAGCTGCTGCTGAGCCGAAGAATAACTTTACCGTTAGTATTACTGATGATGTAACTAATACTTCTTTACCCATTGCCGGAGATTTTGATGTAACTCCTGCAGGTACTAAGGGCTGTAAGTTCTGGGGCCTGGGCAGTGATGGTACTGTAGGCGCTAATAAGAGTGCTATTAAAATTATTGGTGACCATACCGACATGTACGCCCAAGGTTATTTTGCCTATGACAGTAAAAAATCTGGCGGTGTAACTGTTTCTCACCTGCGTTTTGGCCATACTCCTATTATGGCTCCCTACCTGATTAATGTGGCGGATTTTATTGCCGTACATAAGCAGTCCTATGTGGACAGCTACGAGGTACTGGAGGGCTTGAAGCAGGGTGGTACCTTCCTGCTGAACTGCAATTGGTCCTTGGCTGAACTAGAAGAGAAGCTGCCCGGTAAGTTAAAACATTATATTGCAGAAAAACAGATTAAATTCTATATTATTGATGCAGTGAAGATTGCTCAGGAAATTGGCTTGGGCGGTCGTATTAATATGATTATGCAGTCCGCTTTCTTTAAATTGGCGGATATTATCCCCTTGGCTGATGCTGTTAAATATTTGAAGGATGCAGTAGAAGCTTCCTACGGCAAAAAAGGTCAAAACATTGTTGATATGAACAATGCAGCCATTGACAAGGGTATTGATGCTATTGTTGAGGTTCCTGTACCTGCCAGCTGGGCTGAAGCATCTACAGAATCCACTGCCAAGGCTACTGGTAATGACTTTATTGATAATGTTTTGGTGCCTATGAATAGACTGGAAGGCGATAAGCTGCCTGTCAGCACTTTTGCTAATGAGCATGTTGATGGTACCTTCCCTTGTGGTGGTACTGCCTATGAAAAACGTGGCATTGCCATCGACGTACCTGAATGGCAGGTTGATACCTGTATTCAATGTAACCAGTGTGCTTTTGTATGTCCGCATGCTGCCATCCGTCCTGTTTTGATGACTGAGGAAGAAGCTGCTAAGGCTCCCACCCTGCCATCTAAGGACGCTATGGGTGCCAAGGACTTGAAATTCTCCATTGCTATTTCTCCCCTGGATTGTACTGGCTGCGGTAACTGTGCTCAGGTCTGCCCCGCTCCTAAGGGCAAGGCGTTGATTATGCGTCCGTTGGCTACTCAGGTTAACAAGGCTGATGATTGGACCTATGTAACTAAGGAAGTTACCCATAAGCCCAATCCAATGAAGAAAAATACCGTAAAGGGCATTCAATTTGAACAACCTCTGCTGGAGTTCTCCGGTGCTTGTGCCGGCTGTGGTGAAACTCCCTATGCTAAATTAGTTACCCAATTAGTTGGTGATAGAATGATGATTGCCAACGCTACCGGCTGTACCTCTATTTGGGGTGCTAGTGCTCCGGCTATGCCCTATACTAAGAATTGCCAAGGTCATGGTCCCAGCTGGGCGAACTCACTTTTTGAAGATAATGCCGAATATGGTCTAGGCATGTTCCTGGGCGTTAAACAATCCCGTGAGCGTGTAGCTGAGCTGGCTAAGGAAATGTTGGCTGGTGAGCTTCCTGAAGACCTGCGTACAGCTTTACAAGCCTGGTTGGAGGGAATGCAGGAGAGTGAGGGTACCCGTGAGCGTGCGGATGCTCTGGCTGCTGTAGCCGCTAAATATCAGGATAAGGGTGCTCAATATGCTGAGCTCTATAAGGATAAACAATTCTTTGTAAAACGTAGCCACTGGATTTTCGGCGGCGATGGCTGGGCTTATGATATCGGCTATGGTGGCGTAGACCATGTATTGGCTTCTGGTGAGAATGTTAATATTATGGTCTTTGATACCGAGGTATATTCCAATACCGGTGGTCAATCCTCTAAATCTACTCCGACAGCTGCTATTGCTAAATTTGCTGCCAGCGGCAAGAAAACCAAGAAAAAGGATTTGGGTATGATGGCTATGAGCTATGGTTATGTCTACGTAGCGCAAATTGCTATGGGTGCCGATAAGAATCAGGCTTTGAAGGCTATTGCTGAGGCTGAGGCTTATGAAGGTCCTTCTCTGATTATTGCCTATGCTCCTTGTATCAATCATGGTCTGAAGGTAGGTATGGGCTGTAGTCAATTAGAAGAAAAACGTGCAGTTGAAGCAGGTTACTGGGCAAATTACCGTTATAATCCTTTGTTGAAGGATCAGGGTAAGAATCCTTTCGTTTTGGATTCTAAGGAGCCTACCGCCAACTTCCGTGACTTCCTTATGGGTGAGGTACGTTTCTCCTCCTTGTTAAAGATGTTCCCGGATACTGCGGAAGCTCTCTTTGCTAAGACTGAGGCAGACGCAAATGAACGTTTGAATAATTATAAGAGGCTGGCTGGTAAAGCCTAAGGTTAAGTAAAATAATTTTAGGGACCTGGTCTGGTGAACGGACCGGGTTCCTTTTCTTTTTTCTAAAGAGACTAAGCATAGTATTTGAAATCAATATTGTAATTATATAGTGCGTACAGTGGACATTTCTTGAAAAGACTACAATATAGAGAAGAAAAGGTAAATTATAATTATAATGTGCAAAACTTATCCTGTTATGGTATAATAAACAATATTTAAAAATAGGGAGGAACTTATTTTATGTTTGCTGAAATCGTTGGTGCGATTAGTGCGTTTATGTATAGTAAACTGCTAATCATTATGTTGTTAGGTACAGGCTTGTACTATACTATTCGTACAGGCTTTGTACAACTACGTCTGTTTAAAGAAACTATTAGAGTTATTTTGGAAAAACCTGTAGGTGAAGATGGTGTATCTTCCTTCCAGGCATTGATGGTTTCCACCGCTTCCCGCGTTGGTACCGGCAATATTATTGGTATCTCTACTGCAATCTGCTTAGGCGGCTACGGTGCGGTTTTCTGGATGTGGGTTATTGCTGTTGTTGGTGGTGCTTCTGCTTTTGTAGAAAGTACCTTGGCACAAATCTACAAAAAACGTGGTGCTAATGGCAGCTATGGTGGACCTGCCTACTACATTGAGGCAGCCCTGCACAGCCGTCCCTTGGCAGTACTTTTTGCGATAGCTTTGATTGTTACCTACGGTGTTGGCTTCAATATGCTCTGCTCCTATAATTTACAGTCTACCTTTATCGTATATGATTTTTATGATCCCAATACTACTTCTTGGATTATTGGTGCTATTTTAGCTGTTTTAGTCGGCTACTGTATCTTTGGCGGCGGCCGTCGTATTATTAAGGCTACTTCTACCTTAGTTCCTGTGATGGGCGTTATCTACATTTGTGTAGCCTTGGTTTTGACTTTGCTGAATATTGATTTGCTGCCTGGCATTATTGGTCAAATCTTCAGCGAAGCTTTTGATGCCGATAAAATTTTTGCCGGCTTTGCTGGTTCCTGTGTTATGTATGGTATTAAACGTGGCTTATATAGTAATGAAGCAGGTGTAGGTTCTGCTCCTAATGCTGCGGCAGCTGCGGATGTTTCCCATCCGGTAAAACAGGGACTGGTACAAATGCTTTCCGTATTTATCGATACTCTGGTAATTTGTAGTGCAACCGCCTTTATGTGCATGTGCTCCGGTATTGCTCCGACTCCGGAATTAGCTGGTGCTCCCTATGTACAACAGGCTTTAGCTGCTGCCTTAGGTAGTACTGCTGAGGTTTTTCTGACTGTTTCCATGGTACTCTTTGCTTTTACTACTTTGTTGGGCAACCTGTATTATGTTGATAACTGCTTTGCCTATATCATGAAGCATGAACCTAGCCAAGCTTTCAAAAGAGCTTATCGTGTAGTTGCTTGTGCAATAATTTTCATTGGTGCAGGCTCCAGCATGGGACTTTTGTGGGATTTGGCCGATGTAACCATGGGCTTTATGGCAATCATTAACTTGCCTGTCATCATTATCCTAGGTGGTCCGGCCATGAAAGCTCTGGAAGATTATGTTGCTCAGATTAAGCTTGGCAAGAACCCTGTCTTCAAGGCTTCTTCCATTGGTTTAAAGACTAAGGTTGATTACTGGCAGGATTAATTTTTTAAAGTGTGGAGGTAAGGATTTTTCCTTGCCTCTTTTTTATGTTAAAATGTAGTTGGTATTGCAGAATAAAGGGGGTTTATGATGAGAAAGCTGTTTGGAATTATTTTGACTGTTTTAGGTTGTTATTTTCTTTTTTTATTTCTGATCCGTTTACCCATACCCTGGTCAATGGATGGTGCTTTACAGGACTACGAAGCAGAGGCCAGGGCACAGATGCGGACTAATATAGGCTGGAGTGCCTTGGGAGATATGCGTTATAGCTTGGATAAGGAGCATAATTTAGCGCAGATGAGCTACAAGCTGGATGATGAACCAGGCTGGAAAACGGCCTATTTTGTTATTGATGGTGGAAAAATTTACATGCTTCATACTAAGGAGCTAAATCAGGAGATGTTACGTGCCTTTGCTCAGCAGGAACCCTTATATTTTCGACAGAATATTGAGGCCTACTGTGCCATTGAGGCAGTAAAGGAGAAGAACGCACGAGTTTTTAAAGAATATCGTTTACAACTGGATGAGGTAGCAGATGGTAATCATAGTAACAGCTTTTATTGGGAGCAATTACAGAAAGATTCTCATGAGCTGAACCGTAGACTGAAGGAGGTTCGGGAAGTTTATGATGCTGCTTCTCCCTTGGTACGCCAGTATTGTGAGTTACCCTTTAAAGGCTATGTAGTAGTGGAATGGTATTGCAGTTTATATTCAACAAGCTGTGAGGGTAAATATTATTTCCAAGAGAATTATCCAGAAGAATATTAAATTTATATGGTTGGCATGAATGAAAGATGTTATTAAAATTAATTAATTCTATAACTTTGTTCACAAATTTGTTACTGCTAGGACTAACTTTGGCCATATTGATTTGTTATTATATAAACATGGAAGATGAAGTCTCCTAGGGTAGTAAAGACAGGTGGTATTTATGCACGTTAAGGTTCTTGGTCCTATGACAAAGTCTGTAGAATTGTTGTTACAAAATACTGCGATAGCTTTAAAGAAGTTAAAGCTGCACGCTACTTTTGAGAGAGTTTCTGAGTTCCGTAAGGTAGCTTCTTATGGTATTGCGACCTTTCCTGCGCTGGTGATTGACGAAAAATTAGTAGCTGTAGGAAGTGTACTTAATGTAGACGAGGTTGAAGCTCTTATAAGAGGATTACACTGAACAACATCTTTTCATCATACACCTCTCCTTTTGGCGCCACTTATTAGTGGCGCTCTTTTTTTACTTTATTATTTTTAGAAAGTACTTTATTTGAGAAGAAAATAGGAAATATTCTTGAAGATGCTATGGCTAATCTAGTATAATGAAAGCGGTGAGTCCTATATTTCTGTAAGAGGTGGAAAGATGTTATATTCTTTTTTAGCGTTTCTTGGTGGTATCGCACTATTTTTGTATGGTATGCAGTTGATGGGCGATGGTCTGCAGAAGGCTGCTGGAGCTAAGCTGCAAAAGATTTTGGAAGTAATGACCGGCGTACTACCCTTAGCCATTCTGTTGGGTGCGGTGGTAACCGCAGTTTTACAGGCTAGCGGTGCGACTACAGTTATGACTGTAGGCTTGGTTAATGCTGGCCTTCTGACGCTTAAGCAAGGCTTTGGTATTATTATGGGTGCTAATATTGGTACTACAATGACGGCACAATTGATTGCCTTCAAGCTGTCCAACTATATTACTATTTTAATTTTTGTTGGCTTTTTAATTCAGCTGTTGGCAAAGCGTAATCGTAGCAAGTATTTGGGCCAGGTTATGTTGGGCTTTGGTATTTTGATGCTGGGTATGGACATGATGGGTAAGGCTGTTATGCCCCTGCGTGAGTACCAGGGCTTTGTTGATTTCATCAGCAGCTTCTCCAATAATCCCATCCTGGGTATCGGTATCGGCGTGGTTATGACCGTCCTTATCCAATCCAGTAGTGCGACCATTGGTATTTTGATTGCCATGGCTGGCCAAGGCCTAATTCCTTTAGAGGGCGCGATTCCTGTGCTTCTAGGTGATAATATCGGTACCTGTGTTACAGCGGTTCTGGCCTCTTTGAGGGCTAATGCAACGGCTAAACGTGTTGCTCTGGCTCATGTAATGTTTAACGTTATCGGTAGTATTATCTTTGTTATCTTTATGAGCTGGTTTATAAAGCTGGTTTTACTGGTTTCTCCCAGCGAGGATATTGCCCGCCAGATTGCCAATGCACATACAGCCTTTAATATTATCAATACTCTGATTTTTATGCCCTTCGTGGGATTGTTTATTAAATTTATTGAGCGTATGCTGCCCGCTACAGGGGAAATTATTTCTCTGCGACCTGAATATTTGGACAAGAGCATGCTCAATACTCCTTCCATTGCGCTAAGCTTGGCTGTGAAGGAGGTAGTACGCATGGGTAATCTTGCGCGTAAGAATGTAGGTTTGGGTATGGAAACCCTAAAAACCTATGATGAAGATAAGATTAAGTATGTTTTGGAGCATGAGCCCGTGGTGGATGCTCTGGAAACAGATATTACCTGTTATCTGACGGAAATGAGCCAGGTTCCGATGAGTGCCGATTTATCAGCCCGGCATACGGCGCTGCTTCATGCCTGCAATGACCTGGAACGTATTGGTGACCATGGTGAAACTCTGGCGAAGAAGGGTCGTAAGATTTACGAGGATGATGTGAAATTTTCTGAGGAAGCACGTGAGGAGCTGGACAAGCTCAGCCAAATGGTAATGCTGGCCAGCGGCAGGGCATTGGAAGCCTTGGAAAAGAACGATAAGGTAATTGCTGCTGAGGCAGTTGAGCTTTGTCGTGATGTTAAGCACTATCAGAAGGAGATTCGCAAAAACCATATTGTCCGACTTAACGAGAAGCGTTGTGATCCCATTGCCGGCTTCGTTATGTTGGAGCTGCTGATCAATATGAAGCGTGTTTCCGACCATTCTAAAAATATTGCACAGATTGTCTTGGGCACTTTCTAAAACAGAAGCCCCTAGGGAATTTTCCCTAGGGGCTTTTATTTTTGTTTATAAAAAAAGGATAACCTCAGTTATCCTTTATTTACTCTCAATATGCTCTTTTACCTAACTCTGGGTGCTTACAGGGTCGAAGGGCCAGACGATGGACCAGAGGAACCGCTTCTGCTAAGGGTAGGTCCTGGCGGCTTCCCTTTCGTTCTAAGACGCAGAAGGGATTATCACTGCCTACCTCGCCACCGGGCAGATAAATATATTCCTCATTGTCCGGGTCACCAAAGATGACCCCGGCCAAAAGTTGTTCTGCTGTAATTTTAGACATATTAGACTCCTAAAACATACGACGCTTCCACAATACGTAGCCTGCGATACCGGATACACAAATAGCAAAGGTCAGGACAATAAGGAAGCCGAAGGGATTATCGGTGAAGGGAACGGGGACGTTCATGCCCCACAGACCGGAAATCAAGGTAGGAATAGCCAGGATAATAGTGACAGTTGCTAAGAATTTCATCACTAAGTTCAGGTTGTTACTGATGATGCTGGCAAAAACCTCCATCATGCTGTTAAGAATGTGGCTGTACATTTCAACCATTTCCACTGCCTGCTTGTATTCAATGATTACGTCTTCCAGTAAATCCTCATCTTCCTCGTAGAGCTTTACTAAATGGTTGGATTGGGTAGCGTTGCGCAGACGTAACAGCTTTTCCATAACCATATTATTGCTGCGTAGGGAAGTAGAAAAATAAGTGAGGGATTTTTGCAAGTCCAACAGATTAAAAAGTTCAGAATTTTGCATAGATTCGCGTAAATGGATTTCCAACTCATCCGTCCTGCGGATAATAATGCGGATATATTTTAGATAGAGGGTTGCAGATTTGAAAAGAATCTGGAAGAGAAAACGAGTTTTCTTAAAGGTGGAAAATAACCGCATATTATGGGAACCGAAGTCTGCCATAACGGCATTGGGTTCCAGACAGACCGTAGTGATACATGTTTCAGTAATGACGATACCCAAGGGGAGGGTATCATAATCCTTGTTACTGCGTAGAAATGGAATGTCGATAAGGACCAGAATCTGGTCATCTTCAATTTCAATACGAGATTTTTCCTCTTCATCCAGGGGGGCCGTCAAAAAATCCATCTGGATATTGGTCGCCTTGGCAATTTCCTGTAATTCTTCTTCAGAGGGTGCCACCGCGTCAATCCAACAGCCCTTTTCTAAATTGTCTATTTCTAGTTCATATAAGCCGGAATCGGTACTTTTTACAATTTTGTACATTGGCAAACCCTCCCTTCCTCAAGTCGTTTTTATTTAGATATTGCTTAAAATAGCCTGAGCTAATTGATCACCACAGCTGGTGGGGCGATTACCACATTTGACACCGCGTAAAATACCGGCTGCTTTTCTGGCATCTATACTTTCTACCAGTCTACCAATGGCTATCAGGTTACCAGGACAGCCACCAACGAATTTTACATCGTGTAAAGTGCCGTCGATAATCTCAAAGCTGATGGAACGAGAACAAGTTCCCTTAGTGTTATAATTAATCATCAAGAGTCCTCCTTAACGTTAGGTTATTTCGATACAATGTTATTAAATTCGACAAAAAACAAGAAAATCCTTTAGTTTCTTGACATTGTGATAAATTCTTAACATATTTTACCATATTTAGAGATTTTCCGAAAGAATACTTTTATTTGGAGAGGAAAATTGCTATAATGAAAAAAGAGGATTCTGTACAGTGAAAGTGCAGTTTTTACTGCTAAAATATTTTAAGAGTAGTATTGTAGGATAGTAGGACTTTGTAAAAATGCTTTTTGGAAGGACGCGTAATATAGAAATATGCCTATAGCTTTCCAAAGGGCTTTTTGTTTTTGTAGCTATTATCAGAATGCAGAAAAGGGAGTGGGCCTGGATGTCTGAAGAAAATAATTTTACAAGTGTGGATATAGGACGAGCTGCTTTGCGTATTGCCCTAACCGCTAGTCGTGGGGAGGAGCAGCAGGTAAAGGAAGGTCTGGCTAAGCAGGGGATTCGTTCTACGGCAGTTGACTTTGGTGGTGAGTTTATTGCCTCCGTAGTGAAGATTGTAGAAAGAGCAGTGGTAGCTGCCCAAAGACAGGGCCTGGTATCTGAAACCCATGTAGGGGCAGGTGCCGTAGCCGGTGCGGCCCATGCAGCTATTGAACAGGTTTCCCGTAAAGCTGTCGGTTTTAACGTAGGTGGTAAAATCGGGATTGCCCGCTGTGGTGAGCATGTTTGTGTGGCTATTTTTATGGGTGTAGGCGTTTTAAATTTAAATGAGATGTGCGTGGGCCTGGCTCACCGTTCCTTAGCTAGTGATGAATAAAACTTTTAGAGGAGACAAAAATGGACATTATTGATATTATCGGTCCTGTTATGATAGGACCTTCCAGCTCCCATACTGCAGGTGCAGTACGTCTGGGACGTATGGCAGCAGGAGTTTTGGGAGCACAGCCGGTCAAAGCAGAAATTTATCTGCACGGTTCTTTTGCCGAAACCTATAAGGGGCATGGTACTGATATGGCCTTATTGGCTGGACTGATGAGCTGGGAAACCTATGATGAGCGTATTCCTAAGGCTGAGGACTATGCTCAGAAGGCTGGCATGAAGTACAGCTTTCAAAAGGTAGATTTGGGTAGCATGATTCATCCTAATACAGCACTTTTCCATCTGGAGGATGCTGCAGGCAATAAATGTGAGGTCAGTGGTGCCTCCATTGGTGGTGGTCAGGTAAAAATTACGAGTATTGATGGCTTTGATGTAGAACTGACTGGTCGTTTACCGGCTATTTTAACCGTACATGAGGATGTACGAGGGGTTATTGCTCTGGTTAGCGGTACTTTGGCTAATATCGGGGTTAATATTGCTACGATGCGCGTTTTCCGTCACAATAAGGGGGGGACTGCGTCTATGATTGTAGAATGCGATGATAAGGTACCTCAGGTAATCGTCGATTTGATTGGAGCCTTCCCCCAGGTGCGTTCCGTACGTTTTATTAATAGTGTTTTGTGAGGCAGACGATGAGAAAAGAAAAATTATCTTTAAATAAATGGATTAGCATGGCAGAGGAAAAAGGACAGACTCTGCAGGAATTTTTACTGGACTATAATACCGAGCAGCTGGAATGCACAAGGGAAGAGCTTCTGGTAAAAATGGAGGAGATGCTCAAGGTGATGGAGGCTTCCATTGCTTTCGGCTTAACCGGTGTCCGTTCCCATAGTGGGCTGACCGGTGGAGATGCCAAAAAAGTAAAGGAGGCATCTGAGAAGGGTGCATTCCCTGATGTTTTAGGTGCCAAGGTAAAGGATGCAATGATATATGCTATGGCTGTAGGTGAATGTAATGCTGCCATGGGACGTATCGTGGCTGCGCCTACTGCAGGTGCCAGTGGTGTTCTGCCCGGTGTTTTCGCTTCTCTGAAGGAGCATTGCCATTTAAGTGAGCGTACTCTGGCAGAGGGTTTAGTTGTAGCTGGTGGCATAGGTTTGGTCATTGCTGATAGAGCTTCCCTTGCTGGTGCAACCGGTGGCTGTCAGGCAGAGTGCGGTAGTGCTGCTGCCATGGCCGCAGGTGCTGCCGTTGCTATGTTGGGTGGTTCTCCCACCCAGGTAGGCTACGCTGTAGCTATTGCTTTTAAAAATGTTTTAGGACTGGTCTGTGATCCCGTAGCAGGTCTGGTAGAGGTACCCTGTATCAAACGTAACGGGTCCTGTGCCGTACAGGCTTTGACGGCGGCTGAACTGGCCCTGGCAGGTATTACCAGCTTTATACCTGCTGATGAAGCTATTGACGCTATGAAAAGCGTTGGTGATAGTTTGCCCTGTGCTTTCAAGGAAACTGCAGGTGGTGGTATGGCTACTACACCTACAGCTTTGGCCTGGGCAAAAAAATATTTTAGTTAAAAATTTTTTAAAGGAGTGTTTTGTATGCAAGTTGTTTCTACTTTGAAGGCTCCCAAAGCCATTGGACCCTATTCTCAAGCTGTATTGACAGGTAATACCCTGTATATTTCTGGTCAGATTGCTATTAATCCGGAAACTGGTGCTCTGGTGCAGGAAGATATTACTAAAGAGACCAGACAGATTATGGAAAATATTGAGGCTATTCTTGAAGAAGTACGTTACGGCTTCATCAACGTAGTAAAAACTACCATTTATACTACTGATATTAAAAATTTTGATGCTATTAACGCAGTTTACTCTGAATATTTTACCGGTGACTATCCTGCACGTTCTTTAGTACAGGTTGCAGCTCTGCCTAAAGGCGCTAATGTAGAGATTGAAATCATTGCTGTTAGGTCTGCCTGGAGAGCCTAAAGCAGGTTTTATTAGCTCTAAATAAAAAAAATAAAATTTTTCAAAAAAAATTCAAGAAAGTGTTGACATATATTGCATAGTATAGTACAATACATCTTGTCGCCAAGCTATTGAGTTTGGAAGCAATTTGGTGGCTGTGGTGAAGCGGTTAACACGGCGGATTGTGGCTCCGTTACGCGTGGGTTCGATCCCCACCAGTCACCCCACTTTGTTAGCTTGTTGAATATTGGGGCGTAGCCAAGTCGGTAAGGCACGGGACTTTGACTCCCGCATGCGTTGGTTCGAGTCCAGCCGCCCCAGCCAATGATCCACTAGCTCAGTCGGTAGAGCACCTGACTTTTAATCAGGGTGTCCCGCGTTCGAGTCGCGGGTGGATCACCATTCGAAATTAACCGTCTGTGAAGAGCAGACGGTTTATTTTTTTCTTTACTTGAAATATCACATTATGATATAATATTAACATGCGGGTGTGGCGGAACTGGCAGACGCATTAGACTTAGGATCTAACGCCTTACGGTGTGCAGGTTCGATTCCTGTCACCCGCACCAATTATGAAAAGTAGCACTTTGTTCTACACATTTATGTGAGTAACAAAGTGCTTTTTATATTTCTGTTTATGCTATAATATGTAGTGACAGATGGAGGTAAGAAATGGATAAAGAAGTTTTTTTGAAAAAATTACAAGCCTACCATGGTCCTCTAGTGTTTAATCCCTGGAGTGAATGTGATGCCTCCTGCGATATTGGGGAGGAAGCGCCTAAGATTCGTAGTGCAAATTTACTTCGTTATCTGGAGCTGCGTCCTAAGGCTCATTATCTCTTTATAGCAGAGGCCTTGGGTTATCAGGGAGGACATTTTAGCGGTATTGCTATTACTTCAGAACGCATTTTGTTGGGCAAGCATCCCGATATTAATCCGGAGAGTGTTTTAGGTGATTGGCATTATCAGAGAACTAGTGCTGTGGACAGTCTGCTACTTAACAGGACTCAACAGCTGAAGGGCTTTAATGAACCTACTGATACCGTGGTCTGGAATGCTTTGAATGCTCATGGACTGGCGTCTAAGGATGTTATTTTGTGGAATATTTTTCCCTTCCATCCTTATAAAGATGGGAAGCTGCTTTCTAACCGGACACCGACTACTGCAGAGCTGGATCAGGGGATTAACTATGCCCAACTGCTTTTAGAGCTGGTACCTGGAATGCAGGTAGTTGCCATTGGCCAAAAGGCAGCCGCTACGCTTAAACGATACGGAGTGGACTGTCAGGCAGTTCCACATCCTTCCATGGGTGGAGCTAATAAATTTAAGGCTTCGGTTGCTGAAATTTTTGCGCATAAGGACTAGGAAAATGAGCTTAAAGGGGATGAATCGTCAAGAAACATTGGATATGGCTATGCTGGTGGGAAAAATCCTTTTGAAAAGTGGTGCGGAGACCTCCCGTGTGGAGGACACTATTACCCGCTTCTGTGCTCATTTTGACTTTAATGGTGCCAATGTTTTTGTAACACCTACCATTATCATTATCGGTGATGAAAGACCGGACGGCTATAGCTGTATTTGTAGGATGCGTAATCGTACAACTAATTTACGATTAATTAGTGAGATTAATGATTTTACCTATAATCTGCAGAGCTGGCCTTTGGATTATCAACAAACCATGGCTTACCTGCAGTCCAAGCTGGCAGAACGACCTCCCTATCGGACGGCATTGCTCTGTTTGGCAAGTGGGCTGGGCTCGGCCGGTTTTTCTGGTATGCTTGGCGGCAATGTGCACGATTTTGTGGCAGCCTTTATTACTGGCTTTCTGGCTATGCAGCTGCTCAAGGCTTTAAGGGGCTATCGTCCCAGTGCTTTTTGGGAAAATGCTTTAGCTGGTGCGGCTATTGGCTTTGTTGCCATTATCTGCTGCCTGGTAAGCCCTCAATGTACTTTGGAAAAGATTATTGTTGGTGCTGTTATGCCCTTTGTACCTGGATTGGCCTATACCAATGGCTTGCGGGATTATATTGCGGGAGATTTAATTTCCGGCAATTCACGTATTGCTGAAGCACTGCTCTTTGCAGTTTCCATTGCTGTTGGCCTGGCTTTTGTTTTACAGTTATGGCTTAAATGGGGGTGGCAGCTATGATTATTCCAGCCTACCTGGCTTTTATCCTGGCCTTTCTGGCTACGGTTTCCTTTGGTATCCTTTTTCAGGCGCCAAGAAAGACGCTTTGGACGATGGGATTTATCGGGGCAGTCGGATGGGTGGTTTTTGTCCTATTAAGGCAGGGAATGGAGTATACTTCCTTTAATGCCAATTTTGTTGCGGCTCTTACTATTGCAGTATTGAGTGAGGCTTCGGCACGTCTCTTTAAGCAGCCTACTACTGTGTATTTAGTGCCCGGTATTATTCCTCTGGTGCCTGGTTTAGGTATGTACAAGGGTATGAATCAGATTATTGCTAATAATTATGATGTAGGTATGAGTATTTTGCTGACGGCCTGTACGGATGCGGGGGCTATTGCTTTGGGTTTGATGATGGTAGCTAGTATTTTTAGGGCTATGAAGATGAAGAGTAAGAAAATTTAAGGAGACTGCATGGAAATAATCGAATTACTATTATTAGCTGTTAGCTTAGCTATGGACGCTTTTGCGGTAGCTATTTGTGGTAGCATGGTTTTAACACCTGCTAAACGCTTCGAAGGAGCACTACGTTTTGGTGCCTGGTTTGGAGCCTTTCAGGCGGTGATGCCGCTGCTGGGATATTTAGGTGCCAGCTATCTGCAGAGCTATGTAGCCGATTATGACCATTGGGTGGCTTTCGTTCTTTTAGCCTATCTGGGTATTTAAATGATTAAGGAAGCCGGTGAGGAATGTACCATGAAGGAAAGCTACACGGTGAAGGGAATGTTCTTCCTGGCTATGGCCACCAGTATTGATGCCCCGGCTGTGAGGATTAGTCTGCCCTTTCTGGATGTGGGCATTTACTATGCAACTTTTATTATTGGTCTGGTGACTTTTCTTATTGCTACACTGGGTGGACTAGTTGGCTTTATGTTGGGCGAGACTACGGGCAAGTATGCTAATATTTGTGGTGGCTTTGTCCTGATAGGCATAGGCTTAAAAATTTTATTGGAACAGACATTATAGGATTAATTTTAGAAAGGATGATATCATGAGAGAAGTCAATAAAGAGAGAATGCTGGCAGAGTTTAAGGAAATCGTAGCTATTCCCTGCCATGGTCGTCAAGAACGCGTTGTAGCAGATGTCCTCTACAAAAAATTGGAAGAATTAGGCTTTAGTATCAAAGAAGACGATGCTGGCGAAAAGTTGGGTGGCAACTGTGGTAATGTCTGGGCTTTCCTGCCCGGTAATAAGCCTGGAGCTAAGCGTATTCTGCTTTCTGCACATATGGATGGTGTAGAACCTTGTGGCGGCACTACCGTTATTCAAAAGGATGGCGTGCTTTACAGTGATGGTACTACTATTTTGGCTGGTGATGATAAATCCGGTGTGGTTGGTATTTTGGAAGCCTTACGTATGTTGAAGGAAGATAATGCTGAGCATGGCGATATCCAGGTTCTCTTTACCATTTGCGAGGAGGGTGGCGTTAACGGCTCCCGTTGCATGAATAAGGCTTTTCTTGATTCTGATGTAGCTTATGCATTGGATGGCGAAGGTGCTCCTGGTGAGATTGTTGTAGGTGCTCCTGGACAGTACTATTATAAAATTGGTATTCATGGCAAAAAAGCTCATGGTGGCGTTGAACCGGAAAAGGGCATCAATTCCATTATGATTGCGGCTAAGGCTTTGGCGGCTGTAAAACGCTATGGCCGTATTGATGAAGAAACTACTTGCAATATTGGTATCATCCATGGTGGCGAAGCTACTAATATCGTTCCTGATTTGGTAGAAATCCAGGGCGATGTACGTAGCCGTAACCCGCAAAAATTGGAAGCCCTTCGTGATGAAGTGGTTAATACCATTTGTGAAACTGCAGAAGCTTGTGGTGCGAAGGTAACCAAGGAAGTTGTTTTGAGATATAATCCTTTCTATATCGAAAAGGATCAGCTTGTAGTAACCTTAGCTGAAAGAGCTTGTGAAATGTTTGGCTTTACTCCTGACGTAACCCAAACTGGTGGTGGCAGTGATGCTAACTTTATTAATGCCTATGGTGTACCCTGTGCCATTCTTGGTACTGGTATGAGTAATGTACATACCGTAGAAGAATTTCTGAAGGAAGAAGACCTCTATAATTCTGCTTTGATGGCTTATGGTATCCTGCTGGCAGCTGCAGAATAAATAACATATTAAAAATCTTAAAGACCTGGTGTGTGCACCGGGTCTTTTTTTACAATAGACAGAGGACCTCTTGCTAATCAATTAGGCATGCAAATAGGTTAGTAAGATACGGAGAAATATTTTTGGACGGTAGGCTGTTGGCTGGTAGCCGATCTTTAAATAAAAAGGAGGGCTTGACATGGAAGGCTTATTTTTATTGTCCGTTGTGGCCGTATTAATTATGCAGATAGTGGTAACGGTCAGGTGTAAAAAGAAAAGCTTTAAATTTCTGCCCCTTATAATTAGCAGTACGCTTGTTCTAATTTTGCTAATAGTAGGAATGCTGTGCAGTAATGTATGGACTGGAGCTGGTTTATGGATTGCAGGAGTGTTGAGTCTGTTATATCCAGTTGCCTGTGTGCTTGGCTGGGGGATTGCTTGGCTGCTACGCAGGCTAGTCCATCTGTAAAAAATTGGGAGCATGGACAAGTCGCTTACCAGGGATAGTGTTTTACACTAAATGAGTGGTTGTCAAGTGGAGAAAAAATGATTTGTGGCTTGAGGCATTAACAGGTACTTGCTAAAATATAATCAGGCAGGGCATACTCAAGGCTTTAGAGGAGGATAAAAATGGAAATTTTAGCTGAAGCTGTAAAATTTTTTGCCGGGAAAAGGGAAATCCTCAAGGGTATTGATTTTACCTTGAGGGATAAAGAGTTTGTAGGCATCATCGGCCCCAATGGCAGTGGTAAATCCACCTTTTTAAAATGTGTTTATCGCGTACAGCATCCTACTGCCGGAAAAATTTATTTGAACGGACAAAAGCTGGAAGAAATGTCCTATCGAGAATCAGCTCTTCAGCTGGCAGTAGTAGCCCAGCATAATTTTTATAGCTTTGATTTTGATGTAATGAATGTGGTTCTAATGGGTCGTTCACCCCATAAGAGGATTTTGGAAAGAGATAATTTGGAAGATTATCAGATTGCCCGTCGTGCCTTAAAGATAGTAGGTATGGAAGCTTATGAGAAGCGTAGCTTTGCTACTCTTTCTGGTGGTGAGCAGCAGCGGGTAATTTTAGCTAGGGCTCTTACCCAGCAGACGGAATGTCTGATTCTAGATGAACCTACCAATCACCTGGATATCAAATACCAGCTGCAGATTATGGACATTGTCAAGGGCTTAAATGCCACAGTAGTAGCGGCCATCCATGATTTGAATATTGCTGCCATGTATTGTGATCGGCTGGTTGCTATTAAGGAGGGTCAGGTGGTAGCTGTAGGAACGCCTAGGGAGCTGCTGACGGAGAAATTCATTTATGACATGTATGAGGTTAAAAGTAAAGTACATTTTGATGAGGCGACCCAACAGCTGAATATTCTTTACCTACCTCAGTATTAGCAGGACGAGAAGCTGGAATATCTGTATAAATAAGTACTGGGGCGGCTGTGAACACCACAGTTCGTAAAAAATTAAGGACTGAGAGATTCTTAGCGGTAAGCATAAAAAAACCTGCTACCTTAAGGTAGCAGGTTTTAATTTTACTTACTATTTTTCTTTAGTTGCCAACTCTAGATGTAAATCCATACCGTAGGTTTTGCGGAACCAGAGCAGGTGTTCCTTGAGCTGATGTAGCTCAATGCTAGGAATCCCATCAGCATAAATAGTCAGGTAGGCTTCCTTTTTCTCTAAACGGGGATTAATTTTATTTATTTGGCTGGTCTGGGAATAATCCATACTTTCTGCTAAAGCTAGGAAAAGGGCCAGCTTATTTACAATATCCCATTGTTCCACCTTTAAAAGCTCTTTGTAGATACGGTCCTTAAAGTAGTTTTTGGATACACCATTATGCCAACCGGCGATAGCTGCAGTCATCAGCTGCTCCTGGTGGCTAAGACCAAAGAGCTGGGCATTTTGGATCATATAGGAGGTATGACGGGCATGACTATAAAAGTTAATGGTAATACCAATATCATGAAGCAATGCCGCTGTTTCTAATAATTTACGGGTCCCCTTGGGCAGGTTGTGCAGCTTGGTCCAGCTATCAAACATTTTCAGGGCTAATGCTGTAATATGACGGCTATGGGTAACGTCCGCGGTATAGAGTTTAAGGATATTTTCGCAGCTGCGTTCCAAAATATTATTAGCTACCAGGGGCATCTGGTGTGCTTTATAGTAGTAGTCATAGAATAAGCCTTCACGAAGACCACAGCCGGAGGTAATAATCTTCTTGCTGCCGGTAAAATCAATCAGACAGCTGATGATGCTGCTGCCGGCCAGAATAATATCTGAACGTTCGTTGCTCAGACCAGATATTTTTTTTCGCTGCTCCAAATTCGTCGTTCGTAAATCAGTAAAGTAATTACGGAAGGCTTGGGTAGAAAAAACATAATTATGTAATTTGTTAACGGGGTACTTTTTAGTTTTCTGAATAATTTTTGTTACTGTACGTGCTGTACCGCCAACGCCAATAAGCGGCAGACCCTGCTGCTTCAACCAGGGACAGTGTTCAAGTCGGCTGGTAATGAAAAAGGACAGGTCACTATAGACATTTGCCGGCATTTCATTACGGGTATTGAACATATTAGTTGTATTAACAGCACCAAAGGGCAGGGAAATAGAATCTACAATTTTTCTATCCTTGAGAAGGATCAGCTCAGTACTACCACCACCTAAGTCAAAAATTAAAGCATTCTTGACATCGAGGGTATTTATAACCCCTAGGGCACTGATGTAGGCCTCTGTGTTACCAGAGATAATATGTAGCTGGATTCCTGTTTCTTCTGCTACCTTTTGGACTAGGTCCCTACCATTGGAGGCGTTACGGATAGCTGCAGTAGCAACGGCAATAGTTTTATCTGCATGATATATTTTACACATGTAAGCAAAACTTTTCATTGTTTCGATGGTACTTTCAAAGGCTTCTTCGGTCAACAGGTTCTCATTATTTACCTTTTGACTTAAACGAAGGGACTCCTTCTGGTTGTAAACCATGTTGTAGGCACCATTGGCGTATATATGGCTGATAACTAAACGGGCGGAGTTAGAGCCAATATCGATAATTGCTATTCTTTGCATTTCCTCACCTCTGGATTAAAATCCACTGTAGTAAGTATTTAGCATAAAATAGAAAAATCCTGCTCTGATTTGTATAGAATTTGTAAAATTAAAGTATTTCGCAGGAATTTTATAGAAAAAGAGAGAATTTATTAAACATATATGACTGGAGGTTAGGCCTATGAAACATAGAGCGTACACTACATTTGCAGCAATTCATTTGGGTTCAGAAATGGTAAGTATGCAAATTTTTGAATATCATAGTATAGATAGATATAAGATTATAGAGTCCTGCGACCATAGGATTACCTTAGGTGAGGAAACCTTTAAAAATAAGACGGTCAGCTTCAGCCTGGTAAATGAGATTTGTGATATTTTATTAGGCTTTAAAAATTTAATGCGGGAATACGGAGTTGAGGAATACAAGCTACAGGCTACTACGGCTATGCGTGAGGCGAAGAACCAGGTTTTTCTTTTAGACCAGATTTATAGCAAGACCGGTCTTAAGGTTGATGTGGTAGATATGCCTCGAGAAATATACACCAAATATGTGGCTATCCGTAATACTCTGAAGGAAGCTAAAATTACCAGTGACCGCGAAGGCCTGCTGATGATGGATATTTCTTCCGGTGGTTTGGGCATTACCTTTGTCCAGGATGAGCAGATTAAATATCAGGAAAATTTCCACATCGGTATTATCCGAATTAAAGAAAGCTTTGAACGTAATAAAAGAGAAAGTTTAAATTTCAACAGGGCATTGACGGAATTTTTAGCTAGTACAATGGGGCCTGTACGTCAGGCTTTAAAGCATGAGAGCGTCCGTTATCTGGTACTTTCCGGTACGGAAACAGAATTGATTTTAAAAATGATGGGGCTGACGACCAAGGAAAAGGTTTACCGGATTAAGACAGAACGTTTCCGTGATTTTTTCTATGATATGCGTCAGCTGAACCTACCCCAGTTAATTAAGGTTTATGATATTCCGGAAAACGTGGCGGAGCTGGTACTGCCCACGGTTTTGTTGTATGAGCAGCTGTTGAATCTGGTGACGGCACAGGAGATTATTATAACATCTGACCGTTTTATTGATGGGATGCAGCTTTTACATATTGCTACCAAAACTAAGGATAGTATTTGTCAGTTTTGGGAACAGGAATTAATCAGTCTATTTCATTGCATTGGTAAGCGTTATTCCTACGATGAGCAGCATGTAAGGCAGGTAGAGCGTTTAGCTCTGCTGATGTTTGATAAGCTGGCTAAGAATTATGGGATGGGAGAAAAGGAGCGTCTTCTGCTCCGTGGAGCTGCTATTCTTCACGACATAGGAAAGTATATTTGTATGCGCAGCCATTCTGCTTACAGCTATCAGCTGTTAATGGATACGGATATCATCGGCTTTAGTGACCGGGATAAGAAAATAATGGCCCTGGTTGCGTACTACCATGCTAATAGGATTTTTGATGACGGACAGACTACTGTAAAGCCAATGAGTAAGGATTTGATACCTGTGGTGGCGAAGCTGGCCGCTATTCTACGGATGGCAGATGCCATGGACCGCAGTTATCTGCAGAAAGTTAAGACATGTGTAGTTACTCTGAAGGATGGACAGATGCTGGTAAGTGCTACCAGTAAGCAGGATTTGACCTTGGAGGAATGGACGTTTGCCTCTAAGTCCAATCTTTTTGAAGAGGTTTACGGGTTGAAGGCCGTTTTAGAACGGGTGGAGGGAAGATGAATAATTTAGATTTAAATAAGCCGGAATACTTTTATAATCGTGAGTTAAGCTGGTTAAAATTTAATTTACGTGTTCTGAAGGAATCTACAGTTCAGGGAACACCTCTTTTGGAGCGTTTAAAATTTATAGCCATTGCTGCTTCTAATCTAGATGAATTTTTTATGGTACGTGTAGCAGGCTTGTGGGATAGCTACGATAGTGGTGCTGATAAGCGTGATGCCTCCGGTATGAATGCCGGAGAACAGCTGGAGGCTATTTCCGTAGCAGCTCATGAGCAGGTACGTACCCATTATAAATACTTAATGGAACTTAATAAAGAGCTGGAGCAGGTAGGCCTTAAATTTAGACGTGTAGCCGACTTGCCAACTGTAGCTAAGCGCTGGCTGGAAGATTATTATCGGGAAATCATTTATCCTGTTCTGACACCTATGGCAGTGGATGCCTCCAGACCATTTCCCTTCCTGGCTAATAAAACCTTGAATTTAGCGGTGGAGCTGGTTAATCGTGAGGGAGAGCACAGTATGGGGCTGATCCAGGTTCCTTCCGTGCTGGACCGTATTATTGAGGTCACGGTGGATGAACAGCGCGTCTTTGTTTTCCTGGAAGATGTTATTTTTAACCATTGTGAGGACTTGTTTAAGGGTTGTCATATTTTGGATGTGGTTCCCTTTAGAGTAACCCGTGACTCTGACCTGGACGTGGATGAGGATGATATTGATGACTTGCTGGAGGAGGTTGAAAAATCTCTGCGTAAGCGTAAACGTGGTGCACCGGTTCGCTTGGAAATTTTCAAAACCAATAACACAAGAATCAAAAAATTCCTGGAAGAGAATTTGGCCGTAAGCGAAATGGAAATTTACGAAATCAACGGTCCCTTGGATAATACCTGCTTCTTTAAATTTATTAGTATGCGTGGCATGTGGCCTTGGCTGTATGAGCCCTTTGTACCGCAAAGACCTTTGGAATTACCCGATGATAGCGACTTGTTTGCAGCAATCAGAAAGAAGGATATTTTGCTGCACCATCCCTATGAAAGCTTTGACCCTGTAGTAAAGCTGGTTAGTGATGCAGCAGATGATCCTCAGGTACTGGCAATCAAGCAGACACTTTATCGTGTCAGTGGTAATTCGCCCATCGTAGCAGCTCTGGCTAGAGCCGCTGAAAACGGTAAGCAGGTTACGGTTCTGGTGGAATTAAAGGCTCGTTTTGATGAGGAAAATAATATTATCTGGGCACGCCGTCTGGAGCAGGCCGGTTGTCATGTAATTTATGGCCTGGTAGGCTTAAAAACTCATGCTAAGATTATTCTCGTCGTGCGCAAGGAAACCGATGGTATCAAACGTTACCTTCACCTGGGTACGGGTAATTACAATGACAGTACTGCTAAGCTGTACACGGATATTGGCCTGATGACGGCTAATGACCAATTTGGTAGTGATGCTTCTGCTTTCTTCAATCTTTTATCTGGTTACGCCGAGCCGCCTGTGTGGAATAAGCTGGTTATGGCGCCGTTAGGACTACGTGAAAAGATTTACGCCCTGATTGATAATGAAATCAGCATGGTTAAGGCTGGTAGGGGCGGACATATTATTGCGAAGATGAATGCTCTGATTGACCAGCCGGTTATTCAAAAGCTTTACGAGGCTGCCTCCCAGGGCGTACAGATTGAGCTGATTGTCCGTGGCATCTGTGGTCTGCGGGTAGGCATTGAGGGTATCAGTGAAAATATTACCGTTCGCAGTATAGTTGGTCGCCAGCTGGAGCATAGCCGTATCTTCTGGTTTGCCAACGGCGGCAAGGAGCAGCTTTTCCTGTCCAGTGCGGACTGGATGCCTCGTAACCTGAATGACCGCGTAGAGCTTTTCTTCCCGGTGGAAACTGAGGAGCATATTAAACGTATCAAGGGTATTTTGGACCTGTATCTGCGAGATAATGTAGGTGCACATATGATGCAGTCCAATGGTAATTATCGCCGTGTACGGAATAAGGCGGAGGTAGTTAGTGCTCAAAGTACTCTGTATGAGCAGGCTCAGCTGGCTGCTACTGCGGATAAGATTCCTATGCAGGAACGGCTTCAACCCATGTATAGCCGTCGCTAGTTAGTGCTTGTATATCCATGTCCTGCTTGCTATAATAGAAAGCGAAAACGACCGGAGGAGATAAAAATGTATACAGTAACTCTTTGTTATAATCAGCAATACGGCTATGTCAGCTATGATGAGGCTACTAAAAAAGCCACCGTAGTTCTGGCGGACCCGGTAGCAAAAAAGGCTGTGGAGGATTTTTTAGCACGACCATTGGAATTAGAGCTGGCTACAGGTAGCACGATTAGGGATTTTTCCCGTGAACGTTTAGAGCCCTTGGCTAGTCTGGAAAATTTTAAAAACTGCTTAACCCGTTTGTGGGGTGAAACTGAGGTTATGGTAGAATGGAGTCTGCCACCTGAGGTTGCAATGGAGCAGTAGATTTCGTATTTTTAATAGTAAAAGCTATGGCTGCAAAGGCAACCATAGCTTTTTTACTAGGTAAGGGATTTTATTTTCATGAAAGGGGTGTAGAAAATGCTGTGTAAGGTAAATGGCGTGAAGCTGTACTATGAGGTAAGTGGTACCGGTAAACCCTTGCTTATGCTTCATGGCAATGGAGAGGACCATAATATTTTTGATGCAGCTATACCTAAACTGTCCCCAAAATATCGGGTATACGCGGTAGATAGCCGTTGTCATGGTCAGAGCACCAAAAATGTTAGTATCAGCTATACGGAAATGGCGGCAGATTTTATTGGCTTTATTAAGACATTGCAGCTGGACAGCCCCATCCTGTATGGCTTTAGCGATGGCGGGATTATTGGGCTACTTATCGCCCTACAGGAGCCTGAGCTTTTAGGCAAGCTGATTATTAGTGGTGCTAATCTTTATCCTGAAGGTTTAACTTGTAGAATGCTAGGCTATGCCCAGCGTAAAGCCGCCACGGATGAGCTCTGTGCGTTAATTGCTACCCAGCCCGATATCAGCCTACTGGAATTGGCAAAAATTAAAGTGCCGACCGTTGTACTGGCAGGGGAGCATGACCTAATCCGTAGAGAGCATACACAGCTTATAGCTGCTTTTATTCAGTCAGCTATCTTGGAAATTATTCCTGGAGAGGACCATAGTAGTTATATTGTCCATAGCGAAAAGCTTTATCCTATTTTGGCAAAATATTTATCCTAACTGAATTGGAGCAGAATATTTGCAGATAATATAAATACTAGGCTATTCCTTTGGAGAAGATAAAAAATCTTTCAAAGTTTAGGACAGGAACGGAAAATACTGGCAAATAAGACGGATAGGTTCATCCGTCTTATTCCTATAAATTAAGTTGCTAGAATATTGCAAGTTCGGGCTTTTTATTATATAATACCTAGACGTAGGTTAATAATTTTAATATGGTTCCGTAGCTCAGTAGGATAGAGCAACCGCCTCCTAAGCGGTAGGTCGCCAGTTCGATTCTGGCCGGGATCACCAAAGGAAGGGACGTAGCCGTGGGCTACGTCCTTTTTTTGTTTAACGCTTAAATTAGTTTTTTTAATAAAAACAGCTTCAAAAGCAACTCCAACGGGTAAGTTAAATTTTTGTAGCGACATTAGTACCTTTTTAAGCTAATCTTAGGACAATCTTAATATCAAAGCTCCTTTGAAAACACCATCTTTATATCTTCAATGCTATAATGTGGGCCATAAGGGAGGTAGTGATATGAACTACGAATTATTAACACTCTTGCTGATTGCGGTAGTTTTAGTATTGGCATTGTTGAGCAAACGTACGCTGGAGCCCTTAATTATAGGCACGGTAGTAGCATATATTATTATGGATGGTTGGAGTTTTCCTATGGGGTGGATGGAAGCATTTTTTGATGTGGCTTCTAATAGAAACCATCAATGGGTATTTATGGTATGTGCTCTTTTTGGTAGTTTGATAACTCTTTTAGGCGCCTCCCATGGTACGATGGGATTTTCAAAGGCTTTGGGAAAGCTGTGCCGTGGTCCCAAATCAACCCTATTGGTAACCTGGGTGATGGGTATCTTGATTTTTGTAGATGACTATTTAAATATTATGACCTTGAGCAGCTGCATGAAACAATTGACTGACAAGTATAAAATACCCCGTGAAAATTTATCTTATATTATTGACTCTACTGGTGCGCCAGTTTGTACTTTATTACCTTTTTCTACCTGGGCTATTTTCTTTTCAGGTCTGTTTTTTGCAGAGGAAGGGGTAGCAGAGCTGGGCTTTCCTACTGCTATTGATACTTTTATTCATGTCATTCCCTATAGTTTTTACGCTATTGTAGTGGTAGTCCTTGTACCACTTTTTATTTTTGGCTTTTTACCTAAGTTGGGACGTATGAAAACTGCGTATCAGCGTGTTGCAGAAACAGGTAGAGTATATTCTCTCGAAAGCCATGCGCTGAACTTAGAAGAGGAGGAGAATGGAGAGAGCCTTGATTTTCAGGGGAATATTCTGGATTTTTTGCTACCCATTGGCGTTTTAATTACCTTGGCCATTGTTACAGGAGAATTGTTCTTAGCAGTTTTGGCTACTATTTTTACTTGCCTGCTGTTATATGTTCCTCGTAAAAAATTAAGCTTAGCTCGTTTTTGTGAGTTAGCCCTACATGGTTTTTGTAATATGATTCCAACCGTAGCCATTATTTATTTTGCGTTTGTTATGCAGGAGGCTATGTCTGATATTGGAATGGCCATCTATGTTATTGGAGTAGTAACACCATATTTGAACGCGGCTTTTCTACCCTTTATTATTTTTGTCCTGGTAGCTGGACTAAACTTTAGTACGGGTAGTGTCTGGGTGTTCCTGCAGTAGTAACTCCTATTATTTTACCATTGGCATTTTCCTTAGAGGCCAATCTACTGTTGACACTGGGAGCCATTCTTTCTGGTGCTGTTTTAGGCAGACACGCCTGCTTTTACTCTGACGCTACGGTTTTAACCTCCAGCTGCTGTAAAATGCAGAACGTGGATCACGCTCTTTCACAGATACCTTACACCCCTATGGCAGCAGTTATTAGTAGTGGAGGCTATTTACTGGGTGGCTTTTTGCTGTAGGAAAGGAGGAGAACTATGGACCTGGTTTTGGGAAATATTGTAGAGGTGACCACGGATGCTATTGTAACTCCAGCCTATTCGGACCTTGGCTCAGCCCCCGGCATCAGACAGGCTGTTTTTGAGGCGGCGGATACTGAACGTTTAGTGGAGGTCTGCCAACGATGGGGGAGCTGTGGCATTGGGCAGGCAGTAGTGACACCGTCCTATGTATATTATCCATGTGGTAGGTCCGGGCTGGTACAGTGGTAGAAAGGCGGACCGTACGCTTTATACATACTGTTATTTACAAGCCCTGCACAAGGCTATGGCATATCAGTGTATGACGGTAGCAGTACCGCTGATGTTTTCTGGTGATACCCACATACCTCGTTTTCAGGCATTACAGCTTGCTCTCAGTACATTGACGGCTTATGAAAAAGCACACCCGCTATTACAGATTAAATTGGTTTTGTATAAGCCGAGTATCTATAAAATGGCACAGCAGCTGCTTCTGGAAAAATAAATTAAAGCCAAGTCCCGCTATCGTTGTAGATAGAGGGGCTTGGCTTTTGAGGGATAAAAAGGCACTGTCAAGCAGACAGCGCCAAGACTTTATTTAGTAATATGTTTTTTGTAAATAGTGTCCACAATCAGGCCAATGGCATTGTCGCCAGAAATGTTGCAGGCAGTACCAAAGGAATCCTGGGTGATGTAGAGAGCAACCATTAAAGCACAAATCGGGCCGGAAGGGTCTCCCAGTTCAGGACCAAATACCATGTACAGGAAGGGCAGAGCAGTCATAATGGAACCACCAGGAGCACCGGGGGATGCTACCATGGCTACGCCCAAGGTCATGATGAAGGGAATAACGGTCGCCATGTTAATAGGAATCTGGTTCATTAAGCAGACCGCAGTAGCAAAGGCTGTAATAGTAATCATGGAACCAGCCATGTGGATGTTGGCACAAAGGGGAATTACGAAGTTACGGATTTGTTCAGAAATACCATCTGCTTCAGCACATTTCAGGTTAACAGGAATGGTAGCAGTAGAGGATTGAGTACCAACAGCAGTAGCATAGCCGGGAATTTGATTTTTAATCATAGTGAAGGGATTTTTGGCACTGACAGTACCAGCAATCAGGAACTGGACAAGGATGCAGACTAAATGCATGACGATTATTACCAAAAATACCTTCCAGAGGATACCTAAAATGACAAATGTTTTACCGGATTTGGTCATATCGGTGAAGGTACCACAAATATAGAGGGGTAATAAAGGAATGATTACCTTACTCAGGACATTATCGATAATGCTGGACAAGTCTTTAACAGCATTATAAAGGGGATTACCAATGGTTTTATCGCGTAAAATAGAGATATTTAAACCCAGAATGAAGGCCATGACAACAGCTGACATGGTGTCCAGCAGCGGTGGGATACTGATGCTGATATAGGCAGGAACAGAAATACCTGCAGTTTATGCAATCTTATCCAATGCACCCTCGCTCATGAAATGAGGGAAGAGATTGGAGGAAACGACATAGAAAACAGAACCGAAAATCAAAGTAGAACCATAAACCAGGGCTACGGTAATCAACAGCAGCTTGCCGGTACCTGTTTTTAAATTTGCAATACCCATAGTTACATAAGCAACGATCATCATAGGAATGATGAATTTGAGGAAGGTACTGAAAATACCGGAAAGGGTAACTACCACACGGGCAATTTCCATAAAAAAATTAATAAAATAGAAAATTTTTCTATAAATTATGTATAGATAATTGTTATAAAAGCTGCTTGATTACTGGACCAAGAAATAAAAATATTTATCTTGTGAGAAAATAAAAGAAAAGCCCCACCCCATTAGGGGCAGAGCTTTTTTATGGAAAAAGGGGAACTACCGAGGTAGTTCCAAAAAAGGATAAGCTTATTTATCTTGAGGATAGAAGCCGGAAGGCTCATAGCTCATGTTAATCATAATATTCTTTACTTGAGTGTAGTGATCCAGGATGATTTTATGAGTTTCACGACCAATGCCGGAGGTTTTGTAGCCACCGAAGGGAGCGTGTTCCGGAATCTGGTTGTAGGTATTAACCCACATACGACCGGTTTCTACATTACGTGCTACACGGATAGCCTTGTTGATATCCTTAGTCCATACAGCGCCACCTAAGCCATATTCACTGTCGTTAGCCATCTTAACAACTTCTTCCTCATCGTGGAATTTAATTACTACTGCTACAGGGCCAAAAATTTCTTCCTGAGCCACACGCATATCATTAGTAACATTGGTGATTAATGTAGGTTGCATGAAGCTGCCTTTAGCCAGTTCGCCTGCAGTAGCTCTAGCACCACCACATGCAATGGTTGCGCCCTCTGCTTTGGCAATTTCTACGTAGCTGAGAATTTTTTCTACTTGGGCATCATTGATTTGAGCACCCATTTGAGTGTCTTCATTCCAGGGGAGGCTTACTTTTACTTTTTGGAAGGCCTTTACCAAAGCTTCTACAAATTTATCATAGAAGGTATCTTGAACGAAGATACGGCTTCCCGCGCAGCAAACTTGTCCTTGATTAAAGAGGATACCCAATTGGGCACCATCTATAGCCTGATCAAAATCACAATCATCAAAGTAGATATTAGCACTCTTACCACCTAATTCCAGGGTAGAGGGAATGATGCGCTCTGCAGCTGCCAGGCCCACATTACGACCGACCTCGGTGGAACCGGTAAAGGCTAATTTGCTGAAGCCGGGATGTTCCAGGATATATTGACCAGCCTTGGAGCCTGCACCGGTAATAACGTTGAAGACACCTGCAGGAAGAACACCTTCAATGAGACGGGCAAATTCTAGGATGGAAAGGCTGGCCTCCTTGGAGGGCTTTAAGACGGTGCAGTCGCCTGCTGCGAGAACGGGAGCCAATTTCCAGGCTGCCATAAGGAAGGGGAAGTTCCAGGGAATAATCTGACCGACTACGCCCAGAGGTTCTCTTAAAATTAAAGAGAGGTATTTACCGTCCAGGACGGAAGCGGAGCCCTCTTCAGCCAAAATGCAGCCGGCAAAATAACGGAAGTGAGCCGCACTCATAGGAATATCTACGTTTAAGGTTTCACGGATGGGCTTACCATTATCCATGCTTTCTACCATGGCCAAATGCTCTTTATTAGCATCAATGATATCAGCAATTTTGTTAAGGAGTGTTGCACGTTGGACAGGGGTAGTTTTTTTCCATTCTGCAAAAGCCTTCCAACCTGCCTGCACTGCTGCATCTACATCCTCGCGGGTTGCCTGAGCGCAGGTTGCCAGATGGGAACCGTCTGCCGGGCTTTCCGCGGAGAAGGTTTTGCCGTCAGAAGCATTACGCCATTGACCATCAATAAAAAGACCATATTGTGCTTGTAATTTAACTTTTTCCATTTTTCCCTCCATAGGTAAAATATCTGTATTTAGTCTGAACCCTGCTCTAGCGAGGTTCTCTTGTTTAAGCTATGCAATCATTGTATAATTAAAATGATACTATTAAAAGCATCATTTTTTAAATATTTTTTAGAACCAGATGGAGGCGCTTATGCTAACCTATGATTTAAATAAGAGGGGAAGTATTCCTCTTTATGATTATCTTTACCAATGCATCAAGCAGGATATTATTCAGGGAAAACTACAGGCAGGTGAAAGACTGCCCTCCAAGAGAACCCTGGCCCGGCATTTAAGTGTAGGTGTAATTACAGTCGCCAATGCCTATGCTCAGCTTTTGACGGAGGGCTATGTGGAAGCAAAAGAAAAAAAGGGATATTTTGTGCGAAGTATTGGCGATTATCGGGTCAAAAAGGAGTTGCCTCTGCCCCAGTTGCAAGAACCGGAGGAAAAAGAATTTTTTGTAGATTTTAAGGCTAATCGGATCAGTCTGCAAAATTTTCCCATCGCTACATGGAATCGTCTGATGCGGGAAATGCTTTCCCTGCAAAATGAAGCGCTTCTGAAAACAGTACCATATAACGGATTATATGAATTGCGCAAGGCTATTGCGGATTATTTGGCTACCAATAGGGCCATGGCCGTCCAGCCATCCCAGATTATTATTGGTGCAGGAACAGAATATCTTTATGGTCGTATGATGCAGATGTTTGGACGGGAAACCACTTTTGCCATAGAGGACCCGGGCTACAAGCGATTGGGTGCTATTTCTGCTAGTTTTGGCAATCCCTGGAAGTACATTCCCATTGATAATTCCGGTATGGAGGTGGAGGCGCTGGAGGCTAGTGGCGCACAAATAGTACATCTATCACCAGCTAATCATTTCCCTACGGGTATTGTTATGCCCATCAAAAGGAGATTGGAGCTTTTTGCCTGGGTAAATCGAAAGGCAGGCCGCTACATTATTGAAGATGATTACGATAGTGAATTTCGTTATACAGGACGTTTTATACCACCACTCTATGCACAGGATACGAGGAATAAGGTTATCTATATGAATACCTTTAGTAAAAGTCTGGTGCCCTCCCTAAGAATTAGTTACATGGTCCTGCCACCACAATTACTGCAGCGTTATGAGGAAACCATGAGCTTTTATTCATGTACGGTTTCCAGCTTTGAGCAGTATACCTTGGCTAGTTTTATCGCTAAGGGATACTTTGAACGGCATGTTAACCGCATGAAAAAATATTATCGAGAGCAGCGGGCTCTAATCTTACAAGCATTAAAGCAGTCACCATTGTCCCGAATCTCTCATATCAAAGAGCGTAACGCTGGAACTCATTTCCTTTTAAAAGTGGATACGGTTCTTTCTGAGGCAGAGGTGAAGCAGGCCGCTTTGGCTGCTGATATGAGCATAGCCTGCTTTTCTGATTATAGCAGTCAGCCTGCCGACCGTTCAGGTTGTACGTTAGTTATAAATTATGCAGGTATAGCTAGAGATAAGCTGGCTCAGGTGATGACCAGACTAGCAGCTATTTTCCCAGAATGTAATTAATATTTTGGTTAGATAGGACTCTAGAAATAAAGGGAAAACTGCTATGTATAGAGAATTATAAACATGAGTATCAAGACAGTGGATAAGGAAGCTGTCGAAGGCTTCAGAAAAGCTTAAGCATGTGATATAAATAGCAGTAAGCAGTGAATGCAGTTAAGTTAACTGCTGACTATAAAAATAACAAAGGAAGAAGGGGTAAGTATGAAGGACGTTTTTCAACAGCTGAAGGAAGAAGTAGCATGGTCCGGTCTGGTACCGACTATGGAGAAGATGCCCAGGAGAACCTTACAGGATAAATGTATCGGTGGACCTACGGCAGCCCATGTTATTGAGGAAATTCATACTCCGCTTAATTTTGCCTATATGACCTTTACTACCGGCTCCTCGGCTTTTCAGAATATCGTTGGTATTACCCATCAGGAGCTGGAGGACCGCAAACAGGCGGCTATGAAGATTTTCCAGATGGCGGATGTACCCAAGGGAGCGAGAGTTTTGGTAACCTATCCACCATTAGTGAATGTTTTTTCAGCAGCTGCTTTTAAGGAGCAGGAGCTGGATTGTCATTTCCTGGTACGTTCTAATAAGGAAGCCTTTATTTCGGCACTGCACGAGGTTCAGCCACAGGTAGTTGTTGGTGAATCTACTTTTATTAAGAAGACGCTCCATGAGGCTAAGAAAATGGGACTGGCAGCAGGAATGCCCAAGGGCGTTAAGCTGTTGACAGCAGGAACCCCTTTGGATTTAGATTTATTACCCATAGCTGAAGAGGTTTTGCAGGGTAAGGTTCATGATTTATTTGGTTGTCAGGAATTTGGCTGGATTTGTATTGACGGTATTCCGGTACGCGAGGACATATCCTTAGTGCAGGCACCTAAAACCGCAAGAAAGGATTATTTTGAGGTTGTAGTAGGCGGACTGCCGACGGGGGATACCTTCCCTGTTTTAGAAAGCGGTCATATTTGCGATTTTAGAGGTAAAATCCTTACCTATCAGAGGGAACGTAGTTATCCAGAATATGAGGTTGTCGTCAAGGCAACTACTTTGGCTTCTAAGGAAACTATTGGTAGGGTAGCGAGGACGATTCTGCGTATTAAGGGCCGCATTGTGAAGGTTAGTCCGGACGTGGTTTTAGATGCGGATCATACTGTGTTGGAGCTGGTGCCAGACTATTTAACCGGGCTTCCTCGTGAGGGACAGGTCATTGAAGGAAAGACCAAGCTTTTTGATGATTTAGTAGAGGCACAGCTTGACTATCAGGAACGGCGTAAGGAAGATTCTACCTGGGTAAAACGTAGATAGCTAATAGCTTAAAATGGCGAGTGATGGTGGTTCCGTCACTCGTTTTTTTATACGAAAAAACAGCAGCACTTAAGTGCTGCTGTAGCAGGGGTGAGGCAAAAAATTCTAGCACCAGGGGCTTATAAATGTTTTAGGAAAAGATAGCTTAATAAAATAGTTACCAGAAAGGCAATGATATCTGATATGGGGGCGGCATAGAGAATGCCGTCCAGACCCCAATAATGAGGTAGGAGTAAGACTAGTGGCAGGAAGCAGATGATATCTCTGATGACGCCTGCTAACAGGGCATAGAGGGGATGACCGGCTGCCTGAAAGAAAATGGCACTGGTCTTTACCCAACAGGTAAGCAGTACGCAGGCCAGGTAAATGGTAAAGACTTTTCCTGCAAAAAGCCAGTAATCCTGGGGATTTGGAATGTTGGTAGGAATACCGAAGCAACCGATAATCCTTTGAGGAGCCAGCTGGAAGCAGAGTGTAAAGCTACAGCCGATGGCAATGGTTATTAGATTAATGTAGGCGTAAAGCTGCTTGACCCTATTATAGAGGGCAGCTCCCATATTATAGCTGATAATGGGTTGGCAGCCGTAGACTATACCGGCAACAATTTCTATGGCAATGGTCAATACCTTAATAGCAATACTGATGACCGCAATGGGTATATCTGCTCCGTATTAGGAGAGATTACCATGGTAGACTAACGCATAGTTGGTGATGACGGTTACCAGCAGAAGGGTCAGCTGGGTTACGAAGGTAGGGAGTCCTAGCTGGAGGACGTTACCCAAAATTTGCCAATCGGGATAGAAATCTGTCGGCTGTAATTTAAAAGTGCGGGGATGGTATAGGATAATAATGATACAGGAGGCCAGCTGTCTCAGGCCCGTGGCTAGAGCTGCACCCGTCATGCCCAAGTGAAAAACAAAAATAAAAAGCGGATCCAAAATAATATTGGTCAGGGCACCTGCTAAAAGCGCCCACATGGAGGCTTCGGGACTACCTTCGGCACCTAGGATACTGGTGGACATATTGGAAAACATCAGAGCGGGGAAAAAGAGTAGGACGATGTTTAAATAGCTTAAGGCATAAGCTAAATTGTTGGGAGAGGCGCCAAAGAGAGTTAGTAAAAAGCTGCGGTAGGGATGGATGAGCAGCATAAAAAGTAAGCTTATTACTAGAGTGAGCGTACTGCAGGTACCAACAGCCTTAGGAATAGTAGTCCAATTTTGACGACCCTGACAGAGGTTGAGGTAAGTAGCACAGCCGTTGCTGATGCACCAGGCACAGGCCTGAGCTAAAATAAAAATAGGAAATACGACGCCGGTTGCCGCATTTCCTAAGGTACTTAATTCGCTATTACCGATGAAAATCTGGTCCACCAGATTGTAGAGGGCCCCAATTAACAGGGAGACCATACAGAGCAGGGAGAATTTCACCATAAGACGAGTAATTTTTTCCTGTGCTAAATATTTATTGGAGTTTAAAGTGGACATAAATCGTATAAGGGAAATTATAAATTAATGTCCAACATCTTTAACCCTGTGTGAGTGCCGATGATAATGATTTCATCATTTTCCTGGAGAATTTCGTGGGCATTAGGGTTGACGATGGTTTGACCGGCACGTTTAATGGCAACAATGTTGATATTGTATTTTCTGCGTAAATCAGCTTCAATCAGGTTCAGACCTACCAGCTGCTCAGGGAGCTGGATACTAATGACGCTAATATCATTGGAAAGCTCAATATAGTCCACGATATTACCGGATACCAGGTTATGAGCTACACGCTTGCCCATATCCTTTTCGGAAAAGATAATTTTGTCGGCACCAATCTTGCGGAGCATCGTGCCGTGAATCTCATTGAGAGCCTTGGCCACTACATTAGTAACGCCCATTTCCTTTAAAAGCAGTGTACACATCATATTGCTTTCCAGGTCACCAATAGCTACGACGGCTACGTCAATATCATCTACGGCCAGGGAGCGTAAAGTCTGCTCGTCGGCCGCATCGCCACAGACTACGTAAGGAAGGACTGTACTCAGATCCTGTACTAATTTACTGTTTTCGTCAATGGCCAGTACGTCGTAGCCCATCTCCACTAAGGTGGTAGCTACACTGGTACCAAAGAGGCCTAAGCCTGCTACTAAAAATTGTTTTCTTTTATTGCCTCGCATATATTTACACCAACCTTATCCGATAATTATATTTTCTGCAGGGTAACGAATTTTATCTAATTTACGATTAAAGAAAGATAAGCCAAAGGTCAAAATACCTACTCTGCCGATATACATAGTAGCTATTAAAATCAATTTACACCAGACGTTCCATTCACTGGTAATACCGATACCCAGACCTACTGTACCAAAGGCTGAGAATAGTTCAAAAAGAATGAACTGGAAGCTGCTGTTGCCTGTATCAAGAGCTAGTAGAAGGAAGAAAGAAATGGCTAGCCAAAGCGTGGTTAAAATAAAGATACTATTGGCCTTAGCTATAGTACTATCGTCAATGCGACGACGGAAGAGGACTACTTCCTGCTTATTTCTCAACTGTGCCAATGTGGAACAGATTAATACGGCAAAGGTAGTTGTTTTGATACCACCACCGGTGGAGGTGGGAGATGCACCAATATACATGATAATAATCAAGAGGAAAAGTGAAGGACCGGTCAGATCAGCCAGGCTAATAGTATTAAAGCCTGCTGTACGGGCACTGACGGACTGGAAGAGGGAGGTCAACCATTGACTATCCGTTGGCAGCTGGCCTAGTGTCAGGGGGTTATTATGCTCTAGGCACCAGAGACCAATGGTACCACTAAAAATCAGTAGAGTATTAACGATGAGTACTATTTTGGTATGTAGGGAGTATTTTTTCCAGCTCTTTTGGTGGTGGACATCGTCAATTACGGTAAAGCCGATACCACCTAGGATAATAAGGGCCATGATGCAGAAATTGATAAAATAGTCCTGTTGGTAATTAACCAGGCTAGTATAATCGCCCAACAGGTCAAATCCGGCGTTACAAAAGGCGGAAATGGCATGCCAGTAGCCTAGATAGAAGGCACGGGGTCCCATTTCATCATAAAAATAAAAGGATAATAGAGTACCAAAAAAACCTTCAATAATAAAAGTATATTTGATAATATTAACGGTCATTTTAAGAATGCCGGAGGGCCCATTCTGGTTGAGGGATTCACTAATTAATAAGCGCTCTCCCAAATTAATTTTTTTACCCAGTCCGATAGTACATAGGGTAGTGACGGTCATGATACCTAAGCCGCCTACCTGGATAAGTAGGATGAGAACCAGCTGACCGAAAATGCTTAAATCCTTTCCTGTATCCCATATTGCTAAACCGGTAACGCAGGAAGCGGAGGTAGCTGTAAAAAGGGCATCAATAAAGGGATGCCATTGCCCATTAGTATGAGAAATGGGTAAGGTTAATAAACAGGCTCCCGCAAGAATTAAGAGGAGGAAGCTTAGGGAAACTAGCAGGCTTTTATTCATTTTAAAAAGTAATCTATGAATCTTTTCGCTTAACAATGTAAGGGCTCCTTTATAAGATACTCTATTCAGTATACGGTGAAAAACAATATTTTACAAATTAATATATTTATTTTATTATAAAAAACTGAATTTGCCTTAAGTAAAATGTAGGTGATTATGACTTCCTGATAATTCCTCATGCCGATGGCTGTGAACATCTGCATTGCCATTATGAATATGCTGATGGGAATGTTGATGATTAAGGGGAGGGGTATGCAACAGATTGCCGTGACGATGAGCATGAGTGTGAATGTGGGTATGGAGATGGGTGTGCTGTAGCTCAATGGTGTCCATCACCATAAAATAGGTACTAATGAGTATTAGTACTAGACCAATATAAAAAAGGTAGGAGGGCTGCTCGCCCAGCAAAAGTAAACTGAAGGCCACCCCTAAAAATGGTGCAATGGAGTAGTAGGCACTGGTTTTAGCGGCACCTAAATCCTTTTGAGCTAAGATGTAAAAATTAATACTCATCCCGTAGGCCACAAAGCCTAGTAACAAGATGGCGGCAATCCAGTAAGGCTGCGGTAGCTGCTCGCCGATGAAGAGGGCGATGAGCAGGCTGCCCGTGCCGGAGCAGCAGCCCTTGATAATAACAATTTCTTCCGAGCTTTTGTTACTGAGCATTTTGGTGGATTTATTTTCAAAGCCCCAGCAAATACAGGCTCCTAAGACAAGGAGGGAGCCATGGTTAAAAACAAAGGCTTCGCTACCATTAAAGCTGAGGATGATACTAGCAATGGTTACCAGGATAATGGCCAGCCAAAGGCGTCTGGAGATAACTTCTTTAAAGATTAGAAGCGCAATAAGGGAGGTAGCTAAAATTTCAAAATTATTTAACAGGGAAACGTTGGCTGAATTGGTCTGACTGATACCCAGCATCAGCAGAATGGAGCGGCAATATCCAAAATAATCATAGCTAGGGTATAAGGAAGCTCCTTTCTAGTTAGGGAGCCTGCCTTTTGCGGTTTGCCTAGCAGTTTCTTTACCAAACGATAGATAATCATGCCTAGACCAGCTCCCAAATAAAGAAAAGCCGCCATCATAGTAGGTTCAGCGTGTTCTAATAATAATTTTGAGAGTGGAATATTAATAGCATAGAGAGCTGTCGCTAAAATGGCACAGCCGGTGGCAAGGCTCTTAGTGTTCATAAGAATACTTCCTTTCCCGTTAATTGGGCGTAGTGAAATTGGCTCAGGACCCACAATAACGTTTTCAGTAAATTTATTATAGACCATGTAATAAATAAGTGCAATTTGACGGGAGCTTTCTTAAAAGTTCTCAATGAAAAGTAAAATTGGACCTAAAAAATAAAACAAAGAATATTATGTCTATAAAATGAAATAATTGAAAAATGTTTGTGACAATAATTACTAAAAAAGCTCTTTGTTGCCTAAACACTGGTAATAAGCACTGATAAGTCCTAAGATAATTCTAAAATGGGATTTTTATGGATGTTTCTTCTTGCAAATATCCTAGTATCGTAGGAGGAATTAGAGAGATTGAAGCGAAAGCTATGATATAGGAGACTTTGAAAAAAGTCTTTTTTAGCTTGTAATGCGGTTATTTTGAAGTGTAAAAGCCAAGAAGCTGCTGAAGCTGATAGAGGGTTAAAGCATCTGAGGAGCGGTGAGAAATATGGAAATGGTAGGTTTACATAGTCAATTACGAGTTGGTATCGATGTAGGCTCTACTACCTTGAAGGTTGTGGTTCTGGATGGGAACAAGATAATTTATAAGGTTTATGAAAGACATTTTTCGGATATAGCTGGTTCGTTAAAGAAGAATTTGACGGCTCTAAAGGCCATTGTAGGTGAGAGAAGTTTTTTCTTTGCCATGACTGGTTCTGCGGGGATGGGCGTGGCACAGCGCCTAGGCCTGCCCTTTGTGCAGGAGGTAATTGCTGCCGCCACGGCTGTAAAAAAGCTTATTCCACAGACCGATACAATGGTTGAGCTGGGTGGCGAGGATGCTAAAATCATGTATTTTGGTGCAGCGCCCGAGGAGCGTATGAATGGTGTCTGCGCTGGTGGTACCGGTGCTTTTATCGATCATATGGCATCCTTGCTGCATACGAATGCGGAGGGGCTAAATAAATTAGCTTTACAGGGAAAACGTATTTATACAATTGCCTCCCGTTGCGGTGTTTTTGCCAAGACGGATATTCAGGCGTTGATGAATGAAGGAACATCTAGGGAAGATATTGCTAAATCAATTTTTCAGGCTGTAGTTAATCAGACCATTGGTAATTTGGCCCAGGGCAGGGAAATTAGCGGTAAAGTGGCTTTTTTAGGTGGTCCTTTATATTTTTTATCGGCTCTAAAGCAGCGTTTTATTGAAACTCTCAAGCTAAAGCAGGAAAATATCGTTCAGGTAGAGGACGGTGCTTATTTTGTCGCAGAGGGCTGCGCCCTGGCAGAGGAAGCACAGGAGCTTGATTTTGTCCAACTGACGTCCCGCCTGGCTAAGGTCAGTGGTGGAACAGGGATTGTTGGTGATGCCAGCCTGGCCCTGTTTAAAAATCAGGAGGAATATCAGGAATTTATGACCCGCCATCAGCGGGATAAAGTGGTCCGTGGTAATGTAGCTACTTATGAAGGGCCTATCTATGTAGGTGTGGACGCCGGCTCTACTACGACAAAAATTGTAGCTATGGGTCAGGAGCGTCAGCTTCTCTATACTGATTACGGTAGTAATCAGGGGCAGCCTCTACAGGTAGCTATGAGGGAGATTTTAGGCCTGTATAAGGCTATGCCCTCTACTGCCTATATTGCAGGGGTACTGGCTACAGGTTACGGTGAGAAAATGGTAAAGGCTGCTCTGCGAGCTGATTTTGGTGAGGTGGAAACCTTTGCTCATTATCGGGCGTCTCTGGAATTTTGTCCTCAGGTTACCTGTGTACTGGATATTGGTGGACAGGACATGAAATGCTTCCTCATCCGCAATGGTAATATTGAAAAGATTACCTTAAATGAGGCTTGTTCAGCCGGTTGTGGCTCCTTTGTAGAAAATTTTGCTGAGGGCTTAGGCATGACAGCGGCAGAATTTGCCAAATTGGCTCTGAAATCTCAAAAGTCTGTTGATTTAGGCACCCGTTGTACGGTTTTCATGAATTCCAAGGTTAAGCAGGCCCAAAAGGAAGGGGCAGCTGTGGAGGATATTTCGGCAGGCATCTGCTTATCCATTATTAAAAATGCACTTTTTAAGGTTATGCAGCTCAAGGATGCTGCGGAATTAGGGGATTATGTGGTTGTACAGGGTGGCACCTTTTATAATGATGCTATTTTGCGCCACATGGAAAAGCTTTTGGGTAAGAATGTTATCCGCCCGGATATTGCAGGTCTAATGGGCGCCTACGGTGCAGCCATCCTGGCCCAGGAGAGCAAGCAGGATTTAAGTAAGTCCACTCTGCTTACTAAGGAAGAGATGGAGGCCTTTAAGGTAGAAAGTGTTTCCTATCGTTGTGGTATTTGCGGTAATCACTGTCTTATCACTCGTCAGACTTTTCCCGACGGTAGTAAATTCTTTACAGGCAATCGTTGTGAACGTGGTGAGGGAAAGTCGCTTAATAGTCATAAGGCACCCAATATTTACGCCTATAAGCAGCAGCGCCTTTTCCATTATTATCAGCCATTGAAGAATGCGCCCAGGGGCAGGATAGGTATTCCACGTGCTCTGAATATGTACGAGGATTTTCCCTTTTGGGCCACCTTCTTTAAGCAATTAGGTTATGAAGTAGTTCTATCCGGTGAATCCTCGGCAAGGATTTATTACAAGGGTATGTCTACCGTACCTTCGGATTCTCTGTGTTATCCGGCAAAGATGGTCCATGGGCATATCATGGATTTAGTGGACAAGGGCTTGATGAAGATTTTTTATCCCTGCATGCCCTATAATATGCAGGATACCTATAATCATACTGGTAATCACTTTAACTGTCCTGTAGTGGCTTCATATGGTGAAAATATCCGTAATAATATGGATGTTCTTGCCAAGAAGGCTATCAAATATATGAACCCCTTCCTTCCTATCAGTGAGCCTAAAAAAATGGAGGCTCGTTTAACAGAGGTTTTTGCGGAGGAGGGTGTGACTAAGCAGGAGATAAAAACTGCTGTAGAGGCAGCTTATGCTGAATTAGAGAAATACAAGGAGGATGTCCGCAAAAAGGGTGCAGAAATCTTAAAAATTGCAGCTAAGGAGCAGCTGCCCGTTATTCTTCTGGTTGGTCGTCCCTATCATTTAGATAAGGAAATTAATCATGGCCTGGATGAAATGATTCAGTCCTATAATTTGGCTATTGTTTCTGAAGACTCCGTTTATCATATGGACGTACCAGAGGATAAGCTCTACGTGGTAAATCAGTGGAGCTATCATGACCGCCTTTATCATGCAGCACGTTTTGCAGCTAAATATCCGCAGGTGCATCTGATTCAGTTAAGCTCTTTCGGTTGTGGTCTGGACGCTATTACCACTAACCAGGTTCGTGAGCTGATGGAGGAGCATCAGCGTCTTTATACCATGATTAAGCTGGATGAGGTCAATAACCTGGGAGCGGCAAGAATTCGTTTACGTTCACTGCTGGCAGTTATTGCTCGGCGTAAGACACCGGTTTATCATGAGGTTAAGGTGGAGGAACGGGCACATTTCACTGCTGAATATAAAGGAACTCATACCATTTTGGCACCACAGATGTCACCCATCCACTTTGATATGATTGCTCATGCTCTTAATAAATATGGTTATAAGGTTGTGATTCCCCAGGTACCACGCCAGGAAGCTATTGATACTGGCTTGAGATATGTGAATAATGATATGTGCTACCCTGCTATTGTGACTATTGGCCAGCTGGTATATGCCTTGCAAAGTGGGCAGTATGATCCAAATGCAACGAGCATTGTAATGTTTCAGACTTGTGGTGCGTGTCGTGCTACTAATTATATGTCACTGCTGCGTCGGGCTCTGCAGCAGGCAGGCTACAAGCAGGTACCTGTCTTCGCCTGCTGGGGCTTGGAACAGGATGCCTTTAGAATGTATCCTGCCGGCTTTAAGGACGTAGCTAAGGCCATTGTTTATGGTGACCTGTTACAAAATGTTACTCAAAGGATGCGTCCCTATGAAGTAGAACCCGGTACTACGGAAAGGCTTTATCATAAATGGCAGGCTTTGTGTAAGGCAGAAATTGACCACGGTAGTTATTATCAATATCGGAAGACTATTAATGAGCTGGTGCAGGACTTTGACCAGATACCTTTAATTCCTCACTTATGGAAGCCCAGTGTAGGGATTGTAGGTGAAATTTTGGCTCAATATCATCCTGTGGCTAATAACAATCTAGTTCAAAATCTGCTTCGTGAGGGAGCGGAGGTCGTGATGCCGGATTTGACTAATTTCCTGCTCTATATGGCTTATGATGGCATTGCGCGCCATGATATACTGGAAGGCTCCTGGCTGACGAAGGTCTGCTCCCAAATGTTTATTAAGGCAGCAGATTTTATGATTAAGCCCATGCGTGAGGCCTTGGCGGCTTCTCAACATTTTACCGCACCAGTATCCATTTATCGGGTGGCAGAGCTGGCGGCTAAGCATGTTTCTTTGGCTAATATGGCTGGTGAAGGTTGGCTATTGCCCGGTGAAATGACTAAGCTGCTGGAAGAGGGAGTAAAGAATATTGTCTGTGTACAGCCCTGGGGCTGCTTACCCAATCATATTTTGGGTAAGGGCGTTTTTAGGGAGCTGCGCCGTACCTATCCTGATGCTAACCTGGTGGCTTTGGATTGTGATGCCAGTGTTTCTGAGGTTAACCAGCTGAATCGCTTGAAGCTGATGCTGTCTGTTGCGAAGGAACAGGCACCTCTAACGGAAGAGGGGCAGGAAAAGGAATTAAGCTGAGTAAATGTAAAATTGGAGGAGCATTCCTGAGAAATGCTCCTTTTTTGATGGACTGCAACAGGAGAATATAGTATGCTAACAGCAGTTTAGGAGGTTTCGCAATTGATGAAGGAAAAAGCATTGGCTATTTTAGCAGAGGGAAAATACTCTTGCCTAGCCTGGGATGAGCAGCTGCGTTATCAGGGGGCAGGTATGGGAGTGAAGCCCATTATTACACCTATGCGTGAACAAAGAAATTTTTTTAAAAATTTACAGGTGGCTGACACTATTATTGGTAAGGCTGCGGCATTACTTTTAGCTCTTTCAGGGGCTAAATTTGTCTATGGAGGCATAATGAGTAAAGCGGCAGTAGAGGTTTTTCGTCAACAGGGAATCGAATACGAATATGGGAAGCTGGTGGACTACATCTACAATCGTCAGCAGAATAGTCTTTGCCCACTGGAGCAGGCAGTGCTGGAAGTGGACAGCCCACAATTAGCCTGGAAAAAATTGGAAGCAAAAATTAAGGAATTGATGGCAAAAGCAAAATAAACTGTTTCTGAGACAAAAAAGGTATATTCTAACTACATACATGTAGGATATAAATTAGAGCCATTTTTTGAGAATAAAGGATGCACTAAATAATAGAAATAGATTTTATGAAAATTAATTGCTGCTAAAGCTAAAAAAACAATGTTTTGACAATATTCAAAAATTTCTTTCTAGCTAATTGACAATATAGCGAATATATGGGTTATCCTAGTTAAGAATGCAAGCCAGGCTTGATTTTTAAATTACTATTTGTTAAATAACAAGGAGATGTAATGATGGTAAGAACATCAAAAAAGAATTTGTTAAGAAATGTAGTCCTAGGATTATTAGCGTTATCTTGTAGTAGTGCTTTAGCGGCAGAACAAAATTTACAAAGTTATAATTTAGATCCCATGTCGGTTACTGCAACTCGATACGAAACTAGAGATATAGATATACCAGCTTCTACGGAAGTGTTTACTCAGGAAAAAATAGAAAAATTAGGTGCTAATAATGTTATGGATGTAGTTAGTGCTATTCCTGGATTTACTTTGACTGCTTCTCCTACGGGCAATACATATATTGGTTTTAGAGGCATGGCTAAAGACAATGTAGCAATTTTGGTCAACGGTATTATGCTTAACCAGGATGGCAACTACGACTTAGAAACAATTTCTACAGATATTATCGACCGTATAGAGGTTGTTAAGGGTGGTTCTGCCGTATTATATGGTTCCTCTGCTAGTGCTGGCGTAATTAATATCATTACCAAAAAAAGTGGTGGTCAAAATAAAATCCTTCTAGGTGCTGGTGACAAACATAAATTCAAAGGTTCTGTTAATATTAATGCAGATAAATTACAGGTAAGTTATAATCATTTTCAAGCTAAAGACCGTGGTAAAGTATATAAAAGTACTCGTTATGACTATTTGGGTGACAAAGTAGAAAAAGATAGTGTTAACGTTCAATATAATCTTAATGATCATCTACAATTCCAATATTTACACAGCGATAAAGAATCTGATTGTTCTAAAACTACTACCGGGGGATTTCATAGTGTTTTAAAATATAACTTTGGACAAGTACACTATACTAACAATGATTTATTAGCAACTCTTTATATTCGTGATAGAAACTGGAAGTTTAATACTTCTGTCCAAGAAGGGACTAACATTGGCTTGGATGTCCAAAATAAATGGGAACTTGGCGAAACTTTATTAACTGCTGGTGTTGTTTACGAAAATGAAGATACTCAGAATAATGAAACGATAAAAGCTGCTAAAAGAGATAGTGGAGCAGTGTTTTTTATGACAGAAAATAAGTTATCTGAAGCAACTACCCTTTTTGTAGGTGCTCGTGAATCTTATGTAGAAGAATCTGGAAGTGAATTTTGTCCTCAGGTCCAAATTATGCAGAAATTGGGCGAGGATAATAATCTTTATTTAAATATTAACAGATCCATGCGTGCTCCTAATGTTAATGAGCAATGGGGTACCGGTTCTCAAATGATGAACCCTGATTTAAAGGCAGAAACTGGTTGGAACTATGAACTTGGTTGGAAAAAGAAATTATCTGATGTAGAATTATTCAAAATTAATGTGTTTAAAATGGATGTAAAGGATAGGATTTATCGCGATCATGACGATGCTGCGGATAAAGACATTTTTAGAAACGCTAATAAATACAGAAATACTGGTGTAGAAGTAGGTTATGAAAATGTTCTTAGTGGCAAATTTGGTTACAATATAGGTCTTTCTTATGCTAATCCAGAACAAAAAGCTAAGGGTGGAGATTGGCAACGAGCAGATTTTAGATTAGGTATTAATGCAGGTTTAGGATACTATGTTGGTAATACTGTGGCCAATATTTCCTTGAATTATATGGGTGAGAGAATTGGTGATTGTGATGATATGGTAAATATTAATATGAATGTAAGCCATAAGCTAAATAACCATAGTAAAGTAAAATTTGCAGTGTATAATCTCTTAAATCGTGACGATATTCGTACAGGAAATTCTAGTGGCCGTTCTGGTTCCATCGTTGAGGAAAGGAATTGGCTTTTGAGTTATGAGCATACCTTTTAGACAATGAGGAAGGAATGGACTTAAGACGATGAGATTTTTAAGTTTGTGCCTACTGTGTATAATGTTGTTTTTACATGGTTGCGGGTCAGAAATTGAACGCAGTAATGTTATTGGAGAAAAAGCTTATACAGTAACAGACGCACGTGGAAGGCAGTTAGATTTTAAAGAAAAGCCTTGTCGTATTGTTAGTACTTATGTTTATGGTGATGAAATTCTTTTGGATTTAGTAGAACATGAGCGGATTATTGGCTTAAGTAAATGGGTACACGATCCAGATTTAGCGTTAGGCTGTAAAAAAGCCGAAGATGTACCAGGCATTGTAGAAAATAATACAGAGTCCATACTGAAATTAAAGCCTGATCTTATTCTTTTACCTGACAACGTCAAAGAAGATTATCTGGCAAGTTTGGAGGAAGTTGGACAGAAAATTTATGTCTACAAGGCGGCTTCTCGGGTTCAGCAAATACCGGGTGTTGTGCGTAGCATTGGTCAGGCTGTAGGAGAGAGGGAACAGGCGGAACTGGTCGTTAAACAGATGGAACATAGTTTAATGAAGACTAAAGAGAAGGTGGCTAAACTTTCTCCAGAAAAGAAGCAATCTGCACTTCTCTTTTTACGTTTTGGTGCAATAGGTGGTGAGGGAAGCATTTTCCACGATACCATGGCTTTAGCAGGTATTGAAGATTGTTATCAGCGTGGTAGGAATTTAAGTGAAAACCAAGGAGGTATGAGTGGGGTACTATCTAAGGAAGAAGTGGTAAAGGCTAATCCTTCCTTAATCCTTTTTAGTTCTTGGTCTCAAGAAGGCGCCTATAAGGATAGCAGACAACAAATTGAGGAAATGTGTAATGATCCAGCCTTTGCTGATGTAGAAGCTATTAGAGATAGGAATATAGTTGTTATTCCACAGGGATATGTTAACTGTCTTTCTCAAAATGTCAGTTTGGCTGTGGAGGGACTCTATAAGGCTGTGTATGAAAGCAACTTGCACAACTAGATTTAATGTAAAACTTGAAAGACTGGCAGTTTTTATATGACTGCCAGTCTTTTGAGTTTGTATAAATTTTCAATGCCATACGATTATTATTTTGGGGATGATTTGGTGTACGGGCGGAGAAATTGGTACGTACTTGACAATATAATTGCTATATGCTATAAGATTTAAATTGAAAAAGTTTTATTAATTAAGGATATGGTGGCTTTGCGATGATTAGAAATACTGAAAGAAAGCAGATTATTCATTGTAATTTAATGACGGTCTTTTTTGCTGCAGCCTTTAATCCTAAGGCAGCGGTTGTTTTACATGTACCTAAGTCCTGCTCCCATATTGTTTATAATGCCTTTTGGGAAATGGCCTTTAAGCATATGCAGAATAGCCCTAAATATGCTGCTCTTTATCAGGAGAATATGTTCGTTACGGGTATTTCTGATAAGGAAGCTATTTTTGGTGGTGAAAAGATTTTACGTAAATGCCTGTTGGAGGTTATTGCTGCCCGTCAGCCGGAGTACGTAGTGGTTACCGCAGGTTGTACTGCCAGTGTTATTGGTGATGATGTTGAAGCTATCTGTAAGGAGGTAGCTAAGGAAACGGGAACAGCTATTTTTTACATTCCCGGCTCCGGCTTTATGGATCAGACCATTACTGACGGTACTCTTTCCGTGACGAAGAGCTTGGTTAAGGGCATAGTTTTTCCCCTGGCTGAGGTAAAGAAAAATCCTCGTAGCATTGTGGCTTTAGGTGTTAATGCTCATCTAAGCAAGGAATATGAGGTGGCGGAAATGACGCGTATTTTTAAGCTCTTCGGCTTTGAAAAAATATACTATCCGCCTGTAGGGATGACTAAAGCTGATCTGGAATCAATGGCAGAGGCAGCATACATTACTACCTTGGGCCTTTCCCCGACTATGATAAAGAATACTCAGACTTACGCCAAGGAGTACGCTCAGGTGATGGGAATTAAGGATGTGACTGTTCCACTTGTCAATACGGCTCATCTTTATTATGATTGGTTACGTACCTTTGGCAAGCTATTAGGGAAGGAAGAGCTGGTACCCCAGCTGATTGAGCAGGAGGAAGCAGCTTACCGAAAGTATATTGCAGAACATTGTGGTGGCCTGCGTGGCAAAAAAATCCTTTTAGGTATTGGAGCGGCTCTACGTTATTTTGAGCCTATGGAAACTGTACAGCTTCTACAGGACGCAGGGATGGAGGTTATTGGAGCGGTTTTCCTTAAAGGGTTAACTACAGCGGAGCGCAAGCAGCATGAGGAGCATTTTCAGGGCAAATTGCAGATTCCCTACTGGACTGAGGATCAGCTGCCTCAGCTACAGGCTGATGCCATGCTGACTACCGAAACCAAGGAATGCCACCTGCCGCAATATGCTATTTCCTTTAGACGCGTGGGGCGAGCAGGTAGTGAAAACTTTTATCAGGGCTTGGTAAAGCTCATTGTAGGACAGAGGAATTTGCTATATGAATACTAATAATAATTTACAACGTTGGCAGCCCTGTCGTGGCTATTGTCAGATGAATGGTGCGGCTTCTGCTATTTTAAGCATTAAGGATGCTAAGGTAGTTATGAACTGTCCCCGGTGGTGTGCTGTTTTAGCAGAAAGAGAATTGGCTATTGCTGTCAAGGAGTTTGAAACACGTTTGTACTGCTCCGAGGTTTTGGAAACTGATTTGCTTTTTGGCGTAGGTAACAAGCTGGTAGAGGCAGTGGAGGAGGCCTGCGCAGATGGTAAAAATAGTCTGTTGGCCGTGTTGACCAATTGCTCCATGAGTCTGATTGGCGATGATATTAAAGGTGTCTGCTCCGAACTGCAGACTGATTGTCCTGTAGTTGCTATTGATTCTGGCGGTCTGACGGGTGAATATTGGGAGGGCTGGAGTAATGCCCTAATTACTATTTTGCAAAATATCCAGCCGTCTCGGCTAAAGACTCTGCCTGGAAGTGTCAACTTAATCGGTTGTAGCGCCTGCTATCCTCAATGGCAGGGAGATTTGGCTGAACTTCGGCGTCTGTTGGCGGCAGCAGGGGTAGAGGTAAATGTATGCCTCATAGAAAACGGAACAACCTTGGCGCAGTTGGAACAAATTGGCCGGGCTAAGCTGAATATCGTACTGAATGAGGAAATAGGTCTACCCGTAGCTCACTGGCTGGAGGAAAATTTACAGCAGCCCTATCTGAACATTCCCATGCCCTATGGTCTGGATGGCAGCTTACGTTGGCTACAGGCTATTGGTCATGCCCTTCAGATGGAGCTTGATTTAACTAGCCTACAAGAGGAAATTAAGTGGGCTAAGAAGATGATTTTTCGTGAATATTCTGTTTTAAAGAGTACTTGTGACAATTTATTCTTTAAAAGGTTGGTTATATCCAGTTATTATGGTAAAATCAATAGTCTGTTACCAGTTTTGAAAAAAGAAATGCCTGTTTTTGGCCGTTTGTATTATCGTGTTAATGGTCCAGGTGGTCAAGACATTCCTTCAGGTGAGGAGTGGTGCTATACCAAGCCTTTGGAAAATTTACAGCATGATGAGTACCAGATTGTGTTAGGCTCGGAAAGAGACTTACATGAGTTGTGCGGTTTTAAAAATACAGCCTTTTTAGAGTTTATGATGCCTGCCTCAAGGATTAGTGTTTCCTGGGAAACCTGCATAGGGATTACGGGCTGGTTGTATTTTACTAAAAGTATCATTCAACAGATACTTCATCTGTATAAGATGAATAACGGACCGGAACAGAAGTAGGAATAAGGGAAGACCCTAAGGAGGAGGTGACTTTGATGCCGGAACCTAGTTATAAATTTTATCAAAATAAGGCTTGTAAGTACTTTCCCTGTCACAAGGGTGTACCCGAGGATGAATTTAACTGTCTTTTTTGTTGGTGTCCCCTCTTTATGTTGGGCAGGGATTGCGGTGGCGATTTTGAATATCTGTCCAGTGGTGCCAAAAGCTGTCTGCATTGTACCAAGCCCCATGAACCAGGTGGCTACGAGCATGTATTAAAGCAGTATAAGAAGGTAGTAGCCAAAATTAAAGAGGATGTAGCTCCGCAAAGCTTTGATAAATAAAATTGCTTTCAGCTGACAAGTTAGCAAATTTGGTATATCTGGTCAGCTATGTAGGATGGGTGCCGCCCTAATTTTTAGGGGCAGCATCCATCTTGCTTTATAAGGGATAAGCTTGTGGGTATTGCCAGGAAAGCAGAAAAAGACCCTCCCAGCTGAATAATCAGCAGGGAGGGTCTTTGTTATAGCATATTTATAGTAGAAACAAACCTTTAGCCATATTTATTTATCTGCGGCTAATTCTTCTTGTAGGGTTTGGTGTGCCTGATCAAATTTGTCAGTAATTGTCTTATCCGGTTCTTTATCAGTGATACTGAAGATGTAAATTGCTAAAGCAGAGATGATAAAGCCGGGGAGAATTTCGTAAATACCGGTGGATGCAAAAAACTGTTTCCACAGCAGTACTGTAGTACCCCCAAAGAAAACACCGGCAACTGCACCACGAAGGGTCATACGACGCCAGAATAGGGAGCAGAGCACCAAGGGACCAAAGGAAGCACCAAAGCCGGCCCAGGCATAGGCAACCAGATCCAAAATTAAATTGTTAGGATTGGAGGCAATAGCCAGGGAGCAGGCAGATACCAGGATAACTGCGATACGGCTTACCAGGAGTAATTCTTTCTCGTCCGCAGATTTATGAATCAGTGCATGGTAGAAGTCATTTGAAATAGCAGAGGCGGTTACCAGCAGCTGACCGGAAGAGGTACTCATGATGGCACCTAGGATGGCAGAAGTAATTAAGCCGGAAATAAAGGAAGTAAAGAATTTATCATTCATGACCATGAAGACGGTTTCTGTATTAACGCCGTGGAGGCTGTTACCCAAAACTACTCTACCAATCAGACCGACAATAACAGCAAAGGCCAGGGAAAAGGCAACCCAGACCATGGCAATGCGGGTAGCACGAGGAATTTCACGTGCGGAGCTGATGCTCATAAAGCGTACTAGTATATGGGGTTGACCAAAATAGCCCAAGCCCCAGGCCAGTAGGGATAGGATGGCGGTGAGACTTAAGGTCGCTCCAGTAGCATCAGTAAAGAAGTTAAAATAGTTAGGATTGATATCCAGCAAGGTTTCAACAGATTTAGCAGGACCGCCGGCATAAATGATACCAGTCGTAGGAACGACGATGATAGCAGCCAGCATCATCATGCCCTGGATGAAGTCTGTGCGACAAACTGCCAGGTAACCACCAGTAAAGGTATAAAAAATAACGATACCTGCGGTAATCAGCAGGGATTCAAAATAAGGCAGGCCCAAAACTGTGGTAAACAGACGTCCACCGGCTACGAAGCCGGAAGCAGTATAAATTAAAAAGAAAATAAAAATAAAAATTGCAGAGATGACACGCAAGGTTTTACTTTTGTCATGAAAGCGGTTTTCAAAATAATCCGGCAGGGTAATGGAATCGTTAGCAACTTTAGTATAGACACGTAAACGTTTAGCTACTAACACCCAGTTTAAAAGGGTACCTAAGCCTAAGCCTAAAGCAATCCAACCAGCGCTGACACCAGCTAAATAAGCGTAACCAGGTAGGCCCATCAGCATCCAGCCGCTCATATCGGAGGCCTCAGCACTCATTGCGGAAACCCATGGTCCCAACTTACGTCCACCTAAAACGTAATCACCTAAATCTTGTTCTTGACGCATATGGAAGATACCAATGCAGAACATCATGAGAAAATATAGGCCGAAGGCAAAAAGCAGGCCCCAATCATTGTTCATTTCAAAACCCCCCACATAATAAAAATAATAGTTATCAACATTATACACAATTATAAGAGTTTTGTACAAGAAATATAAAAAATAATCTTAGAAGTGAAAGAAAGATAAGATGGGTTTTCTTGACGGTTACTTATAGCTGTTATATAATTATGAAGAATAAAGTGGTGTTTTATGTACTGAATTAAAACCAATCAAAAGGTACGAGAGCGTGCAACCTGGTCCGATGCAAAAAATGACGATGGTGCAGGCTCTAATCGTGTTTGTGGAGATAGTTATGCAGGCAGTAAAAATAAGAATCATAAGTGTTACAAGTGATGAAAAAGGTGAACAGCAGTCTACGGAACAGATTTGCTTTGGCCAAATGGCTGAAAAGAATGGCAAATACTATGCTATGTATGATGAAACCGAAGTTACTGGTCTGGAGGGTACGAAAACAACCTTAAAATGGGATGAGGAAAGGGTAACTATTATCCGTCGTGGTGCCTTGGAGCATCGTCAGGATTTCTACCAGGGGATGGTTGATAAGAGCCTTTATCGTACTCCCTATTTGGAAATTCCCATCGAAACAGCTACTAAATATCTATATACCTACTTCCGGGAGGGTGTCTGGCATATAGAATTGGAATATACTTTGTCCCAGGGCGGTCAGCCCTATGGCGATATGAAGATTTCCATAGATATTGAGGAGGATACCAGAAATGGACATTAAAGAAACTTTGGCTAGTGCCATTAAGGCTGCGGCACAGAAAGCCATTGATGAGGGCAAGGTTAAAAGCGGTGAGCTGCCAAAAGTACTGTTAGAAGTACCCCCTCAAAAGGAATTTGGTGATTTTGCAACTAACTTTGCTATGCAGTCCGCAAGAAGCTTGAAATGCAACCCGCGTATGATTGCTCAGGCTGTAGTTGATAATCTGGACTGCGCTTACGTTGAAAAGGCAGAAATTGCCGGTCCCGGCTTCATTAATTTTTATCTGAAGCAGGACTGGTTGTATGACATGCTGGCACAGATTATTGCAGCTGGCGAAAATTATGGTAATCTGGTACAAGAAAATAGGGAAAAAATCCAATTAGAATATGTTAGTGCCAATCCTACCGGTCCTCTGCATGTAGGCCATGGCCGCGGTGCAGCAGTGGGCAGTGCACTGGCTAATTTAATGAAGGCTGCTGGTTATGACGTAACTCGTGAGTATTATATTAATGATGCCGGTAATCAGATTAATAATCTGGCTGCTTCTGTTAATGCCCGTTATTTACAGGAGCTTGGACAAGAGGTGGAATTCCCTGAAAACGGTTATCATGGTCATGATATTATTGAAACTGCACAAAGAATTATCCGCATTTATGGCGAAGAATTTTTACATATGGAAGAGGCAGAGCGTCTGGGAAAATTCAAGACCATTGCCCTGAAAGAAAAATTAGCAGCACTGAGGGAAGACCTGGAAGCCTTTAATGTTAAGTTTGATGTCTGGTTCAGTGAGCAGACCCTGCATGATGCTAAGGCTATTGAGAGTGCTTGTGAGCTTTTGAATGAACGTGGCTATTTGTATGAACAAAATGGCGCATTGTGGTTGAAAGCTACCGAGCATGGTGATGATAAGGACCGTGTTGTTATCCGCGATAATGGCATTCCTACCTACTTTGCAGCTGATATTGCTTACCACCGTAATAAATTTGAACGTGGCTTTGACCATGTTATTAATCTTTGGGGTGCCGACCACCATGGCTATATTGCTAGAATGAAGGCGGCTGTTGGTGCTTTAGGCTATAATCCGGACCAACTGGAGGTCTTGATCCTGCAAATGGTAAGTCTTTATCGTAATGGCGAGCTGGTAAAAATGTCCAAGCGCACCGGTCAAAGCGTTACCCTTAATGAATTGATTGAAGAGGTAGGTACCGATGCTGCCCGCTTCTTCTTTGTAATGCGTTCCATTGATAGCCAATTAGATTTTGATTTGACCTTGGCTACTGAAAAATCTAATGAAAACCCTGTTTACTATATTCAATATGCTCATGCACGTATCTGTAGCATTATGCGTCAATTGGAGGAAGCAGGCATAAAGCCCTGTCCTCAAGAGAATTTGCATTTGAAGGTTTTGACTGATGCGACTGAGCTGGAATTGATAAAAAAATTAGGAGAATATCCTGAGATGCTGGCTGAAGCGGCTAAAGAGCGTGCCGTACATCGTGTAGCTCATTATGTACATGATCTGGCAGGTCTGTTCCATTCTTTCTATAACCAATGTCGTATTTTGGGTGTGGATGGAGATGTTCAACAAGCGCGTATTGCTTTGGTAACTACTGTTGGCCACGTAATTAGACATGCATTAGCAATCCTCGGTGTTTCTGCACCTGAGAGAATGTAAGCTATTAGCGATTAGAAAGGAACGGGTAAAAATGACAAAATATATTTTCGTAACTGGTGGCGTTGTATCCTCTTTGGGTAAGGGTATCACTGCAGCTTCCTTAGGCCGTCTGTTGAAAAGCCGTGGCTTTAAAGTAACTATTCAAAAATTTGACCCTTATATCAATGTTGACCCCGGCACTATGAGCCCCTATCAACATGGTGAGGTTTTTGTTACCGATGATGGTGCAGAAACTGACTTGGATTTAGGTCACTATGAACGTTTTATTGATATTAACTTGTCCAAGGCATCCAGTGTAACTGCAGGTAAGATTTATCTGTCCGTTATCAATAAGGAACGCCGTGGCGACTATTTGGGCGGTACCGTACAGGTTATTCCCCATGTTACCAATGAAATTAAGGAACGTGTTTTCCGCGTAGGCCGTGAAGATAATGCAGATTTTGTTATCACCGAAATTGGTGGTACCGTAGGCGATATTGAAAGCTTGCCCTTCTTGGAAGCAATCCGTCAGGTAAGAAAAGAAGTTGGTCGTGAAAATACTCTGTACGTGCATGTAACTCTGGTTCCCTATGTATCTGCTGCTGGCGAGTTAAAAACTAAACCGACCCAACACAGTGTTAAGGAATTGCGTAGCATTGGTATTTCTCCCGATATCATTGTCTGCCGTAGCGAAAAGCCTATTTCCAAGGAAATGTGCGAGAAGATGGCTATGTTCTGTGACGTAGATCCGGATGCAGTTATCCAAAACTTGACTGCTAAGAGTATTTACCAGGTACCGGTGATGATGGAAGAGGAAGGCTTCGACAGCATCGTATTGCGTAAATTAGGTGTAGAAGACCGTCCTAAGGATATGAGCGAATGGCATGAGATGGTTGCTCGTATGCTGAAGGAATATGATAAAAAAGTAAAAATTGCTGTTGTCGGCAAATATGTAGAATTACAGGATGCTTACATCAGTATCACTGAAGCTTTGCGTCATGGTGCTATGGCTAATGAGGTAGAGCTTGATTTGAAATGGATTAATGCTGAAACTGTAGAAACAGAGCATTTACAAATGGAAGATTTGATGAAAGACGTGGATGGCATTCTGGTTCCCGGTGGCTTTGGTGATCGTGGTATTGAAGGCAAGATTGCCGCTATTAAGTACGCACGTGAAAACAAAATTCCTTTCTTTGGTATCTGCCTAGGTATGCAATGTGCTGTTATTGAATATGCTCGTCATAAATGTGGTATGGCAGATGCTAATAGTACTGAATTTACCCAGGAAACTAAGCATCCTGTTATCGACATTATGCCGGAACAGATTGAAGTTGAAGAAAAAGGCGGTACTATGCGTTTGGGCATGTATCCCTGCAAGGTTGCACCCGGCAGCTTAACTGAAAAAGCTTATGGCGAACCTCTGATTTATGAACGTCATCGCCATCGTTATGAATTTAATAATGCATTCCGTGATGAATTGGTTAATGGCGGTCTTGTTTTAGGTGGCACTCTGCCCAATGGCCGTTTGGTTGAAATTGTAGAATTGCCGGAAAGCGTACATCCCTGGTTTGTAGGTGTACAGTTCCATCCTGAATTAAAGTCCCGTCCTACTAATCCCCATCCGTTATTCCGTGATTTCATTGCAGCAGCTTTGAAAGAACAGAAATAAGCTGAACTTTCTCTAAAGGCAGACCCCAGTAATGTGGTCTGCTTTTATTGCTTACAAATAATTAAGGAGGTAGGCAATGTTTAAGAAAATTTTTGTCAGTGCAGTGCTGCTTCTAGCAGTACTCAGTTTTGTAGTTTCTCTATTGAGAGGTAATAATAATGATGACCCTGCTGTAGAAATGGGTGATAGGGTAGCAGTCATTAATATTATGGGCCCCATTATGAGTGGCGATAGTAACGGCGGTTTTTGGGAGCAGACCCAGGGCGTAACTAGTGGCGAAATAATGCGTCAGATCCGTGACGCGGCAGCGGATGATACTGTGAAGGCTTTAGTCTTACGTATTGATTCCGGCGGCGGTAGTGCCACTGCTGCTGAGGAGGTTGGTCGTGAGCTGCTGCGTTTTAGGGCGGATACTAATAAACCCATTGTAGCTACCATGGGTGACATGGGAGCTTCAGCAGCTTATTGGATTGCTGCCTGCGCCAGTGATAAGGTTTATGCTAACTCCACTACTATTACTGGTAGTATTGGTGTATATATGCCCTATATGAATACGGAAGAGCTTTTTAAGAAAATTGGTATTAGTACTAGTAAGATTAAAAGTGGTACTTATAAGGATATTATGAGTAATGACCGTGAAATGACACCTGAGGAAAGAGTAATTTTACAGACTATGGTGGATGAAATTTATAGTCAATTTATTACCGTAGTAGCTGAAGGACGTCACATGGAACCTGGTATTGTTCGTACTTATGCTGATGGACGTATTTATACCGGTGCCCAGGCCCAAAGAATAGGACTGGTGGACGAGCTGGGCAATTATTATGATGCCTTGGCTAAGGCTGGCGAGCTAGCCGGTATTGAAGGAATGCCGGAGGTTAAGCAAAACACTAAGGCTCAGCCCTGGGAGGCACTTCTGGGTGCAGAAATCAGCCATGCCATTAAGACTCAGTTTGTTAAGGAAATGACCAGTGGTTTGCAGGGAGGTTCTCCCAGAGCAGAGAGGTGAGCTAGATGAGAAGGAGGATATACGACGTACTCTTTCAGACTAAAGCAGGTATGACCGATTTAGTGAAGCAGCCCTCCTTATGGCGTAGTGGGTTTTATTTTACTCTTAGCGTGGGTCTGTTTTCCGGGGTAGTTACTAATACCTGGCTAGTTAATCTGCCATTGAGTGTGCGCTTGGCTACGGTATTAGCTACCGTCATTATAGCCGGTGTAGCTTTATCCCTGTACGGCTTCCTACTTCATGGTATTTTAGAAACCCTGGGGGCTTTGGCCGGTGATGCCAGAGTTTTGATATGCCTTTTGGGGTATACTGTCCTACCTTTCCTGCTGCTGACACCTGTGGCGTTGTTGGCAGGCAAGCTGGGGCTGGGGGGAATAGTGCTTTTACTCTGCATCTGGTTGTTGGGCCTTGTCTGGATGCTGTACCTGCTGGTTAGGTCCTTGGAGGTAACGTACATTATAGATTTTAAGCGTTCAGCCTCCATTATATTGTTTAGTTTGTTGTTGCTTTATATTGTTTTTGTGTTACCTTGGCAAATTATTATTAATTTACTTTGGCAAAGCTGGTCTTAAAGATTAGGTATTGCACAAAATTAGGTAAAGTGTCATAATAACAAAGGAAAAGAAATACGCAAGGAGTGTGTTAAATGGACAGAGAATTATCCATGGAATTTGTTCGTGTTACTGAAGCAGCAGCAGTTGCTTGTGGTAGATTAGTTGGTAAAGGTGATAAAAACGGCGCTGACGGTTTAGCTGTTGACGCAATGCGTAGAATGTTTGACACTGTACACATTAGTGGTACTGTTGTTATTGGTGAAGGCGAAATGGACGAGGCGCCCATGCTTTACATCGGTGAAGAAGTTGGTGCTGGTGGTACTCCGGTAGATATTGCTGTAGACCCCATTGAAGGTACTAACCTTGTTGCTAAAGGTCAACCCGGCGCTATTGCTGTTATGGCAATTGCTCCTCGTGGCTGCCTGCTTCATGCACCTGATATGTACATGGATAAAATTGCTGTAGGTCCTCGCGCTAAGGGCTGCATTGATATTAATGCTCCTATCAAAGAGAATTTGGAACGTGTAGCTAAGGCTTTGGACCGTAAGGTTGCTGATTTGAACGTAGTTCTTCTGGACCGCGAACGTCATTACGGACTGATGGATGAAATCCGTAGTGCAGGTGCACGTATTCAATTGATTACTGATGGTGATGTTAACCCCATTGTTAAGGCTGGTATTGAAGGTACCGGTATTCACATGTATGTTGGTCGCGGCGGCGCTCCTGAAGGTGTTTTGGGTGCAGTTGCTTTGAAATGCCTGGGTGGCGATATGCAAGCACGTCTTTGCCCCGAAGATGAGGCACAGGTTAAACGCTGCTTGTCCATGGGTATTACCGATGTAAATAAGGTTTTGACCTTGGACGACCTGGTTAAAGGTGATGACTGCATGTTTACTGCAACCGCTATTACTGAATGCAACATGCTTCATGGTCTGCGTTACTTTGGTGGTGGTGTACGTACCCATACTATTTCCTGCCGTTATAAAACTGGTACCGTTCGCTTCGTAGATGCTATCCATAGCTACGAACGTAAGGATGATATTGCATTTAAGCTTTAATTTTTTAGGCTGATACAAGGGGTTTTAGCAATTGCTAAAACCCCTCTTTAAGTAATTACAGAAGTTGGTTAGGCAAATGAAAAACTTACTAATAGAGCAAGTTAGTGCTGTTGGTGAGCTTCAGCAGGCCGCAGCACGACAAATAAAACAAGAAGCCAGCATTGTAACCGGGTTGTCCTACAGTGGCAAGTCGGTTTTTTGTGCTGCTCTGGATAATATTCTAGAGGGCAGGGGAAGCCTGGCTTTTTTAGTATCCTCACGTGAGGAGATTCGGTCCTATCGTAGAGAGCTTAATTATTTCTATCCTGATTTACCTATGCAGGAGTTTTATCCTCTTAATTTACTACAGGTAAATGCTGATACCCAAAGCCTGGAGGTGCAGGCCGGACGTACAGCAGCTCTACGTTTTTTACAGGGTGAAGAAAGAGGTATTGTTTTTATTACAGCAGAGGCACTGCAGCAGAAGCAGCTGATGCCTCAGCGTGTTAATCAGCATCTGCTGCTTCAGACAGGGACGGTGGTTGACCAGCAGGAGCTTTTGACTAAATTGGTTGACTATGGTTACGAGCGTACCACACAGGTTGATGCCATCGGTCAATTTAGCCTACGCGGAGATATCTTAGATATTTTCCCTATTAACAGTAATGTTGCTGTCCGCATGGAGTGGTTCGATCAGGAAATAGATTCACTGCGCAATTTTGATGTCAATAGCCAGCGAAGCTTAAAAACGCTGACAGAGGTAAAAATAGCACCTATTATGGTGGAAGAAAATACAGAATGTACAGCATCAATTTTTGATTATTGTGCTTCTGACACTGTAATTTTTGTGGATGAGCCGGCACGCCTTTTTGAGATGCTGGCTAAGCTGGATAAAGAAAATCGTTCCTATGCAGAAAATATCTGGTCTCAGGAAGAGATAATGCAGCTTTGTGCGACCCATGGCTGCTTATTGCTATCTGCTTTGTCACATAGCTATTTGCGTCAGCTGCCCAGTATTAGTGTCCCTTTGCGTAACGTGGCCTCCTATAACAAAAATATTTCCATGCTGACCGAGGATTTGCAGAGCTGGCTGGAAGAGGGCATTACTCCGGTGATCATGCTTAGCAGTAGTATTAAGGCCCGCGGCTTTGCGGAAAATTTATCTAATTATAACTTACCGGCAACCTATGCTGATGAGCACCTGGAGACAGGTAAGGTCAATGTAATGTACGGAGATCTGGACCATGGCTTTAGATTCTGGACGGAAAAATGGCTGCTCCTGACAGAAAATGATATTTTTGGCATGCAGAAGCGGAAACGGCTGCATACCAAGCATCAAGGGCAGCAGCTTCAGTATTTTTCTGATATCAAAAGCGGCGATTACGTAGTTCATAAGGTACATGGTATTGGTCGTTATGTAGGTGTGGAGAATATGGAGGTTAGCGGCGTACACCGCGATTATCTCTTACTCCAGTACGCCGGAGAGGATAAGCTTTATGTGCCGGTGGAGCAGGTAGGTATGCTCCATAAATATGTGGGTAGTGAGGGTACGGTTCCCCGCTTGTCGAAAATGGGTGGTACTGATTGGAAGCGTACTACGACCAGGGCTGCCAAGGCTATTACCGAACTGGCCGAAGAGCTGCTACGGTTGTATGCACAGCGGCAGATTGTACCTGGACATGCTTTTTCTCCTGATAATGAATTACAGAAGGAGTTTGAGGACCAGTTCCCCTTTGAGGAAACGGAGGACCAGCTTCGGGCGATTGCTGAAATAAAAGCTGATATGGAAAAGGAACAGCCCATGGATCGCCTGCTTTGCGGTGATGTGGGCTACGGCAAGACAGAGGTTGCCATTAGAGCGGCCTTTAAATGTATTTTGGATAATATGCAGGTAGCTGTTATGGTACCTACTACGGTTTTGGCACAACAGCATTTTTTGACTTTTAAAGAAAGAATGCAGCAGCATTTTGGTGTTAACGTAGCGCTACTTAACCGTTTTTGCACACCTAAGGAGCAAAAGGAGATTCTGCAAAAATTAGAGAATGGTCAGATAGATGTACTCATAGGTACGCATCGTCTGCTACAGCCTGATGTGCATTTTCCTAATTTGGGATTACTCATTATTGATGAGGAGCAACGCTTTGGTGTAGCTCAGAAGGAGAAAATTAAGAAATGGTGTACGGGCATTGATGTACTAACATTATCAGCAACTCCCATTCCCCGTACTCTGCATATGGCCCTGGTTAGTGGCAGGGATATGAGTGTTATTGAAACTCCTCCAGAGGATAGGCTGCCGGTAGAAACCTTTGTAGCTGAATATAATGACGAAATGATTAAAGAGGCTATTGAAAGGGAATTGCGTCGTGGGGGACGTATTTACTATATTCACAATCGTGTCAGTGCCCTGGCAACCATTGCTGCCCATTTGCGAAAGCTGGTACCCGGTATCAATATCAAAATAGGACACGGACAGATGAGCGAAGAAATGCTGGAGGATGCGATGATTTCCTTCTACGAGGGTACCTGTGATTTATTACTTTGTACTACTATCGTAGAAAATGGTCTGGACGTACCGTTAGCTAATACGATTATTATCGACGGAGCGGAAAATTTTGGCCTATCCCAGCTGTATCAGATGCGTGGTCGTGTTGGACGTAGCTCACGCCTGGCTTATGCATACTTTGTCTATAAGCCTCAGAAGGCCTTAAGCGAGATTGCAGAAAAGCGTCTACAGGCAATTCGTGACTTTACAGAATTGGGCGCCGGCTTTAAGATTGCTATGCGTGACCTGGAAATTCGTGGTGCTGGTAATTTATTAGGCCCCCAACAGCATGGTCATATTACCGGTATCGGCTTTGCGGCTTATTGTGAAATGCTGGAGCAGACCATCAAAAGGCTTAAGGATGGTCAAGCTAGCGTGGTGCCTGAACCAGAGCCGGTTTTGGAAATTCCGGTGGAGGCTTATATTCCGGATGCTTATATTGCAGATCCCCGCTATAAGATGGAATTGTACCGTCGCTTGGCAGAAATGGAATACAGTCAGCGTGGTGACCTGATGGATGAGATTATCGACCGCTTTGGTACTCCACCATCGGAGGTAGAACGATTATGGCGTGTGGCCTGCCTGCGTTCTCTCTGCCGTATTTTAAAAATTCGTGGTATCAATGTACGTACTGGGGAGCTGCGAATTGTTTTTAGTGAGCATTCCCCTATTAGTAGTGAGGCTCTGCTCCATTTGATTAAGCTTTACAACGGGAGAATTATTTTTAAGCAGGGTAAGGAGCCCCAATTACTCTATAAGCTGACCGGTAGCCAGGTACAGCCCCTGACCTGGTTGGAAAATAATTTAACCGCCTTGGCCGGTTGTCCTCTTCAGTAAAGCTGGACGAGGGCACAAAGTCAATTTATAATAGTCCTAGAAAGACAGGAAGGAAAGCACATGAGTACGGATAAATTTTTACGAGGAGCTATGATTTTGACCTTGGCCGGACTGGCTGTCAAAGTTATAGGCTCAGTGAACCGCATACTTCTTTCCCGCCTTTTAGGTGGTGAGGGCATCGGCTTATATCAGATGGCCTATCCTGTTTATTTGTTATTGGTGGCAGTTTCTTCTGCCGGCATAGCAATTGCTGTATCCATTATGATTTCCGAAAAGCTGGCTCAGCAGGATTATGGTAATGTACAGCGTATTTTTAAGGTTTCCATCGGTCTGATGGCCCTGGTAGGTGCTGCCTTTACGACAGCTCTTTTTGCAGTGGCTGGTTGGCTGGTGGAAGCCGGCTGGGTTAGTGATGTGCGGGCCTACTATGCCTTGCTTGCCTTAACGCCGGCTGTGTTCTTTTCTGCGGTTTTGGCATGCTTTCGCGGTTATTTTCAGGGGTTACAGTTAATGACGGCACCGGCTGTTTCGCAAATATTGGAGCAGCTGGTTCGCGTAGTAACCATGCTGCTGCTGGCGTATCTGCTTTTGCCACAGGGCTTGGCCTACGCAGCGGCAGGTGCGGCCTTTGGCGCAGTACCGGGTGGAATTATGGGTACCTTAGTGCTGCTATGCTTTTATTTTTATTATCGTCGTCATCAACCACTTCGGAATGGCTATAAAAATCCGCCCCTCAGTGTAAAGGCTATTGGTAAGCGGCTTTTATGTCTGGCTTTGCCGGTGGCCTGTGCTAATGTAGTAGTACCATTGACCAGCAGTGTGGATATGTTTCTGGTACCAAGGCGTTTGATTGCTAGTGGCTATAGCATATCCCAGGCTACGGAGCTTTTCGGTTATTTGGCGGGTATGGCTCAGCCCCTGCTGCTTTTAGCTACTATTCCTACTGTTTCCATGGCGGCCAGCCTCGTACCTGCCATTGCTGAAGCTCATACCTTGGGCAGGACTGATGAAATTAGGCAGAAGGCCTTGCTGGCCCTAAAGCTTTGTACGTTAATTACTCTACCGGCTGCGGTGGGAATGATGGTACTGGCAGAACCTATTTCCCTGCTGCTTTATGGTACAGGGGGAGCGGCTAGGGCTCTCTTCCATTCTGGCCCTGCTTTATGGCTTTTGGGCTTACAGCAGATTAGTACTGGCATCCTGCAGGGTATGGGCAAAATTCATGTGCCCATGGTACACATGCTGTTGGGGCTGGGAGCAAAAATTATAGCTGTCTGGTTTTTGACCAATGCCACATGGAATATCGCCGGTGCAGCCTGGGCGACTAATATTAATTTTGCTCTGGCAGCAGCCTTGAATCTGACTGTGCTATATCGTTGCCAGCTACGCTTTCAGTGGTACCAGCTGCTGAAAATAGGCCTGGGCTCTGTGGGCATGGGGCTGGTAGCTTATTATGTCAGAGTATGCCTGGTACAGTTGGAACTAGGAGCTTCTTGGGCAACCTTGGGAGCAATTTTTTTGGCTGCTATAGTTTATGTTTGTTTAGTGCCTTTGCTGGGCATTGTTGATAAAAAAGAAATGAGCCAGCTGCCTGTGGTGAAAAGGTTCTGGCATTAAAGAAAGAAGGTGCGATATGGGAAAGATTGTTATTGTCGGATTGGGTCCTGGTGCAGCAGGAAATTTATCATTAGAAACAATGGAGCTTTTACAAAGTGGAGCTCAGGTAATTTTGCGTACAGCGGTACATCCTACTGTGGCAGAATTAGTGAAAGCAGGTGTGCAATTTACCTCCTGTGATGATTTTTATGAACAGGGTGCTAATTTTGAAGAGGTTTACGCTCATGTGGTAGAACATGTATTGCAGGCTGCCCAACAGGGAGATGTAGTTTATGCTGTCCCCGGTAGCCCTCTGGTTGCAGAACGCACCGTAGTTCTTTTACGGGAGGCGGGCAAGCTTCAACAGGTGGAGCTGGCTATTAAACCGGCTATGAGCTTCCTGGATCTGGCTTATGTGGAATTGGGTATCGATCCCATTGCCGGCTTACGCATTATTGATGCTCAGGACTTTGCAGCAGCTGCTGAGGCCGGGCAGTATCCGCTGATGATTACTCAGGTGTATAGTCAGCTGGTAGCATCCGATTTGAAGCTGACCCTGATGGAAGTACTGCCCGATGATTACGAAATTTATTTCTTACGCAATCTAGGCCTACCGGATGAGGAATGTCGTCCAGTACAATTGTTTGAACTGGACCGTCAGGCTAATATTGACCATCTGACCAGTGTTTTCGTAGCTCCGTTGCCGCAAAATTTTGAAGCAGCTGAGGAGGAAGAGGACGAGGTAGAGGTGCATTATGCTTCTGCGGAGGAGCTAGCAGAATATGACGAGGAAGCCGAAGATGAAGAAAATGAGCTGGAGGAAGACGAACCTCAAAAATTGGCAGCTAATTCCTCTTATGACGATGTTGACCTTCAACCATTGGTGGATGTAATGCGTATTTTGCGTGAACCAGGCGGCTGTCCGTGGGACAGGGAGCAGACCTACGCATCCATCCGTAGCAATATGATTGAAGAGGTGTACGAATATCTGGAAGCTGTGGATGCTGAGGATGTGGACGGAATGCGTGAGGAATTGGGTGATGTTCTGATGCAAATCGTCTTCCATGCAAGAATGGCTGAGGAGGCAGGCAATTTTGATTTGCAGGATGTTATTGATGAAGTAACCGATAAGCTGATTCGTCGTCATCCCCATGTTTTTGGTGATACTGTTGTCAGCGGTAGTGATGAAGTCCTGGTAAACTGGGAAGCTATTAAAAAAGAAGAAAAGCAGGACCGTGTAAGTGTCATGGACGGAGTGACTAAAGGATTACCTGCGCTGCTCCGCGCTTATAAGCTGCAGGGCAAGGCCGCTAAGGTAGGCTTTGATTGGCAGGAAAGTGCACCGGTTTGGGCGAAGGTAGAAGAAGAAATTGCCGAGCTGAAGGAGGCTTTAGCGGCTAAGGACCAGGCTGCAGCTGAGGCTGAACTAGGTGATGTATTGTTTGCACTGGTAAATTACGCCCGTCATCAGCATATTGAGCCGGAAACAGCTTTGAATGGCACCAATAACCGTTTTGAAAAGCGTTTCCGCTATGTAGAAAAACAGGTACAGCAGGGAGATAAGCCCTGGGACGCCTACACCCTAGAACAGCTGGATAAGTTTTGGGAAGAGGCTAAAAGCCTGGAAAAAGCCAAATAACCCCCTGTACGGGAAAAATTTTCATTTAAAGATAGCTTTTTAAAATATTTTTTGTTAAAATAACATAAGTCTAGCAGGAAGATAGCAATTCGCGTAGAATTAAAGTCGATAATATCTTTATGAAGATAGGGATAGGCCCTACTAGCAAATAAAAAAGAATTACAAGGAAAACAAAAGGAGGATTTGGTTGTGAATAAGACTGAACTTATTACTGCTGTTGCAGAAAAAACCAATTTAACTAAAAAAGATGTTGAAAAAACAGTTAATGCATTGCTGGAAACTGTAAAAGAAGAAGTTGCAGCAGGTGAAAAAGTACAACTGATTGGCTTTGGTACTTTTGAAGCTCGTAGCCGCAAAGCTCGCGAAGGTAAAAATCCGCAAAGTGGTGAAAAATTAGTAATTGAAGCAGCTATTGTACCGGCATTTAAAGCAGGTAAGGCTTTCAAGGATATTGTTAACGTAAAATAATAATTATAACCTATACCCAGCCTTACCAGCTGGGTATTTTTTGTCTATGCACAGGTGACGCTAGTACTGGATGGAGGTGGTTGCATGCTTAAATCGATGCAGCAGACCAAAAGAATATTAGGAATGGGAATATTTTTAACTTTTGTTCTTTGCGCCTGTATTTTAGGGAAACAAGAATACGAAATTTACCAGTATCGGGAAAATGAGTCCGCAATGAAGGAACGTATCGTTAAGCTACAGGAAGAAAAACAGCTTTTGCTTAAGGAGAGAACTCAGCTGAAGGACTCGGCTTATCTGGAAAAATTAGCACGTGAGGAATACAATATGGTTGGTAAAAATGAAATTCCCATTGTCATTGTGGAAAAGAAGCCGGATAAGGAAGAAAATAAAGCTAAGTAGTGTCTACTAGTTGACACTATGAATTTTAAAAGAGTATAATGAAATAGTATTAAGATTTTTAAGGGGGACTTCTTTCTCTATGTCACTTGAAGTAGGTGCAATTATCGAAGGTGAAGTTACTGGTATCACCAATTTTGGCGCATTCGTCCAATTACCAGAAGGAAAAGTTGGTTTAATCCATATTTCCGAAGTATCTAATGTGTATGTAAAAGATGTGCATGACTTTTTAAAAGAGCATGACAAGGTGAAGGTCAAAGTATTATCTGTTGACAATCGAGGAAAAATCGGCTTGTCCATCAAGCAATTAGAGCCGACTCCTGCTCCGCAGCCTAAGTTCCAACGTCCTCAGGGAGAGATTAGGGAACGCAGGATGGGAGGAAATCGTCCGCAGGCTAATAAGGTATTGCCTCCTCTTTCATTTGAAGATAAATTATCTCGTTTCATGAAAGACAGTGACGATCGTATGTTGGATTTGAAACGTAATACTGAATCTAAACGTGGTGGCCGTGGAGCTAGACGCGAAAGATAATTGGGAAAGGGGCACTCTTTACGAGTGTCCTTTATTACATAGGAGATTTTATGCAGGAGAATCCCGTTGTTAGGCAAATTCAGAGAGCGGTACGTGCAGCTATTCCTCAAGGCTCCCAGGTAGTTGTCGCTGTTAGTGGTGGGGCAGATTCCATGGCTTTAGCTGCAGCAGTACAGAGTCTAGTACAGGAGAAGTATTGCCGGGCACAGGTTGTTCATGTGGAGCATGGCCTACGGGGGCAGGAGGCTTTGGCCGATGCCAGGCTGGTGGCGGATTTTTGCACTCAATACCAGTTGCCCTATGCTTGTGAGCATGTGCGGGTGCGACAGCTGGTGCAGCAGGAGAAGCTGTCCGTGGAGGATGCGGCGCGCCGTTTGCGTTATCAGGTTCTTTATCGGTGGCTGGATAGGCTGCAGGCAGACTATCTTTTGACCGCACACCATCGTGATGATCAGGCGGAAACAGTGCTTTTAAAGCTGTTTCGGGGTGCGGGTCTGGAGGGGCTGGCGGCGATGGCGCCCCAACAGGGAAAGCTGCTAAGACCTTTTTTGAATTTACCTAGAACGCTGTTAAAAAGCTATTGTGCAATAAAGAATATTAATTACTGCTATGATAGTAGTAATGCCGACCTGCATTATAGTCGTAACCGTGTACGGCAGGAGCTTTTACCTTATTTAGAGAAGTATTTTAACCCTGCCATCAGGCAGCAGCTGGCCCAGACCGCAAAAATTCTTCAGGAGGATGCTGATTATCTGGAAGATCTGGCTGCCGCTAAGCTGCGAGAGCTTGGATCAAGGCAGCCAGAGGGGTGGATTCTTCAGACGACTGGTTGGAGTGACTATCCACAATCCTTACGAAAGCGCATTTTGCGACAGGCGTATTTTTATCTGACGAAAAGTACGCTTAGCTATGACCTGACGGAAAGCCTGGATAGCTTGTGCCTGGATGCTAGAAGCGGGCGTAGCGTGGATTTACCTCAGAGAATACGGGCCGACTATGCTTATGGTGAATTGCGGATGGGCAAAGCTCAGTCCCAGCAGCATAGTTCTGAATTTAGGTTGGAACTATCTTGTAGAGAAGGGGACAGCTTTCAGTTCCAAGGTAAGCAGTTTAACATTAAATTAGTAGAGGGAAGCTTTCCCGGTCTCCAGCTGCCAGGTATAATTTATCCCTGGGCCTTGGTGGCAGAACAACCGCTATGCCTACGTTCACGTCTTTCTGGAGACCGCTTTCACCCCTATGGAGTAGGCGGCGGCAAAAAACTTAAGGATTATTTTATTGACAAAAAAATTCCTCGTTCTACTAGGGATGAACAGATTTTACTTTGTACGCCTGACAGGGTATTGGGTATTTTTGGACTGGCAAATGGAGCTTGGCCATTGGGAGAATACCATACCTGGCTGTTGGTAGAATGTAGGTCAATTTAAAGGAGCATTAATTATGCATAATGATGTTGCAAAGGTTTTGTTGACCAAGGAGGAAATTAGCGCTCGTATTCAAAGCTTGGGCGCTGAAATTACTCGAGACTATGCAGGTAAGAACATTGTAGTTGTTGTTTTATTAAAGGGTGCAGCTTGGTTTGCTACAGATTTGACCAGAGCTATTGACTTACCCTTGCGTGTAGATTTTATGGTTGCCTCCTCATATGGCAATGGCACTTCCACCAGTGGTAAAGTGCAGGTAAAATTAGAATGTAGTGAAAATTTAGAGGGTAAGGACGTACTTTTGGTAGACGATATCATTGATAGTGGTGTAACCTTTGCAGCAATTTCTGATTTATTGAAGCAAAGTAAGCCTGCTTCTTTGAAAACTGTTGCTCTCTGTGATAAGGCAGAACGTCGTATTAATGGCTTGGATGCTGATTATGTCGGTTTCAAAATTCCTGATGAATTTGTAGTAGGCTTTGGTCTGGATTACGCAGGGGATTATCGTAATTTGCCATATATAGGTGTGCTGAAGCCTGAGGTTTATACTAAAGCTTGAGGACTTTTCCGCTGAAAACAGTTGTTTATTTGTCGGACCTATAATATAATTATTCTCTAGTAAAGGTATAGTGGAAGGAGAATAGATCGTTGAGTAAATTTTTCAAAAATGTACTGTTTTACCTCGTCGGAATCATTATGATGATATGGATTTTTGATTATTATTCCGATGGAGATGTTAAGAAGCAGATGGATTTAAGCTATTCCAACTTCTTGCGCCATGTACAGCAGGAAGAAGTTGGTCAGGTTACCATTGTAGATAATGTTATCAGTGGTAAGCTGAAGGATGGTCAGGAATTCAGTACCGTTGCCCCTCACGATGCCAAGCTGGTAGATAAGCTGGAGGCAGGCAAGGTGGATATTAAGGCTGAGCTTCCTCCCCAAACTCCATGGTGGAGCACCCTTTTGAGCTCCTTGCTGCCCATGTTGCTTATTTTAGGACTTTGGTTCCTGATGATGAACCAGAGTAGTGGCGGTGGCGGCCGTGTCATGAATTTCGGCAAGAGTCGTGCCCGTCGTTATGATGAAGCCAATATTAAAGTAACCTTTAAGGATGTTGCTGGTGCTGAAGAAGCCAAGCAGGAACTGGAAGAGGTTGTAGAGTTTTTGAAGCAGCCCCAACGTTATAATGAGCTGGGTGCTAAAATTCCTAAGGGTGTTCTGCTTTATGGACCTCCTGGTACTGGTAAAACTCTTTTGGCGAAGGCTGTAGCTGGTGAGGCCGGTGTACCCTTTTTCAGTATTTCCGGTTCTGACTTTGTAGAAATGTTTGTTGGTGTAGGTGCTTCCCGTGTGCGTGACCTGTTTGAGCAGGCTAAGAAGAGTGCACCCTGCATTGTTTTCATTGATGAAATTGATGCGGTAGGTCGTCAACGTGGTGCCGGCTTAGGTGGTGGCCATGACGAGCGTGAGCAGACACTGAACCAATTGCTGGTAGAAATGGACGGCTTTGGTGCAAATGAAGGCATCATTATGATTGCGGCTACTAACCGTCCGGATATTTTGGACCCGGCATTACTTCGTCCCGGTCGTTTTGACCGTCAGATTGTTGTAGACCGTCCGGATATTAAGGGTCGTAAGGAAATTCTGCAGGTACATATTAAGGGCAAACCAATAGCTGACGATGTGGAATTGGAAATCATCGCTCAGCGTACACCTGGCTTTACCGGTGCTGATTTGAGCAATCTGGTTAATGAAGCTGCTCTGATGACTGCTAGAAAAAATAAGAAAATTATTGGCATAGCCGAAATGGAAGAGGCTGCTGAGCGTGTTATCATGGGACCGGAAAGAAAGAGCCGCGTTATAAGTGATAAGGAAAAACGCCTGACTGCTTATCATGAAGGTGGTCATACCATCGTAGGTATGCTTCTAGAGCATACTGATCCCGTTCATAAGGTAACGATTATTCCCCGTGGTCGTGCGGGTGGTTATACTTTGAGCCTGCCTAAGGAAGACCGTTACTATGCAACTCGCAGTGAAATGCTTGATGAACTGAAGGTGCTTTTGGGCGGTCGTGTAGCGGAGGCCCTGGTCCTGAAGGATATTTCCAGTGGTGCCAGCAATGACCTGGAACGCGCTACTGCTTTAGCCCGTCAAATGATTTGCCAATACGGTATGAGTGAAAAAATTGGTCCGGTAACCTTTGGTCACCATCAAAGCCAGGTTTTCCTGGGCCGCGATATTGCTCGTGAAAAGGATTATAGTGAAGAGGTTGCTGCTGAAATTGATAAGGAAGTACGTTTCTTTATGGAAAGTGCTTATGCTGCAACTGAGAAGCTTTTAAGTGACAATATGGATAAGCTCCATGTTTTAGCTGCTGCTCTGATAGAAAAGGAAACTTTGGAGAGAGTAGAAATTAAGGAGCTTTTGGAGTATGGTCATATTTTGACTGAGGAAGAAAGAAAAGCTCAGGAGGCTGCTGCTGAAACCGTAGAAACTGCTGAAACTGCACCTCAGGTCTAATTAAATAGGTTTAAGCTGACGCATTCATCTCTCGGGATGAATGCGTTTCTTTTTCTTGACTTTTAGTTAACCTGGTGTTAACCTGTCCATAGAAAATAGGGAGGGTACCGTAATGCGTAAAAGAATTTTAGAATTATTGCGTGGCCATGGGCAGGATCCTGTTTCCGGCGAAGAAATATCTAAGGAGCTGGGGGTTTCCCGCACAGCTGTCTGGAAGCACATCCAGACTCTGAAGGAAGAAGGCTACCAGATTGAATCCATCCAGAAAAGAGGATATATTTTGAAGGAAGCCCCTGACAGACTATTTCCCCAGGAGATTAATTCCTGCTTAGAAACCAAATGGCTGGGTCGTAGCATCTGCTATGAGGATTGTGTAGATTCTACTAATACTGTAGCTAAGCAGCTTGCTAACAGTGGTTGTGATAATGGCCTTTTAGTGGTAGCAGAGGAACAGGGAGCAGGCAAGGGACGTTTATCCCGTGGTTGGATTTCTCCCCATGCCAAAGGAATTTGGTTTTCTGTAGTTTTAAAACCACCCTTCCTGCCACAAGAAGCCTCCAAATGCACGCTATTGGCTGCAGTTGCTGTAGTAAAGGCTGTTAATAGTATTAAGGGAGTATGGGCAGCTATTAAATGGCCCAATGATATTTTGCTTAATGGTCGTAAGCTGGTAGGTATTTTGACTGAGATGAATGCAGAATTCGGACATATTAATTATGTGGTCATCGGTACCGGTATTAACACTAATGCAAGTCCGGAGGATTATCCCGATGAGGTTAGGGAGATTGCTATTTCTGTAGCTGATGTTGCTACTGAGGAATTTACCCGTGTAGGACTTTTGGCTGATATTTTAAAAAATCTGGAGGATTTATACGAAAAGGCCTTGACTGAGGGCTTTGCTCCTATTCTGAAGGAATGGCGTCAGTATTCCTGTACCTTGGGACAGGAGGTCAAGGTCATTGCTCCTGGTATGACCTATTTTGGAACCGCCTTGGATATTGATGAGGAGGGCCTTCTTATTGTGAAAAAAGAGGATGGCCAATTAGAAAAGGTAGTAGCTGGTGATGTTTCTATCCGTCCTGCAGCAGCTAAAAATGGTGCTTATCAATAAATAAATTATTTATAGTTGCAATTTCACCATCTATTGCGTATAATGTTAAAGGCTTTATCGGCCTTTAAAATCTACGCTTTTTCCAAGGAGGAAAACAAATGCTACTGGTTATAGATGTGGGAAACACTAATATTGTTGCGGGTGTTTTTGAAAACAAAAAATTAAAAATGCATTGGCGCTTTTCTACAGATCGTTCTAAGACTGCTGATGAGTACGGCATTTTACTACGCAGCATGTTTGACTATTGTGATGTGCCCATGACAGAGGTTTCATCCATTATTATGTCCAGTGTAGTACCTCCAGTACTAGTACCTCTCTGCCATATGTGCGAAAGATACTTTAACCTACAGCCCATGGTGGTAGGACCTGGTGTGAAGAATGGTATTTCTATAAAATATGATAATCCTAAGGAAGTTGGTGCAGACCGTATCGTTAACGCTGTCGCAGCCTTCGATAAATATGCAAAATTGGGTAAGCCCATGATTATTGTGGATTTTGGTACAGCTACTACCTTCTGTGCTCTACTGCCGACGGGTGAATATCTGGGCGGTGCTATTGTTCCCGGCATTGGTATTTCTACAGAGGCTCTTTTCCAGAGAACTGCTAAATTACCTCGTATTGAATTAATTAAACCTAAGAATATTATCTGTCGTAATACGGTAAATTCTATGCAGGCCGGGGTAATGTATGGTTCCGTTGGCCAGATGGAATTTATTATTAATCATATGAAGGAGGAGCTGGGCGGAGAAGCTTATGTTATCGCTACCGGCGGCTTTGCTAATATGATGTCCGAGGAATCTGATACCATTGACGTGGTTGAGCCCTTCCTGACTTTGGACGGCTTGAGAATTTTACATGAGAAGAATATAAAATAAGTTTACTAATTTAAAATTAAGGCCCGCTTCGGCGGGCTCTCTTTGTTTTGAAAGGAAATTTTATGAAGCTTGGCAATCTTGAATTAACTGTACCTCTGGCCCTGGCACCCATGGCCGGTATCACCGATTTACCCTATCGTTTAATCTGCAAAGGCTTGGGCTGTGGACTGACTGTTTCAGAAATGGTCAGTGCTAAGGGACTGCTTTATAAAAATGTAAAAACGCAGGATATGCTTCAGATAGCTACTGGAGAAAGACCTACCGCAATACAGCTTTTTGGTAGTGTGCCTGATGAACTGGCTGCTGCGGCTAAGCTTGTGGAGGATAGTGGTGCTGATATTATTGATTTTAATATGGGTTGTCCTGTACCTAAAATTGTTAATAATGGTGAAGGTTCAGCCCTTATGAAAAATCCCCAACTAGCATATGAAATTTTAGCTGCTATGGTTGACGCGGTACATATACCCGTTACCGTAAAATTTAGGGCCGGCTGGGATGCTGAACATCGTAATGCCGTAGAAATTGCACTTGCTGCTGAAAAGGCGGGGGTAGCTGCCGTGGCGGTACATGGTCGTACCCGTGTACAGTTTTACGAGGGTAAGGCAGATTGGAATATTATCCGTCAGGTAAAGGAGGCCGTCCATATTCCTGTGTTTGGTAATGGTGATATCTTTATCGTGGCAGATGGAGTACGTATGCTGGAGGAAACTGGTTGTGACGGCTTGATGGTTGGTCGTGGTGCTGATGGTAATCCCTGGATTTTTCAGCAGCTACGAGCTGTGCTTTTAGGAGAAGCTGTGCCGGAGGCTCCTACACTGGAAGAACGTTTGGCTCTGGCGGCACGTCATCTGCAGATGCTTGTTGATTATAAGGGTGAATATATTTCTGTTAAAGAAATGCGCCGTCACATTTCTGCCTATCTGAAGGGGCTGCCCCATGCAGCAGAATTTAGAGCACGTTTTCATAAGGTTAATACCCAAAAGGAGTTTTTAACACTGTTAGAGGAATATACTATTAGTGCCCATGAGTATTATGCTAATGAAAAACAATTTCACCATGCTGATTGAGAAAAAAGCTTTAATGTGATACAATTATCTTTTGTAAAAGAAATATTTGGAGTATAAGTGATGGATTCTGCAAAAGTATGTAAACATGTTGTCAGTATCAGTTTAGGTTCTTCTGCGAGGGATGCCCAGGCTTTGGAGAATTTTGCCGGGATGGACATACTGGTGGAACGACGGGGAACTGATGGTGACATGCTCAAAGCTCGACAATTGCTAGAATATTGGGATGGCAGAGCCGATGCCATTGGTTTGGGGGGTACGGATCTTTATGTTTATGCCGGTGAAACCCGCTACACCTTCAGGGAATCAGCGCGTCTGATTGCTAACGTACGGAAGACACCTGTGTTGGACGGAAGTGGACTAAAAAATACCTTGGAGCGTAGGCTGATACAGGAGCTGGCAGCAGAAGGAAAACTGGATTTGTCCGGTAAGCGGGTGCTTATGGTTTGTGGTGTGGACCGTTTTGGCATGGCGGAGGCCTTACTGGAGGCCGGCTGTGACGTTACCTTTGGCGATCTGCTTTTTGGACTGGGAATGGATTGTCCGTTAAAGTCCTTAAAGGCCTTGTCACGATGGGCTCGTGTTTTAGCTCCCCTTGTTACCCGTCTGCCAGTCAGTTGGTTTTACCCTATGGGTAAGGAACAAGAAAAACGCACACCTAAATTTCCTCAATATTTTTTAGAAAATGATATTATTGCTGGAGATTTTCACTTTATCAAAAAATATATGCCTGCAAGGTTAGATGGAAAGATAATTATTACTAATACTGTGACTGCAACGGATAGAAGCATATTAAAGCAGGCTGGAGTAAGTCTTTTGATTACTACGACTCCCTGCCTTGCCGGCAGAAGCTTTGGTACCAATGTTATGGAAGCCATGTTAGTGGCGCTTCAAGGTGCTCAGCAGCCGTTGACCGCTGCCGAATACCTAGCATTATTAGATAAATACAAAATTACATCTTCTGTAGAGTACTTGAATACCTAAGGAGTAAAGCAGAAAATGGAAAAATTTGCTTTTATATTGCATCCATTATCTCTGGAGGATATGGAACATATCTCTCCTATCATGAAATATATACCGGATGGTCTTTTAGAAGCAGCTTTAAAAATGAAAAAGCCTTTTAAAGTATCACATATTACCGGGATTAAGAGTCCCTATGCAGAAGCAGAGGGCTGGTTTGTCGGTTGTCCTTTGACCGCTAAGCAGATGGTGGAGCTTCCAGAGGAATTTGTTATGGACCGGATTATTGAGTCTGGTAAGATTGCTCAGGAGCTAGGTGCTAAGATTGTGGGACTGGGTGCCTTTACTTCCATTGTTGGTGATGCAGGAATTACGGTTGCCAAAAATTTGGATATAGCTGTTACCTCCGGCAATAGCTATACTGTAGCCACTGCGGTGCAGGGTACTAAAAAAGCAGTAAGGCTGATGGGAAAAAGCCTGGATACCTGCAGGGCAGTTATTGTTGGTGCTAGTGGCTCCATAGGTGCTTCTGCAGTAAGGCTTTTGGCTAAGGAGGTTTCCCATATTACCCTAGTAGCTCGTCATTTGCAGCCATTAGAGGAGCTGGCACAGGAAATTATCGCTACTACTCCTACTTGTCAGGTGCAGGTGACTGATGATATTCACCATTCCTTGCAGGAGGCAGATATTGTCATGACGGTTACTAGTGCTCTGGATTTTTTAATCGAACCTCAGGAATTAAAATCAGGGGCTGTTGTTTGTGACGTGGCTCGTCCTCGTAATGTTTCCAGAGAGGTGTCTCTAAAGCGCAGGGACGTACTGGTTATAGAAGGTGGCATTATCAATGTGCCCGGTAACGTCGATTTTCATTTTAATTTCGGCTTCCCTCCACAAACCTCTTATGCCTGCATGGCTGAAACTATGATATTAGCTCTGGAGGGCAGATACGAAAATTTCAGCTTGGGGAGAAATTTGGAATTGAGTAAGATTGAGGAAATTAGTCGTATGGCGGCTAAGCATAATTTTACTCTGTCTGGTTTCCGTAATTTTGAAAGAGCTGTTACAGAAGAGCATATTGCTGAGGTGAGACGGTGTGCATTGGCTAATACTGCACTACATCAGAGCTGATGTTGACAACTTATCGGGAAAAATTTATAATTTATGCTAGAAATTAGTTTGTATGCGTATGTCATCATTCAGTAGATACTGGATGCTGTTTATGGAAGATAGATATACGACAAAAAGTTTAAAGGAGCAGGAATATGGCTAACAAAGAAACAATTTTAACTGCCGAAGGCTTAGAAAAATTAAAAGCAGAACTACATCAGCTGGTTACTGTTGAACGTGAAGAAATTAAAGAGCGTCTTGCCGTTGCTATTAGTCATGGTGACTTGAGCGAAAACTCCGAGTACGATGAAGCTAAGAATGACCAGGCACAAAATGAAGATAGAATTAAATTATTGGAATACCAGATTAAAACTGCGGTTATCATTGACGAAAGCAGCAGAGAAAAAGGTGTTGTTTCTTTGGGCTCCAAGGTTTTGTTAAAAGACCTGGAGGATGGTGAAGAAGAGGTATACTTCCTTGTTGGTACTACCGAAGCAGATCCCTTTGCAAACAAGATTTCCAATGAATCCCCTGTTGGCTCTGCCATCCTGGGCAAAAAAGCTGGCGACGTTGTTAAAGTAAACACCCCTATGGGTGAGTTATCTTATCAACTAGTTACAGTAGAATAAGAGGAGAAAAGAATGTCTGAAGAAAAGAAAAATCAACAGGTTGAAGAAAAGGCTCCGCTGACTGAAACCGAAATTAACGAACAAATGCAAGTCCGTTTGGATAAAATGCACAAAATTGAAGAGCATGGCTGGCTGCCCTTTGGCCATCGCTTTATCTGGTCCCATCATGCCAGTGATATTGCTGAACAGTTTGAAGAGTTGGAAGCTAAGGAAACTGTTGTCCAGATGTCCGGTCGTGTTATGGCTATTCGTGGTCATGGTAAAACCTGCTTTATGGATATGATGGATAAGAGTGGCCGTATTCAGGTTTATGTACGTAAGGATGCTATAGGTGAAGAAAACTACGCTCTCATCAAGATGATGGATATTGGTGATATCATCGGTGTCAATGGTACTGTTTTCCGTACTCATATGGGCGAGCTGTCCATTAAAGCAACCTCTATCGAAATGCTTTCTAAATCTCTGCGTCCGCTGCCGGAAAAATATCATGGTCTGAAAGATGTAGAAATGCGTTATCGTCAACGTTATGTTGACCTGATTATGAATCCTGAAGTACGTGATACTTTCGTAAAACGTAGTCAGATTATCAAAAGCGTACGTGAGGTTCTGGATAGTCACGATTTCCTGGAGGTTGAAACTCCTATCCTGAACACTATTGCCGGTGGTGCTGCTGCGCGTCCTTTTATCAGCTATCATAATACCTTGGATATGCAGGTTTATATGCGTATCGCTCCTGAGCTGTATTTAAAACGCCTGATTGTTGGTGGCATGGACCGTGTTTATGAATTAGGTCGTGTCTTCCGCAATGAGGGTATTGATAATAGACATAACCCTGAATTTACCAGTGTAGAAATTTATCAGGCTTATGCTGATTACCGTGATATGATGGACCTGACTGAGGAAGTAGTTGTGAAGACTGCAGAAAAAGTTTTGGGCACTACTAAAATTACCTATGAAGGTACTGAAATTGAATTAGCATCTCCCTGGAAACGTTTATCCATGGTTGAAGCAGTTAAAGAATATGCCGGCAAGGACTTTACCGGTGTTACCGATGTAGAAGAAGCTCGTGCTATTGCTAAGGAATTGAATGTAGCTGTGGAGCCTACTTTTGGTGTTGGTAAAATTATTAATGCCTGCTTTGAGGAATATGTTGAGGACAAGTTAATTCAACCTACCTTCATTACAGGTCATCCCAAGGAAATTTCTCCTTTAGCTAAGAGCAATCCTGAAAATCCGGAAATTACTGATCGTTTCGAAGCATATATTTATGGCCGTGAGATTTGTAATGGCTTTACCGAATTAAATGATCCTATTGACCAGCGCGAAAGATTCATGAAGCAGGTTGAAGATCGCGCTAACGGTGATGAAGAAGCTAATATGATGGACGAAGATTTCGTTAATGCTTTGGAATACGGCCTGCCTCCTACTGGCGGCTTAGGTATCGGCATTGACCGTCTGGTTATGTTCCTGACCGGTGCTGCTTCCATCCGTGACGTACTTTTCTTCCCGACCATGAAACCTCTTGGCAAAACCGAGCCCGCTGTTAAAGTTGGTGCTCCTGCGTCCGTACCGGTAGTTGAAGCTCCAGTGGTAGAAGCTGAGGAAGAGGTAGTGGATTTCTCTAAAGTAGAAATTGAACCTTTATTTGCCGATTTCGTTGATTTTGAAACCTTTGAAAAATCCGACTTCAGAGCGGTAAAGGTTAAAGAATGCATTGCTGTACCTAAGAGTAAGAAGCTGTTGAAATTCGTACTGGATGATGGTACCGGTACTGATAGAGTTATTCTTAGCGGTATTCATGCTTTCTATGAACCGGAAGAACTGGTAGGCAAAACCTTGATGGCGATTACTAACCTTCCTCCGCGCAAGATGATGGGTATTGATTCTTGTGGTATGATTATTTCTGCCGTTCATAGCGAAGAGGGTGCAGAAAAACTGCATGTTCTAATGCTGGATAACCATATTCCTGCTGGCGCTAAAATGCGCTAAAAACTGATTTGAGAAAATAAAAGGACTCTGTGGGTATATTTAGACCTACAGAGTCCTTTTTGACTCTCTAAAGGCCGCTAATGGTCGTTTACAGGGATTTTGACAGCTAGAAGGGACTCTTTCTTTCTAAACTTTAATACCTGTGACAGAAGGTGGCTTTGGCTGCATTATTCTGACGCGGTTAAGGTTATGCACGTAGGGAATGGACTAGTTGCAGAGCTCCGAATAGATTCATGAGTGCCATAAATTTTGTTGTCTACATTTGGAAAGATCTGAGTGGGGTAGGTAAGTCATATTTTGTTGCCATGCTGAAAGCACCTTAGAAGGGAATAAACTAAAAATTTTAATATTAAAGAGGTAAAATACTCATATTAAAAGCAAAATATATGTTGAAACAACAAAATTTTTAGAGATTTTTTAAAGAATTTTTAAGAATTATTAAAGCCTTCTAAGCTAGAATTAATCATAGTCTAAATTAATACTGAGCCAGGTGTATCATGAAAAAAGTAGCAAAAAAGTGAAAAAATAGGTGTTGACACTCTGTAGAAATAATGCTATTATATACAAGTCGTCGAGATACAGCGACGGCACTGGAACCTTGAAAACTGAACATCAACCTAGAAAAAGCAAATGTGCGGGTCGAGCGTGTAAACGCAAGACCAAGTCAAATAACTTTT
>RCNI01000034.1_pt1 | contig 89047 bp, 126 predicted proteins | sample 2041151 | NCBI WGS metagenome assembly RCNI01 (sample SAMN09708214, study PRJNA481090) | feces metagenome | isolation source: feces | place: Antarctica: Albino Rookery
CCCCCCCCTACCTGTTGTGAAAATAAAAATAAAAAATTCATCGTATAATCGTGCACGCGTGGAATTATACCAATCAAGTCCCCCCTGTCGATAATTGGGGAGGAAGACCCCGACGGGGTAACGACTCGACGAAAACGATTCCGAAGTAAACGAAAACGCTGTATCATATCGTTAGTCTACTCCATCTTATCACAAATAATCACAGTATGTGATAAGTATTCATCTGTGCCTTTATACAGTAGCTGCGCAATGCTGTATGATGTGTATCAAAGTGTGCACAAAACCTGTCGGTGTATAGGTAAACCGTCTTTATATTATGGAACAGAATTATGAAGATGCTTTCTTGGAAGCAATGTTGGATTGGGTTGATGCAGATTGGGCAGAAATCCGAGGATGACAGTGAGAGTGGGAGAGGAGGAGAATCTCCCCACCCTTAAGGCATGGGTATAAACTGCCTTTTATCTCTTCCTTTGTTACATAATATATAGCCTTTCTGTGATTATTCACTTAAAATTATATAGCTATGCCAGCAGTAAGAATTATGCGCTCAGGGTCAGAAAAAGTCGCATTTAAATCAGACCCAAATCATTATTATCTCAGACTTTGTGTTCAAACACATAATGGTAATAATGACATTAACTCTTTCTTTGCATCTTATACCCGTGAGATGCGCATCAACATGATGCCAAAGAGAAACCGTGACACGGGTGAAATTGACCAAGCTCATCATGATGCATTAATCAACCTATTTGATAGTGGTAGATTATTTGAACTGCCGTTAACAGCAATGACTGTCGAAATTCCAATCACACCTGTGAATATGAAGTATACATCAGGTGCGAATGCAGGTCAACTTATTATGGAATGTGGTAAACCAAAGGTATACAAAACCATTGGTATATCAGTGTTCACAGATATAATTGACGGCAAGGAAGTACCGAAGATATCGGAAAACATGTTGCGTACAATGGCTTCTCGTATGTTTGATTATCATGTTAACGCAGGTCATTGGGTTCCAGCAAATATGGAAACATCATCGTCAATTCCATTTGACACAAACTTTGAAGAGGTTCCACAACAACCTGTTCAACAGCAGCCGCAACCACGAATGATGAATACGGCACAACAGCCTCAACAACAGCAGGTAATGCCACAGTTTTAGTAGTTGAGGAGTAACACAAGGGGTTTGAGGGAATTTACCCTCATTCTCCCTTGTTTTATATTAAACTGATTATTAACAACTAATGTTATGAAAATAATTATTTTAACATTAACATTATTACCATTAGTATCTTTGCTTTTATTAATCACGGGTTGTTTTATATTAGATAAAACAATGAGTGATGAAAAAAGAAAAAAGGTATATGAATGGTTAGATAACATATAAATCTTAATTAATTATGTTTTAAAAACAACCAAACTTGGGCGAGTGGAAGTTCCACTTTTAAAAGACCTAAGCAGTCCTGATGCCAAGGGACATAAGCAAAGCGGCAAATTTATTTACTAAGCTTCCCTTATACTCATTGAGATATAAGGTTATCCTAGGCGACATAAGTGGATGTAATGCAAAAACTGTCGAATTATTCCAATACTAGTAACGGAATAACAACCTTCAATGGACGAAATCTGAATTAAAAGGTCTCAAATTGTAATAGACACAGACCCAAAAGGTCAAAACACCGCCAAGTGCCATTACAGCCTAATTAATTTGGATAGGTTAATTGTGACTAATAGGAAAGACTATTAAGTTGTGAGTAAGATGAACTGAAACTCTCTAAACTATGTAACTATTTTGAAGTTTATGTTATGTGGTTTACTTAATTTAAGGATAACTTCAAAACGATGGAAAGATGATATCTTGGCTTGCAAAGATATACATATATTTCATCATCCCACATTGACGTAGAGAATATTCAATGTGGGAACAAGTTAAACATAAAAGGAAGGAGTATAAAAATGGAAAAGTTAAAAAAAGCCCTGTCAATATTACTATTAATAATTCTGAACCTCATGATATATTGTATCATGGTGGCTAATGATATAGTAAAAGGCGTAATCGCCGGGATATGTATAATTTTAGAACGCGGTATATCTACAACAGAAGCGGCTTATTCTGAGCTTAAAGAGGGTATACAGGATGTTTTGAAAAGAGAATTTAAATAATTCATTAATTCCTAAATAAAAATCGATTTATCCCTCATAAGGGGAGACCACACAGTCTGTTGTGAAACACACTGTGTTTTATATTATTGTTTAATTAAAAATCAATTTTAAAATGAAAAAAGTATTATTAACGATGTTAATGTTACTAACCATGTGTACGGTTAGTTGTGGGGCTACTGATGAAGACAAAGAACTTACTCAAAGAGTCGCTTCACTTGAAAGTAAGATTGAATATCTTACATTAGTTCACGAAATGGATGCTATTGGTACATATTGTAATACATATTACGTGTGGGCAGTATATTGGATGATGGAAATAGCGAGCGATATGGATAACCACTATTATCGCTACAGCACATTCGAAACTTACAAATCTTTTTATACCACCACCCAAGAATACTTTGAATCAGCTAAAGTAACTATGGCTTCTATACAGCATATGTATGAACTACTTTCTTCTACCAATTCAATTCAATCACTGAGATTAGTAGAAAAGTTGAAATGGGCTCAGCTCCACTATAATCTTTTGGAAGGAGCACTGCAACAGTGGAAAGACAGTCTTGACAAATACGAAAAAGGTCTAAAATAATATTAAAAATTAATTAATTAAATCAACAATGGAAAATTTAATCCCTTATACAATAGGTTGCCTGATTGGTTTATCAATCATTGTGTTTCTATATGTAGCTGTAGCTAAAATGGCTGAAAAAAGAAGCAGAAGTGTAATCCTATGGCTTATACTTAGTTTCCTAATTGGTCCATTATTGCCTATGATTATTTTAGCATTCCTTGGTAAAAGAGATACCAATTCTTCAAATTCAATCGATTAACCTATGTTCATAGAAGAAATTAAAACCACATCAAGTGAAACAAATACAGAAGATAACTGTTATCCAATGTATTATTAAATTGTCACATTATGTTAGAAACCTTACGAATGACAAGTATGACCCAATTAACAGGGTCTAAGAACGTAGTTATACGTGCATTAAACGTAGCAACTATGGAAAAGAGAATTCTTCATGCACGAACAGAAGAACTACCTTTCTTCAATCATATATTTGACACTGGAGAACTATTTATGATGGATGAAAATGCCATCGTTTATACCAACGCTTGTAAACCTATAACTAATACTTAAAACACATTTAAACTATAAATTTAAATGCGAAAGTTATGGAAGCAATTATTGGTATTGCGGTTGTTTGTTTAGCAGTATTAAGTTACAAACAAAACAACTAAACAAAGTCCTGAGCATGACATAAAACTGCTCCCTTATGGTGAGAATCCATGACAAGCATGTGGGGCTTATATCTTGACTCTAATTGAGATAGGACTTGCAACTATATAGCAAGCATCAAGTATTAGTGCAGGCGTTAAAATCATGCATACAATAAGAGATTTTACCTTCCTTTTACTCTCTTAAACAGTGTCTCTATAAGAGACCGCCGTCATTCATTGTGTAAAAAGTAATAATAGTTTTGGTCTTGGTAGGTCCATGTAAATAGCACTTAACTGATGCAGCCCATTAACTATTATTTTAAACAGTTATTAACTTTAAACAAACATTATCAAAATGGAAAATTACTTAGTCACCGCTATTACAATCCTATACGTATGTATATCATTCGCTTTAGCATTTTATCCAACAAAAGCACTTGAACTCATTGGAGTATCTAAGGAATGGTTAGACCCGAATACTGGGTTATTAGAATGTATAATCTACATAAACTTAGGGTGGGCATTATGTCTATTATGGACAATAATATACGATGCATGTGTTAAATTAATTTAAACAACTTTTAAAATTTATCAAAAATGAAAAAACTATTAAAATTCATCTTAGCGATGACCATTGCAGTAATTACTGCAAGTTGTGGGGACTTTGGAAAACCAAACCTACCACCCGATGTAGAATCAACAGTAGAAGAATACCAAGAAGCACAAGTGACACCTGAACAGGCAGCAAAAAATATGCTCGCAATACGAGAACAGTATGTTTGGGACAATGCATGTGACAGTGTATTCCGAGTAATGCCCGAAAAGATTATTATCTACATTACTTTACATAACCCAGGATTTGGAACCTGGGATATTGGCAATGAATACTTGTTAAAGAAGGAGCTTTATGATAAATTGAACGAAGACATCAATTTAGTAAACAACTTCAAAGAACAACAGGGACAACAAAAACCAGATACAATACCTACAAAAACTGAATTAGATAAACCAAACGTACTGCCAATAGAAAATTAAAGTTCATTATTTTTTAGGCTTATTAAGGTGTATATCTGTTGAGAAACACGTATACATCGCCCTCAGAAAATGACAAACATGTGGGGCGTAATCATTATTTCTTGCCGAGACCTAAAGTATTACTCTACGGAGTCTGTGACAAATCATTAAAGGTATACATTTAATGAAGGATATCAGATAAGACAAAATTATAAATCTTTAGTAGCGAAAATAATGAAATCGTGCGGGCGTTAAAATCATGTACACCAATAAGGAGAATTGTTTCTTAATCCTGATGATGTGTATAAACTCTGCGAGATGAAACAAATTCACTATATACTGAAGAAGTTATTAGAGAATTCGATATTCCTTAAATGTCACTGGTTATAAAACAAAACCAAACCCTAATCAGAAATGGTTAGGCGCCGTCAGTATTAATTAACTTTAAGTTTAATTTTAATAAAATTTTATTTATGTAATGAAACTAAGTAACAAATGGTGGTACAGATTAAAAGGGTCAGTAATCTGTATGTGTTTCGGTCACAAATATACCACTGAAATCATCGAAAACAATCAAAATTGGATTGACCAACCAATCAGAAAAAGAACCTACTGCAAAAGATGCGGTAAAACAAGAGAATCAATTATTCTCGAAAAAATTTTAAAATAAAGTATAAACCTTAAACATTATCAAAATGGATAAAAAATTTGTAATTTTTGCAATTGACGCAAATGTATCAGATGAATTAATCGCAAAAGCAATCGTTCGTGAAGCAACAAAACACAGTATAGCAATATCACCAATAACTATAACTGTTATAACTGAAGCAAACATGACACCTGTAAAGGATGAAGAAGAATGCAAACTTGAACAATATTTATCAGATATTGCTGAAAAAATCGAATTTGGTTCAACAAATGGAGATACGTTGGTGCCAGTACAAAAATTCTGGGCAAGTGTACTGAAACAGGAACCTGGATTTTCAAAAAAATCGCTTACACGACTAATCGATTATTACAATACTCACGGAATGTTCCAGGATTTCGTTAAAACACACAAATTCGAAAGAATCATTCGGATTACTAAACAAGCACTTGAAATAATGTAAATCATGGGTAAAACGTACAAGGATTCTAAACATGCGGAGAATCCGAAAAAGAAAAAATGTAAGCACCGTTCAATGGAAGCCTACAACCGCAAACAAAACAAAATTATCATTAACGACTAAAACAATATCAAAATGTTGAAGTTAAATCAAACGGTATTATTACCAATTCATGAAACTATCGGTAAAGTAATTGATGTTAATACATCAAGAGCAATAATTCGTGTTAGCAACGAAAAAGAAGTTTATGATGTTCTGGTAACGCCAAATGGTAACTTACCACATACTAACTGTTCAATTGTTGAACCACTTGCATTCACAGAAAATGAATTCGCATTCATTGAAAGAGGTAACGGGTTAGTTATTGGGCAAATCAGTAATTTACGAGTAGAACAACAAACAGTTGTTTGTGATTTTACCGTATATCGAGAAACTGAAACAATTGAGAAATTATCGGGGCAACCAACTAATGAGTTACACAAACTATTCGGTTTGTATAAGAAAATCATTAAAATGGTAAAAGCAAACGATAAATTCAAAAGAGATGAAATGGAACCCAGTATTAAAACAAAAACTGAGTTACAGATTCACAACACCTTCTTAAACGGAAGTAATGATTAATTAGCCAGATATTAATCACGGTGGACAACCCCAAGGGAGTATGTAAAAGTACTCCCTTATTTTAGAAAACTATCAATTAAAATCAATTTATTAACCAATTAAATTATCAAAAATTATGGCAAACGAAAAAGAAAACAAGTACAACTTCGACGTAGCAATCGAAAAAAATGAAGAAACCACAGTTCAGAACGCAGCAGTAGTTAAAGCAAAACAGAAAATGGCTGAAGAACAGCTTGAACGTGATGCTCGCATGGTGCAGAGTCGTCTTGAAATGGCAGAACGTAATACTCGTACTGCAGAACGTGAGGGACGCTATGCTTCTAAGAAAAAGAATATCTTAAAAAAGTATTCGGAAGGTTTACAGGAAGTTAAAGCACAATTCGAAGCTGACGGTGATTGGAAAAAGTACGATGAGGCTTCTAACAAGCTATTAAGTGACAGGCGTGACGCAATCCAAAAGGCTAAAGAAGAAGTCTATGGTGAAGAAGCTTGGTCAATTCGTGACTAAACCACGAACAATTCCTGGATGAATGCTTTTATGCTAAAAATCTACCCCTTACAGACCGTTCAGACTCAGTATTCGCTACTAACGACTGCCGTCAAATAAAGGGGACGCAGAATTAACTGCAAAAAGTAATGCTTTTATGCTCCGCTTTGGAAGAATATATGTCAAACAAGTACTATAAGGGTTATTTCTATCAACGATTATGCTTCTATGCTACATCGTAAATGCAAAATTGTGAAGGCAGTTGTGAGTAACGTTTTGCGATAGATAGTCTTATGACGATAAACCTGACATATATCAAAATATTTATGTTTAGAGCACTTTTATGTCTTACTACAATGAGTCCCGAACTTTATAGTTATGGTGAGCACTTGGTAACTAAACATTCTTTCAAAGACTATAAACTGTAAATATCAAAGTTTAATGCGTTTACTATAGTTTTATTATGCTTTTATGTTTAAAACTATGTATATACAAATATTTACGGTTAACTTATTTACAGTACAGTGTTATTGGTTTAACACTGTACTACTATTGACTGTTAGGTCATTATACAGTTGTTAAGACGAGGGTTCGACTCCCTCTAGCTCCACAAACATTAAATTAAATTCATTAGGGGCTATTTGGTTTTGATTAGCAATGAGATGTAATGAATAGGTCAATTTTTGTCTTAACTGGCAAAACTTTTGTAAGCGACTATACTAAAATCTCAGATTGATTCTAGACAAGTCAACGGCTAAGCTAATGTCGTAAAAAGCAGGTATGAGGGGATTGGGTTCTCCTCATATCACAATTATTAACCCACTTAATCAATAAGTTTATGGACAAAACAGAATTAGAAAGAAAAAATGAAAGGTATTATGACGTATGTTGTAATTACATGAGAGCTACACAAGCACTAGCAGAACGCAGTGACAATATTGCAGTTAAAACAGGATGTTTATTTGTAAAACACGGAAACATCATCTCATTTGGGTTTGATTCAAAACAACCAAAACTAGACAATCCATTTGGTTCAGCAGCACTAAATGCAATTTGTAAACTTGCCGTGTCATCAGAATCATCTGCAGGTGCAACCGTGTTCTTAACACACGCGCCATCAAATAAAATAGCAACTCTATTATTGATGTGTAATGTTAAAGACGTAATCTACAATGAACTTGGGGTACGAAAAGATATACGGGATGACGGAGTGACTTTATTAAATGAAAACGGAGTTCCAACAAAATCTTTATCTAGTCTTAAACCACATCACTATTATAAATAATCTTACAGATGACAAATCGTGGAAGGCATAAACAAAAGAAATCTTCTGTCAGCCGTATTGCACAGCAATTGTTTACGGACTTACAAGAATTTCAAGCGTGTGATTACGACGAGATATTTGTCAAATTACGGTTTGAAGACAATAGTAGTATGGTAACGACTGTTAACACAAGTAATTCACTTGCCCAAACTGCCGACCTACTAAACTTTTGGCAATACCGCAATGTGACACACATACGTATACAGAGTAGTCACCATTTCAAAACTTTGACAGCAATAATATGAGCGGATTAAGAAATGCAATCAGAGCCGTATTACCCGCATCATGGGAATATGCTCTAAGAAAAAGAAAAATTCTAACTGTGTTTATCGAGGGTGTTTACAAATCCTTAGATGACAAAGAAAAGGGAACAAAAAGATTATCAGACGGAAAACCTGCATGGAAACATGGTTTAACCAATACAGTTTCAAGAATAAGAAACGCAAGAAGATTAGATTACATTATGACTAAAGAAAATGCGTTAACTATTGGAGATAACAAATTTTGGGAGGATGTTTGGTATGATATTCTTTATTACAATTATAACGTTAAATAAATTTAAACATGGAATTAATTACATATGTAAAATGGACAAACCCAGGAGAAAAAGCAAAATTTGAAGAATGTATCAGAACTACGAAAGATGATACAGAATTGCTTGAACAAATTAAAAGTGAATTTAGTGTGGATACTACTACAGCATTTACAGTAATTCGCCGTTTTGAAAAACTTATAAAAACTTTAAGAAAATGAAACAATTAACATCAGGCGTATTCATTGCGCAAGGACCAGAAACAAACATTCTTGTCAATGTTCAGGGCTCTGGACAATTCATGGAAATCATATCAGCAATCGACTTAAATGCTTTCTACAAAAGTGGAACGGTTAAACAACTGGACAAAAACTCACTTGAGCTTGTGGACATTATGTCATTTCCAGAAAGATACAATTTTGAAGTGCCATCATTAACTGATGCTGTCAAAGGAAACGGTTTTGCAACAGATTTGAATAATATCACTGAGTTATCTCAATCTGAAGAAGAACTTGCGAAATGCATGAAGAAATTAAAAGAATTTGATTCGTTCTACGAAAAAGTAATGGCTGAAACGAAGATGAAGATATGGTTAAAAAATGAACTAGGTTATTCATTGAGTCAAGGAGATTTTATCATAAACAAATTAAGAAAAAGAGCATTCTTGAAATGATATGAAGACCTTAGTACAAAAACTAAATGACAACTTATCAAAAAGTAGTCAAATACACCTCGATATGGTACATTCTACTGAAGCTAAATGCAAAGAAGGTGTTCATATACGTTTTTTAGGATATAATGATGAGATTAACAAAGATACTGCAACAGTTCCGCATAACCTCATTACGAAAGTATCTACCAATCAAGTGTTAAACAATATTCTTTATTACATCAATAAGAAAATATTTACTGCAATGTTAAACTATCTGTTAATAAAGAAGAGATTACCATCCTTTACATTAGTAAGACTAAGGATTGCCGTGAATCTTATTGAAAAAGAAACTGTTTTAACAAAAGAAGAAAAAGATGAATGGATAGAAAAACTGCAGAATACGTATCACGAAAGGAGACGTGTGATGACAGAATACTATTGGACAGAAATAGAAATGCTTCCATTCTAATATTAGGGCTACAGTTATTGGTTTAACTGTAGCTCACTAAACAGATTGCCTATGAAACAAGAAATTGAAAAAATCGTAGAGCAAGCTAAACAAGGTTCTCAAAAAGCATTCGCGCAGCTATATCACATGTATAGACAAACTATTTGGTTTACTATATATAATGTAGTAAAAAACGTAGATGTCGCAGATGACATTACTTCAATAGTATTTACAAAAGCATATGAAAAATTAGAATCATATGTTAACCATATTTCATTTGAAATGTGGTTAAAAACTATTGCTGTGAATTCGTCTATTGACTTTATACGGAGAACAAAAAAAGAAAGAGAAAATCAATATGTTGATGATGAAGAGTGTAAAATTCAGTTAAGTGATAGCGATATGTCGCCCGAAGAAGACTATGTACTGAAAGAAAAAGTAAACCTTATTTACAAAATATTACCTACTCTTAAAAAGAAATATAGAGATTTAATCGAATGCAGAATACAAGGTATGTCTTATAAAGATATGTCTATAAAGCTTGCTATAAACGAAAGTACTGTAAAAAGTGCTCTCAATAAGGCAAGACAAAAATTAAAACAAAAATTATCTGAGTACTAACAAATCCTTACAATTATGTCTACACTTATTGCTATTTTAACAGTAATTGTTATCTGTTTCTTCATCGCGAGAAGATGCAGAGACCACCGTACATTCGTAAACCTAATGGTTTGTGTAATGTTTGGGTTCATTGTAGGAGCATCAGTAAAGAATAGTTATATCGCTACTTCTGACAATGATGTTAATCAACCTAAAGTTGAATGTACTGCTTCAGATTCTATGTCTCAGCTTGATTTATCTGCCATTGTAGGGACAGTTAAACCAGACACAACTGAGATGAATTTTAAGAATTATCAGGGAACTGAAACGAAGCGTGACACAGTACAGAAAACCATAGGGGGAGTTTCTACAAATAGAACAAAACCAGCTATCCAAAACGATAGTTGATATTTCTCAACCAAATTCATTATAACCTTATAATCAATCCACTGAGAAATATTAATTATCTAGTAACTAATCATTTTAAAAATTATCAAAATTATGGCATCAAAAGCAACAAAAAGAGCAGCAAAGAAAGCAGCAAAAATGGCAGCATTAGCATCTAAACAAGTAGAAGAAACCAAAGTAACGCCAGTACCTACAGAAGAACCTGCTCAAAAAGAAGTAAAAGAACCAGAAACTCCTGCCGTTTCAACAGCAGAAAAACCAGCAGAAAAGCCTAAAGAAGGCAAAGAGAAATCTGCACAAAAAGCTCCTGAAACAAAACAGGAGAAAAAAGAGGAAGTGAAGCCTCAGTCTTCACAGAGTAAAGAACCCGTTAAAACAGATAAACCAAAGAAAGAACCAAAAATTCCAACACTTAAAGCTGAAGAAGTAACAGAAGGCGTTCCGTCTAATATTCAAAATACCAGAAGCCTAGTATCCGCAGTACGCAAGAATGAATTCGATGGACGCATCGATGCAAACCATTCTATCGACCTAATGGGTGCACTAGAAAGAAGGTATCTTGCGCCAGGAGCAGAAGCCCCCGAAAATCTTAAGAAAGCAATGAGTACTCAATACGATGTTATGTTGTATTTGAATTTAAATCGTTGGAACGAACAAACAAAACAAGATTTTGGAGAAGCAGGGGTTACAGTAAATGAAGAAGTATTCGCTGCTATGCAACAAAGTCTTGCAGAAGCATTTGGTATTACTTTAAAAGCACTTCCTCAAAAGGAAGGAGCCGACCCAAGTCAGCTCGAAATTGACTTCCATGGAACGAATGAAGCAGCTCCTGTAGAAGTAAAAGAAGTAATTAAGGAAACAGCAAAGGCTCCAATGTTGAAAGAACTCCCAGAGTATAAACCTGATATGACCGAAGCCCAGTGTATAGAAGCATTAGGTTTAATTTCCAAAGCTGCTGGTAAATTCACAGTACATGAGAAATTACAAGCAATGATTGATTTTACTCGTAAAGCTTGGAAACTAAATAATGCAGAAGTGTCAAAAGTACTTTCTGTAATGTTAAGTAAACTACAAAATCCTAAGTGTTTTGCCTTTACATGTTACAGCAATATTGCCTATGGTGGGGTCACTGCGCATATCTCCCCGTTCATAACGCATACGGTTATTCGGGATAAATTGAAAGATTACGGATACACAGAATCACAGATTGCAGAAATCGTAAGATTCTTTGTGACTTTACAAACTACCAATAACTGTAAAGAAGGAGGTGAATCTGAACTTCAGAAACGGTTAAAGGAAGTTACATCGCTACTAAGTGTATTCGATAAAACGCTTATAACCAAAATTATAGCAGCGTGGGAGAAAAAGAAAAACATCGAAATACCAAAAGTAACTGGTTGGTCGTATGGGAAGAAAGATTTCGATGTGGCAAAGGTAATTGAAGCGATTAAAACTAGTTACGGTAATCTTGGAAAAAAGGACTTAATTGACAAACTTGTCGAATTGGCTAATTTGTATAAAAAAGAATTTACACCAATCGAAGCATAACTTGTTATCAAAATGAGAAAAAGTATTTTAACAGCTCTAGCTGTGTTTATTGTTAGTGGATATATAGGATTTTCCACAAACTACGTAAACACGAGTAAGGCAAGCGAAGTGGTTGTATTACAGCCTTTAAAAATGCCACAACCAGGTTTCCATTTAAACATTGACCTCAATCAAGGTACTGCAGTTGTAAGTGATACCAAGAAAGACATCAGTGTAAATGTAAACAGAAAAGACAGTATTGTCTATAGGAGCAGAATTAAATATGTTCAAAAAGAAGTATCTGTAGAAAAGGTAATTCCAGTTAGACAAATACCATCTTTCGCAAAAGTCCATGAAAAGCCTGTTGTATTGGCGTCTATGGCAAATTCGTACTAGCGTATCTAGTAACCCTTGAATGTATAACTAAATACGAATAAGGGAGCGTACAATGTAGGAGATTGTACACGAACAATACATAATAGCAGAAGCCAAAGAATAGCTACCACTATTACTTTAGTGTATGTTATAATAACTTGTTATGTCGAATTTATTGTTTAAGACTGAAGAAGTAACAAGAAAATGGGAGAGCGTGCGTAACCCATAGTGAGAACCGACTGGTGACTGAAAACGCGATGATTGAATCAGCAGATTCATGAAATCAAACAAACCAAATGGTATCGTTAACCATAATCCGCTTATCATCCAGATATGAATCAAGAAGGGATTAAACACGTGCTGCAACTTGCACAAAGAGTGTAAGTATAAAAATCCTTTACTGACTCCAAATCAGTAATTGTACATCTTTATCCAGGGTTGACTAACTAATCCCTAGGGAGACTCCAAATCTTCCTTGCAGTAAGTAAATGCTAAAAAATACCATGCTCAGTGTTCCACACATTGCCGCTGAAGCAGACCTAAAAACTATTGATTATTTAAATACTTCACAAAAATTACCTTAGGCGGACCTGACGCCAATAATAGGATAATGAAGTATTTATTTAACGATAATGGGTTCCGTGTGTGTATGAAGGGGTGATTTATACAATATAGTACTATTTTATATAAAGTAAGTGAGTAGTAAATTGCGTGTTAAGTCTTACGTTGTAAGTAAGAAAACTGTAAACAGAACATCGTTTGTGTGATGAAGTGTTGACGTAATGTTAGATTAACCAGTATCTAACTAATCTAGACGTAAAAAGGAGGTTGCAATACCTCATTCTTTCCCCAAGAAGGAATATGTAAATCAAGTATTGTATAAACAAAAGTGATGATGTCATTACATCACTATAATGCTTAGAGTGCTTTGCAACAAGCTATAACAATGACTCATGCGGATGAAGAGCGCTATAACTCTATTTCGGTTAAAATCTAATGGTATAATGATTTTATGAAAATAAGCGAAACGTGAACACTAACGCGGTGATAAAAATGTGAAAGGTTGGCACAGCGGTCCTTGAATCGAGCTGTATATACAAGCAATCGCTATACATTCCAGTATATTCGAACAGTGCGTATATTAGAACACGATAAACCATATTTCTCAATATACATCCAGTATTACAGAAGAATAAAAATATGTTTTACGTACTTAGTAACTTTGATGACAGATGTGTCAGATTAGTAGTAAATCTAGGTATTTGTTGTTCAATTAATTTATTCATTAATTTTATAAAAAATGAGGGAGTCCTGTGATAGTATTAAACGAGTCACATCCTCGACTGTACAAAACAATGCTAAGAACGAAAATCATGGCAGCAAACCATGGTGTAGTCACGCTAAATCGCCATGTGGTATCTCCCATTAGGATACTAGGATTTGAGGTGGAAATCCTTAATTGTAGTGCAGGATAAGAACAAAGTCGTAAGTACACGCAGACGGCACAAAGACGTCTATAAATAAAGATAAGTGGGTGCTGTGAAACATCAGCAGCTTGTCTAAGGGGTTTTAGTAATTTTCCCAACAGGAAAAAACCGAATCAGTTGCGAAAGTATTCAAGCCTGAGACGCAGATGAAACGTTAGAGGTGCATGTGGCATCACTTAGTGGAATCCACATAGTTGATTACTATAAATCCGTACTCCTCACGTAAACAGGAAACCAAGTATATATAAATATTATGGGTATATGTCTCCTACCGTTGGAGCCCCGTTATACATTGGCTTGTATAACTACTATTCATATTACTTAACTAACAAAAAATTTCAAATATTTTCAGAGTTTAGAAGCGAAATAATTATAATGAAGAACAGTTGACTCATACGTCTTATGAGTAAAGTCCTACGGGGAATACTGAGTAAATGAAATGGTTGAACATCAACGACCTAAGTCATTGAATGAGAAATATCTCAACATTCTAGTAACTATAATTATGCATTAAACAAATCATTTTCAGATTATCACAAACTTCTTATGAGTTCATAATGTCACATGAAGTGACTATTGGCTAAACACTATTTTAAAGTTTTTTCAAAACGTACTGATATAAGATGCAGTAAATGTTTCCCAATAAACAAAAAGAATTCATAAACAATTTTTAATTAACATTATTCATTAACTCTCCGTGGTGAATCAATCACGGAATCAAGAAAGGAGACTTTATGGAAACAACAAAATCATTTAAGAACAACGAAAAATTTACAAAACAGGAATTTGACCAGCTTCGCCCAATCTTGAACACTTATGGTGCTCTTTATGGTAAATCTTTGGTATATGCAAAGAGTGACAACGTTGACAAAAAACACAACGAAAAGGTAAAGAACAACGCAATCCACTTATCAAGTCCTATCAAGATGTTTACAACTGAATACATCGTTATGACTTCCTTTGAACTCGACAAGGACCCAAATGACAAGCCTGTACTCATTGTTAACCATGACCCAGACTTGACATTCCCTGTTGTAGGTAATGAAAATCCAAAGGTAATGGATTGTAGTGCCGAAAAGATTAACGAAGCTTTACGTAACTGTAAAGAATTTGGTAAGATTACCTTCTTTACAGACGTTGAGAACGTTGCGACAATGGTTATGAACATTAACAGTCGTACTGCAGAAGACTTGCAATCTTATGCAGAAGAACTTATCAATCAGGCAGGTATGCTACGAAATGTAAATAAGACCGAAGCTTCCGCCTTGAAAGAATACCAAAACAGTTTAAAACAGTAATCTCGTAATCTATGGATGCAGTAAAAAAGATTAGTCCAGCAAAACTGGATATGCTGCGTCTCTTGTTAAAAGACCCAAAGATTGCATCTTGCGTTGTTGTGGATGGGATACACGCAGGTGAAATCGTTGTAACGGATGAAGGTGATATTAAACTTGGGCGTACTAAAATTGGTTGGGTAAATAGTATGTTCAATATGTATACTATCATTGAATTTCCTATGATGGCAAGTAAGATTGCAGCAGTTATCACAGGTTGTGTAAAGAAATCGAATGACGATATGGTTGGGATAGTTCAGGAGATTATCGAAAAAACAATTCTTACCGATAACAGAGAAGAGATTATTGATTTGTTATTCCAGTATGTAGTAATATTGGATAACGAAAGTCCTTACTTTAGTAAGTATATCGGGAAAAGCAAAATACCCGATTCCATCCCTCTTGGACAAGCATTTGTCGACTTAGGGGGGCAGGTTATTCAAGTACCTGTAACACTTGACAAATTAAAATAGGTCTATTGGTTGGGTTGACCTATAAAAACAAAGTTTAAGTGAGTCTGTTGGTTGGGTTAGGCTTATTTGAGCATGTTTAAAAACTTGAAAAATTGGTAAATCTGTTTGGTTGGGTTAGATTTATCGAAATATAAAACCAATGAGTTAGTTTGGTTGGGTTTAACTCGTTGGGAAACAAAAAACAAATAATAAGTTAATTTTGGTTGGGTTTAGCTTATTTAAACAAAACAAAATGAATTAGATATACCCGTTGGTTGGGTTTGGTATATCGAATTTGCACAAACAAAATGAATACTCATCATTATGAGCAATGCGTTTGGTTGGGTAGCATTGTTTATATTGATGATTATGGGGTATTAACTAGGTCGTTGGTTGGGTAGACCAGTAAAATAAATTAATAAGGGGCATCGTAAAATAACGCGTATGTCACGGGTTCGAATCCCGTATACCCCACACCTATCGCCCTACAGGAAGGACGGGCAGCGTTAGATTGTTTGCGTAAAATAATCTCGGTATTGCGCCAGGAAATACTAAAATGACTTTAATGGTGTAGGTTCTCAATTCACCGAATGGACAAGTTTAAAGAAAAACTGTCAGATGATTGATAATACAAATACCCCGCGTAGAGCATACCTGTTACAATAATGGGTACTACGGGATACATGATATTTGTTCCTTGTTAATAAAATTGGGCATGGTGAATAATGTAACAGTAGCATATCTTGATACTGAATCAAGAAAGTTCAGGTTCGATTCCTGATTCACCAACTACAGGAAGACTGATTATACATGGTTTTATTATTAATATTCACAATTAAAATAAAATCAACATATGAAATCAAAAGCAAAAAATATCATTGAAAAGAGAGATAACTTATCTAAGAACATTAATAAGTATTGGGAAATTATTAATGTAGAAAACGTAATGTCAAGAAAAATGAAACGTCATTATGATTTGAAGAACCTATATTCACAAATCACATCTATGGCAAACCAGCGTGCTCTACAAAAATTAAAAGCATTATGCTTAAATATGGGTATTAAGAAATTCAGCGATTTGCCGAAAGATTGTATCCAACACACTATTTTCCAGCTCTCCGAATTACAGGAATTAAAAGTACGTCTTGGAAAGGTTCGTACTCTTTCCCCCAAATTAAAGGCAACAAAGAGTAAAAAAGCCTTAAACATGACAGAGACTCTAACATCTGATTGGATTAAAGCTCGAATTAAAGAACTTGATATTCAGATTATTGAGCTCAAACAAAAGATTACTGATTTCAATGAATCCAATGAATTGGAGGAGGGAGATGCTATTAAATTAGCAGCATAAAAAACAAAGGGTAGCATTAAGCTACCCAATTCTATTAACAACTAACATTTAAAAACCATGGTTATCAAAAACAGCATATCAAACAAAAAATTAGTAGAAAAATATTTTGCGAATAAGAAAATCTTAAATAAGGCGGATGTTCAAACAGCAGGGTTATATACAAACCATGAATTCAGATTAACGAGAAGAAGGGGAAAGGTTGTAACCATTGAAGAAGAACGTTATACTTGGTCTACAAAAGCCAGGTTAAAACAACAAAACTATCATTTGACAAAAAACGGAATATCTTTCCCTAAACCAATTTTGCAAAAAATTGATAGAAAAAATAAAGAAAAATTACTCGCAGAACGACCTTTCAGTTATTTCCACAATAAACTGATAGAAAATCTATATGGCAAAAGAAGCTGGAAAGAGAAAAACCTAAAAGCTCAAGCAGAAAAAGCCAAACACGAGATAGCGTTAGAAAATACAGCGAAAAGGTTAAAAGACTATAAATCAAGTCTTAAGCTAAAGAATCCTAAGAATATGTTGTATAAAATCTCGAGTTACTACTCAGATGGAAAACAACACATCAAGCTGCTTTCAGAAAACTACGTTCCTAAAGAGCCTAGTTATAAAGAAATAGCAGAACTAAATAAAGGTTTATCAGTTTACCCATTCTACCGACATACTGTAGTAAGAAAAATAGGTGAGCGTACTGATAGATTTTTATTTGTAAGTACTAATTTAGCTATATAAATAAAGGTCCCTTGTATTTCAGTTGGTAGAAAACACCCTATAAGAATAGGTTGACAATGCGCTGGTTCGAGTCCAGCCAAGGGAACTTAAAATTAGATTATATGAAAATAAAAGGAAAATCTGCGTATGTATTTGATATAGAAGTATTCCCAAATGTATTTCATTGTACTGTGAAAGACACCGAAACTGATACTCTATATAAGTTTGAATGTTCCGAAAGGAAGAATCAAATAGAAGAAATGTGTAAATTTTTCCTAGAACAAGATGTTTATTTTGTAGGTTATAATAATATTCATTATGATGACCCCATTATAAACTATTGCATCGAATTTTTCAATAATTCTAATTATTCATATCGCAAAATATGCGAATCCATATTCAATATGTCAAAAGTGATTACTACTGATAAAAACAATACTGAACTATGGAAACGCTGGAAATACGCAAAGAACTTTTTTACACTTGATTTGCTTACTATGCTATACTCTCAAGCACTGAGAGTTTCCTTAAAGGAAATGCAAGTAACAATGATGTATAAAAATGTTCAAGAGTTTAGCGTCGATTGGACTGAACCATTGCCTATCAGTCGAATAGACGAAATGATTGACTATAATATCAATGATGTAGATTCTACTACAGAACTACTAAAGCAATGTAAAAAAGATATTGATATTAGAGTTAGTATCGAAGAAAGCTATGGAATTGAATGTCTTTCTAAAGACGGTGTTGGTATTGGAGTAGATTTGCTCAAACATCACTATCTTGAAAAAACAGGAGAATCTTGGTGGGATTTAAAGGATAAACGTAGTCCTATGGATTATATACCTTTAAAAGATGTTATACTGCCAAATATATCCTTTAAAACGCCCATGCTACAAAAGCTACTAGAGGAAATGAAAGGTCTAACTGTATCTCCAGGTAGAAACGGCTGGAATAAAAAATTCCTATTAGGAAATCTAGTAGTATCAATGGGAGTTGGAGGAATTCACAGTATAAACGAACCTGAAAAGATTGTTCCTGCGGAGGATGAACTATTGCTTGATAGTGATGCTACTTCTCTATACCCGAGTCTAATTATTCAATATGGTTTTGTACCACCGCATCTTAATAAAGAAGCGTTTGTTGAAATATATAGTACTATCTATAGAGAACGAGTAGCTGATAAAAAAGCAGGTCGTAAGCTTGAGAGTGAAACTAAGAAGTTAACCCTAAATTCAGTAACGGGTAATTACCAGAATGAATATAGTTGGCTGTATTCACCATTTGCAGTAATGCAGATACGTATGAATGGTCAATTGATACTTCTTATGCTCTGTGAGCGACTTTTAGAACTTGGGGCTATAATTCATCAGGTAAACACAGATGGTGTCTTATATACGCTTAAAAAGGATAAAAAAGAGGCTTTAGACCAAATGTTGATAGAGTTTAAAGCAATATCCAAACTTAACTTTGAAACTGAAAGTTTCGAAAACTTTTATCAACTGGCTGTAAACGATTATTTTGGTTTACAGCCCGACGGCAAAGTAAAAGAAAAAGGGTGTTTCATTACTTCTGTTATACGAGGTAAAGGCTTGACACCTAAAATAATTCCAAAAGCAGTTATTGAATATTTTCTTCACGGTACGAAACCTGAAGAATTTATTAAAAACCACAAAGACATTAAAGATTTTTTAATGTCTGAAAAAACAGGTAAACAGTGGCATGTCGAATATAACGGCAAACCACAACAAAGAATAAATCGTTTCTATGCTTCAACAAATGGGTATTTCTTGTACAAATGGAAACTTAAAGAAAATGAAAGGCAATATCAGAATATGCTAGTAGCATCTGGTGTTACTTTATTAAATGACTTCAAAGACCTTAAGGAAGACCCTAAGATAAACTATAAATATTATATAGACCAGGCATATGAAATAATTTCAAAATTTAAATATAAACAACTATCGTTGTTTTAACAAAAACTTTCAGATGATATCAGATTCGATAGTATAAAGAACATGCTTTATGATATTAGAATTAGATTCATCATTATTCGATATAGGAAAAATATCAATTAATCAATTAGTGTTTTTGACTTTGTGTTTGAATGATATCAAAGCAAATAATCAAGACGTTCACCAGTTTCTCAGCCGAATTGATGAAACCGAAATACAAAGTCTTATCGACCAAAACCTCATCTCATGCGAGATGCATGGCGATGATACTGTCTATAAACCCACTGAACATTTACTTAAGTTAACCACACCAAGTAAGACGCTGTTTGATGAGTTTTATGACACATTCCCCGTTTATGTAACAAGACCTGACGGAACAAAAGGGTTCCTTAGAGCCAACATAAACAAATGTAGAAAAGAATATAACAGAATTGTTGGAAAATCTAAAGCAATGCATGAACATATTATGGATTGTTTAAGGTATGAGCTTGATAATAAGCTTACATCTGGTAAACTAGGTTATATGAAAACTATGTGGAAATGGCTCACTCAGCGAGAGTGGGAGGTTATGGAAGAAGCAATGCACACAGAACTTGAAACAATGGAAGAGCCAGCATATGGAACAAATGTCCTCTAATGAAAAACCAAACGTAGTAATCAAATCGATTGCTGACGTAAGTAAGGAAACCTTAAAGTATATTGATGACCGAAGAAAACATAAAATTGTTTCACTAAAAACTAGATGGAACAAATTCAATAAAGTATGTTTCTTTGAACCAAACATGATATATACCGTAGCAGGAACTTCAGGTGCTGGTAAAAGTGCTTTTGTTAACACGATTACAAATGATTTAATTGACCTTAATCCGTCTCAGGATATAGTTATTCTAAACTTCTCTTTCGAAATGATAAGTTATCGAAATGTAGGAAGAATTTTAAGTAACAAACTTAAGATGACCACTAACGAGTTGTATAGTTCGGTAGAAGATGTCAATGATACAACATATACAGACATCGAGAAAACAGCTCAGTCCCTTAATGATAAGCATATCTACTTCATAGATACGCCTATGTCAGTTAGTGAAATGGAAGAAACTATATACTATTTTCACAACACCGTTGCAAAAAACAAATGGCTAGTAGTCGTACTAGACCATGCTTTGCTAGTAGAAGGTGACAGTGAAAGAGGTACTCTAATTGATTTACAGAAAATGTTTATACGAGTTAAGAAATTATCTAAAACTTGTGTTATACAGATTTCACAGATGAATCGAAATATAGAGACACCTGAGAGAATTAATAATCCTGTAACTCACTTCCCAATGAGAAGTGATTTAGCAGCTTCAGATGCGATTTTTCAGGCAAGTGATTATGTTTTAGCAATTCATAGACCCGAATTACTACAATTGCAATTCTATGGTCCAAACCGTCTTCCTGTAAAAAATAAAGTCTATCTTCACTTACTAAAAGTAAGAGAAGGTGAACCATGTATTCTATCGTTTGAAAATGAATTAAAATATGGTGACTTGATTGAAACAAACATCGAAGCAAAAAAGTAGTATTTAACAAAAAATTAGGCTGAACTATGAAACAATTTAATATTTTTGGAGAACTTAACAATTCACGTGTTGCACTTAAGAATAAAATCGTTAACGAAATTAACCGTCGCTATCCACTATTTCACACTTCTAGTGTAGATGACCGTTTGAAAGAATTCGAAACAGAAACCCAAGAAGCGCTTGGGGGTATTATTAACGATTACAAACCGTGTTTCCCGCTATTTATGTTCAAACATCAGGAAAAACCAACATATTGTGGTCTGATGCGAAATCTATTTGGCGGTTACCGTGTAACAAACCCGTTGGCATATGCTAAGAAATTGGTGTATGACGCATCTCCGAAAACAAACTGCGATGATGAATTGGAACAGCTACATCAGTTAGCTGAAAAGATTCGTAAACAACACATCGATGATTACGATTTTGAAATCGACGGTGTACCTGTAAAGATATACCAAAAATTTATTCAGGTAGGATATGATATTATTCCTATTAATAATTACACGGGTTTCTTTAATTCCCTTAAAAATAAAGAAAAGAAAGAAAATATTTTGCGTATTATTGTAAATATCAACAATAGTATCCATATTGCAGCGTAACTAACTTTACTAAAGATAAACTAACAAATACTATCAGATGCTTAACAAAGTTCTAAGGTAAAGTACAACTTAATATATTATGTTAGTACTACCGAAAGAAAAAAGCACACCAAAGGTTAATAACCCTAGATTTTTGATTATCTATGGGAAACCGAAATCAGGGAAAACCACTATTGCAGCAGCATTACCAAACAATTTAATTATTGACTTGGAAGGTGGTTCAGAATATCTATCCGCACTAGCGGTACAAGCCCGGAACATCAATGACCTTGGAGAAATTTCTAGGGCTATTCAAGCAGAAATATCATCCACAGGGAAAAGACCGTATAAGTACATTACGATTGATAATGCCACTAGATTAGAAGAACTATGCCTAGATTACGCTAAAATGCTTTATATGCAAACCCCAATGGGGAAACTATATAAAGGTGACGATATACGTACATTACCAAATGGTAGTGGATATATGTATTTACGACAAGCCGTAAGAAAGGTAATCGATATGTTTAGATGTCTCTGCGACAATTTCATCCTTATCGGTCATACTAAAGATAAAATGATTAATAAGGAAGGAGAGGAACTAACTGAAATGGCATTAGACCTTGTAGGAAAACTAGGTGACATTATCTGTGGTGAAGCGGATGCTGTTGGATATATCTACCGTAAGAAGAATGAAACAATTATTTCATTTGAAGGTGGAGACAACACAATCCGTGAAGCAAGGGCTCCTCATTTAAGAGGTAAAAAGATAGTGATAGCAGACAGTGATGAAACAGATAATGTCACTGTTCATTGGGATAGAATTTATGTCGATTAATTTAACACAAAAAATTTAGAATTATGTATAGTAAAGTAAGAGCAGCAGCAGTTGAAAAGAACGATATTAACTATTTACCAGCAGGTATTCACGAAAATGTAGTATTGAATTACGCAAAATTTGAAATTTCTCCTAATGGAAACAAATTCATGGAATTTTGCTTAAGCAAAAACGGTCAAATCATCAAGCATACGGAATGGGAACCAACTAAGGGTACATTTGTACAGACCGATGAGGATTTACAGAAAAAGATTGATAACCAATTCTCACGTATTCTCCAGATTTTAGTATGTTACTATAAAGATGACGAACTTGAATTTGAAGGGGAATCGTTTACCGATTTTGCAAAATGGGTAGTAGAAAAATTAGAAGTGGTTGATAAAGCTAAAAAGCTTCGTGCTAAGGTAGTGTATAATAAAAATGGTTATACTACTTTGCCAGCATACTCTAAATACACATTTATCGAACCTATGGAATTACCTGAAGGTGAACCGTCTAAGATTACAGAGTTAAGTATTGACACTTTTGTGAAACCTGTAGTCGCAGACAAAGAACAGACAGTAAACAATCCATTTGCTAACTCCACAGTTAGCTCAACAAGTAGTTCTGCAGAAGCAAGCACAGCATTCTCAAGTGCCCAGAACTCGAGTGATTTACCGTTCTAAAATAAAACTTAAAACAAAAGGGGTGTAGTAATACACCCCTTTTTAATATATTAACTTATCAAAACCATGAGACTATCAAAATTTATAAACAAACACTTCTTAAAAAAAGAAGAAGATACTGTTGATGTAAAATACACCGTAGAGAATATCAATAAAGATAAAACAAAAGACAATCTCCAAATAGGAGACATACTATGGTTATCATTATCAACAACCATAAAAGAAAACGGAAAGAAAAAACGTTTAAACAACCGAAAAGATATTTACAGATTAGTAAGTATCTACGGTAAATTTGTATTTGAAGATTTCAAGGGTAATCAATATTACACTTCGAAAACAGGAATTAAAATACCACAGGTAGGTGCTGAAGCTCGTGAGGAAGCAATTAATCAATTGTTGGATGAACACGAAACAGTACTTAAGGAAGAAGCAGAAGCGAAGTATCTAGAATCTTTAAAAAAAAATGGAATAAATTTTAAAGGTTTACCTCCAGAAGGGCAGTTAAAAAAACTTGCTACCGCTGGAATTAAAAATATTTGGATGGTAGGTCCAGCAGGATGTGGTAAATCAACGATGGCTAGAAATCTAGCAGAATCGATGCAGTTACCATATCTATGCATATCTTGTGGAATCGGAACATCAGCAACTGAATTTATTGGTTATAAGTATCCGACACGTGAAAAAACAAGATTTGGAGATTTTTATAGTAAACCATCCGTAATATTAATTGACGAAATTACGGCATTAGACCCTGCTGTGGCGCAGATTCTTAATGCCGCTCTCGCAAACGATGAAATTGAGACAACCACAGGCTTAGTTCAACGTGACCCAAAATGTATTATTATTGCTACAAGTAATACCTTTGGCTTTGGGTGTGACCGTCAATATGTAGCAAACAACCAACTAGATGCATCCACTATAGACCGTTTTATTGGTGGTATTATAGAGGTTAGCTATTCTGAGCAGTATGAAAGTCAATATGATAAAGAAGTTGTAGAATTTGTTAAAACGTTAAGACGATTTACGAATAGTTGTGACATACGAAAGGTATTATCAACAAGAATGATACAAGCAGGTCACAGGTTAAAGCGCCTTTGTTTTATAAAAGATTGGCAAAAAGTATTATTATCTAATTGGTCCGATATTGAATTAAAACAATTGAAAGACTGGTGTAGGGAACATAACATAATATTACGCGTATGATAAAACTTCATTATAAATATGACAGCATATCTGCGTTTTACAAAGAAGCACTTAAACCAACCAAATATGGGGATGCCTCTGATTTAAAAGAGCATCTTGAAAGTGATGAAAGTGATTTTCGTGGAATGTCTATAAATGATATTGAAAAATACAAATATGGGTATATACCAGGTATTGCTAATATCAAAAAACTAGACTTATCTTTGAATGTAGGTGGGTCAAAAAGAAATTATAAATACGACGAATTTGACGGAGATGATTTAAATTATGATAGACTATTAGACGGCTTCCCGCCTATGCGAAAAAGAGTGAAAACTCACGGTGTAGGAAGCGGAAGAATTGTTAATGTCCATGTAGTAATCTCTGAAAATTGTTGTACTAGTGCAGACGAAATGTTAAAGAAAGCATATACAGCTATGTCCTTAGCAGATATGCTTGAATCATCAGGTTACCGTGTAGCGATATATGCGTGTGACTGTACTAAAGACTGTGAGGGAACTTTCAAAAACGAAAAAGATGTAGAATATCAAGTGTCCGTTTGTTTAAAGAAACCAGAAGAAACACTTAATAAAGGGTTGGTATTGAATGGTATTAGCCCTTGGTTCTTCAGATACTATATATTCGCACATCAGAAGGGTCACTATATAAACAGTTGGGGCATGGGGCGAGCGATAGCGATGAAGCTAGAACAAACCAAAGAAAACATAGTCATCAACCGTGGTGAGTGTTTAAGCGACGATTCATGTAAAAAGAAAATTGAAGAAATAAAAAAATTATTTGGTGTATAAGGAAACGTTATGCAATAAATAGCAGCTTTTGTGGCATTCCATATAAAAACGAACCTTGGAGGTCTGATTTTTATTACAAAAGTGAAGTAAGCTTATTAAAATAAGATGATAGGTGTGAGTCCTATGAAACAAATTATACACACACTTCAGACAAAAACTAGCTATAAAAACTAGCGCATAATAGCGATTTGTCACTGCGGATTTGTTTTTGGTCGCCATGCAAACATGGGAGTGTAAAACAAATAAAGAACTAATTATAGATAATACATATTTTTATAAATATGTGAGGGCATCGTAGCCCTCTAGTTCACACGTAGACCGTTCCTAGTGTACATAAGACGGTATCGAAACTTGGAGGCTGTTATTCGTATAACATAAGACTAGCCCTTCCCGAATCGTTGGTCGGTCGTGTTATCCCGTGCGGTAGTTTGAAACGGGATATTTAACTTTTAAATACTTTGGTTATGAAACTGAGTAGAATCACAGCAAGCCTGAGAAAAAAATGGTTAAGTCTGATATTATCTGTATTGTTATACAATTGTACGTCAGTTAATAAACCAAACGCAATTGAAGAATTCAACGACTGCATCATCTATGATATCGTTACTAAAAAACACGATACGATTTTGTAAGATATGAAGTTGGCGATACGATAAAATAAATATACAACTGAAAATGTATTCCAAAAAAGCAGCTAAATTACCAGATAACATTACTCTAGACTGGATACTTTCTAAAGTAACAGAATATGATATTTATGCTAGTTACATTGGGGAATTTAAAATTGGTATGATTTACAATAGTCCATTTAGGAAAGATAAAAATCCCTCCTTTGGTATTTACTATAGTAAACGTACCAGACAACTCATGTTTAAAGACCACGGAACTGGAGATTGTGGTAATGTAATTAAGTTTGTACAATTATTTACAGGCTTAACAAATTACAATGATATATTGCACAATATAGTTGAGCGTATGCATATCACCAAAACCACAAAGCTAACTCATACTGTGCAATATACTCCACCAACAAAAACAGTAATCGGTATAGTAAGGCAAGACTTTACAGATACTGATAAAAAATTCTGGGCACAATTCAATATTTGTGAAGAAACTTTAAAAAAATTTAATGTAAACAGCATTAAATATTATCTCAATAACGGTATTATAAAAGGAATTTATAAACCAGAGAACCCTATGTTCGCTTATAAGGTATTTAATAACTTTAAGATATATAGACCTCTGGGTGATAAATACCATAAATGGCGAAATGATTTAGGTGAATACGACATTCAAGGATTGGAACAATTACCTGAATCAGGTGATATTTTAATCATTACAAAGTCGTTAAAAGATGTTATGTGCCTATATGAAATGGGAATACCAGCAATCTCCCCAAGTTCAGAGAGTTCCTTCATTCCTGATACCGTCTTAGAGGACCTTAGAAAGCGTTTTAAGCGCATTTTAATACTCTTTGATAGAGATGTAACAGGCGTTAAATATCTTCGCAAAATGAGCCTAAAAACAGGCTTAGAACCGCTCTTAGTAAATAAGAAGTTCAAAGCAAAAGATATATCCGATGCAATTAAAACAAACAGTTTTGAAACAATAAAAAATTGGTTATACAAAACATTAAAGTTAAATAAATGACAAAAGAAGATAAGACACGAAAATATCTACGAATAGACGATGTTGAGCTTGAAAGCGATTTCGATTGGATAAACGACGGAGATTTAGTCGAATATGTTGGCGAAGATGATATACGCCAATTGTTCTTTAACAATGGTTGTGCATGTTCTATGCGTTTTCAATACGGAAGTCCTAGTTTCATATTAACTATTCGAGGATTTGGAAACGAACAAATCGGCGTTGCTTTAAAAGATATTGTAACAAGATTTGAAAACTTTGAAAAAGCATGTAATGCTCAATGTGATATATCTGTTACCGTTGAAAATGGTAATCAGAATTGCATAATACGTGGAGTATTTTTTAAGTGCATAAAAAATAAACAATAACTTTAACAGAATCTATCACATACAAAGAATAATTCATTATGTAGAGAAAAAAGAAAACAGAGGGGAAGATTAAAAATGCAACCCCTAACATATATGATGGCATTAAATTCAGAAGTAAATTAGAAACGTATTGTTATAAGGCTTTAAAAGAAGCTGGCATAGCTGCAGAATACGAACCAAAGTCTTATACTTTACTTCCTAAATTTACTTTTGATAATACCACTGTTCGTGCTATAACATATAAACCAGACTTTGTAGGAAATGGGTTTGTTATAGAATGTAAAGGGTGGAAAAATGACGCCTTTCCGTTAAGAGAGAAGCTATTCAAGTATTACCTCACAAACAATGAACCAAATGTGCATTATTACTTGGTTCACACGCAGAAAGAAGTAGACGCTATGATTAAAACACTAAAAGAAAATTAAACTATGGAAAAGAATAATGCTCAATTTATTAAAGTAGGTGACCGATTAATGCCAAAGCAAAAGGGTATGGATTACGATTTGATTAAAGGTCAAATCTATAACCTATCTTGGGATGATTATATGGGTGAAATCATCTTTAAAGAAAATGGTGAATTAAACCTGCCGAAGAAAGTATATGAATCGAAAGCAGATAAGTTGTTTAAATCTAGAGTATTCAAACAATTTAACCGCGAAGACTCAAAAGATGTAAACATTCTTTTAAATGGTACTAAAGGTACTGGTAAAACAATGATGGCTAAGATTATTGCAAAAGAATCTAACCTGCCAATTATTATCGTTACACCAGGTTTTCCCGAACGTGAACTAATTAAGTTCTTCAAAAGATTCAATGCTCCTGTATGCATTATTTTTGACGAAATTGAAAAGAACTTCAGAACCGACAAAATGCTTGACTTCTTGGACGGTGTTGAAAAAACTACAAAGAAATTAGTGATTATAACTTGTAACAGAATGGATAACTTTTCAGAATATTTGAAAGACCGTTGTTCTCGTATTCGTTACTTACGTAATTACACAATCCAAGACAACTACGAATTCATCCCAATGATTGCAAAAGATTTGGGTATTAAAAACGTAGATAAGACAGTTGACTTTATCAAGGAATTTATTAAAATTCCATCTTTTGATAATGTAAATGCATTCCTAAACGAAGTGAAAATGTTTGAAGAAGATGATGTTGAAACACCGTTGGAAAACATCATTAAATATATAAATATTGAACTTAAAAAAGACCCTAGTCATACGGAGAAAAACGAATCGAAAGAAACACAAGAACATAAAGAAGATGACCGAGATTGTACTGTAAAAATGGACGCATATTCGGAACGGTTGAAAGCTGCTGCTAAACAACCTGAATCGGATTCTACCATCGAACCAATCCCAGAGATTGATTTAGATTGGGAAGATGAAGAAGATTATGGTGATTGTGCTGAAAATTATACCGATTATGATGAAGCTTTATATGGCGAAGCGGCAGCTTAAACCTTTGATAAATGGAAATGAAAATTGAGACCCCATATTATTCTGATATGGAACGTTTCTCTAACAGTGATATTGGGTTCTTCTTAAAGAATGGACCCAAAGCACTGAAAGAGTACAAAGATGGTACACTACCTGGGATGAGTGCGAGTTTCTTGGAGAAAGGAACGATGATACACGAGTATATATTACAACCAGATGAATTCTGGAGTGACTATGTAATACTAGACTTTAAATCGCCTACGGTAGCAAAACAAAAAGAGTTCCTGGAGGCATACCAGAAACTCTGTGAAGTTGAACCTTTAACGCTAAGAGATACACTAAAGCTAAAAGCTTATGACACAGCTTATAGTAATAAGAAAAGTAATGAGACTAAATTGAAAGAATGTAACGAACTCTTAGAAACTTATTCTGATTACTTAAAATACCTAAGTGAAAAGGATACCAAGAAAGTTATATCATTTGCGGACTTAAACACTCTTAAACGGATTAAAGAGAATATAAGTCAACACAAGAAAGCAAATGAATTATTATATGAATTGCCAGAAACATTTGAAACCCATAATGAATTTCATATTAACTGGCAACCAAGCGCAATCGACATAAAATGTAAATCATTATTAGATAGAGTATGTATTGATACAGAGAATAAGAAAATTATATTAATTGACTTGAAAACCACTGTGAATGTATATAATTTCGCTCACTCTGTAGAAGAGTACGATTATCACAGACAGATAACATACTACTTAATGGCTATCTATTGGTACATGGAAAATGTCAAGGGCGTCTCAAGTGAAGAGTTAAAAGAATACTCTGTGAAAGCTTATATCATTGCTATTAGTAAAGATAAAAACAACGAAATCAGAGTATTCAATATGAAAAACGAAAAAAAGATTCTTGAGGAATTTGATAAACTTACCAATGCTCTCAAAGAAATATCATATCATGTCAATTCCAACAATTGGAATCACACTCGTAATTATTACGAGGGGGATGGAGTTGAGGAATTATGATTATTGATAAAGAAACTAAAACAACTAAGTACATTTTGCCATTTCTCTTTGAAAATAAGGCAATCTTTAATGAGAATACAGGGTTTGTAAACGCTTATGTGGAAGACATTAATAGACCATATGTTGAAAACTGTATATTTGTGGTATTTAAATATACCCCAAACTCTTACGGTATTGTTGATGAAATTTTAACTGGTAATAAGAACTTCTATAACAAATACAATATATATATTGATAATGTATTTTATATTGAATATGCGTTTACTATACCAAATGACAAAAAAATAACCATTGACGTATTAATCAATGGTTATAATTGTATATCCTCAGAAGATAAAACTAAAATATCTAATTTTTGGAAATATACTGACTATACAAAATTAGAAGATTTGTATAGACCTCAGTTTAGTACATTAGATATGGTGTCTTTAAGAGAAAATGAAATTGTTACTGAAGAAGACTATATAGAAAATTCAGATGATGATATATATGATTATCTAATGAATTTGGCAAATAAAAAAGCCGTAGATTGATTTCTACGGCTTTATTTTTTATTGTTTCAACTGTGATTTTAAATAATCCCATTTTGTTCTAACATCTGTTGATTCTATAGCTCCTTTAACACCAGGTATAGTTTTCAATATCTTTTTCTACCAAGGATACATACCTTCATAAGGACCTTTTGTAATTTTTCTATCAAAATTTCTAGAATTAAACGGTATCGTAAATAAATCAAATACATTTGTTGTTGGGTCAATTGTTGCAGATACGTTTTTAATCTTATTAAATGCATCTATAGGGTCATATTCAGACCGTTCATCAAATGCTACAGCATCAAAAGTATAACCCATATATTGCTTACCTAGATTATCTTTATCTTCGTCAGCTTCAGGTTTTAACCATGCTGCAACTAATGCCATAAAGATAAAGTAAAGCATTGTTTGATACATAATTCGTTTAACATTATACATATCAACATCATTTAATTTGCTTTTCTTAACTTGCCTGTCTTTGATAGAATATATAAGGTTTTTACCCATCTGTAATATTGACCTTGCACCACTACGAAGTTTAGATTCCATATAATCATCAGCATATGGGTTGTATTGATATTTAACCAAGAGATTATCTTCTATATTAACGGTAAAGAAAGCACGGTGTACGAAAATAGCACCAGCTATACCATCTGCCATTATTTTTGTTTTATCTTCTTTATCGAGGATACCGTCAATACGGTTGGTTATAAACAGGGAAGTGTTACGCAAAGAGTTACGAAGATTATCATCATAATACTGTTCGTACTGTTTGAATTCTTCTTTCACAACTGGTACGCCATCTTTAACTTCTAAAATATCTAAAACAGTTACTTCATCTAAATCATTGAAAGCCTTAGCCCCTTCTTTCCAGTTATTTGGGAAGTATTCTCTAATATATCTGCGTTTAGACATAAATTGTTTAGCCTGTGGTACGAATTTATAATCATTATAGATAGATTCTACTACTGGTGTTTTTGTAATATAGTCTACCAATGACCAACCACCCCACATAAAGTGATTCATAATAACCCTAACAACCCTATTGTATTGTAAGTTACCAATCTTTTCGTCGTTTGCTCTAGATATACCATTCAATTCCATTAAAGCTAATGGTAAATAACTATGCTTCACATCACCTAAATGCCATATCATCCTAGGTAGATTTAGAAGCATCTTGGCGTTGTTTTTCATATAATCTGAAGCACTATAGTATCTACCAGCAAATGCTTCTACCAATGATTTATTAATACCTTGTAGAAACGCTTTAGCGATAGATGAATAGTTATGCACCAAGTTAACTTTAGATGTATAATCTCTGATTATCTGCACTAATTTGGATAATGAGAACCCTTTCCAATCATGTGTACTGGTATATTGTTCATAAAGATTCATTTTTAAGAAGTCTTCATATGCTTTAAACATATTGCTTTCTCCACCTGTTCTGTCAAATGGTTTGATTCCTATTTTGTTAAGTCCAGGTAGTATTTCTCCAATAAACCTTCTATTTCTCATCTACTCTTTGATTATTTCAAAATCTGCTCGATGTAGCTGTTTTAATCTATGGTTTTCTGCCATTCTCGAGTATTGCACAAGTGAACCAATGAGGTTTCTAGATATATGTTCAGGGTCTTTTAACATTTGGATATAGTGTGTAGCAACAAAATTTAATTCTGTATTATCAGGATTTCTAGTGAAGTTATCCAAAGTATACTGTTCATCGTCATGCTTAACATAGACTTTGTCTATAGTGCATGCTTTGATACCTTTCCAAAACTTATTCCCACGTAAACAGAAATCGACCATATCACCAGTAATTTGTGGTAATTTATAAGGGTCTCTGTTAACCATAAACCCGATTTTTTCATTTGCTTCAGTTATAGTGTTTTTAATCAACTCGTAAATATATCTTTGTTCAGGGGTTTTTGTAGCTTCTTCATAAGCCATGGAGTTATCGTATAATGATTTCTTAGGCTGTTCATATTCTTGGTCAGAAAAGTCAAAGTTAGGGTTTACTAGAGGAGAAGTCTTATCCACTTCATCAACAACTTCATTTAATGTAACATCATACATATCGTCATCAACTGGTTTTATTTCAGTATAATATGACACCACTCGTTCTTTTGCACCAAACGCAGTATAAGCGGTATAATGAGATTCTTTATACCATTTAGCATACGCTTCAGCACCCTGTGATTTAGCAAGTGCTTCATCATCTTTATATTGTTGTGTAACTTCAAATTTAGCAATCTTACTTATATCCTCACTTTTAACACTATGTGCTTTTCTGATTCGCGCTAGTTCTATATCAATCTGTTTAATACGAGATTTGATATCCATAGTCATCTTGTGCACATCTGTTCTAGGTCCTTGGTTATCTTTAAATAAATTCTTTAGTTTACTTCGTTCTTCACGTAAATCATCATATAGCTTCTAATCTGCATCGAGTTCTACCTTAGTATATGATTGTAATAATTGTATGAACGCATCACTTAAAGAATATTTTAAGTTACGTTTAACCCATATCTAGAATTGCTGAGGTGTTAATGTGTTTTTCTTTTCTCTGATTATATCTTGAATTTCTAATTTAGACAAAGTTTTCTTTCTGATTTTACCTGAACCAATTGTCTTATAAAACTTTTGTAAATCAAGTGCTACAGCTAAATCATCACCGTGTTTTAATTTACCATCTTGTTGATACTGATTACCAAGGTTTCTTTTAGTTCGATAAAGGTCTTGTAGTAGCTCCCAATTAGTGGTACTAAGATTCTCTAGATGAACACCATTCGCGTCAGACACAGAAGATACTATTTCACCGATTTTCTTATTCAGCGCACTAAGTCTATCTCGCGCTTCAACTTTCAAATCATTGTATGCCGCATAGTATTCAGGTTTAAACCTACGTTCACAATGAGTAGATAACCACTGTTCACGCTTAACTCTATATTCATGGTATTTATCCTCTGATAAAGCATAATAGTTTTTATCAATTACACCATATTCTTTGTCAAGTGCGTCCATAAACGCTTTCTTTTCACGTTTATACTGACCGTATTTTAATTTTCTCACTAAGTAACCTGTAGCATGACCATCATTATCTAATTCATAATACTTAAGTACCTATTTACGATTAATTTTATTAAATTCTCGAATGAGTTGTTGAGCTTTATTGTTAGCGAATATCTATACCTTACCTCCAATATCTTTCATTACCTTGTACGCTATTCTTACAGCCAAATCTGGCAAACCTTTGATACTCTGTACACCTCTCTGTATTAAATTGATATCCTCGTTAACATCATTCAATTTATCGTCGATATATTGATTAACTTCATCCATAGGTATACCATTCTCATAAGCGTACTCGTTGAGCATTTCTTTTGTTCTGAAATTCACAATTGCTTTAAATTTACCAAGTATCTCCTTATAATCCTATATTGCGCCTATTGTTGCAGTCTTTAAAGCATCTAATTGAACTGGGTCTAAGTCGTTAAAATAGTCTTGTGTTAACAAATCTGTATTAATGTTGTCTACCAGTGGACCAAAGAAATTTAAGAAGTCTTCTTTAAACTGTATGATACGGTCATTAGCCATTACATCAGGGTTTTCATAGGCTTTACGGATAAAAGTAAGAGTTGGCGTAAATTGTTCTTTAGCAGTCATAACGAATTCACATATAATCTTCTTATTTTCCTACTTTTGTCGAAGTATCTTATAATTGTCTAATTCTTCTTGTATTTTTGCAAGTTTTAATGCTGAGAATTTTCTACTAGATAATGCTCTAAGTCTTGAGTTAGTACCTGTTATAATTTGTTCTACAATTGCATCTGCTTTAATGTCAAGCTCTTTTATATAATCAATGTTATATGTACCAGTACCATTTTCAAATATTGTTGGGTCAGAGTGACGGTTATCAATAATGTTCTAAATCTCATTAATGACACTATTTACTTTCCATTCTTCTATGTTCTTAGCTAAGGTATTGAAGCCTAAATTATTTAAAACATTATGTATAAACTTCTACCACCAACTCATATTGTTTTTAAGAACAAAGCCTCTAAATGAGGGGTTTGTATATATTTCGGATATAAATTCATAAGGGCTTGTTAATCCGTAATACAAACCTTTTCTACCATATTCCTTTGTCGGGAATCTTTGAGATACTTTGTCAAAAAGTTTATCTATTCTCTGTTTAAACTTAGAATTATTTTGATATTCTGAAACAGTAAATGCATGAGTTAATTCATGCAAGAACGCTCTACTTACAAAATCTGCGTCATTGTGATTAAATATAGTATCAGATACTAGAATAGTTTTAGTATTTGCGTCATATTGCATTGGATGGCTAGCATTGTAAGCTAGCTTTACAGTGATACCGCCTATACTGTTTAACATACTAAATGCAATTGCTTTCATTTCAGGCTCTTGCATATAAACATCACTACCCATCATCATACCCAATGTATCCTCAGCGGTCTGTTCTTCTGAATGAAACATTTGATTTCTCGCATAAGTAGGGTCGATATTTTCTGTTACAGAATATGATTCATCACTGTTATATATGTTACCAGATTCAGAGAATTCACCTTCGTTGTCTACCGATTTTATAGCATTACTTGCAAATACCACAAATATTTCCTAATCGGTTTCCTAATTGTCATCAATTTTATGGAAAATCGCTGCATCTAATGTTTCAGAAGCGTCGTTTATAGTTTCCGTAAAACTTTTACCTTGTTCTCTTAACTCATCTTTAGAGCCTGTTCTTTCTGAAACACTTTTTGCAGATAAAAACACAGGATATATATAGTTTCTATCTAAAACAGTTCCTTTTTTAGGGTGAGCGGTTCCTGTAAAGAATATTGCTTTACTTGTTCCACCCTTAACTCTTGTAAAATAGTTGTCAAATGACTCTGAAAACTAAGTAATATCTGACTTATCACTATGATGATACACTACTAACGGCTCGCCGTTTTCATCTACTACTTTGGATACATCAGTTTTATCTTCCTAAATCCAATCACCAAACCATTCTTTAAACTCGTTAGAATACGTCTTTGCTTTGGCTTTTAAAGCCTTGGTCCTATCACCATTATATAATGATAGTAAATCAACAAAAAGCTTAGACTCAGCCCCATTAGGGGCTTTGTCTAAACCATATCCGTTATTCTAATCCCATAAATTGTAAGCACTGTTTTCTCCAACAGCCTATACTAATTCCTTCCATTCAGGAAGATTTTTATTCGGACATTTAACCATAATTATAATTATTTACAAATAATCTTTTTAACCAATCCATCTAGCTCTTCTTTAGAGGATAGATTACTTTTATTAACTTCTTCCTAGAACTACTTCATTTTTTCATTAATCTATTCTTTAGTAGCTCCAGATTGCTCAAGCTCATTTTTAAGTGTTTTTATAGCGTCGTTCGCACTAATCATACGCTCTGTAGGGTCTATTGGTTTTTCTACAGGAGACGCTGTAGAAGGGTCACCAAATTCAGACTGTTTAAAGATACTATAAACTGAGAACGCATCTTGTTTAGCCGGTTTTACGGTATTATTAATCTTGACATTTGTATTTCCTACTAATTCATGGATTGTTTCACGGCTTGCAACAATTTGTTTTTGTAAATTAGATTCTGTAAAGTTACCTTTGTCATTAAATGAATTATTAAACAAATCAATCATTGCTTTTAAACCAGCCGTATTCAATTCTTTGGTGCCAATACCTGCAAAGTTGGTAGTTAGAGTAGGCACACCACATTTAGCCCACTGACCATTTACATTAGAGAACCATTGCTGTCTTACTTGGTCAAATACATATACTGGTTTGTGTTCAGTAATTGCCATCTAAACAGCGTATCCTGTACCTCCGCTAACCTGAGTAATGAGAGCAGTTCTATTACTACCATCTTTAAACTTAGTACCAGGACCTATCAAAGTACCTACTGCAAACACAGCATCAGCATATTTAACCTAACACCAATTTCTAATCAATAATGGGTTACGAACCATACCATTCAAACCATACATTGCTTTACCAGCTTGTGTTACTTTGGTTACACCTTGTTCGTAGTCTTCTTTAGAGATTTCAACATTACCGTAAGGTGTTTTTTGAGAATTGTTGACACCTGTCCAATAATGTCTTATACTACCTACACCAAACAACTGGCTGATAAATCCCCATATAACATCACTGCCGTGAGCACCACCAGAGTGCATTATATAATTCACTGCCTTACCTGGTTCAATTGAAGTATTTTCAGCTTGTAGTTCTGAACGTACTTCCATAAGTGCTTTTGGGAAATCTTTAATCAGTGTATCAGATATGTTTGGGTTACTCTGATTATGTGTAATTTCGGTATTACCTGTAGCCAATAGTTCAGCTTTCGCTTTAGGGTTCTACATAAATGATATCTTGATAAGACTTTTCATAATATCATACGAATGTTCATCCCACCATTTGGTATAACTATCCCACAAAATATTATTTTGTTTACCAAGTGCCATCGCTTCAGATGCGTTTCGACTATTTAATATATTTTCAATCTGACCGTATATTATAGCTTTCCACTGGTTATTTAGTTGGAATGTATCTAATGTCTTTTTAAACTTAAGAGTCTGTAACGCTTTTTCAACACTATCAAACATCATGCTGGTTGGGTGATTGCCTTGTAAGCCAGTTATATTGATGATAAATGGTCTACTAGCCATATTACTCAAGTTAACATTATCACCAACGCCATAATGTACATTTATTGATTTATAACCGTTTATATAATTAATCATATCCTAAATTGCAGATTTAAGGAAATTGTACAATTTTGGAGTACGCTGTAATGATATATCTGAATGAAACGCATTTAAGAAACCATCACTATTAGGACCGAGCTGAGGTAAAAGTACACGTTTATACATACCTGTATCCCAAGCATCTTTAATGGCTTGTATATCAAACAAGATAGTCTTGATAAATTCTTGTTCATCTGAATCATGCCATCTAGCATCTTCTTTAGTTATACCTCTAAGATGCATATAGAATTTCATAGTTGTTATAGCAAATGCATTCTTTAAACCACGAACTATTGCAGTAGTTGAATTGTTGTTTGTTCCATAACCTGAACCTTTCTTCGTATTATACCTTTTAGCATAATCGCTATTTTCATCAAAAGGAATACCACCTGATGTACGGTCTGTATTATCTGTAAAGATAACTAACGTATCTGTTTGCTTTTCAAGTCTTTGTCTATTGTAGCCGACTGGGGAATGAACTACTTTAGGCTCATTCATACTTGTCGTTTTTTCAACAGGTTTACCGCTTTCAAAATCATGAGAAGTTACAACATATACATTTTGCTTAGCACGAGACATTGCAACATATTTAAGCTGCTGTCTTACTTCAGGGGTAAAACCTGTTTCAATAGTGTCGGCAAATATCATTACTTTATCATAAGTACCACCTTGTGACTTATGAATTGTATGTGCATAACCATAATCAAGACCACGTTTAATCAACAAACTGTTGTTTTGTTTATAGTCATTCATCATGATTGAATTTGCAGCTAATTCAGATTCTTCTGTTTGTAATTTTGAAAGTCTACGTCTATCTAAATCGGTAGCTGTACGCATTCCAATCCTTTTGAATATTTCTGATATCTCAGAAGCTAATGCTTTCTTATATGCAACAATTTGGTTTTTGATTTCATTAGGAGTATCATTACTAAGAACAAACAAATCTTCTTCCACAAGTTCACCTGTTGCAGCAACTTTAGTTTTTATAGTATAACCTTCAACTTGAACATTCCCATAAGAGAAGTTCATAGTTTTTGTTTCCTTTTTAACACTTGTTACTATGTAATCGATACTGTTTCTAATAACAGGTACAGGTGTTTTGCTTCCTGGATATTTTGGGTCATCTACTACCTTATTAATGTTATCAAAACCAATCAACAATTCACCCTCTTCTATTTGTTCTGCATTAGTACCATAGAGTTGTTCACGTATCATCTTATTGACGCTTGACAATAAAGCGTTTGTAGCACTAAGTATTCTAAAGAAGAACGGGTTTGCTTTATATGCAGGGTCTTTGATAATTTGTTGAAGTACCTGCATTGGTTTATTATCATTATGCATATATTCAACACCAGTAGTCTATCCGTTTGATAATGGAATAACTTTGGTTTGATATGAAAAATCTTTATTGTTTCTAAGGTTTGTAGATTCTTCAAGTATTGGGTTATCTCCAGTTCTTTCTACTTTAGTAAGCTCAAGAACAGTACCGTTATCTTTTGAGAATACTGGAGAAATACCGTCGTCTTTTACAGGAGATAACTGTTTTGGGTCACCAATGAATATTACTTTGACACCATGTACATCTGAAAATTCTTTTATAAATTCGTACAAAGCTGTATCCACCATAGATGATTCATCAATGATTAATAAATCACCAGATTTTAGACCAGGTTTTCTAATCTATTGTGACCGCAAATTATTAAGGTCAAAACCACCTTTTTCAAAATCCACAAACATTGATAGACCAAACAATGAATGTAATGTTCTAACGTCTGCTTCAGGATTATTCTGTTTAGTTACAGCATTAGCTCTATGTGTTGGTGAACTGTACTTAGCTTCTATGTTGACATCTCTTAAGAACTTATCAAATATACTAATTATAGTTGTTTTACCTGTACCCGCGTAACCTTCAAGAGTAATACGACCATTGTATTTCTCAGGGTTGTTCACAAAGTCATTGAGTGTACGTAGAGCTTCTACCTACTGTTCATTAAGTTTGAATGGTGTTTTATAAGTATATTTCTTACCACGAGACGAAGTAAAGGTAATAGATTTTTCATCATGCGATTCTTCCTGTCTAACTTCTTCAGATTTTATTTCTTCAGAATATTCGGTATTGTTTTCAGATTCTTCTATAGGTTTGTTTTCATCAAATTCAAACTCTTTTTGGTTATGACTTTCATCACTTATACTTGTAACATCTTGTAAAGAAGCTGTCTTTTTCAAAGCTTCTGTTACTGGGATATAGTCGGGATTGAAATCAAATCTTTCAGCAGAATTGATAATCTTACTGAACATATCCGCCTTTCCATCCTTAGAGTTATTTATGATGTTCTGTAACATCCCTAAGGATATGTTATTGGCGTCAAGTGCGTCATCAACGTTATTGAACCCAAACATTGACTTTGATGTAGAATATTCCTTTATGACTCTACCGTTTTGATTCAAACCTTTCTTGTTTACCAATACATATAAAGGTCTTTCACTGCCGTTGTTCTAAACAGCATTACCTACGTACTTATACACATATGTAGAAGCAGGGTCGTTTCTATCACCAATTCTAACTTTGATAAACGGGGTATAAACGCTTTTTCTATTTTTACCAGTATCATCCCCGATATTTTCTGCAACAGAGCTAGCAGAAGGCATCATCATAATAGGGTATTTCTTATTAGAACCTTTTGCATTATGACTGCTCATAAGCATAGGGAATTTCGGCATTTCTACTTCTTCCTGCAATTCCTCATTATATTCGTATTTAGTAGGTTTTACTAATTTTACAATATATTTATCAGACCAGTTATTTAAGAAGAAGTTATCAAAGTCTATACTACTTCTATTGAAGTTTCTAGTTTGATTATTCATATAGTTTGCATAACCACTACTCTAAATAACCGAAATAGGAACTAAATTGAATACACCATTTTTATTAAAGTTACCACCAGTAGTTACTAACTGATAAAGGAACATATCATCAATAAATGATTTTATTTCAGGATATGGAGAATCCAAAAGTTCTTCCCAGTAAGTGATAAGGTTTTGTTTAAGATAGTTATCCCCTTCTTGTATTCTATTCTTAGTAATAATGTCAGGAGCTTCGTATGTATCTGTACTCATTTTAGTAAATACACCGAGGTAATTCAGTAATTGATTTGCAATCTTACCGTCCTAAGTAAGCATCTCTGGGTATACACCGTTTAAGATATCTTTTTTAATCTTAGCCAGTCTTTTACCCATAGTATTATTACCATAGAACATATCCGACAAGTTGCTGTATGAAGATTTTTCCAAAAGGCTACCAACATAACCACTTCTAATCTGAGCTTCAAACTCATTTGAAATGAGCTTATTTAAATCAGAATTATTAGAATCAACCTAACCCATCATGATAAGGGCTTGACTTATTCTAGTTTTAAACAATGATTTACTACGTAACATAATATCCTCAAATATCTTAGACGGTTTAATGATACCATTAACCAATTTAGTATTTAAGAATGTGTCAGTATAATATTTCATTAAGTCACCTTTATCGAACAATGTAGAATTTGTAATTAAACTGTATAAACGGTATACAAAGCGACTCATATCAACAAAATTGTTACCGTATTTCTTAGTATCAATCTGAGACAAATGCACCAGTTTTGACATATCGTCTGCATATATGTTCAAATCTAAGAATAATTGTGACAATAACAGCTGATTACGTAAATATTGCATCTGCTGTTCTTTACTTAGCTAATCGAAGTTTCTACCGTTTTCCAACTGTTCAATCAAGAAGTCACGACCTGTTAAAGATGGTGCCAATTCAGACATTTCCACAGGTTGGTTTATTTCAAAACCATCTGCAGTCTTTTCTTTTTTAATTACTTCAACCGCATCACCGTTCAGATTAACGTCTGGGTCCACCTTAAGCTCAGAGCAAAGTGCTTCGTATTGATTGTAATAAGATGTACGTAGATTAGTTAATTCTTCCTTAACAAAAGCGGTTTTACTCTTAGTTTCATCTATACCATAAATACCCTATGCTTTATCATATGCGTCAGCCATTTCTTTTAGAATTGGTTGAGGTAAGAAATAGAATGTGCTCTTACCAAATCCACAACGTAATAAGAAATTACACATATTGTAGGTGTATTGTTTAATATTTAATCTAATTACATATGGGTCTTTAGCAACGTCCACATGGGCATTAATCATTGATGAAATCCAGTCAAGAATACGTAAACCTTGTTCAAAAGTCATTTCAGGGTTGCCTAAAGCATCCTTAACCACTTCGCCAAACGATTTACTGTCTTTGTTTAAGTCACGAACAAATACTTCTTCATTCTTACTCTTTATACCGTCCAAACCTGTAAACCCAAGAGCATCTAGTAGCGCACTCTTAGCAAACTTAAGTTTAGCCAACTGTGAAATTACATGGTTTTTGTTGTTCAAAGCAAACGGACTAATACCTGTTTTACCACCAGCGTATTCATACTTTTTGTTCATCTGGTATGTAGGAGATATTTCTCTAAACGGTATGTGTTCTGATTCTTTTTTAGGACCATCGACAATTCTAAGTACTTCACCCTTAACAGTGTTTGTTACTTTATCCAAAGGCAAACGTGTTTCATCAACATTCTTAGTATCAGTCATCACAGTTAAGTAAGTCTCAAGAAGCAAGTTTTCATTCGCCTCGCGAGAGTTCTTTTCATATGATTTTCCAGGATTTTCTTTATCCCAAATGAAAGAAGTTTTCTGGTATTTTAATCTTTCAATTAAACCAGTTTCTTTATTGATACGATATTTACCTTTGTTCTGGTTAACGAATTCTTTTCTAGCATTTTCCTTATTACCATATTGACTGACTATAGAACCGCCCTTAATTCTAACCAAATGTGAATTAAAGAATGCTTCAAAGTCAGCTTCGCCATCTTCAGGTACCGCTTCATAATTATATCTTGCTATATACAATTTATCAATATCGAAGTCAGAACCAGTCTGGGTAGTGAATTCATCAGGCAATACAATTGTGTCACCGACAACAGATGGTAATACATCTTTAATATGCAAACCAGCTACTGATGACAAACCTTGTGTAGGAATACGGTAGCCAAGGGCTGCAGCTTCCGCTTTCTCACCAATAATGTTGTTGTCAATCAACCACTGACGTGCTTCAGTAAAACTTAACTTCTCATAATCTGGAATAACATGTGAGAATAGATTAATTGAAATCAAAGAATCCATGCTACAATCCTTACGGATATTCAGTAATCTACTACCGCTGACGCCAATCTTCTTTAAACCAAATGAAGACATCTGAATAAATGCACCACCAGGTAATTCCAAATCGACAGATTTTTTATTATTGATTGAAATGATTTTTGTTTCAACCCATTTACTATCTGGCAACGCAGACAATGGAACCTTAAAATCAGTTCCATCTTCATTTAATTCCAAAGCTTGTTCAACATCCTTACCCATATTAGAATTGTGAGCTTCTCTAATAAGCGCCTTAGATGTCTTAGCGTAATCTAATTCGCCATGTTCGTTTGTGAACTCTTCGAGCACTTTCTTGAATCCAAGATTTGAGATAGCGTTGATTGTACCAAATAATCTTTCTGCAATCTGTTTACCAGTTAAATGCAAACCTTTATTAGTACCATACACTCTATCCATAATAAGGTTAGATACTGCAACTGTAGATACCTGAGTACCAAACAATGTTCTATCGTGTGTATGAGGGTCTGTGATAAGCTGACGTCTTAGGTTTCTAAAGTTCTGTTTAGTAATAGTCATCTTAGACAAATCGTTGATGTGTTCATTCGCTTCGTCTGCATAAAACGACATCTTACCAATAATACCTGATTTAACTGCAGATTCAAATGCAACTTGGTCAATGGTTTCAAGACCTTGATACTTGCCACGTGCATTCATTCTGTCGTACATCTCTCTATTATCACCTATTGCGATTGCTTTAAACATAGGGAACATTGCCATCTTATTAAAGATTGGAATATTATGACCAATGTTTTCATCATATGTATAACCGAAATACGTGGTCTTCAGTGGCTTAATTAAAGTCTTTAATGCCTTTGTATACAGCATCGGGTCGTCTTGCCACTTTATAACCTCATGTCCTGACCGTGTTACTTTAACATGATTAGACTCCATAATGTTGAACGCTTCTTCTACTTCATCACTCCATTCGCCTAACATTTGGACAATATTACGATACATTTCAGGACGAATGTATACGGCAGCATCTGCCTGGTTAACTTCACTATACAGTTTAGCATCTTGGTCTGCTAGTGTTTCAGCAAGCTCAATTGTTTCAGCATATTCTTTAGCGGCACTTTCTCTGTCTTTCATAACCTCGTCTATTTGAGATTCTGTAAGACCGTTCTTTTCTGCTAAAAGGTTACGTGTATAAGCAAAGGTAAACATTTCCTTTAACAAATCATACTGATTACTCTTGATTTCATTATCTGAAAGGATTGTACAATTGTATTGCTGTCTATCCTGTAATGTATTAAACTTATTGATTTCTGCTTGGCTTTTGTTAGTAGGAGATACTAACCACTGAGTACGTAAGTTGTCCCCAGTAGAAAGAACAGAGCCCAAACGCTTAATCTTATCATCATCATTCTTAAAGAATGCAACGTCACCTGTAATAACCTTTTCAGTTTCTATAACAGACACATTTGTATTGATTGTGTGATTTGCAATAAGTGTCATTACTGCGCAGTGTTCGGCATTACCGCTAACGCTTTGGTAAGGGCTAGATTTATAAAGCAACGCAAGGTCTTGCAATGCTTTTTGGTCAAGCAATTTATTCACATATAAACCATTCTTTACTTCAATAATACCAAGCTTCTTACAAGTTTCCACTTCAGCCAATACCTGTTTAGCAATATTACGGTTGATTCTGTCAAATGTGGCTTGTCTCATTTCGCTAGCAAACAAGGCTTGTTTTATTTCTGCAAGCTTTTCACCAACAGTATTATCTTTAATCGCTTCCTTAATTTCGGCATTCAAATCTCTCCATGTTTCTTTACCGTTTACCATTTGATAGTAGCCAGTAAAGTGTCTGAACATGCCACCTTTATCAGCACTATGGTAGTTTTTAACCTGTCTGTTTTTAGGTATGGAGTTTTTAGTTTTCCAATATTGTTCAATTGTATTAAATTCATCTAACCAATAATTATACATTTGGAAAACAGCCATATTGTCAAAAGACACTTTTATTCTACCTGTTTTAGGGTCAACATTAAATGTTAAAGGTTCATTAAATAGTTTGACCCCTGACAAAGTAAACCAAGTCTTTTTATCAGCCATTGTAGGGAAAGTCATTTGGTTATTTTTTGTAAAGGTCATCTTTGCCAAGTAATCTTCGACTGGAGATATACTCAAATAATCTCTACCTTTATCCCCGACAGTATCCCCATAAAAGTTAACAAATGTATTAAGTCTTACCTTATTTTCAGGGTTACGAATTATATTGCGTAGTAACATTGAATGCTTGCAATATAAGTCAGACTGTAATTGAGAAATTGTTTTGGGGTCTCTAATATTTAACCAACGAACCAAATCACTTACATAGCAGTTCTAAGTCTTTGTATAAATTATATTATTATTCGGACCTAACACTGAAATGCTAGATGCATCAGGGTGTGACAATGAATGCACTAAAGCAAGTTTATTTACAAAACTATTGTTACCTAACCCCATAAAGACTCTATCCAACTGCGGTTTTTCACGACCTCTTCTAGCGGTAAGGTCTTCATCAATAATGTTCTTTAGTGTTATATCAAACAAGTATTTAAGAGAACCCTGTTTGTTACTTAACACAAGCTGTGCGAAGCTCATTGCCCTGTTATTTTGGTCTAACAACGCATTGATAGTCAGGTCATCAATATTAATACCAATCTGATTGAACAACGCAACTAATTCTGCCATAATCGGGTCAACAGTCTGATTAGTTAACTCGCCATTAGTATATGCCTTATTTACCGTATCATATAAATCATCAAAGTCTGCAATAACCTTAAGTATTCTCTATTTATTAGGTTCAGTACTTTCATTGGTGTGAATAACCATATCTGAATTGAAGAATAAAGAAGACCATGTTGATGGATATATCTTAGTTGCACCCTTGTTAGCACTATCTGAGACTTCAAATGAAGTCAGCCCATCTTCACCTTTACTATAGTGTACTTCGACAAAATTCTGATTAAATGATTTAATTGTCTATAATAACTGGGTTTGAAGATTTATGTCAATGTCTCCTGATAAACGCTTGTACAGCATCTTGAAGAAAGGATGTTCTTCAGATAACATTCTGCATTTACCAAGTAAAGAAGTAGCTTCATCCTGTCCTGTTGCTGTATGATATGTTTCAACATCGCTAAGGTTTTTAAGAATTAAAGCAAATGCTTCATCGTAATTAACAATCATAGGAAGACCTGTAACATTATTGATTCTTGTACGCAATTTTTTGTTGGCATCGAAATATTTACCAGGAAGAGTAGCAATAAATAATTTAACACTACCGAGTGCATTATTCTTCTTGCTAAATTCGTAAGAAGCTTTGTTATAATTTTGCATTACAGCATCTTCTTCTCTTTCTGATTCATTATCTATTTGACGAATACCCATTTGTTCAAGCTGTGGTCTTAGATAATACATAAACACATCTTTGTGGTCTAGTATTTCCTAAAGAGCTTGTTTTTGCAGTTCTGTTACTTTATTTGATTCCTGGAAACTTCTGACTAAAGCAAACATTTTATCAGGATTCAATGCTTCAATATCCGAAATATATCTTGCTCCGTTAGCTAGGAACATACATGCTTTCAAACTGTCGATAGCTGAATCAAATTCTGCCATAGTTGGGAAATGAACAGGAGTATAATCCTTGTTTGGACCTACTTTGTAATACGCACCGTCATTCTGACCATACGCAGCTTCAAATTCTTTTACCGATTCTTTGTCAAGTTTATAGTCTTTAAAGTCACCATATTTAATCGCATTGAACATCTGATTAGCATCACTGAAGTTTAAAGCTTTATTCAGGTGTAAGAACTTTTTAATATTTCTAAACGCTTTAGTAATGTAGAAACGTAGAGCAGATTCATTTTCATTAATCATAAAGTCCATGAATCTATCTGCGATAACTTCTTCAAGTTCCATATTACTAAGACCTTTATACTTAGGATTCATACGTCTAAATTCAGAATAGAACTTTTCCCTTTGCGCTTTATTAAACATCAAAAGTGAAACTCTATGCCAAGCTTCATGATATTGTACACCCTCTTGCGCTTCACCTGAGAGTGCAATACTATCACGCATAGCAACCCCGTATACAGCAGAACCGTTAGCAAATTCTTTAATTACACCACCATAAATCTGGATTTGTTCTTCAGTTAAACCCAATGTATTCTTCAACCACTGTTTTGCCTTTTTCGTGTTAATACGTTTAAAGTTTCGCAACTGTGATTTAGTCATTATCTTATTTGCTCCAGCGTCATCAGCGTCTTCATCATCGTCGAATCCAAAGAAGTTTTTTACAACATCTGAATTACAATCTGTGTATTCATCATACTCTTCTTTAGGTTTCTGCTCAGGTTCGATTGGTTTTGATTCCTGTTTAGTACTTTGTGATGATAATTCTTCAGCAGCAGGGTCACCAAAAGAGCTTTCTTTGAATAAAGATTCAATATAATCCATATCATCGTCTTTCGGTTTACTTGCTATTTCAGCATCAGCATCTGGATTAAGACTAATACCTGCTGCGTTCAATATATCCAATGGGTTTGAATAAGATGGTTTAGGTTCTTGTTTAGGCTCTTCTGCGATAGGGTCTTTTGCAGCAGTTCTTAATGTCTGTACTTCACTAGGGAGGTCTTCGTTAAGAACTGGTTCATGAACATACAACATTGGGGATGTAAAGATTCTATCCTGTAAATCCGAAGTAAGCTTGCTGTTTTTAATCATCCACGCTAATACGGATAACCCATTCGGATGTGCCGTATCTTCTTCAATTTCAAATGATGCACTTCCCTCTTCTTGTACTTTCTTTAAACCGACATCTTCTAAATCAAATTCAAATCCAGGAGCCAACACTAATTTCTCTAGCTGATTACTCAACATGTAGTTCTTGATAGACTCTGGAACAGCCCCAAACAATATTGCCTTTTCAGTATTCCAGTGGAGATTACCTTTTATAAAATTAAGCACATTCTGTCGTATAACAGGGTCGCTTAACTGTGGTAACCTTACTTTGCTTTCACCATAGTATAAAACACCGTCAGTTCTATCTAAATAAAACTGTTTATTTTTAAGGTATTCATATCGTTCATCTCGTGGGTCAATCTTTGTTTTCTCAGACATATTGACACACATGTTAACAATATCAATAGCTCGAATACCAGTGTTGTTAAATCCTTGGATTATATTATCAAGTATGAAGTTAACCAAAACATCATCTTCAGCGTCAAACCGTTTTTCGTTCAGTTTAATTGGGGTGCTTTGACCATTTATTGTATGTTTAGCTGTAGGGTAAATATACACACTACCTGAACCACCTTGACCAGGTAAAGGCATGCCATCCTTATCCATGATTATAAAGTCATCTTGGATACCTTTACCAATACCGAAAGTAGGATTACCACTCTTTAACAAATCATGTAAATCCTTTGGCAAACCAAGCCCTTCGATTTCTTGAAGATTTCTTTGTACGGATAATTGGATATCGTTACCTTGGGAGCCCTTACCAGGTTTTCTATTTACGTTTAACAACCCGTTTGTAGAAGACACGTCGTTAAATTCAATCAAAGCACCAGGGTTTTGGAGCTGCAAAGAAATAATTTGATTTCTTAATGAACGTAAATTAATTTCGGCAGCCTTTGTAAATTCTTTCTGATGTCTGAGATGTAATTCTTTAGCGCCTTGGATTGTTTTAAGGGTTGCTGCATATTTCTTATTACCGTGAGTAATAACAACATAAATGGCAGCATTATCCCATGTTGCCACATCTTCAGGATTATAAGTACCATATTTATAATTGGGTTTGGCAACGAACGCAGTAAACTTAGATTTACCAATGTTACCAGGAACTGATATGAAATCATTTAACGCTTTACCAGATTCAAACCCTTTAAATATCGGTTCGTCTGTAAATTGATAGTATAATGTACCGTTGGTTAAATCTTTACCTTCATTTGTGTTATTTACATCAACATTGTTTTCAAGGGCTTTTTCTATCGCAATGTCTTCCTTAGAATAAGATTCTTCTTCAGCCATTTCCTCTTCAAACTTACGTTGTTCCTGCAATCGTGTAGTATGCTCTTCTGGTCTATCTGAAGCTTCTCCAAGTCTTGAATTGTTTATAATTCTTGCATATGCCCCAGGGTGTACCTCGGGTTCTGCAATACCAAAGTAAACATCAATCTCGTGCTGTGTAAACTCTGTACCGTCTTCTGTTTTAAGACCCCCATTATCAAACACTTCCGCTACCTTTACTTTACGTTCTCGTGTCATTCTACCCTCTTCATCGTAGTTACGCATAGTAAGGACATCACCTGGTTTAAAAATCGTTTCTTCGTTGACAGAAACATTAGATTTTTCAGGTTGGGCTTCTTGATTAACTGGTGAGCTTGTTCCAATAAAATCAGCACCATCTGGGGATACCTCACTCTGTAGTAGGATATCCAATGCACTCTTAACAGCCTCGTCTTGTTTCGGTTCTGTTTCAGGCACAGGTTGGTCTGTTTCTTCTTTTTCTGCACTGGTTATTTCAGGTTTTGATGATAGGGTAACTTCATCTTTTTCTTCTATTTCACCTTTACCCTCTTTGCCTGATACTTCTTCAGACGGATTAATGGTAGTGCTGTCAGAAGTGGTTTGTTCTACGGTTGGTTCTGCAGTTGGTGCCGGAATTAGAGTATCGCCTAAATCATTGGTATTAGATTCTTCTACAACATTCGGTTTTTCTTGAACAGGTTCTTTATAATCTAAAGTAGTAGCAATATATTTCTTTGCAGCTTCTTTAAGTTTACCATTTTCAATATCATTATACTCAGCTAAAGTCTTTAAGTGAGCAGCCATATTGCTTTCTGCAGTCTTTTGTAAGAAGAACAGTCTGGATACTTCTTGTTTACTACGAACTAGTTGTGCGTGGTTTAACGTTTCTTTTAAGCCTGCTTCATTTATGGCAGTCTGTAAAGTCTTCTGTTTCTGTTTTACTTCTTTGCCAATCTCCTTTAAGTTATTTAGATACTCTTTAGTAGCGGCACTGGAATCCTGTTTTGCTTGAGCTATCGCCTGCGTTACAGTATCTGCATAAGCTTTGTTTAGTAAGTACTCTGTGACAAGAGAGCCATCCTCTTCTTTTATATTCTTAATAGCAATTAATTCATCTACGTCTTTTCGTAAATTCTCCGAATAGGTTTGATTCATAATATTATTATAGTAATCTGAACTATTCTGGAAATCTTGTCTTGCTTTTAATAATAGAGATGCAGCAACTTGTCTAAGTGGGACTTCTGTTTTAGCTACAGTGTAACCTCTTTGCGGAGAATCAGAAAAATAATCATCTTCTGTTCCGTCATATATTCGCTGGTTTACCGTAACTTTTTCATTTTTACCAATACTCTTGATAACAGGGTCATTGTGAACAATATCATAAATATCTGAGATGTTTTGTTTTTCTTTTTCCAAGTCTTGTTTAGTCCAACCTTCAGGTATAGTACCATCTTCAATTTGGTCATCAATTGCTTTCAGCATATCTTCTTTACGGACATATCCTGCAGCAGCTCTTTTTGCATAAGTGTTATACTTATTAATATCTTCTTTAGCGGAAATATGTTTAGCGAGCAAATCTCTTGTGATATATTCTCCAGCCTTATAAGAGCGTTCATTCTGAACAGCGTCGTATGTTTGAGTAGCACCGCCCATAATGGCACCAATCATCATACCGACTTTAAAGTTATCAGCAAGTTCTTTGTTACCGTCCAATTCAGGATTACCGCTTATACCGAATAAACCTCCAATTGATTCAAGCGCCAATCCCACATTCTCTCCTACTAGTTTAGTAGCATCAATAGGGTTTAACAAGTTAACATCCCAATCTTCTTCTTCTCTGTTTACAGCTAACCCGATATTAAACTGAGTAGCTTCTTCAACACCTTCCATTACAGACGAGCCAGCCAATCTTAACGCTGGGTCGAGTCCATAATCTAACAGTTTTGTTCTAGTTGTTTTCTTTAACCCTGGAACTATTTTTTGGATAACTTTATCCATCAATTTCACTGTACCCCGTGTAGCTTTATCCATAGGGTTTAGCGAGTGCGCTACTTTATCTAAGTATTTACCGGCACCAGGTATTAACAATGCTGTTTGCGCAACATCCGATACCATTAACGCCATATTTCTATCGTAAATCTACTGGAGGTTTTTCTTTGACTTAAATGTCTGTGCGTCTAATTCAGGGTTTCCTGTCGCAACATCATACGCCAACATATCCTGCAATACTTGGTTATCATCTATCTTACTATAGTCATACCCAGTAAGTTCAGTGAGACGGTCTCTACCAGATTCCGCAATATCTTGGATAGATATTCCATTCTTTTGTGCATACTCTGAAATATTCTGTACATAGTTGTTGGATACTTCAGCCAAAGATTCCATGTTACGTGAATAATACGCACCAACAACATCTACTCCTGCGCCAATAACTGCAGCAGCACCTGATATAAGCGGAGATATTGCACCAGCAGGAGAAGTTGCAACTTGAGTAAGGAGATACCTTGAGCCAGCACTGGCTGCAAACGAAGCTGCCATTGAACCTAGAGAAGACGCAGAACTACCCATACCTCTAGGAATCTGGTACCACCAATTATCCTGTTCACGGTTTTTCCATTCTTCGGAAGGTTTGTAAATCTCGTTTGCTTTTAGCATCACATTCCTACGAGTTTCAAGGTCTTCGGACTGTTCAATATTATCCTTTTTCAACTCAGCGATACTCTCATCAAGAGCTTTAATACGGTCATTAAAGTCTTTCTGATAACCGTATTTACCAAAATATGCATTACGCTTAGACATCTTATCATATTCTGGTAATTGGGTTTGATAAGCTGCGAACAAAGCATTGTACTCTGGTAAGAGTGTGTTGATTGCTTCTTTATCTTCTTTTAGGTAAGCGTCATTCAATTTAGATTTAACGTCACGCATTTCATTACCGAGTTCTAGAAATTCCTTTTGAAATTCCAAATCAGTTATACGCTTGTTATTTAACATCAACTTACCACTTGAGCTATCTATGAAACTTTGTATTGCACCTTCAGCAGTGGCAAAGAGCGGGTCTAAAAGATAGTTTATACCGTTTTCTTCATCTTTCTTAGCTTGTTCGCTAACAAGTTTTTCGTAAAACTCATCTTCGTCAGTTGAATCCTTTTTTACCCCTACTGTATCTTCAGGTACTCCCGATATAATGGTATCATTCGGTTGTTCAATAACTTCAGGAGTTTTTAAAGTATCTGTTACTGATGACAATGTATCCGTTTCAGGTTTTACAAGAGTATCTTCAGGGGTTGTTTGCGGTTGGGACACGGGCTCATTCTGTACAGGCAGCTCGGTATCACCCCAACGGTCTCTATATCTACTTAAAGGACTCTGAGGTCCTTTAGAGACTTTACTGAATTGTGAAGCCTCATCAGGAGTAACCCCAGAGTTATAATTTAGACTCTATAGATAATCTAAAGAGTTTTTCATTAAGTTACTACTATCGGTAGTAAATATTTTCTTTTTCTTTGCCATAAATATAATTATTATATTTTATTTATTCGCCAAAAAAAGCGTTTTGCTAATTATTTGTATATTGTTGTGTATATGCACTAGATGACACATTATCTTTCATCCAAGCCTAATCTAGAGCTTCAGCACCAATGCCACTTCCAGGTCTAGGTAAATTAGTTGCCAAATCAACTACCCAATATTTTTTACCTTTTTGTGTTGAAGACGTACTGGACCATTTCTCTGGATTATGTATTTCAGCATCTGTATCTGAATCTATAGTCACTTCACCTGATACAGTTTTACTAGTAGATGACTTGCCGTCAAAAGCTCTTCTAGTTGCCCCTAGGGCTTTCATATCATCGGTAGTTAAATTAGCATTGCGCATATCCTCTTCGCTAATTGCCACTTTAACCTGTTGATAATGTTCAGCATATGTACTGTTACCTGAAGTAACAGGTATCGATATGATATTTCCGTTATTTAAAACAATCATATCATTTAGTTTGTTTGCATGCAGAGCATTCTAAAATTTGTCAATCTGTTTCTGTACGCCAGGTATTTCATGCCCAACTTTCATAACGATGTCTGACATTAAATTAAGATTCTGACCATTAGTAATCTTTCGACGTTTACCGAAAGGTGTATCTGTCGGTTCTAGGGTTACGCCAGGAATAGCCTGTTGTAGCTCATCGTTCACTCTTGCGTTTCCAGTGTTCCATCCAAACGTATTGAAAACGGCGTCAACTTGTTCTTTTAGATGTTGACCCTGTATTCCACTCTTGTCTAAGGTTAATGTTGGGGATGTTCTTGCAGCCTCGAACTGTGATTGTTTTTTGTTACGAATAATCTAACCAAACATATTCGGCATACTTGCTGAATCACTCAATGCTTTAATTTTGTTTTGAGCGGCTTCTTTTTCTTCAGGAGTACCTGAAACAAGTAATTCTTTAGCTTTCATGTATTCAGGATTCTACATAAGATATCTTTCTCTACCCTCAAAATACGTACGCAAACCAGTATGTTGCATACCTTGTGTAAGAGTAAACGGATTACCACCTTGTTCATCACTACCACTACGATTGCCGTAAGCAGCGAACTGTCTACCTGCCGCATTCAATTCTCGGTTCACTCTGGAGAATTCTCTACCTGCTCTATATATTCTATCTGCAAATAATGCCTGGGCTTGTTCTGGGGTATACCCTTGTTTAGTTAATGCTTTAATATGCATCTGAGCTTCAGGTGTATTATAGATTGCTGATAAATTCTGTCTAACTGCATTATCCGTTCTTTTTTCAGTAACCCCTTTATAGTCATATAAACCATTACTCATCTCAGGGATGAACTCATCCTGAAGATTATCGACATATGGTTTTACTAAATCCACTTCAGACATATATGGCGTCAGATTAACATCTTGAAATACACCATTCTTTGGGTTTAATGTATCATAACCAGAGTAATCAAAGCCGTGCCATAGAGGGTTGTATTTACCAGCTAACGATAATTTCTATTCTGCAGCCTGTCTCGCCAACATTTGGTCTTTACTTTGTTTAAGCATACTCAATTGCTGATAAGGTCGACTGTTGATAAAGCTCTGAATTCTAGAACGACCTTCCGCTGTTTTCATCATATCGGGGTTAGCTGACATTTCGTTAACCAGGTTTTTAGCAGGGTTAATCGTCAAATCATACCAACGTCTGGTATCTACCGATGATGGAGATTTAAAGTCACTCCACTTCTATAATTGAGAACCCAACTAATCGTAAGCCTTATCTACTTCTTCATTGTACGCCTTACCTAACTAGAATAACTATTCGAAAGGTATTGGCACGTACTGGCTTATATAATTATCCTTTACAGGGGTATTAAATCTATTGACTGTCATATTAATTTAAATAACTATATATTTCCGCTAATTTATCTGATGTCATACCCTTATTCAAATAAGGTTCCATAGCTGCCATCAGCATTTTATCTTTTCTCATTAAACGTCTATCTTTACCCATTGTTTGTATAGCTGTACCCAAATCACTCCAACCTTGTCGGCGAGCCTAATTAACAGCAGCCAAGTCTTGAGCATTTTCTACAGCAGCCGTATGTCTAGCATCAGCATCAAATCTACCCCAGTTGTTGTAAATATTTGCATTCTGCATAGCCATATTCGCTTCTTGGTTATTCTTTTCGGCATAAGCTTTAGCTAATTGGTTATCTGCGTTAATCGCTGACTGAATACCAAACGCCATATTTGCACCAGTATTTGGGTTTATGTTGGTCATGTTATAATTAGCTATAGCTCTATTTCTATTCATATCAACAAGTAAAGGATTGATATTATACTCAGTAGGACCATATTGTGGAGTATAAGTATATGGTACATTAGACGGACCTTTCTTAGCTGTAATATTCATAAGTGGTCCAATTAAACCAGCAGATGCATCAGCTAAATCGTTAAGCCAACCGTAATTCTTCGGTTTATCTTTAATCGAACGTACATTTATTTTAGAGTCTGTTAGATTCGGTTTCGCAATATTGAACTGAACATTTCTCTGTGGTATAAATCTGCTACCAGCTCTATCTGCGCCATAAGCTGTTGGTTCTTGTGCCTGAGTATTGCCGTTCTCTGCATTCCCATTTATTGTAAAGTAATCGTGGACCTGACCATATAAACCATCTTGAATATTTTTTATGACAGCATCTTCAAAACTCATACCAGTATCGGTATTCTTGCGTATCTGTGGTAAACCACTAAGGGTTTTATATGCCGCATTGTAGTTGTTTTTATCTTTTAAAAATGTTCCAACCGCAGATGCAGCTTTTTGGTACGCTTCAGGATTATTACTGGTATACCAAGATTGTTTTGTTAAATCTTTGTTGTGTACAATATTTGGGTTATAGTTAGGGTTTGCTGAAACATCCAATGGGGTTGTTTTATTCTTTCTTTGTTCTGCTGTAACGATTGGTTCACCAACACCAGCCGTACCATGAACATATTTATTTGTACTACTGTTTGAACGTTTATCGCTTTCCTGCAATTCTAGTATTTCGTTAAATAAAGCTTGATTGTAGTTTTTGTTTAATCTTCTAGTGTTCATGGCATATACACCATTACCTTTTGTATTTTCTTTAGCTTTACCTTTATCGTACATTTCAGCGTATGATAACTTACTACCCTTCGGTTTTAGTTTCTTACTCAAGACCTATGACCCAACTGGTACAGATACCAGATTGGAATCTTCTGGTTTACCTTCTTCTGGTATGTGAGTAATGTCACCATACGGTGTTCTTACGTTTTCCCCATCGTCTAAGAAAGCTTCAGTATTTGGTATAATTCCTCCGTTCGCAAATAATACAGGGTCATTGTAACCATTCTATTTATACCAATCTGCTGCATATGCTGCAGAATTCTATGCGGCAGCAATATTGTTTTTAACAATCCCTGACTGCATTTGTAGTTTCTTTCTGTTCTTTCTACCAAGTATACCACTACCTTCTGTTATATCCCCTGTGATTTCGTCGACAGAACCTTTTGTACCGACAATGGCTGTACCGATTTTACCAAGCGCTGACGCACCCTGTACAATCTAACCTGCGAGTCCAGGAATCATTTTACCAATCTCCCCGATACCTGAAAATGCTGTCTAAGCTGTTTGGTTACCACCATTTATACTCTGTGCAACATTTCCTGCAATGTTTGCGGCATCTACTACTTCTTGTGCACCAAATGCGTACTTTGGTATTTTTATAGTTTTTTTCTTTTTCATATCATTGAATATCTATATGTTGTTTTAATATACGGGATTTTCATTTCTCTACCATCATTACAATCAAAAGTATAATCACACATCAAATACTTACCTCTCATTCGACCAGCGTATGATTTGTTTGTAAGTTGCTGTGTAGCTGGGTCAGGTTGTGATTCTCTCGGTATATAAAATCTATAATTATCTTCCCTATAATCAATGTTCTAAAAACTTATAGGGTTTGTTTTTTGAGTTTTTGTTGCAAACGTAATATCTGATATTACATGAGGGTTTGCGTTTTTACCGTCAATAAATTTTGCATCAAACGATACATTATCAAATACTTTAGAATTGGATACATCTTTGTTAACAACAAAACATATTTTTGCAACTCTTTCTTCTTTCTATTCACTATTTACCTCATATATGTTATGTAAATAGTACATATTGTTATCTTTAATGGTTATCAACTTATCAGAGAAAGGGAAGAACCAATTAGGATTGTGTGTATAAAATGAAGTAAACACATTCAATTGCTCATTGAAGATTAATGCCTTATCATATAATCTAAACCAAACCTCGTTGTATTTCTTATCATAAAAAGACACAGCATTTGTTTTAGACGCTTTGGGTAAGTTATTCAAATAATTCTATACCGATTTACTTTTTGATAATTCTATAAAGTTGTTATTTAACGAACATATTGTATTTTTATCAAAATCAAACCAATATAAAGTAGTACCTGAATTAACAATACTCTTATCGTTGGTTACGCTAGACCCATTACCTACAACAATATAATCATATCTGCTTAACACTGTACCAGTACCTAATACTAACTGTGACGCATTGTTGTCTGTAATAAGAGACCGTTCGTTCACAGACGCAACACCAACTGCCTCATCTTGGAAGAAATACAATCGGTTATTAAAGTTCTTTAAATTTGTCAACTTACCGTATTTACTATCTACGTCCAAGTAATTAGCGAACCTGAATTTGGTCCAAGAGTCGTTTAACTCATTATTTGTTTTTAAATCAGAACATGTAATTCTATTAATACTTATAGAATCATTCTTAGCATACATTGACTTAGATATGTACTTCTTACTACTGTCTGTACTAGAGTAAGCAGAATTATATGTATACATAGGCATTGTTTGTATATACGAAGTAGCCAATTGCCCTGGCTCAGTCATATACAGTACATTTGCAGTACCGCCATAACCTTCTTCACCAGATGGGTTAGTATCTTGAACAAAATGTTTGTCAGCTCTATAATATACATTAACACTGCTCTCCAATGGTATATATACTTCAACATACCGTTTATCGAAGATTGCAGCGTCAAATGAGTTCACATTATAGAGTGAAGTATGAGTATAGTCAAGTACACCAAGGTACGTATCGCCACCAAAACATACCGCATCCTTATAGTTCTCAAAATCATTTTTAACATAACAACCTGCGCTAATATAAACAGATTTCTGCCTACCACTATATGTATTACCGCCATATTGAGTGGCGCGCTTCTTAATGTTAACAATTAAACCACCCGCACAACTACGCATATCCTAATTTGGTAAACCTGGGTATGCAAAACCGTGTTTAGATTTGTCATACATTTCGGGGCAAAATATTGCTGTGGTTATACCGTGTGGACCATGACCTGTACCAATACTCCAGTTTGTAAAGGCGTAATTACCAACATAATCAATGTAATTGTGTTTAACATCTGAAATACCAGTAGCGATTGCTGGTGGGATGTTTGTAGCGATTTTAGCATCTTCGATGATTCTGGCACTACGTTGAGCGGAGCCATTATCTGTAGTTATCGAAGGATTTTCAAATTCGAATAGTTTTACAACACCGGCACCAATAGGTAAGTTAGGCTACTCCTTATGGTAACCTTCAAGTAATGCATATTTATTGTCAGCAGTCATCCTATAAACTCTACCAAACACAGAGCCGTGCATATTCGGTATGCCTTTAAATGCACTAACACCAACTGCAGAAGTATTCTCCAGCACAGCATTAGTATACCTTGTTGATGTCGGTATTTTACCGTATTCTGCATGGGCATAGTACAGTGGTACTATATACATACCGTTTTCAACGATATTATGTTTTTTATCAAAACAAACATCTGCCGAAGTAAAATCAAATACACCAGCCTAATCTACAGGGTCTTGTGGTGTAATAATAGTACGTTGCATACTACCGTTATCAATTTCAGCGGATATTGGTAATTGACTGAATGTAGGTACAATGTAAGGGCGTCTATCTATTTCACCGAGCGATACCGTTGGGTCATAAGCGCCTTCACCTCGCCACCCTTTAAAATTTATTGTCTTACTCAATACACCCTGCGTGATAACAGTTCTATCGGATAATGTTCTTTTGCATCTTACAATCTCATACGCAACTGCGTCTTTAGGCAAATTTCTAACCTCGAACATTATACCTATTGGGTTGGAAACTAGTTCACTGGTCGGTTTATTCCTGAACGGGTAATGTACAAAACTATTTATATTATAGTCAACATAATCAGCGGACGGAAACCGTATATCACCAATCCAATGAACAGGGGTTGGTATATTTTTATTATTATAGAATATAATACCAAAGCGGTATGTTTCATCACGCTGGTAACCAAGGAAGTTTGATACAAAGTACGGGTCGGCATAATTGTTTATTCTACTGAACCCATCAGGATTTTCAATACGTTTCAATTCTTTCGTTTGAGTATCAAAATCTAAAATACTGATATAACCCTTTGATTTTTTAGACGCACTCAATTCCATATTGTATTTGAATGTACCATTATATGCTTGTTCAGATTCAGTCATTTCAATAGTGACGAATCTATAACGGATATTAATACCAGCTCCGCCGAGGTGTCTGTCACTGTTACTTACATCCCAAGAAAAGTCTTCTTCACTACGTGATTCGGGATATAAGATAGATTCATTCATAGGATTAATACAATCATGCTCTTCAGGTATTGTTACCACTCCGTTTATAATATCCGCCTGAGTGGCAGTAATATCGTTATTAAAACTCCCCTTAAGCACAACATTACCACCGAATGTAGCTCTGTACGCCCTGGCATCAAAATCTACGTCCCATGTAATTTCTTGAACATTTGCTGCAAATAGTCGATTATCTTTCTTTTCGATAATGTTTGATTTGAATTCAAAAGGAACTAAATCATTAAACTCTTCTAAAGTAATTTCTTTCAGATAGCCACTACCGGTATCAATGTATTCAAAGGTTGTTACACCTGACGTGTTTCCTATAAAATCAGTTTCACTTACTATCTGTATCTTTGGCAAATCTGTGCTGTTTCTATACTGAATACTTATGATACGGAGTCTATTAAATCTACCGTCGTTAAATGTGGTTGCTTTCAATCTACAACCTTTATCTGTAGTAGAGTCTTTCATAGACCCAGACGTTCCTTTGCTTGTTGTTGCAGTTACAGTAATAGGAATTTTCTTACTGAGCGCTGATGTAGTTGTTTCGCTACCGTGTGTACTAAATAATTGATAACAATATTGAATTGTACATGCTGGAAGTGTACCTGATACAAGTTCTTGCAACTATAGAGGTGCTAATACTGCCCCAGGTATTGAATCAAAGTATGTAGGGTCATTAATAGTTTCAGTTATCTACTTTTGTATATTAATTGCTTTTATCGGGCTATTACCATCAGTAACATAGATATTGCTAACATCAGTGCTTTCATAGTTTGAAACAATACTAACGTTATCGGTAAGACCCAAATAACCCTTTACAATAACTGTGTTTACTGGCTTTATTGAGTCAAACCCACTAACTACATATATTGTATTCAGCACTTTATTACTAGAGCCTTTCTTGGTTATTACAATACCACACTCCTCAACTTCCCCGTCTCTATACCACCTGCTAGATGAGGTACCAATGATTGTCTCATCTTTTGGTATGCCTGTCTCATACTTTCTGATATATTCAATGTTCTACAAAGCACCACCAGTATTTCCCTTATCTGTTTGCAATCGGATGTTCTCTGCATATCGGTAGGAGTTTTCAGCCAATAGTGAAACGTCCTAATCAATATTCATACCACCGATAAAAGTATTTATTTGTGCTTGTTGTTCCATAATTAGTTAGCATTATAAATTAATTGTTCATTCCCAGTATTATAGAAGAATGTGTCTATCTCATTTACTTCGGGTACTAGTGTATGCCATGTGTTTTTAATATTTTCAATTTCATTAGCTGAACCAGGCATAAGTGATTCTGCATATGCTTGGTTCCTATAAAAGTTCCAAGAACGCTTCGCATCATAATACAAATGCTGTGGTTTTCTTCCTGTGAAGTATTCGATATATAACAACTTCATAGCAACATACCAATATATAGCTTCAGCGTATGAAGGCAAATCTGGTATCAAGGGCATACTATCTTCATCAACATATTCAGCATAGTATGATAGCTTAACAAAACCATCTCTAACATTTGAAATCAAATACCCAGGTTTTATATCATATTCTGCTTGCGCTGGTATACCGGATGTAGATACAACTGTAGAGTATTTCTACTTAATTGGTTCACAATCACAAGCTCCTTCAATAACACTTTGTTGCTGATATAATCCAACCTTAATTGCTGGATTAGCCTTATCACATACACTAAACGCACCAGTAGTCTTTTTCATAATAGACCATGTTGTTTTATTTTCAGAGTATGCTACCATATCAATGCTATCTAAATCACAAGGCAGTTTACACTAATAATCATGTAGCTTTATGATAACAACTTTGTGCTTTTTCTAAGTAATAGAACCAATTTTAGACACCGCTTCGCCAATCCATTCACGGATATCTGAAATTTTTATTTTGTCTTCTTCTAAACCCAAATCTGCAATGACTTTAGCGATAACTGATTTAGAAGTAATCATTTTATAAACCATATTGTCTTTATTTATAATTCTTCGTAATCGTGTACCTTATTTTTAATTATTTGTGCAAGATGTCTTTTGTTTGCTCTAGTCATTGTAAGTTGATATTTGGTCTTATTGGTAACGAGCATATCTTGTTTATTCCAATAACATCTATATTTGAAAAAATCGGAATGCTCATTGGTTAAGAATATCATTTTGTTGTATTGTTTACTAGCCTAATAATCTATTCTAAGACTTCGCTTATCATAGTATTTCGGTTTGTGTTTAACTATTTTAACTGACCCTAACCTATAAGGCAATTTAGCACATCTGCTTTCTTCTATTACCTAATCTCGTAAATACTGAAAGTAATCTGTAACTATTTCTCTGTATACAGTATACGGTATATCATAAACAGTATCCTGTTCGATATCATCAAGATAGGCATTATAGAAAGAAGGGATAGTATACGATTTCGTTTTATTAGCTGTTTTTACTTTATCATTCATTCTTTAACTCTATTTTGCGTATCATCCTCGCTGTTGTTTGTAACATCGGATGGTTTTCCAATCATCCAAGGTGTCTCTCTGGTAAATATCAGTTGTTTAACGGTAGCCCACATTGCTGCTGGTAACGGATAATCATCTACATCTGGGTTATAGCACTTCTTCAATTCTGTAGGGTTTTCAGCAATTACATCAACATCAATATACTCTAGCACTGGTTCTTTACTTTCAACATAGATTCTATTACCCTTAACATACGCGATATAGTCTTTACATGTGTATTTACGGTATTTTTGGAACTTCATCTTTGTCTCAGAACCAAGTTGAATAATATTACCAAACTGGTCTTTTACTGATACTACACCAGGCATGTAGTGAAAGTCTATTAATTTTGGGAGTTCAACATCACCCTGGTATTCATAATGGGTTGGCTCCTCTTCTATTTTTGAAACATGCATAGAAATCGTCTATACATATAAAGGATTGACAGTACGCCCCGCATCCAAATCCTATTTTATAAGGAATGCTCTATACGTGTCAATCCATTGTTCTACTTGTCTTCTGCTTATCTATTCGCTTTCTGCAATATTATTGTTACGCAGGGTAAGTAGAATGTCATCTATAAGTTCATTCAATGTCATATTAAATACGTATTTAAATTATAATACCTCTAAAACGTATTTAGAGCCCCTCTGTGCCATTTTCATATTGTACATGTACATTCGGTCATTTCATCAATAGCCTTTCTTAAATCCACGTTATTTAAATTTACGAGCGAAGCGAGTAATGACGAGCTGAGCGAGTAAATTTATAACCCTATCTAAACCCTATAAAACAAAAAAACAACCGCAACCTGCGATTGTGACCGTTAGGGCACATGAGCAGGTTCCTGCGATTGTCTATCAGTTAATCTTCAACCTTAACCAGTCTGGTATCGGTTATATTAATAAGTTTATTGCTATTGACTATTTGATATCTATAGTCATTTTTCTTTTTAAAATCAAAGTGAAGTAAGCGATTAAACCAATTTTTATACTTCCTTTTGTATATTCTATTACAACTTAAGTAAAGACACTAAGTATTCTATATATCTATTATAGTCTATAGAGTAGAATCTTTTTTTATGATTCTAACGCTAGTTAAAGCGTTTGGTTTTATTATTTTATCAAATTCAGGTTCTTTAACAACTATAGTAGTATCAACCTTTATTTCCTGTTTCTAATTGTAAGCCGCTTTTAATTGTTTATCCTTTATCTTAAGTTTCTTTTTAGTATCGTACAACTAACGTATAACACTATCTTTGCTAAACTAGAGGTCATTAATAGTAAGTACCAATAGTTTATTATTGTTTTCTATAGAGTCGTTCTATTCCTGATAGTATTCAATATTATTATTGAGCCTATCAATATCAGCGTTCATCTAATCTATTTTGTTGTTCTGTCTGGTAATGATAGCAGAAGTCACAAATAATGCAACTACTGCTATCATATTAAAATGTTTAATAATCCAATTGACGCCGATATGTACATTATTTAGTACCAGTTTTATTATCCTTGGTATCATTTGAAAAATCGTTTAAATCAATAACATCCGATAAATCCACATCTAAATACTTCTCAGCCTTAGACTTAATTAACTTAGCTAACAACTTAGATAGTAATGCATGTGGGTGCAATGCTCTAAATGCTTCTAATAGCGACACAGCTTCTGCGATACATATTACACCAGATGCAAACTTTACTGCCATTAAATCATCAGGGTAAGTCATAAATATACTTTTATCCAGTGCAATACCGAGAGATATGACTACAAATGCTTCAGTTATCTTGTCACACATCTTCCACAACTTACCTGATTCAAACTTATGCCCAAACCTCTTTGATACTTTATACCCGTAATATGTATCACATACGATAAATGCAAATACTGTCAGTAATGCTGGATATGCCGGTACCAGTAGAGCTAAAAATCCTGCGAGTAAACTAGAAAAAAACTGATAACTATTACATATTATATTTTTTGCTAGCTGTACTGTTTTACATATATATCCTAACATAATTTATTATTTTTGTGGCTTCTGATTAGCGTTCAACTTAACCTGCTTTGTTGCAGTATTAAGCGCAATCAGTAGTCTTCTTCTAAGTTCACTCATTACGCACCTCCCATAACAGCTAAGTTATTTAATATACTAACTTGGTAAGTTTTACTAGCTTCAACAGTATTGCTACCAATCCATTTAACGTCAGCTGGTAACGTTAATGTTGTTGGTGTAGTGCCACTAGTAAATTGAAACATATACTCGTTCACAATAGTATTATCAGTATGTGCAGTTAAAGTCAAATTAAGACTTGCTACTTCTCCCCATTTATGGAATATATTTGGGGTAAGTGCAAATTTAACATCTGCTGTGCCGTGGTCTGTTACACTAGTCTTATCAGCCTTTTTATTTAATTCAGCTTTAGTAGCCAAACCTGCTGTTGACGGAATCGCTGATTTTAAAGCATAATCCCCTGCAGGCTGTTTACCATCAATTAAACCTTTTAAGACTTTACCCTGATTAGCAGATAATGCATCTGTAGCAGATGTGCTCTGTAAACCATCAACGACATTTACAGAGGTACCGCTTTGAATTTCAATATTACCACTACCGAGAATAGAAGTTCCATTAATGGTCTTAATATTTGTACCACTCACTAATGTGTCTTGCTTACCTGTGAGGTTAGCAGAAATATCCTTTCGAAGCCCTGTTATGTTTACTTTATAGTTTGCACCACCTTTGGCATATACCAGCTCTTCTGTACCGTCTAAGGTGTTTTGAAGAGTTAGTTCACTAATTTTTAATCCGTTCATATTTTATTTATTTTAAGACAATATATCATATAGTAGCATCCTCTAATCTTAGACATTCAGAAGATTCTAATAAAAGGCAATCGTCATTCTCTAATAATATTGGTGCAGTATACCCAAAGTTTATACCAACAAAACCATTATCTTGTGTAATGGTAATGTTATCAATGCTCGGTATATACTGACCGTCTATATAAAATTCACCTAGTACTCCATAACCCAAATCATCATATAAGTCTATATGCATTATGTAGTCACTACCAGATTCTATGAATTTAATTTCTATTAACCCTTTAGTTATAGCCTAAAATATATAATCAGGGTCAACGAAATCATATTCATGCGCTTTTGAAATTAAAGCTAGTTCTGGTATGACTGCATAACCGATTGGGTTTATGAATACAGGTCTTGTAAAAATCGATTGTACCATAATTTCTTTTTGTTGATTGTTACTATACAAGAGAGAAGTATTTACCACTCTCTTGTAACACTATTGTTTATCCATTATTTATATTTAAAAAATAATAGGATAACGTTCACTATCAGGATAGTTTAAATACGTTTAAACTATTGGATTACCATTAGAATCAACCCAGGCACCTTTGTGTGCGTAAAGAGGCTTGCCACTTGTTGTGTCAAAATAACTAAATCCTTCGGGCAAACCAGCAGCATCAGGTTTACTATTGCTCGCCCCACCCCTACTAATTCCAGCAGGGAAACCATCACCGTTTATAAATATACCTTTAGATTCATCCCACCATCTGGGGAGACTATAAAAACTTTCTGTTCCATCTGAAACATCTTTCACTACGCGCGCCTCATTAGTATTAACATTTATAAATAAAGGTTTATCATATTTCCATTTTCCTATTCCATTCTTGGTCACAGTAACATTTATAATAGTGTTATCACGATTGACATTGTATTTTTTGTACAATGTATTTTCGCCAACAAACGTACATTCCAATAGATTAACATCTACTCCACAAGCACATTCATTATACAAATAAATTAAATTAAATGCAGAGAAAAAGTTAAATTCGCAATTATAAAAATTTAAGTTGTTGTTCATAGAACCAATACGGAATGGACTCTGAAAGGTATTATCCGCTTTAGAAACAAAATTAAATTTTATATTTTCAAATGTAAGAGACGATGAACCATATACGCTTATATAGTACACCCCTGTATTACTGGATAAATTAGAAATTTCCACCTTTTTGCCATTATCAGTGGTAACTACTATTTGGTGAGGGCAGCATATGCGTCTAATACGTTGGCAATAATCATAAGGAGTTCCTGTATCTTTTAATACAACCTTGCAGTCTCTATTAAGAGATGAAGCTGTATATAATGCTTCTGTTATAGTCTTTTTGGGTTTATCTTCAAGTATTCCTAAATTATTATCATCTCCAGCAATATTATCAACATATATAGGAATATAATGTTCTACAGACCCTCTCTTAAAGAGACTAATTTGTTGGTCCCCTTGTATACTAGCTGTCCATAACGGTTTATTAGGGAATAATTGACCTTCAAAGCTTATATTTTCCCAGCGATTTACGGATATAATTTCTTTTCTTGTAGTATAAGAACCCACAGTGGAATAAGTAAAATTATTATCAGTGAATTTACAATTCCCCTCGTGAATTTGCCTTAAATCTAATACTGGTTGTTTATGTAGTTTAGGTTCAATAAAATCATAAATAGTACATTTGTTAAAATTTATATCGCAAGAGTTAGATGGATTTTTTTTGACTAAACACATTTTTGAAAATAAAGAGTGTAAACTATTTCTATCATCAAAATTGGAAGCTATAATATCAGCAGTTTCTTCTAAGCCTTTAAATTCTTTATTATAATTTTCTTCAAAGTAACAAGCTTGAAACATTAATGATTGAGGTTCTACACCTGCATATTGCACCCCAAAAACACCAAAGACGTCACTATACGCCCATTTTTTTGTTTTTCCATTTCCTTCTATATTACAAGCAATATATGAATGTTTTTGACTAGGACAGTTTTGAAACAAAACTCCTCCCCATTCATTGCTATTAAATGAACAATCGTAGAATGAAAATCCATTTGCATATGCAGCATCAACAAAATATAATCCTATTTTATTATTATTAAATTTAGAATTCGTAAAAACATTATTTAAAGAACCTTCCGTCTTATCAAATTTTGCAGACATACCATATTCAAAATCGTGTACATAAATATTATTTAAGTTGATAGCACACATTCCAAATACTGCTTCTTGTGGATTATCGGATGCATAATGAATTCCACTCCCTACATTTCCCCCATACATCTCTAAATTTTCTATAATAATAGAGCCACAATAATTTGCCCCATTGCCGTTTTTCAAAGGCGTTAAAGTTATTAAATTGATTTTTTTATCTGTAAAAATTCTCGTATGGTCATATCCTAAATAAGTACCTGCACAAGTACCAGTAAGTCTAAGATTATTACAAATATTAATAGTATTACCACAGTAATAATTTCTATTTAGCAATCTAATATAATTAACTCCAGTTTTAGCAAGTTCGACTGCTTTATTAATAGCGATAGAATCATCTGTTTTTTTATCTCCTTTTGCCCCAAACCATTCTGCATAAGTTTCTTTGATTTTCCAGGTACCTCCAAGAGTTATATTAGCAGAAAAAATTTGTTCAAATCTTGCTGAAATTTCCGTATTATCTCCAATTATTTTTCCTATACCTTTTGAATCATTGATACTGCCACCTTCAAACTTCAATACACAATTATTACCCACATTTAGAGTCTGACCGTTCAAATCAAAGTCATACTAAATAACATAAATCGTATTATCCGCACTTAAAGCAGTTGACCCAAGAATTCCATTACCTTTAGGAAGATTAGCTCTTGCCATACCACTATGGTCTGCAGGTTCTGCAGAGTATTCTTTATCAGAAATAGGCTCTACTGCTTTAGCAATTAATTCATCAGTTTCCTATTTGGTGTATTTAACACCAAGACTACCAACAAATTCCCAGTTATCGTTTACTAACCTGTAATAAGTTTCAGCATTATCTTGTGATTCGTCTTTTAATACTTTTATAACGTCATTCGCCGTAATTGTAGATTTGTCGTATGTATCAAGAGCTGCTTTGTCTTCTACTACATCTACAACATCACTACGACTAATAATTGTAGCAATCGTCTCATTTGTCTTATCTAATTCAGTGTTTGTCTTATCTAATTCATCGCAGAGAAAATAAGAGTTATCACGAAGATTATCTGCAACCACTTCGCCTAACTAATCCTACCGAATCAGTTTTATTTTACTTTTATCTATCATATTTATATTCGTTAACGCATTAATTAATATCATTATAACGCAAATAAAGGCGATTAGAATCACTTTACAGAGAATCATAACTAATTCTATTATGGCGCTTTATAAGTGGCTGTAATCGCCTTAAAATGCTTATACGGAGAACGTAGTAAGTTTCTTATCACTATCTAAAGTATAGCAATCGATATGAACCCAATTAACACCTTCTTCAAGTCTTATGGGGTATTCAAACTTATCTACATTACTCTTTATTATCTATCTAACCTATTCAGCAGTTTTACCATTTACATGAAAGTCTATTGCTTTACCAAGCACATGCGCCGATAGGTATATTTTATTCTTACTCTTGACTAACGGGCACATGTTACAACGTAACCCTCTTTGAGTACTATCCCCATGATTTACTACCATGGATTCTTTTAATACTTTAGTACGTAAAGTGAGTATAGTACTAAGTAACTCAGTAGATAAGAACTACCAAGCCTTATCTCCAAACTTACTCACACAGTGTGTGCATACTAACTCTTTGATATTAAAGTATTTTTTAATTTCTGTCATTAATTCGTTGCGTGTCATAATCATTATCATTTAAGTCCAAAACGTTATTATTATTCGTTAAATCCAAAACTTTGCTATGTTCTGTTTCTGGGGAAACATAAACCTTTCCGTTGGTATCCGTCAAAACCACTTTAACATAATAATCACCTTCTGTAAAAGGTTTTGTAATAGTACCGCTAGCAATCAGCGTATTTTGCTTTGACCGTGGTAATGTGAAGGTAGCAATATCTTCAGTATAATCATCAACGGTGTGAGTACTGTCGAAACTACCATATAAAAACTCAATTCGGTTTCTATCATACGTCTTAGAATCAGCCTCATCTTGTTTAGCATAGACTTCATAATTAATTTGGTTATGCAACCCCCCTACCCAAAATGCTCTGATACTAATTGTAGTTTCAGGAATTGCCGGAGCCACCACTTTAAATGTGTCTGACTATACGCAAGGCATCGCGTAAAACCTGCAACCAGTTTGGGTAGCTTGACCATTATCTACTCGCTCTGTAGCGAGTATAGGGTATACTGTATAATTACCAGTAACCCAATCTATCGTTGGGACTTGTATATTTACCACCGAATTGGTGTTAACTGGGTTATTGTTCGTCTGTATATATTTAGCTTCACCGCCTATGTAAATTACAACACCTGGATAGCAATCGCCCAATGTTGAAGATGGGTCAATAGACATATCCTATAAAGATAAAGAGCCAGCTGTAGTATCATCATTATACTGCGGTGTTAATGAACACTATGTTTCTAATATAGCCCCTTGTGCATTACTTACTTGTTTGTTAACAACTTTAAAATCTTTAGAAGGACGCTGTGAGCCAGCGTAATACCCTCTAAAGTCACCGAGCCGATATGGTGTATTTATTTTGGTATATACATATCCGTTATTTTCTAATGAGTATAGATTAGAAACCAATCGCCAGTCTGTTTTGAAGGCATTATCTGAATTTATACCACATTTCCCGTCATACCCTTTCCACCAATCATCAGTAGTAGGGGAATTTGCTTTAAGGTTTACAGGCTTCATCCTACTCCACATGTTTATCCCAGCAGTATTATAAAATGCAGTTTCAACCACATTGCTTACAGTATCCCCATTTACATTTAAGGTATCCTTTATGTCGTCATACGTTAAATTATCTTTTGGTAAAATATCTTGTACCATAATTGTTTGTTTTTAGTGCGTAACTCTGTTATAAGTTATTTCGATTGTGGTATATTCGTTATTACACACATCACTTTCCGTAAAGGGTTACCCCACCCGTGGTTAACAAATTACCTTCGATTCTAACACCACCGTTAATTGTGCCACCTGTTAATGGGAAGTATGTAGTACTTGCCTCTACTTTGGTCAAGTACCCCGTTAATGCTCCTGGGTCAATACTACCACCACCTCCAGAGGCTGTGTTATTATGCCACTTACTATCAGTGGAACTATATGTTAGAGTCTAGTTATTAACAGGAGAACTGATTTCAACATCTTCCAAATCAGCTAATTTGTGTGCACTTGTAATACTGCATCCTTGTGGTGAAATGATTTTGTTCGGCTGTATATTATGCCATTTACCATCATTAGAATACTATAATATATCACCAAATGTAATAGAATCAATTGATACATCTAGTAATTTACTTAAGTAATTAAGCTTCTTTACTTTTGCATCTAACTCTCCAATGTGTTGTTCAAGGGTATTAACAGTATTCTAAAGTTTACGAACTAATCCAATCAGTTCGTTATTTGCATCTATATTATTCATACTCTTTTGTTTTTCCAAATATCATCATTATACCATGAACCATACATGTTCCAAAAACCTTCTGCAAATACAGAAATTCGCGCATCCATATAATCACTTAGCGACAATCTATGATTACATTTAAGTTTGTTGAGTAAGTTAATCAGACATGCTTTCTGTTCAAGTGTTAAACCACAGTCTTCATCATAAAGTGCTTTGTACACTATATCAAAACATACCTGGTTTAATACTTGGGCTCTATCGTAATAGATGTCACGTTTCGTAGTTTCATTCAGCTTACACGCTTCTAAATAAGATGTCTTTTTCATAGTGAGCACATACCATTAGTGCAGCTACTACATTGTCCACAACATGAACTTAAGTTTAAAACTCTGCTCAGGTCTTTATAATGTTGCACTGCATCGTTTAACAAATGGTTATTAATCGCATACTTGAGTAAATTAGACCTTAATTCACAGATAAGTATCTTTTCCTTCTGAGTGTTATCTAAACAAGTTTGACAGAACGAAGTAAATAAACCAATCTTGCTGAAATAAATTGCTTCTTCGTTGATTGCAAAAGCAAGGTCTTTCGTAGTGGAAATAACTGTAACCACTAAACCATTATCCTCAATGTTTACTAAATCAATAGTATAATGGATATTGTCTTCTGTATGGAACACAGTTACTACATACTAATGGTCAACATCATCTGTGGAATACATATTCTTTGAATTATCTACACCGTCCAAATAAACCTTTGTTATACTAGCCGCTCTATCTAATATGATATGTAATTCTTTGTCTTTTATATATGTCTTTTCTATCTTCATAGTCTATAAAAATAAAAAGCGGAGTCGAGGATTTCCCTCAACCCCGCTTAGGTTCTTAAAAGAAATTTAAAATTATTTCTGCACAGCAGCAGGAGCATCAGCACCTTTCTTAAATGCAGTGATGAATTTAACAAGGTTACCGCTTGCCAAAGTACCAGCTTTTACATACAAAGTAGTAGTAATAGGAGTAGTCTTAACATACTGATTGTCAGGACTCAAGTACTTAGTATCACTTTCAATAACCAAGCTATCGTAAGTGTTAGCTGGGTTTACAAGTTTAGGCTGTTCTACTGAAGGATAAGCACCTGTAAATACCTGACCCTTATAACCCATGTTACGAGCTTCAGCATCACGTACTTCTTTCCAGAAGCCCTTACCAAGGCTACCTTTCTGTTGTTTTGTGATAACAACGCCTTCAACAGCTTCTGGCTGATTTGCTAACAAAGCACCTGGGATAGTAGTATAGAATGATACTTCCATAGAAACGATTGAGTATTCGTTAATTGAATTTACACCTTCGTTATCTGTCTTAGCAAGAGCGGTCAATTCAATCTTGTTAGAAGCAGTATCTACAGAAACACGACGGTTTGCGTGCTTGTTAATCTGCTTACCAAATGCATCAGCTAATTCCTGAGCTGTTTTACTTTTTGCGATTACTTCGTAAGTATGAGTAAACTGATTTGGAGCTTCATAGATGTCCTTATAAACGATTCTCAAAACATAACGATGACCTGCGGTAATCTTAGCATTTGTTAAATCGATTTTAACCTTTTCCTGAACAGGAGCAGCATAGTTGTTTACTGCCATATTCAAACGGACCCCTTTTTCAATTTTGTTAGAGTATTCAACCATTTTCTTTGCTTCCAAAGCACCAGATGTTGGGTTTGCAACCTACATTGTGCCTGTACATACACCAAGATACAAAGCTTCTGCATCAGCAGCAGCTTGTTCAGTTGTAATCATTTTTCTATTCTGGTCGAAAAGTGCTGGTTCACCAGCATTTAATGCTTCTACATTTGTCCAAGCGCTTGGAGTAGCAGCATTTGCAACGAGTACATTATTAACTCTTGTAATCATATTGTTTTAAATTTATTAATTATTAGACTTTGCGCTAGTCTCTGCTTGTCTTCTACTTTCAATATTCCAGATTTCCACGTAAACAAGCGCATTAATTATTATTCCATTGTTGCCACTTCATTGGAATACTATGAGTAATTATTAGTGGCTTTAGTAGATAAATATATCTACACAGCTAATTTAACAATCTCCATATGCGTATGGGTTGGTAAATCAGTATATTCTTTAGTGGGATTAACATTGATATCAAGTTTAGCTGGTTTAGCTAAGTATATCAATGTGTAATTACTAACTTTATAATTTCCATCAGTGTACAAGTATACACTGTTATCTTTAACTAGACGTAATGGTCTAGCTTTTGTATATTTTAATTTGTGTTCAGAAAAAGCATTTGATAACTGTCTATCGATTGTTTCTACTTTTGATTCTATTGTATCATCGTATTTAACAATATAGTTACCGTTTTTATCCTTTTCCCAACATGGCATTTCTGCACCGTCCAAAGGTGATATACCAGCAGAATCACCAAGTAATATAGCATAATCACTTGGTAGTGTTATCTTATAGACATTACTTTCATTAGCTATCTAGTCATTTGTGAACGTTGCTGTTTTTACTAAAGTACGTAAATCATCAGTACGTTTCTAGTCTTGTTCAAAGCCTTTCTGTTTGTAATTGATACCAGAATATCTTGTTTTCCAAAACTTCTCGATAGCTTCGTTAAGTATAGAAAAAATATCATCAGATGTCAATTTGTTTTCTATAGCTAACTATGGGTCTATCATCTGTAGTCTACGTTCTGTTTCAATCTAAAATTCCCTAGTTGTCATACTTTATAAATTAATCTACAAGTTCATTTAACTGAGTCTTAGTTTGAATTCTCTATGACTCGATATTGTCTAATGCTAACTATACAGCCTTATTCACTATTTCATTCTGAACAGTTTCAGGTACTTCGGTTAAACCAGTATCTGAAGGTAATTCGTTTATTAACGTTGGGTGTTTAATATAGGTAATATCTATAGTAAAGTCACCAGCCATCAATATAGGGTCTATATAAACCAATAAAGAATTGTCTTCTATTGTAGCAACAGGGTTTGGTATCCACGGAACATTGTTATAAGTTTGTGTAAACTTCTTTGCATTTTCGTGATTAACCAAATCAATGGTTGCAGTTGTTGGTTTACCGTCTCGTTTAAAGTGTAATACAGCTTGTATGAAAAACAGTCGCCCTTTATTGTTCGGATTCCTGTTCAATAGGTTTGTGAACATTAATTGGTTTGTTCCAGGCTGTAATGCAATCTATAAAGACTTATCTGTTCTAACGAGTCTTTCTAAATCGGAAGTGCGTTTTACACTACCTTCGAAACCAGTTTTAGTTACATTTAAACCACTAAATTTTGTGGTGATAACATCATAATATGCTTTGTTTATCCAGTAATCAACTTCTTCTGGTAAAAATGCAGGGCATCCTCCATATGCAACACTCTGCGCATTTTTATCCATTTCAATTTTAAAGGCTATGTGTAAATCGTCTCTTGTCATTTTACTTAGATTTAATGTCGTTCAAAATAGTAAGGTATATGTCCTGATTCTTCTTGTCTTTCAAATAAGCAATAACATCTGAAATACCATTACCAATAAGGTCAGTACCAAAGTAATATGAAGTTCTATTTTTTCTAAGGATGTTCTTACTAAGTGCTTCTTCAATAACAAAATTAATTTCTTTGTTATCATTGTTTACCCAGATTCTCAAGAACTTTTCAGGGTTCTTTTCAACCTGTTCACTCAACTTAGCTTCAACCAATTCATTAGAAAGAGTATCGGCTTTAATACCAAACAATCGTAAACATTTACGCATATCTTCAAGATTGAGTTTATCGAATTCACGATATGCTTCACGTTTAATCTTACTAATCTTATTCGCTTCAGTAGCTTCGAGGTCTCTGTCTACAAGCACATAATCTGTTGCAGGGCTAATATTTTTAACACCATCCGCAACACGTTTGTGTTTCTTTAAAAATAAGTACTGCAATTCACCTTCTGGGCTATCAGTATTAATTGTCAAATCTCGTTTACCGATTTTGATTGCAAAGGTATCCCAATATGAACTCATTGGGTCTAGTGTACCTTCGTTTAAACCCATCTTGGTTTCCAGCTCTCTAGCGGTTTCTTTTGTCAAACCTGTATAACGGCTGCCAGAACGAGTCCAGTAAGAACCGAGATAATCAAAACAATTGGACCATTTAATTAACCCTGTCCATGGGTTTTTCTTTGTCATTCTAACGATTACTTCCATAATTATATTTAATTAGATTATCGAGTTAGTAATATTTGTTATTATTTATACATCCAAATATATTTCAGGTTACTAGTTGAATGAGGGGTACCTGTTGCAGATTCGCCTTTAAGCTGTCTTTGGATAGTGCGTCTATCACACCCGGTTTGTCTACTAGCTTCTATTATACTTGGATACTCTCCTATAAGATTTAAGTTAAGGTCGTATAAACAAACTGCTTTAGATTTTTTAATTCCGTTGTTTCTCGCAATCTCTAATTGTTTTCCAGTTAATTTAGAACCAATCATTTGATTGATTCTCGCCTGTCTACATTTTTCAGATATCACATGACCGCCTTTATCTATATTATAACCGATTTCAGGATTTGTTGAATCTAATTTAGCAATCCATTCAATTTCCTTTTTATCGATAAAATATTGTGTAGTATCTTTTACTTCTTCAAGTAGTTCTATAGTGAAATGGTTTATACCTTCTTCACGCATAACTTGATATAACTTACAGTTGATATCATTTGGTCTTTTAGAATTAAACGCATGATTTTTGTGGTCGCTCAGTCTCTTACTTAAGCTTTGTTTAGTTTGACCTATATAAATCTTATTATCTCTTGTGTTTGTAATTTTATAAATTATTGCATTCATAGTGGTATAATTTTTTGATGTTATACCACTATAACACAATATATTTATTTAGGTTGCCTCAATCGACAATTTAAATTTACTCAGCTGACATGATTAATTCTCCACATGCTCTTGGGTCTTTCAACATAATGCCCATTTCACCAAGAAAATGTACTGCATACCCATCCTTCGCATTTGAACGAACTTCTGAGTTAGAGTGAGCGTAACCAGCAGGAGTTACAGAACCAGCAGTACACCAGTTAACGAACTCACGGTCTTTACGAACCACTTTAACAATGTTAGCTTCACCGTCACGACGACCAAGGTCAAGGAATGTCATACGGTAAGATTCCAACGGTTTCAAAGTTACAGGATGCAACTGACGGTTGTATGTCAAGTTATCATACAATGGGAAATACTTCAAAGTAAGTTCAATACCATTGCTCATCTGATATGTCTTGAACTGACCACCAAATTTCAAGTTGTCACCAGAACCTGATACAAATACAGTATCAATCAAGTTCAAGTTAGCCATCTTTTCTTTCAATACACGGTCAAATTCACGCATACCCATTTCACCAGTGAATGCTACGAATTTACGTTCGTTAGTACCAAGTACATTATAAGACAAGTCAGCCAAGAAGTCTTCAAGCAATTCTGCTGTCAACTTAGTATAATAACGTCTGTTAGATGGAGCAATCTGTTCCAACAAACCAGCACCGATATATACAGGACGACCGTTCTTACCCTTCAAGTTACAAGAACCATCTTTGTTTACGTTACTCTGGTTATAAACCAATGCACGTTCGATACGTTTGTACCACTCACGCATTGCCACCCATTCCTGGTAAGTAGACCACAAATAAGAAGTCTTACCTGTCTTAGGGTCTTTCAAAGCAACTGCCATAACTGTTGAATAAGCAGAACCTGTAATGTCATAAGACAAACGAACTGTAGTAAGGTAGTTACGCATTTTGAAATGAGTGTTGTAGTTCAAGATATCAGCTTCTTCACTGTATTCTTCATAAGCAGAAGCAAGACGAGATACCTGACAACCAGCTTGCAAATATTCAGCAGGTACATATGATGCAGGGTTACCGTTTGCGATAAAACAAGTATAAACATACAAGTTACCATCCTGGTAAGGAGCATCAGCTACACGCAACTAGAATTCTTTATTATCGAGTTCCAAAGTAGCACCTGGACCAAACCAAGCATCTTCCAACCATAACATAATAGGGGTATTGTTCAAACCAGCAGTAGTTGCGCCAGTAATAGCTTCACCGTTCCATTTAGCGTCACGAATTGTAACAGCTCTATCCTGGTCAATCATTACACCCCATTCGAATGAGGATTTATCGATTGTCATAACGTTACCAAGACCGCCTGTCAGCATGTCAAGTGAAGTTGTGTAACCATCATCCTTTGTACCAAATACATAAGACAAAATAGTAGAAATCTCGTAAGGTCTTTCCTGTGATGCCACAGAAATCTTATTAGTGTCAATCAAATCGCTGAACCATTTACCTTTATACAATACGAGATTGTTAAGAATATTATTATCCATAAAAATACTAGTAATTTAAATTATTTAGTTAATTTGTTTATTGTGATATACGTATGTGTCTAGTAAAGCTATCCCAAACAGTGCTGTCGTCAGAATTTCTGTTTATCTACTTAGACCGACTATTAATTGAAGTTGAATTTAAACTTCTTTTGAGTTTATCGATTGCTGAATTATTACCAGCACGTTTAGCGGCTTCTAGAAGTTTATCAGCATTCATAGTAAAGTATGCAGATTCGATTAAATTCTTTACACCACCTTTTGCATAGTCTTTTTGGTACTGAGTTTTACCATCAGCATCTGGCTTAAGAATATAGTTAATTAATACTCTTTTATCTTTCTCTGGGATTGAGATACCACGTATATTGTCTAAGCCCTTTATTTCGTCAACAACGTTGTTATAAAATGTCTGTTGTCTCTTCTGGTATTCAGCGTATTGCTTTTTCTACTGCGCCAATAGCTGTTCTTTTTGTTCCTCTCTAATCTGCTTCAAATCCTCTACAGCATCTTCAGCTTCATCTTCCAATAGACCAGCATCTTCGTATTTACTAATCTTTTTATCGATTTGTTTTTCGCTAAAACCTTTCGCTTTTAAAAGAGCCTTTACAACGTATTTCTAGTTTTCTTCTTCATCCATATCTAGTTCGTCAATGTTGAGTTCTTTTTCAATGGTAAGGTAATCTTTCAACTCACCACCATTCTTTACAAACTCATCAAGTTTCTGTATTTCATCACTAGCATATTCAGGCTTACTAGATTCTTCAATAACATCCTGGAAATAACTAATCAAAGATTCCACGTTTTGTGGGACTTCTTCATCTTCCGCAATGTCCCAACCAAGTTTATCAGCAAGTGCACCAAAGAATGACGAAACGACTTCCGCTTCATTGTTTTCATTGTTTTCCGTTGATTTAGTATTGTGTTTAGGTCCATCATTTTCCTCCTGTTTGTTTAGGTTTAAGTCTTCTATTTCATCTTCATTATCCTTAGCAACTTCTTCACTTTTTGGCTTTATGTTTTTGTCAGCTTTCATCTTAGCCACAACAGGGTCATTGATTTTACCATCACCTGGTTCGATATCATCTTCGTTGTTTTCAATATTTTCCTGAGGAGTATTATTAAGTTCATCCATTGATTTAGGGACGAAGCTATCCATAATAGCTTCGAATCCACCTAACGTATTGTGTTTATCCATAATTAATATTAATTAGATTTTATTGTTTACTTTGTTTAGCTTCTGCGTTTGTCTTATTTTTCAAAGCTGTACGTGCTTTTAATTTCTCTCTTTCCATGGCAGCCTTATCGGACATTCTCTGAAGTTCAATCTCATGTTTCATTCTATCTTTTTCCAGTTGAATCTTCTTGTTTTCGATTTCTCGTTTCATGTCTGCTTCACGCTTTTTATTATTGAGTTCAAGCTGCTTATTGGCTTGTTCGGAATTAATCTTCTGTGTTTCAAGAGCCTATTTACCAATCTCTATTGGGTCTGGAATACCATTCATATCTTGGTCCATATTTTCGGTACCGCGATATGCGTTTAATTGCGCAACTGTAATCTTGGTAGCATTGTTCTGGTCGATTTCATATTTCTTCAAATCCATTTCAGCTTCCCTAAGCATAAGCTCTTCTTCTTTAACTTCATTTTGCATTTGAACTAATTGCTGTTGAGCTGCCTGTTCTTGTTGTTGTTGCCGCTGCATTTGTTCCATACGATTCTTTTCGATTTCTGCTAATTTGTTTTTAATCATACCAACATTGTCCAATGTGACGATTTCTGCAATATCGAGTAAACTAGCACCGTTCTGCATAGCTGGTTGTAACAACTGTCTGAGCTGGTCTAAGTCTTGCTGATTCTTTGTGCTATCATCTACAAATATATCCATATCTTCATAGAAGAATTCATCAGATAATTTTAAGAATGCTCTAGTACCATCATCCAGGATATAGTTTAAATACATCTTACCACCATCCTTCCAAGTAGCTTTGGAAGTATTCAATAACATTGATAGCACTTCTCTTTTTACTTGGTTGTGTTGCCAGAACCACGGTTCGGTAATGTGATATGACATAGTAACAGCAGTATTGGCATTAGATACCAATTCACTGGCTGCTATCTAACCTTGTCTTTGTGGAGTAATCCCAGTAAGTTTAGCAACCATGTCTTCAATTTTACCCATAAGGCTTACATACTGGTTTATTACATTCGCCATACTCAAATCCCACGCCTGGAATTGATTAAATTGTGCTGGTTTACCACCTTCACGACCAGGTATATCCCAACCTTCTTCATATGGGTTAATGAATGCTACGCCTAACGCACCTAAGTAATGCATCCATTTATTAACATCAATGCCCATTGATTTTGGAATCTATGTTACATCCACTACAGGTACTTTACCTTTATCACGGGACATTGCTAATTCAAGACGATACCAAACTACAATATACATATACTGTAATGGTTTCATCATACTCACCAATGAACGTGGTTTACTATTAGTATTATTATATACTATACCAGTATAAGGTAGTTTTTGAGAATTCGGGTTGTCTGCAGAAACATGTTGGTATTCAATCGGGTTAACCCCAATATACATAGCATCGCCGATTCGGTATCCTTCCCAAACTTCAATAATCCATTTCCATTCAACATTTACTTCCTGTCCTGTTACTTTGTAATCTTCGTCAACCTGTAGTTCTTCTACTTCACCTGTTTCCATATTAGCGATAGTAACGAAACCTATTTTCTTAAAAGATTTCCAACAACAGTGGTATACATTGATATGGTCAACATCAAATAAATCATTGTTGATGCTGTTTATATTTTTCATAGACACATGATTGTAATCCAATTGAGTTTTACGGATAGTCGGAGCCATACCAGAACCTGGCTTTTCTTCAATCAAATCGAGTAATTCATTCAATTGTTTTTCGGACATCTTATCATAGAATCTATCATAAATCTAAGTTGCAGACATAACCATTAGTCTACAACACCATGCAGCATCATGAATGAATTCCAAATCAACAGAGCGCTCATAATCAAAGAACATTGGATTAACTCTTTCAACACTGGGTTCGCCATTTATAATACCAGTATAATAAATTTCTTCACCTCCAATTAAAGCATCTTTCCATCCTTTATAGAATTCATGCTTCAAGTTTAATTTCATTTTGAGGTATTGTAATGCGCTATATGCTTCGGCTTCACCAATATCTTTGTAATCTTGTTCCATGTACTTGGCGATACTTTCAGGTGGCATAATTTCACCACTCTGTAAAGCTCGTTGATACTCAGCAGCTTCTTCAGGACCCATATTACTTGCTATACTAGCCTATATATAGTCTATGAGCATTTGTTTTGCTTTGTCCTGTTTTTCGCTAGCCGCATTATCCCCAGTTCTGCAAACATTAAAATTAAACGGTCTTTTCGTTTCTTCACCGAGTAACTAATCGACATAAGGTTTAATAATATTGTAATCTTGTGCAGTGGCGGGAAATCCATCGTTTTGTTTAAAAGGGTTTGTAACGTATTTCAAATCTTTTTCATTGTAAATACTATTGTACAAATCATAGTATGTCTGCATTTCCGCAGTCCTTGAATTACTAAAACCATATGAACCAACACTGCTTGCACCACAGATATAATCAATGCATTGATGCCGCCATGTTTCAGTTTTTTTGCGCATACTTAGTTTTTGCGCAGGAAATGATTTTATATCTTTCATAATTAAAACGTATATACATTATCGTCGACTAACTATTGCGGGGCATCATCCTTAAACCAATCTTGCGCAAATATAGGTCCGTCAAATAATAATCGACTTTTATTTTCTTTAACTTTTTCTTTAACAACGACATTGTAGAGCTATTCTCTATATATCATTATCTGCATTAACGCCATCACACGGTCGGTGTTTATATTATCATTATAAGCTATTAATTCCTCCAATAGCGGTTCGGATAATATGTTGTATAAGTTCTTCTTACCGCTACTATTCAACCCATTAAGCCAGTCTTTTATCAGACCTTCGCCCCACTGCTTAATTTGTCGGTTCATGTGACAACCTTTCTTACGTTGTACTTTAGAGCCTTGCACAATATCATTGATTATGTCGGGTTGGTCCGCAAGTAAATAATCACAGTGTTTGTTAGTAAAGTAAACGAATATACCTTTATTCTGATTTTCATACATTGCTCTTGCATTATAGTATATTAATAATTTTCTCACATTTTCATAGAAATCTTCAGCAGTTTTTGGTCTACCAGTATACTCAGCTACAATCAAATCAGAGTACTGTTCAAAGTTCTAAAATCTCTTATATATTATACATGTACCTAGTGAAGTAGTACTAGATTCATCGTAGTCATATGAGTCAATACCTGCAATATATAAACCAACTGGTGCATCAGGGACAGGGTGTTCCCATATGACTATAGACCCAGTAGGGTCATCATTCTTTTCTAGCGGGTACCTTGTAATATCCCCGACTTTCTTAGGAATCCATTTAAGCCCGCCAGATTCATCAAATACCAAATCACCTGGTTGTTTGTGGCTCTATAGGTTCTTATTCGTACGTATCGCTGCAAGATGTTGCTGTAAGTCTTTCTTAGGGAATATATTACCGTTGAAATCCAAACATGCTTCAGCAGGAGTAATGCTGTTTTCTGCACAGTATCTATCTACAGTTTGACTGTTTGACGCATTGTCTATTACTTCATGTCTAAGCTCTAATACATATTTTAATGCTGGTCCACGTAATGTATTACCGTCTTCATCCATATAGAGCCGTTTACCATTCTCATCTCTATTGGCAAGATTAGTGTATTGTGGACAAAAGAAACCGCATCGTTCTGTAGCACCCTCATCCCATATATTTTCAAATGATAAACAGTTGTAACCATCAGGATGATAGAACATATCTTTCAATGCTGCAAAGTTATTACCTTTATCATCACCACCTGTACCGAACGCTAGCATTAAACCAAACGCAATACCGTCCTGTTCTACAGAAGGTCGTGCAATAGACCATGCTGCGCCAAGCTCACTAAAAGAACCTGCTTCTTCAAAGATAATCAATTTACCTGCTTTACCACGAACACGGGATGGGTCATCTTTCAAGGACTTAGCAATTATTTCAGATTTATAACCCATTTCAATCTCATTACCAAATTCATCTTTAGTAAAGAAACCTGCACGTTTATGTAACTTCTTGTTAATTGATTTCTTTTTAGCAAATGCTGTATTCTTATCAATAAACGACATATATGATTCTACTTTACTCATAGTACCGTCACCAGTAAGATAGGTTTCATCAGATGCATATATGTATGATTTAGAATTAGGTATTAGATAATAGTTTCTACACGCCAATGAAGCGTTCTTATATGAGTACCCTTTACGTCGACTTTTGAGTACACACATATGCTTACCTACTTCTTCAGCCTCATCAATCCCTAAGAAATAGTAATAGTCGTAGTCATAGAAATCAGGGAAATCAAACTTTCTTGCGCGCACTTTTTCAGTTTTACCTGTCTTTCTATTTACTTTATCTTCGTATACAATTCGTTCAATTGGACAGTAATTTAAGTAAAAGTAATTGTAACCAGATATGTAGTCACCGTCCTCTGCTACATATCCTTCAATACCTCGTCGCTACTCTTCCTCCCAAAATTGGGTATACTCTGTAGTACCGACTGGGTATAAACAATAAGAGCCGCACTCCTTAAATCGAATTGCGGCTTGTCTAAATTTATCAGATGATTTTATTTTCTTCTAGAAGTCTATCATATTATATTATTGTTTTATAAAAATAACCCCCTCATCCACGAGGGTTGAAGGGGTTAAAATAGAGGTTAACTTTTTGATAAGCCAAACATTAGTAATATTACTAAAGAATTTTGTCGCTCCACTCCGACTCGAACGGAGACCTGAGGGGTTAGAGCCCTCGGCACTACCTTTATGCAATAGAGCAGTATTGGTAGTTCTTTACTGACTGCTACCAAAAGTCAATGACTTATTACTTAAACAAATTACGGAGTTTCTTTGTAAGTACTTTACGTAAGCCAAGTTGTTTACGTGCATTCATATCAGCTTCAATTGCTGCATAAATTTCTTCAACTGTATTACAATTTGTCAAGTTTAAAATATAAGGTTTATTCATAGTCATATAATTTTAAATTTCTTATGTTTTTATAAACGCGAGTTTAATAAAAAGGTTCTGTTAAATTGTATTATTTCGCCAATTCAAACGGATTAATTTGTACGTTACCACGTACTTTAGAATTATCCAATTCTTCAGCTTTAACAGCATTCTCTAGGTAGTCAATGGTTTGAATTGTTCCTTTTATCTTTTCAAAACCAGCCAATAACTTTTGAATCTTAGTTTCGTCAAGCTCTTCTTCTAGAGAATCTTCATAGTACTTACTAATTGTATCTAGTTTATTATATACGGCTGTCAACATCTTAAGTAAGCGAGTATTAAGTAACTCTTTAAACTCATCTCTACAAATCTGTTCCTGGGCTGTTAATTTATAATCCTCTTTACCAAACTTATTTAATTTTAATCGCTTCTCTCTAAGTTCTGGGTTCATACTTTTGAAATAAGGACTATTCCAATAATCACAAAGTATGATGAAACTAGCCACGTCATCTGCATGTGTTTTATCTTTTGAAGATTCCCAAAACTTCTTGAAGCAAGGTATTGCCCACATCTCTGCATGGACAATAACCTTATCACCAAGTAAGTCAAAAAGTTTCATAATATCATTAACTGTTTGCGCAACAACCATTCCATGTACCACAACAAGGGGATTCCCCCATACATTCTTTTTTACGCGCTTCTTCTTCCTTTTTACGCCATTCGGTAATTTCCTTGTAAAAGGCACTTAACCCTTCGTCTTTCACGATAATTATTTTTCGGGCATATCCGTTTTGAGGCACATACATTGAAAAAATAACATCACCTTTACTAACAGGATTTCCATCAAATTCACCGTCTTCATCAGCAACCCATAACCAATCAATACCTGTACCGTAGCTTCTAACAGTTTCAGCGTTTTGTGTTTCTGTATTAAATTTAATTAATTCACTAGATGTACTTTCTGCTCTTAAATATTTTACCATAGTTGTTTTACTTTAGATTGTTATTTGCTTATTTTCATCCGCTTCACCAAATCCCTTTTCGCCTCTTTCTGTTTCACTAAGTTCATCAACGAAAGTAGGAGTAAGGATTTCACAGGGTACAATAACCAACTGCGCAAATGCTTCGCCTTCAGCATAGATTGTTGGAACTGCATCAGTAGTAACTTTAAACTTCGCCATTATCTCCCCTCTGTAACCAGAGTCGATTACCCCAACTGCGTTTGTCAAGGATATTGAACGCTTTGCTACGCTAGCCTTCATAAAGAGTAAACCAACAAATCCATTTGGAATTTCTACTGCAATATCAGTATGATATACTAACACCACTTTACCACTATTGTCTACTTCTTTAGTAATACGAGTGGAGTATAAATCCAACCCTGCATCACCAGATGTTGCTCTTGTTGGTAACTTACCTGCAGAGTTAACTGTTATCTCTTCACCACTGTTAACTGTAACAGTGTAATCCAATTTCTTAAATTTAATTTCTCCCATTTTCAATCTCGTCTAATATTTTATTACAGTTTTCTATCTTCTAAGCTATACGTTTATCTAACATATCTATCAATTTATTAGTATCCGTATGATATTTCCAAAACCATCCATACGCTTCAGGTTTAATGCCTCTACATACTTTAACCACATAACTAGGGTCAAATCCATCTTCTTTTACATTAGAAATACTATTGTACGTCTTAACTACTTTGTTTGAAATTTTGTCGATTCTATCTACAGATATGATTCTATTTTTAGAATCGCAATTCTGACTCAACCTTTGATTAATGGTGCCATAATTCATGTTATAAAGTCTATCGCACCACTCCAAATTTAAAACAGAATTATCAGTTTTATCTTCATTTTTATGATTTACCTCTGGTAGGTTTTTAGGATTTGGTATAAAAGTTTTTGCAATTAGTCTGTGAACTTTTTCAGTTTTATATTTACCATTTACAGAAAGAACCACGTTTAAATAACCTTTATTGTTTTTTGTTGGTCTTATTAATCTACCTTTTTGTAAAAACCCACCTGATTTAGTATTGTGCCATCTGTCTTTAGAATAAATATTTCCATCAGTGTCGGCGTAATAATACTTCTCATAACCCGGTATAGCTTTATATACTTTTTTAAATTTATCATGAGACAATCCCCAATCAAGTGCTACAGCATTCCACATTAAATGTGAAGTATGAGGTAGCCCACTTTCACTATCAATTAATTCTCCATTTTCTAAAGCACACAAATGTCTCAGCATCGCTGCTTTATATCTTTCCCAAAAGTTATCTAAATTTTGCCAACTATTCTCTGAATACTTTTCAGCACCAAATGAATAAACTTTTACTAAATTTTCGATAGTACCGATAGGAAGCAAATCCCATCTTAACTTATGGTCTTTAAAATCATTTTTCTTGCTCTGTTCCATCTTCTTTAACTATAGTTAAAATACCATGATTCGGCATCTTGTCTAAAACTGCGTCAATTATCTCTCTAACATATACTCTATCACTCCGCCTTGTTTCTGGTTCAATCTCAATTTCACCAACAATGATAGAATCTTCGAACACTTCTTCATTAACACTTAGCTCCTTCATCTTTGATATACCCTTTCTTAATGAAATCCTCGTGTAAAGGTTTAGCTAACTCCTGTGCCTGTGGATGCGCATGAGCATCATCTCTTAGTTCAAAGAAGTGTTTCCAATCACTAACGAAGCCAGTCATCACTAGTTCTGTTTTCAATGCATTAGGAAGAACAGCTCTTGCCTGCTGAGGTTTCCAACCGTTAAATAAAAGAGTAAGATAGGTCTTTTCAGCAAATGCAATAGACTGTAAGAAATTCGATGCGTTCGCATCTTCTGACTTTTGCCACATATCTATGTTAGCATCATAAGAAAACGTATCACCATCGTGTATGGTATCTATCCAAGTAGGGATAATAAAAGTAAGTTCATGACCGAATTTATCCTTAGAGTAGTTACAATAGCGACTCGATTCTTGAGCAAAACTAAACACTCTATGTCTTACAAATTCATGAGATACGCCTCTATCGCAAGTAAACTTAACAGTTACTCTACGTTCATGGTACTCAGTAGGTTCACACAGGTATTGTAAATCATCTAACCAATCATTTTCTACAAGAACTCTTAAGTTAGTAGTTACATAGTAATGCGTAAAGAAGTTATCGATGACACGAATATTAACTCTTGAATAAGGGTTCCTTATATAGTCTTGTACAGAATGCTTATTATCCATTTCATAAACTCTATCCATAAGACCATAAGACATATCAAGATAAACAGTACCATGTTCGAGCATTGCACCATGACCAGATTTAATCATTCTCTCTACGAACCCTCTAGCTGAATCTGGTGTAATTTTATCTTCTGATTTGTAACAAGTTCTACCTGCTAATTCAATCATTTTATAGATTCCGTCTTCTCCAGCTTCTTGTTCTATAATTTCATATTTAGGCTTTATCAGTTTCATATCTTACAAATTTTACTCCATTTTTATTAATCCAAACTTTATCATGTTTGTAATCTTCTACGAGGTACATTGTTTGGGTTTCATCGAGTATCTCGCGTTTCACATTCCGATAATGTTTTCGGTTATTGTTACCCTCATAACTATCAACCCAGATTGCGTATTTCTTCATTTACTTACCTTTCACAAATTTATCTATACAGTTGGTAATCCAGCCTATCAAATATGCTAGATGCTCATTAAGCATTACTCTGCTGAAATCTAACCCTATTTCTGTCATCATTATCTGTAACGCATGGAACGCTTCATGCGCTGCAGTGCCGTTATCAAATTCTTTCTTTCTGACGATAAGAATCAAAGCACATATCGCTCCGTCTTTGTTTTGAGCTCTCCAAGTAACAGCAGATGCTGCTGACAAATCTTCTTTCAGATAGCCCTTAACATCTTCTTTGCCGAATGTATTGTTTTCTATAAAATCTAAGAACGTAAACTCTTCTAGATAATCTTTTATATCTGATTCTTTAGTAAGATATCCAACATATACTGGAATTGTATATATCTCATTCGTGTATTTCTGTAGTTTCATCATCTCTCAATTTAGTTTCTTCATCAATTAATATGTTATACGAAAGTACTTTTCCTTCGTCAATATATTTTTTCAAATCAGCTAAAGCATCTTCTACAGAGTCAAATGCGCATTCATATATATAACCTTTCGTAACATTTACGAATCGATACTTATTTATTTTTTCGTCTAGCAATATATAAACATATACATAATCACTTGGACAATTTACTTTAATTAAAGTCATTTTCGAATTTCTTTTTAAGTTTGAGTTTAAATAAGTAAGCAAACATGATTGGTTTATATTCAATCTCACCGTTTATCACAGCTTTTGCAAATTTGAAAGGACTGTTACAAATAACTTCAACTACTTGATACGGTAAATGATATTTATTAGATAACTCTGTATAGATGCTAAGTTTTTTATTTACCCCCATTTTTCTTTAATACTTTGGAACGGTTCTTGATACAATAAAACCATCTTATAACCATTGTTCATTTTCAACTGTTCTAGTGGCTTATCCACATCTACTGTGCCATGTCTAATGATGTTTAGCGCCGTGAGGTAGTCTTCAGTTGACTGGCAGCTTTTAAGCAGAGTATGTAACTTTACCAATTCCTTTTTGTTATAGGGGGTTCTTGGCAAGAACAAATAGTAATCATCTTTTAATAACTCCCATTTAGAAATACGTATTTGAGAATAGTCTTTAAGGATTTTAATCTTATTATACTGGCGCCTTTTTCTAAGTAAGAAATATTTTAATCTTTGCAACAACGAATATTGCTTACTCACAATTATCGTACCAGGAGGGTATGTTGTATATGATTTTAAAAATTTATCCATTGGTTTTAATTATTATTGTTAATTGTACACGGTCTTTAATAATTTCAGGTATAAGTATTTTATTGACATATACTTCATCATCTGCTTTACCCTGAACCAAAAGACCTTTTTCTTTAAACCTAGTTATATAACGACTTAAATTATCCGGTGTGATTCCAAGTTGCTTTCTGATAAGTCTTCTGTTATCGGTACTAGTTACGTTTTTATACCCGAGAGCCGGATTGTGTCCCATGTCCAGCTCTACGAGTTTAGTGAGTAATTCAAGCTCTCTATCAGTAACATTAATGATACCATTCAATGATTTTAGGAACTCGTAAACTAGGTCTTTTTTATCAACAGACTTTACTAGTTTATTCATATTATTTGTTTGGTGAAAGTGTTTTTTCAATTTCTTTTAATACTTTAATCATATTAAAGTAAACTGTATCGGCTTCAACTTTAACACAAGGCTGAACATTACCAACTTCGTAATCTTCAATTACTTGCTTATGGTCATTTTCATAAGTAAATATCATACTCTGAACCTCGGTTAGTGCGTCAATTGCAATTTTTTTCCAATTGATATCATCTGCATCTTCTTCAGTATCAACATCATTTTCATCAATATCGTCATTAATAACAGTAATGAACCCGTTATCAATACGGTTCTGCATATCCTCTTCACCAAGTGTCATACCTACATAAGTACTGGTATTAACCCCTTTATCTTCGGTCTGCTCATCTCTTTCCATTACGAAGATTACTTCATCTTCCATTTCAATTCTATCGAATAAATCACCTTTCTTGGCTAAACCAAACTCTTTAATTACTTTATATCTTTCCATAGTTCAAATGTTTAATGTAATATCTGTAGTCACAACTGAGTAGCTACAGGTGTTTTAGTGAATGGATTAGAAATATTTGCATGCTTCCGCATATTCAAATGATTACTAAACCGAACACTTATATAACGTGTGTACGAAACTTTGTCGCTATCTTTTAACATATTTTAAATTATAAGGTATAGTAATAAAAAAGCCCCACCGAAGTGAGGCTAAAGTAAATGCAGCAAGAATTGTTATTGCTTTTCAATTGCTACGATATCGTATGGTTTTACTAATTCAGAGTCTTTAAAAATGTCAAACTGTTTTGCAAACTTCTTAGGATATACCACAACATTACCAAGTGTGATATCGCCAGTATAGCAAGTAGGTACAGAAATAACCACACCTTTACCAAAATCTGATTCAACCATTTCTTTAGTTTCTTTTGTATCATATAGTTCAACACCTTTCTCCTTCTTGCCATTAGGTACTTGTTTAGTAACTGTTCTTTCAATCATTACTGGCTCCAAAGGTTTAACTAAAAAATCCTTTTCAAACGTATATTTAATACTGTCTGTTACTGTTTTTAATACTTTATCTTCCATTACTTCTTTTTGTTTTTATGTTCTTTAAAAATATAACCTTCTCTACAAACACTAAGTATGACATCACTTTTGGAACAGTTTTTGTTAATCAATGCACATCCTTCACACTCTTTTGGATTACTGCTTTTAACAGCGTCTAATCTCATACCGTTAAAAGAGAATACGGTGTTTTCGATATCTTTAACTTCAATCTTTCTTTTACTCATAGTATACTATTTAATAAATTAACTAAAGTAAGTAACACTTAAATTATTTATATATATTATATATTATATATTCTTACTTACTTAAGTATATATTGTATTTAGTAGTGTATACTAAAACGTAGTATTAGTACTTTATGTTCTACTTATTGTAAATCCTTTAACATTTCTTAAGATAGTTTACGCTTATTTAGCATCTGTTTTTTAACACAATTTAATAAAAATTTATAAAATAAAAAATTTTTGGGCAGTGGGTATACATACATAAGTTACCCTACTTAAGTTATCCCCCCCCTACCTGTTGTGAAAATAAAAATAAAAAATTCATCGTATAATCGTGCACGCGTGGAATTATACCAATCAAGTCCCCCCTGTC
>RCNI01000098.1_pt1 | contig 88682 bp, 61 predicted proteins | sample 2041151 | NCBI WGS metagenome assembly RCNI01 (sample SAMN09708214, study PRJNA481090) | feces metagenome | isolation source: feces | place: Antarctica: Albino Rookery
TGTCAGCCGGGAATTCATCCAATTATTGTCATTAGGTCCGAAGACTAGAAGATTTCATTGTTTTCTTCATTGTTCTCGTGACTTTCTGGCATGTTTTCGTTCTGCTCGTCATGTCTTGGGCCGAAAGGCTTGCGGTCACCGCGTCTGCCATGGTCGTTGTGTCTGTCGTTGCCACTGCGTCTGTTGTCAAATCTGCGGTCGCCACCGTTGCGACGGTCACGGTCACCTCTTTCCGGACGAGGACGGCGCTCTGGTTCAACATAGCCTTCTGGTTTTTCAAGAAGAGCCTTGATGGAAAGTCTCATCTTGCCGGTCTTGGCATCGATTTCGAGAAGTTTGACATCCACTTCGTCGCCTACCTTGAGGACATCGGCTACGCTCTCTGTCTTCTCCCATGCGATTTCTGATACGTGGAGCAGACCTTCCTTGCCAGGAAGAATCTCTACGAATGCACCGAAATCAAGGATGGAAACGACTTTTCCATGATAGGTCTTGCCAATCTCTGGAACAGCGCAGATTCCGTTGATCCATTCAAGTGCCTTGTCCATAGACTCCTTGTCAGTACCGAAGATATCCACAACACCTTCGTTGTTCTCTTCAGTGATGGTGATGGTGGTACCTGTCTCTTTCTGGATCTTCTGGATGGTCTCACCTCCTTTACCGATAATGGCACCGATGAAGTCAGAAGCGACACGGATCTGCTGGATGCGAGGAACAAATGGTTTGTAGTCCTCTCTTGGTTTGTCAAGGCATTTCATCATTTCACCCATGATGTGCATTCTTCCTTCATGAGCCTGCTGCAAGGCTTGGGCAAGCACGTCGTATGAAAGTCCGTCTACCTTGATATCCATCTGAGTGGCAGTGATACCGTCTTTGGTACCGGCCACTTTGAAGTCCATATCTCCGAGGTGGTCTTCATCACCGAGGATATCGGTAAGGATGGCATATCTTTCGTTAGGTCTCTCTGCATCAGTGATCAGACCCATTGCACATCCTGCAACTGGTTTCTTGATCTGGACACCAGCATCCATAAGGGCCAGACAGCCACCGCAGATGGAAGCCTGTGAAGAGGAACCGTTGGATTCAAGAATCTCAGAAACGACACGGATTGCGTAAGGATTCTCTGGAGCCATTGGAACGACTGGTTTGAGTGCACGCATAGCCAGGTTGCCGTGACCGATCTCTCTACGGCCGACACCGCGCTGTGCTTTTGCATCACCGGTTGCGAATGGAGGGAAGTTATAGTGGAGGACGAACTGCTGGCTTTCTTCCAGGAGAACTTCGTCCATTTCTTTCATGTCAAGTTTGGTACCGAGAGTAACGGTAGCGAGGGACTGTGTTTCACCACGTGTGAAGATGGCAGAACCATGTGCGCATGGGAGAACGTTGGTCTCACACCAGATAGGGCGCACTTCAGTGGTCTTACGGCCATCCACTCTGAGACCTTCATCCAGGATGAGGTTCCTGAGGGCTTCTCTCTGCTCGTTGTTGAAGTATCTGCTGATCATGAAAGCTTTTGCTTCCTGATCTTCTTCTGGCAAAGTGGCGATGAACTCTTCCTTGATGGCAGCGAAACCATCTTCTCTTTCGTGTTTAGGTTTTGCGGATTTGGCAAGAGCATAGCATCTTGGATAGCAGAACTCGTGGAGAGCTTTCTTGAGATCCTCATCTTCTTCGTCGTGAGGGTAGTCTCTTTTGACGTCTTTGCCAAGTTCTTTGTTCAGTTCCACCTGGACACGGCAATGTTTCTTGATTTCTTCGTGGGCGAACTTGATGGCATCGAGCATCACTTCTTCAGATACTTCATTCATTTCACCTTCGACCATCATGATGTTCTCTTCTGTTGCTGCGACCATCATGTCAAGGTCCGCATTGGCCATTTCAGAGAAATTAGGGTCAATCTTGAATTCACCGTTGATTCTGGCTACTCTTACTTCTGAGATTGGACCTAGGAATGGAAGGTCACTGGCTGCAAGGGCAGCGGAAGCTGCAAGACCTGCAAGCGCATCTGGCTGGATGTCTTTTTCTGCGGAAATCAACCAGATGTTCACGAAAACACCGAGGTGGAAGTCATCTGGGAACAATGGCCTGAGAGCTCTGTCCACCAGTCTTGAAATGAGAATTTCATAGTCTGAGGCCTTTCCTTCACGTTTCATGAAGCCACCAGGGAATCTTCCTGCTGCATAGAACTTCTCTTTGTAGTCTACCTGAAGTGGGAGGAAATCGGTTCCTTCTGTAACTTCTTTTGCACATGTGACAGTGGCGAGAAGCATTGTGCCACCCATCTTAACTACGGCTGAACCGTCTGCCTGCTTTGCGACTTTGCCGGTTTCGATTTCGATTATCCTGCCGTCGGACAATTCGATCTTTTTGTTGATAATATTCATTAATCCGTTCTTTCGTGTTTCAGCGATATGAAAAAAGGGGCCTGGCATTTGAATTTGCCGGTCCCCTTTGTTGTCCTACTTTCGTATTATCGACGGAGACCTAGCTCCTTAATGATATTTCTGTATCTCTCGATGTCATTTTTCTGGAGATAATCCAAAAGCTGACGTCTTTTACCTACCAAGCGGAGAAGTGAACGACGTGTTACAACGTCTTTTTTGTTCTGTTTCAAGTGCTCGGTCAGGTGAGCGATACGGTAGGAGAATAAAGCAACTTGACTCTCAGGTGAGCCGGTGTCAGTATTAGACTTTCCGTACTTCGCGAAAATCTCTTGCTTCTTTTCTGGTTGTAGATATTCAGCCATTTCTGCAAAAGTTTAATGATTAATAAAAAATACAAGTCTATCATCGTGCGATAAACGCACAAATATAGTCATAATATCTTATAAAACAATCAGTTTTCTTCAATTGGTCATTGAAAAACATCATTTTCTTGTCAAGATATAGATTTGCTGCCGGAGGACAGTCCTTATTCCTGCTCCGGCTCTGTCTGTGGAAGCTGGCTGACAATCATGCTGTTGATGACTTCATTTCCTATTTTTTCCACATCTTTCCGGGAGACTAAGTCCCAAAGGGATGTTTCAGATTCGGTACGGGCGATGGTGCCGACAATCCAGCTCTGGATCCAGCCGGTGAGGGTGCTCCATGCCCCCCAGCCTGCATCTGCATTGGAAGCCCAGTAATTCCAATCTTTGAAATTGAAGGATCTGAACCATGCGCCGTCAATACTCTTGAAATGGTCACTTCTGACTTGGATACGTATGAGAAAGTCTTTCATCTTTTCAAGAGCCTTCAGGTATTCCGGATCCCGGGTGCAGGCGGCTACTTCACAAAGTCCTGCAAAGGCGAAGTTTGTGGTGTAGAGCATATCTGCAATCGGGTCTCCATTTTCAAAAATCAGAGGTGCTTCGGTGAGGCCATAGGCTGCATTGGAAGGGGTACGTCCGAAAGAGCCTTTGCTGGCATTGCCCAATTCTTCGATGATACCGCCACATTCTACCTGATTCTTGAGGAGTTCATCAGTCATGAAACGCAGCCATTTTAGGGTTTGTTCATTTGGATTCACCCGGTAGAGCCAAGCCAAAGGAAGCAGCATTCTGCCACGTTCCTGCTGGATGCCGTTGGTCCAGGCCCATCCGTCCGGATAGTTTTCCATCATGATGGAAACTCCTTTCTGGACTCTTTCCAGAAGAGGCTTGTAGCCTGTCTGGGAATAGAGCCACAGATAGCAGGCCCAGTTCCAGGATTCGAAATGCGGGTGTGCATTGACGATATCTCTATTGTAGAACCATTGCCAGCCGTGAGACTGGATGGTCTCTTCGTCCAATCTTCCCTGACGGAAACCGTTGACACCGGTTGTCCTGAAGTTGCCGATGATTCCTTCTACAATCTTCTGATCCCAGCTGGTATCTTTCAGGAGTGCAGTTGCACCGAGACTTCCGAGCAGCGCACGGGCATTGTCGTCTCCATAATAGACATATTTGTGGGTGGTGGCCCACCCGAGAAGTCCATAGGTAGGAGAGGAAGGGTCATTGCGTTCTCCGTCACGGAATTCTTTGAAAGAGTAGTCCAGCAGGTTTCTGGAAACTTGGGTATATTTCGGTTCATCGAGAAGCTGGCCTGCACTGGCAAAAGCGTAGGCAGATTCTCCTTGGACATCATATCTCATCCAATAGCGATACATCTGTCTGCCCAGACAGTCTATGCCGGACATGTGGCCTTCAATCACTCCCAGGCTGCCGTCTCCATTCTTGAGGCTGTCAGGCAGACCTGGACCTACGGGCATGGTGCCGTCGCCAATGTATTTGTCCACCCAATCGTGTTTCCAATTTTGGTCCACGAGCATGTGTCCGTTATAATACCATTCTACTCCTTTCCTGACACTTTCAGCTCCGGCATTCTTCGGTAGTCCGGTCTTTTTTTCAAAGCTTGGATTGACAAACTGGAGCCATGATTTGAAGGTTAGTTCCGGATCTTTTTCCATCCAGCGGAAAATGTACTCGAAGAGCTGTTTTGTGCTTTTTTCTGGTCTATAGGCATAAGATGCGAAATTGCTGATACGAGTACCTGCTACCATGATGTGATTGTTTTTTTTATAAAGGACAGGAATGGTTGGTGTATTGTCCAGTCCATAGACTGCCTTGTCAAAACCAGCCACTTTTGCAGCAACCAGCAAAGGTGCGCTATCGGTTGCTGCCGGTTCAAGTTCATTGATGACACATCTGTTGAAAGACATCAGCCCCATTTTGTTCAGTTGTGGCGAGAGAGAGTCACATATTACGATTCTTTCCAGATTGAGGGTGGTACTTTTTTTCTTTTTGGCGGAACCAATCTGTTCTGGAAACTCAATGAATACTTTCAGATCCTTTTCTGTGATTTGCTGTTCTTCCTCTTCTGTCAATACTGTTCCCTGTTCTGGATAATTGTCTGCAATCATGACAATTCCACTTTGTTCTTTTGCCTTTATGATAGCTTCAGAGGCATTGTTGAACATTTTGACTGCATATCCTTCCTGACAGAGTACCTGAACCAGGTTGCTGTTGGTCGCCTGGTCACCTCCTACAACAGCAATTTCTTTTTTGCAAGCAATCAATGTGAGCATTATGCTTATTGCGCATAGCCATTTTCCTGTTTTCATGTCGGATTGTTTTAGCTTATTTTAAAAAGTATATGGTTTATTTGCAAAAATATTAAAAATAAGCGTAGCTAACAATATGCATAAAAAAAAGAAGGACAAAGTGTCCTTCTTTTTTTATAGTCTGAACGGTACTTTAAAGTTCGTTCATTTCTTTTTCGAAGTCTTTCTTGCTTGTGACGACAATGTCCTGATATTCCTTCAGACCTGTACCTGCAGGAATCAGATGACCGCTGATTACGTTTTCTTTCAGACCTTCAAGGTTATCGACCCTCGCTCTGATTGCCGCTTCGCTAAGGACTTTGGTCGTTTCCTGGAAGGAAGCTGCAGAAATGAAGCTGTCTGTCTTCAATGCCGCTCTGGTAATACCCTGGAGAATCTGACTTGCCGTTGCCGGTTTGGCTTCACGAACAGCCATCATATTCTTGTTCTGGCGTTTCAATGAAGAGTTCTCGTTGGACATTTCACGTGCAGTGATAATCTGACCTACGCTGTATTTCTCAGAATCACCTTTGTCAAGGATGTAGTATTTGCCATAGATATCATTGTTGGTATCCATGAATACCCACTTGTCGACCAGTTCCTCTGGAAGGAATTCGGTATCTCCTGGATTGTTGATCTGAACCTTGCGCATCATCTGTCTTACGATGATTTCAAAGTGTTTGTCGTTGATTTTTACACCCTGGAGTCGGTATACTGCCTGAACCTCGTTCACAATGTATTCCTGAGCCTTGACGGGACCAAGGACATTGAGAATATTGGTAGGGGAGATACCACCGTCAGAAAGTCTTCTGCCGGCTTTCACATAGTCATTTTCCTGAACCAGAATCTGTTTGCTCAATGGAACAAGATAGTGTTTTTCAACACCGGATCTGTTCTTGACAATAATCTCACGGTTTCCTCTCTTGATTTTTCCCATGATTACCTCACCATTGATTTCAGAGATGATGGCAGGGCTGGATGGGTTACGAGCCTCAAAGAGTTCGGTAACTCTTGGAAGACCACCGGTAATATCGTTTGCCTTACCGATAGCACGAGGGATCTTGATGATGATGTCGCCAGCTTTCACCTTCTGTCCGTCAGATGCAATGACGTGTGCGCCCACTGGCAGGTTGTACTGTCTCAGTGTGAGACCTTCGTCATCTACAATGAGGATGGAAGGGTTTTTGGTCTTGTCACGTGCCTCGATGATGACCTTGTCACGGTTGACGGAATATTCATCGGCCACTTCCTCACGGAAGGTGACGCCGTCAAGCATATTTTCAAAGCGTGCAATACCGGCTGTTTCTACGATGGTGATGGCATTGTATGGATCCCATTCACAGATTCTGTCTCCTTTGACGACACGGTCTCCATCTTTTTTGTAAAGGATGGATCCGTAAGGAACGTCATACTGGGAGTAGGTGATACCTGTCTTTTCATCAAGAATCTTCAACTCTGTCATACGGCTCACGACAACATCTTGGACGCTACCGTCATCAGTAACTCTTTCGATGGTCCTGAGTTCGTTGTATTTCAGGATACCATTGTACTTGGAATCAATGGAAGAATCAGCTGCGGTGCTGGATGCAGTACCACCGACGTGGAAGGTACGAAGTGTAAGCTGTGTACCTGGTTCACCGATTGACTGGGCAGCAATGACACCGACCACTTCACCTTTTTCAACCATTCTGCTGGTTGCCAGGTTACGTCCGTAACATTTTGCACAGACACCTTTTCTGGATTCACAAGTGAGTACGGAACGAATCTCGACCTGCTCGATCGGAAGTGAATCGATGAGAGCGGCAATATCTTCCTTGATCTCCTCACCGGCCTTGATGATCAGTTCGCCAGTAAGCGGATTGTATATGTCGTGGACAGAAGTTCTGCCGAGAATTCTTTCACCCAGGGATTCAACCACTTCGTCTTTGTTCTTGATGGCGGTTGCAATCAGACCTCTCAATGTGCCGCAATCTTCTTCTGTGATGATCACGTCATGTGAAACGTCTACGAGACGACGGGTCAAGTAACCTGCATCCGCTGTCTTCAATGCAGTATCGGCCAAACCTTTACGTGCACCGTGAGTTGAGATGAAGTACTCCAACACGGTCATACCTTCCTTCAAGTTGGAAATGATAGGGTTCTCGATAATTTCAGCACCGGCGGCACCGGATTTCTGAGGTTTTGCCATCAAACCACGCATACCACAAAGCTGTTTGATCTGCTGTGTAGAACCACGGGCACCGGAATCCAACATCATGTACACAGGATTGAAGCCCTGTTGGTCTGCAGAAATCTGCTTCTCCACAATCTTGGTCAACTGGTTGTCCAATGATGTCCACAAGTCAATGACCTTGTTGTAACGTTCATTGTTGGTGATGAAACCCATTGCATATTTGTTCTTGATGTCCTCTACCTGAGTATAGCCCTCATCTATGAGTTCCTTCTTTTCAGGTGGAATCAGGACGTCTCCAAGGTTGAATGAAATACCGGCACGGAATGCTCTGTCGTAACCCAGGTCCTTGATATCATCCAGGAACTGTGCAGTACGGGTGACACCGGTTCTCTTGATCACCTCAGTAATGATCTTTCTAAGCGATTTCTTGCCGAGCACTTCATTTACATAAGGTACTTCGGTTGGAACATACTGGTTGACGATAATACGTCCGGCAGTAGTTTCCACCATCTGGGTACCCTTGCTCAGATCCATCTTGTCAGCAGGTACACGGACTTTGATTTTGGCGTGAAGTTCAATCGCTTTTTCGTTGAGGGCGATGATCACCTCTTCCGGTCCGTAGAAGCTCATGCCTTCTCCCTTTGCACCTGGTTTGATCTTGGTGATGTAGTACAGACCAAGCACCATATCCTGTGAAGGGACGGTAATAGGTGCACCGTTGGCCGGGTTCAGAATGTTCTGGGAACCCAACATCAGGAGCTGGGCTTCCAATACAGCTGCGTTGCCTAATGGCAGATGGACTGCCATCTGGTCACCATCGAAGTCGGCGTTGAATGCTGTACATGCAAGTGGATGCAGCTGGATTGCTTTACCTTCAATCATCTTAGGCTGGAAAGCCTGGATACCCAGTCTATGAAGTGTCGGTGCACGGTTCAGCAGAACTGGATGGCCTTTCATTACATTTTCTAGAATATCCCAGATGACAGGATCCTTTCTATCGACAATCTTCTTGGCGGACTTCACTGTCTTTACGATGCCTCTTTCAATCAGTTTTCTGATGATGAACGGTTTGTAAAGCTCTGCTGCCATGAATTTAGGGAGACCGCACTCATGCATCTTAAGTTCAGGACCGACAACGATAACTGAACGGGCTGAGTAGTCTACACGTTTACCGAGCAAGTTCTGACGGAAACGTCCCTGTTTTCCTTTCAAGCTGTCAGAAAGTGATTTGAGAGCTCTGTTGGATTCGCTCTTGACTGCATTGGATTTCTTGGAGTTGTCAAACAATGAGTCAACTGCCTCCTGAAGCATACGCTTCTCGTTTCTGAGGATTACTTCCGGAGCTTTGATCTCAATCAGTCTCTTCAGACGGTTGTTTCTTATGATGACCCTTCTGTAAAGGTCGTTCAAGTCAGATGTTGCAAATCTGCCACCGTCAAGAGGTACGAGAGGTCGGAGATCTGGTGGGATGACAGGAATCACCTTCATGATCATCCACTCAGGACGGTTGATGCCCTGAGATTCCTCAAACCATTTTACAATGTTCAACCTCTTCAAGGTCTCAGCTTTTCTCTGCTGGGAAGTTTCGGTTGCCATTGATTCGCGAAGACTTTTTGCAAGAGCAGGGATGTCTATTTCTTTCAAAAGGTCATAGATACCTTCGGCACCCATCTTGGCGATGAACTTGTCTGGATTGTCGTCTGCAAGATTGTCGTTTTCTGGAAGGGTATCGAGTATATCCAGGTATTCCTCTTCAGTGAGCAGATCAAGTTTCTCTCTTCCGCTCAAGCCCGGATTGATCACTACATATTTCTCATAGTAGATTACGGACTCAAGTTTCTTGGCAGGTAAACCTATCAGAGCAGAAATCTTGTTAGGTGCTGACTTGAAATACCAGATATGAGCTACTGGTACGGTGAGAGCGATGTGACCCATCCTCTCTCTACGTACTTTCTTCTCAGTAACTTCCACACCGCAACGGTCACAGATGATACCACGATATTTGATCCTCTTGTATTTGCCGCAATAGCATTCGTAGTCCTTGGTAGGACCGAAGATCCTTTCGCAGAACAATCCGTCTTTCTCTGGCTTGTAGGTTCTATAGTTGACCGTTTCTGGTTTCAGAACCTCACCACAAGATCTCTCGATGATATCTTCCGGAGATGCCAGAGAAATGCTGATTCTGTGGAAATTGCTTTTTACCTTATTGTCTCTATTATTAAAATTAGGCATATTTCTTAATATCAAATCAAGTTGTCCGTAATTAATCCAATGTAATCTTCAGACCGAGGCCTCTAAGCTCGTGGAGCAATACATTGAGTGATTCTGGAATGCCTGGAGTAGGCATCTGGTCACCTTTGACGATTGCTTCGTAAGTCTTGGATCTGCCAGTGACGTCATCAGACTTGACCGTCAGAATCTCCTGAAGAGCATTGGCGGCACCGAAGGCTTCAAGTGCCCAAACCTCCATTTCTCCAAATCTCTGACCACCGAACTGAGCTTTACCTCCAAGAGGCTGCTGGGTGATGAGGGAGTAAGGTCCGATAGAACGGGCGTGCATCTTGTCGTCTACCATGTGGCCCAGTTTGATCATATAGATGATACCTACAGTTGCAGGCTGGTCGAACCAGTCACCTGTACCACCATCTCTCAATCTGGTCTTGCCATATCTTGGAACACCGGCCTTGTCTGTAAGGTTGCAGATTTCATCAAGTGTGGCACCATCGAAAATCGGAGTACTGAACTTCAGACCCAGTTTTGCGCCTGCCCATCCGAGGACTGTCTCATAAATCTGTCCCAAGTTCATACGGGAAGGCACACCCAGCGGGTTCAATACGATATCTACTGCGGTACCATCCTCAAGGAACGGCATATCTTCTTCACGGACAATCTTGGCAACGATACCTTTGTTACCGTGACGACCTGCCATCTTGTCACCGACGGTGATTTTTCTCTTCTTGGCGATATATACTTTGGCCAGCTGCATCACACCATTGGGAAGTTCATCACCAATCTTGACTTTGTCCAAGGCACGCTTGCTTCTGGCAAGTTCTTCCTTGTAGGCAATGCAATAGTTGTTGATGAGGTCTCTGATCAACATATTGGTGTCACCCTTGTCAGTTGTCCACTTGTTGGAGTTGACATTCTCATAGTTGATGGTGTCAAGAATCTCAGCAGTGATCGGCTTGTCTTTCGGCAGAATCTCTACACCGTAGAGGTCGCTGATGCCGGCACTGGTCTTTCCTTGTGTAAGCTGGACGAGTTTGCCGATAAACTTGCTGTACAATGCTTCTGCCTTCTTGTTGAAATCTTCTTCAAGAATTTCAATCTTGGCCTTCTGCTCAGCACGTGCATGTTTTCTGTTGGCTTCTTTGGCAACCTTTGCATAGAGGGCTGTCTTGATGATGGTACCGCTCAGTGAAGGGTTGGCTTTCAAAGAAGCGTCTTTCACGTCACCGGCTTTGTCACCGAAGATGGCTCTAAGCAGTTTCTCTTCTGGAGAAGGATCGCTTTCGCCCTTAGGAGTGATCTTACCGATCATGATATCACCTGGCTCGATGTGGGCACCGACTCTGACAATACCATTCTCGTTCAGGTTGCGGGTTGCATCTTCACTTACGTTTGGAATATCGGAAGTGAGTTCCTCAAGACCTCTCTTGGTCTCTCTGACCTCAGTGATATATTCATCTACGTGTACGGAAGTGAGGATATCCCAGCGTACCATCTTCTCGGACAATACGATGGCGTCCTCATAGTTGTAACCCTTCCATGGCATGAAGGCCACTCTCAAGTTTCTGCCGAGTGCAAGCTCACCGTTCTGGGTAGCATAGCCTTCGGTCATGACTTCACCCGGTTCTACAATCTGGCCTTTCTTGACGATTGGCTTCAAAGTGATGGTAGTACTCTGGTTGGTCTTTCTATATTGAGGCAGATGATATACAGTTACATCAGGATTGAAGCTGACAAACTTCTCATCATCTGTCCTGTCATATTTTACATGAATCTCATTGGCATCCACGTAAACGACTTCACCCTTGCGCTCTGCCATTACCTGAGTTCTGGAGTCAATGCAGACTCTTTCTTCCAAACCAGTACCTACGATAGGGGACTCCGGTTTGAGAAGTGGAACTGCCTGACGCATCATGTTGGCACCCATCAATGCACGGTGGGCATCATCATGCTCGAGGAATGGAATCAGGGATGCCGCCACTGATGCCATCTGGTTTGGAGCAACGTCCATGTAGTCCACCTCTTCTTTGGTGACAACAGGGAAGTCGGCTTCCTTACGGCACTGGATTCTCTCATCCAGAATGTTGCCTTCGTCGTCCATTCTCACATTGGCAAGAGAAACGAGCTTGTCCTCTTCTTCCTCTGCGCTCATGAATTTCCAGCCTTCATCGCTCAGATCCACTTTCCCTTCTTTTACCATTCGGTACGGTGTCTCGATGAAGCCGAGCTCATCAATCTTCGCATAAACGCAAAGAGAAGAGATCAGACCGATGTTAGGACCTTCTGGTGACTCAATTGGACACAGACGGCCGTAATGGGTGTAGTGAACGTCTCGCACTTCGAATCCGGCTCTGTCTCGTGAAAGACCTCCTGGACCCAATGCAGAAAGACGACGTTTGTGGGTTACTTCTGCAAGAGGGTTGGTCTGGTCCATGAACTGGGACAACTGGCTGGTTCCGAAGAATGAATTGATCACTGAAGACAAGGTCTTGGAGTTGATCAGGTCAGTAGGATTGAACTGTTCGCTATCCCTTACGTTCATTCTTTCACGGATAGTTCTTGCCATTCTTGACAGGCCGACGCTGAACTGGTTGGCGAGTTGTTCACCGACTGTTCTTACACGTCTGTTGCTCAAGTGGTCGATATCGTCCACAACTGCTTTTGAGTTGATGAGCTGGATGAGATACTTGATGATCTCAATGATATCGTTGTGGGTAAGAACTCTTGTATCTGCACTTGTAGTGAGATTAAGTTTCTTGTTGATGCGGTAACGACCTACGCTGCCCAAATCATATCTCTTGTCAGAGAAGAACAGTTTGTCGATGACATCTTTTGCAGTGCTCTCATCAGGTGGTTCTGAATTACGCAACTGCTTGTAGATGAAATTGACGGCTTCCTTCTGGGTATTGGTAAGGTCTTTCTGCAGTGTATTGTAGATGATGGAGTATTCAGTGTCGTTGGACTCATTCTTCTGGAGAAGAACTGTCTTGACTTCAGCGTCCACCAACTTCTGGATAGTTTCCTCATCGATGACTTCGCCGCGTTCAAGTACTGGCATTGTTCTTTCGATAGGGATAACCTCTCCGGTATCTTCATCCACAAAATCTTCATTCCAAGTCTTGAGCACCTTGGCAGCCAATTTTCTGCCCATATGCTCTTTGAGATTGCTTGGAGTAGCTTCGATTTCGTCAGCCAGTCCAAAGATGTCGATGATATCCTTGTCTGTATCAAATCCGATAGCTCTCAGAAGAGTGGTGACTGGAAGTTTCTTCTTCCTGTCAATGTATGCGTACATGACATTGTTGATGTCTGTCGCGAACTCAATCCATGATCCCTTGAATGGGATAATCCTGGCAGAATAGAGTTTTGTGCCATTCGTATGGAGAGTCTGATCGAAGAATACGCCTGGTGACCTATGAAGTTGGGATACAATGATCCGTTCTGATCCATTGATGACAAATGTGCCACCTGGTGTCATATACGGAATATTTCCCAGATACACATCCTGAATTCTTGATTCGAATTCTTCGTGTTCCGGGTCACTGCATGAAAGGCGGAGTTTTGCTTTGAGAGGAACGTTGTAGGTAAGTCCTCTGTCAAGACACTCTTCGATCGAATACTGTGGAGGATCGATAAAATAATCGATAAATTCCAACTTGTAGTTATTTCTGGTATCTTCGATCGGGAAGATCTCCTGGAAGACTTTGTAAAGTCCTTCGTTCTTCCTGTTCTCAGGGGTCGTTTCCAACTGGAAGAAATCTTTGAAAGATTTCAACTGCACCTCAAGAAGGTCAGGATAGTCCAGGATCTTAGATGTTGCGAAATTTATTCGTTTATTGTTGGTCTTTTTTGACATACTGCCTTTGAAATGGAGAAAAACTTAAATACGACAAAAAGGTTTAGAGTCTAGTATCCTGACTCTAAACCTGTATTTGTTCCCAATGAGGGAAGAAGTGGATTTATTTAACCTCAACTTCTGCTCCAGCCTCTTCGAGAGCTGCTTTGAGCTGCTCTGCTTCAGCTTTGGAAATTTTCTCTTTCAAAGGAGCCGGTGCTTTGTCAACGAGCTCTTTTGCTTCTTTAAGGCCAAGACCAAGTGCTTCTTTCACAGCTTTGATGACGCCAAGTTTAGCTGCGCCAGCTGATTTGAGGATTACATCGAACTCAGTCTGCTCTGCTGGACCAGCCTCGGCGCCAGCTACAGGACCTGCTACTGCTACTGCTGCTGCTGCAGGCTCGATACCGTACTCTTCTTTCAGGATGTTTGCAAGTTCCTGAACGTCTTTTACAGAAAGGTTAACCAACTCTTCTGCAAGTGCTTTTACATCTGCCATAATTAATTATAATTTAAATTGTTTATACTATTTTTCTTCTCTTTCTGAAAGTGTCTTGACAATACCTGCAAGTTTGCCACCAGCTGATTCGAGAGCTGAAATGACGTTGCGAGCTGGAGATTGGAGGAGAGTGATGATATCTCCAATAAGTTCCTCCTTAGACTTGATGGCTGCAAGCTCTTCAAGTTTGTCTGCACCTACAAATGCACATTCCTGTACATATGCGCTCTTAAGTTCCGGCTTCTGCATTCCTGCTTTCTGGAGCTTTTTGATAAGCTTTGCGGGAGCATTGGCTACTGTAGTGAACATGATGGCTGTGTTGCCTACGAGGGTTGGAGTTACAAGGCTCATTTCCTCATTTTCCATGTTCTTGATAACAATGTTCAAGAGAGTATTCTTCACAACCTGAAGTTTGATACCCTGCTCGAAGCATTCGCGACGAAGTTTCGCTGTATCTTCAGCATTGAGTCCAGAGATATCGGTAATATAGAAATTAGGATTCTCTTTGATCTGTGCTGACAATGATTCAATTATCTGGGCTTTTAAATCTTTTCTCATAATAACGATCTGTTTTATTCAGCACTGAATGCTTTGATATCTAGTTTAAGGCCTGGGCTCATGGTTGTGCAAATAGATGCGCTCTTCACATAGCTGCCTTTGAGGGTCTGAGGTTTCTGTTTGAGAATCTCTGAGATGACCACTTTAGCGTTCTCGCAGATTGCTTCTGGAGTGAAGGACACTTTACCGATAGCGGTGTGTACTGTACCAGCTTTGTCTACTTTGAAATCAATCTTACCTGCCTTTACTTCTTTGACTGCGTTTCCGATTTCCATTGTTACGGTACCGGTCTTAGGGTTAGGCATCAAGCCTCTTGGACCAAGGATGCGGCCGATAGGACCAACTTTACCCATAACAGATGGAGTACAGATGATGACATCAATGTCAGTCCAGCCACCTTTGATCTTCTCGATATACTCATCGAGACCTACGTAATCAGCACCAGCTGCTTTTGCTTCCTCTTCCTTATCAGGAGTACAGAGAACGAGCACTCTGCTGACTTTACCTGTACCATTTGGCAATGTGACAACGCCACGAACCATCTGGTTGGCTTTTCTTGGGTCAACGCCCAAATTTACTGTAAGCTCTACAGAAGCATCAAATTTTGTGTAAGTGATGTCCTTGAGGATAGCACATGCTTCTGAAAGCTCGTAAATCTTCTTCTGGTCAAATTTTTCCAGAACGATTTTCTGATTTTTTGTAAGTTTGCTCATAATGCACGTGATGATTAAATGTTCTCAGGGAATTCACCTGTAATCTTGATACCCATACTTCTTGCAGTACCTGCAACCATTGTCATTGCAGCTTTAAGGGTAAATGCGTTCAAATCCGGCATTTTTCCCTCGGCGATCTCCTTCACCTGATCCCAGGTAATGCTTGCCACTTTCTTTCTGTTAGGCTCGCTTGAACCTTTCTGTACTTTGGCAGCTTCTTTGAGAGATACAGCTACTGGTGGTTGTTTTACTACAAAAGAGAATGATTTGTCTGAATATACAGTGATAACTACAGGCAATACTTTGCCAGCCAACTGCTGGGTTGCTGCATTGAACTGCTTGCAGAAGTCCATGATATTCAAGCCTTTTGAACCTAGAGCAGGTCCAACTGGAGGCGCAGGATTCGCTGCTCCACCTTTGATCTGGAGTTTGATGAATCCGGTTACTTCTTTTGCCATACTTACTATTCTTTAGTTACTTGATTAAAGCTGAGTTCCAGCAGAGATTTTCTGCCGAATATCATAACTATGACTTTAAGTTTACTTCTATCTTCGACAATTTCGTCAACAGTACCGTCGAATCCATTGAATGGACCGTCGATAATCTTGATGGAATCACCGACCTTATAGTCGACTTCAATGTTTCCGACATTGTCCATTTCTTCGTCGTGCTGTCCTAGGATGCGTCTTACTTCCTCATCTCTTAGAGGGACTGGAGCCTGATCGGCTTTGTTCCTGTCGGTAAGGAATCCACTCATTCCTGGAACCATATTTCGAATGATGTACTGCAGTTCAGGACTAAGTTCAGCTTCAATCAGTACATAACTTGGGAAGAGAAGTTTCTCTACAGAGACTCTCTTTCCATTCTTTACGGTGTATTTCTTTTCAACTGGAACTAATACCTGTGATACTTGGTTCTGAAGACCACTTTTCTCTATTTCCTTTTCAAGATATAGTGCGGCTTTTTTCTCTTTGCCTCCTGCAGTCCTTAGGACGTACCATTTCTTCTCGCCCATGGTAATGAATTAATTACAATGTATAGATAAATGTCATCAGATGCTGGAAAGCAAAGTCCACAACCCAAAGAAGGACAGCAAGAATGACAGTTGCCAACATAACAAGAAGAGCAGAACTCTGCAACTTCTGCCATGATGGCCATGATACCTTCTTGGTCAACTCCTGGAAGGACTCTTTAAAATAGTTAATGAACTTTCTCATCTTTTTCTTTAATGGACTCCACAGATTGGAAGCTTTAGTGGCGTCTGTTAAACATTACCAAATCGTAACCTTTGATATTAGCAGGGGAAGCAGGATTCGAACCCACATCGACGGTTTTGGAGACCGCTGAACTACCCTTGTTCTATTCCCCTAGGAATAGGGCGACATTATATGTCACCCTAGATATAATGTTGATTGTATTATTCAACAATCTTGATTACCTGTCCTGCACCAACTGTACGGCCACCTTCACGGATTGCGAACTGAAGACCTTCGTTGATAGCTACTGGAGTGATAAGTTTAACTGTGATTTCAACGTTATCGCCAGGCATAACCATTTCCTTGTCAGCAGGGAGAGTGATCTCACCGGTAACATCCAAAGTACGGATGAAGAACTGAGGACGGTAGTGGTTGTGGAATGGAGTGTGACGTCCACCCTCTTCTTTCTTAAGTACATAGATCTGAGCCTTGAACTCAGTATGTGGAGTGATTGAACCAGGTTTTGCGACAACTTCACCTCTCTTCACGTCTTTCTTGTCAATACCACGGAGAAGAAGACCTACATTGTCACCTGCCTCACCCTGAGGAAGAAGTTTACGGAACATCTCGACACCAGTACATACAGTCTTGCGAGGTTCGTCACCGAAACCAACGAGTTCAATTTCGTCGTTCACGTGGATTGTACCTCTTTCGATACGTCCTGTTACTACAGTACCGCGACCGGTAATTGAGAAGATGTCCTCGATAGGCATCAAGAATGGTTTTTCGTTCTGACGCTCTGGCTGAGGGATGTATGTATCTACAGCATCCATCAACTCCATGATTTTGTCTTCCCATTTCGGTTCACCGTTAAGTGCACCAAGTGCGGAACCACGGATGATAGGGCAGTTCTCGTCAAATTCGTAGAATGCGAGAAGATCGCGGATCTCCATTTCTACCAAGTCAAGCATTTCCTCATCATCTACAAGGTCAACCTTGTTCATGAAAACAACGATCTTAGGAACGTTCACCTGACGAGCGAGAAGGATGTGCTCACGAGTCTGAGGCATAGGACCATCAGTTGAAGCAACAACAAGGATTGCACCATCCATCTGAGCAGCACCAGTTACCATGTTCTTGACGTAGTCAGCGTGGCCTGGGCAGTCTACGTGTGCATAGTGACGTTTCTCTGTTTCGTATTCAACGTGTGATGAGTTGATGGTAATACCACGCTCTTTCTCTTCTGGAGCGTTGTCAATCTGATCAAATGACTTGAGTTTGTCAGCGTTACCAGCTACCCTTGTTGCCAATACTTTGGTAATGGCGGCAGTCAAGGTAGTTTTACCGTGGTCAACGTGGCCAATTGTACCTACGTTTACGTGCGGTTTGGTTCTTTGAAAAGTTTCCTTTGCCATAATATTATGTTTAAATTGTTGTTTATGCTATAAAACCTGAATAGAGCCGATGATGAGAATTGAACTCATGACCTCATCCTTACCAAGGAGGCGCTCTACCCCTGAGCTACATCGGCGACTTTTAGAGCGGAAAACGAGGTTCGAACTCGCGACCCTCAGCTTGGAAGGCTGATGCTCTACCAACTGAGCTACTTCCGCGATACAAAAAAAGTGGGAGGAAAGAGATTCGAACTCCTGAAGGTATAAACCAGCAGATTTACAGTCTGCCCCAGTTGGCCACTTTGGTATCCTCCCAAATTTCGTTCCTTAAAGGAACAGTTCCTTGGCTGTGGAACTTTGAGCCGATGGAGGGAGTCGAACCCACGACCCCGAGATTACAAATCACGTGCTCTAGCCAACTGAGCTACATCGGCAATATGTCTTTCCTTCGCTGAGATTTTCTTGCGTTGGCTGCAACATCTCATTTGTTTTGTGAAGGGATTGCAAAGATAGATATTAATTTTTTATCTCCAAAATATTTCAAGAAAAATTGCATATTTTTTTTATATTTCTTTACATATCTTTTCGAGTGTTTCTTCTAAACTGCTGGTATCCAGTCCACAAGCCCTTCTTTGCCCTTCTTGCCGGTCGTGTCTGATGAATTGGTCTGGGATACCGCATCCTTTCATTGTAGGCTTGTAGCCATGTTCTGCCATATATTCAGTTATTTCAGAGAAGAGGCCTCCCTTGAGACATCCTTCTTCCACTGTGATGATTCCTTGGTAGTTTTTACCGGCTTCTTCTAGAATCTTTGGATCGGCAGGTTTGAGGAATCTCATATCATATACGGCTGGGCTCCATCCCATTTTTTCTTTGAAAACGTTTGCTGCTTCAATGGCTCGGTTCACTACGGGGCCAATGCCAAGAATGGCGATTTTTTCTCCGTCTGCCAGTTTTTCACCTTTTCCGACAGGGAGTTTTTCCCAGTCTGCGTTTTTCCAGTCGGTGCCTTCTCCTGTTCCTCTGGGATATCTTATGATATAAGGGCCTGATTCAATGAATAGTCCGGTGTACATGAGATTTTTCAGCTCTGTTTCATTTCTCGGAGAGGAGATGATGGCTTCAGGAATACTTCTGTAGGCGGCCATATCAAAGGCTCCTTGGTGGGTTGCCCCGTCTTCGCCAACTAATCCGGCCCGGTCAAAGCAAAGGACCACTGGCAGATGTTGGAGTGCGATATCGTGGATGATTTGGTCGTATGCTCTCTGTGAAAAGGAAGAATAGATGTTGCAGAAGGGCTTCATTCCGGCTGCTGCCAATCCTGCAGAAAAGGTGACGGCGTGTTCTTCTTCAATGCCGACATCAAAAAATCGGTTTGGTTTCTGATTCGCAAAGATGGTCATGCCGCAACCTGTGCACATGGCAGGCGTGATGCCGGTGACTCTGTCGTCCATGTCGGACAGTTCCAAAAGCACTTCACCGAAGACATCTTGATATCTGCTGGCTTTATAGTTGCTGGCAATTCTTTTAAAAGTATTGAGATCGTATTTCCCGGGAGCGTGCCAAGTGGTGGGATCATTTTCAGCTGCTTTCAATCCTTTTCCTTTTTGGGTGATGGCATGCAGTATTTTCGGTCCTTTGATGTCCTTGAGTTTTCCCAATATTTCGACGACTTGTTCAATATTGTTGCCGTTGATTGGGCCGAAGTAGCGGAATCCGAGGGATTCGAAGAAGGCGCCTCCAGATTTGCGTACGAGATTGGATTTGGCATCAATGGTGCATTTCTGGAGCATGTTGCGGAGTTTTCCTGCACCCATTCTGTTCCAAATGTGCGACTTGATCTTATTGTAATTGGGATTAGTCGTCAATTTTAAAAGATAGTCATGGACAGACCCGATATTCTTGTCAATGGACTGGTTGTTGTCGTTGAGAACAATCAGCAGGTCTGTATCTTTTGCGTTGTTGAGTCCTTCCATCGCAAGACCGCCGGTCATGGCTCCGTCGCCGATAAAAGCAATGACATGAGATTTCTTGCCCAACATCTTGTTCGCTTCGGCAATGCCCAGGGCTGAAGAGATGGAGGTGGAGGAGTGTCCGGTACCGAAAGCGTCATAATCGCTTTCATCCCGGTTCGGGAAACCGCTGATGCCTTCTTTGGTCCTGTTTTTTTTGAACAGTTCTTTTCTTCCTGTCAAAATTTTGTGGGCATAAGCCTGATGTCCGACGTCAAATACGATTTTGTCTTCAGGAGTATTGAAGACATAGTGCATTCCTACAACCAGTTCAACAGCTCCGATACTGGATCCCAGATGACCTGGATTGGTCGCACAACATTTGATGATATAGTCTCGAATCTCATCACAGATTTCAGGAAGATCGCTGATTTTTTGCTTTCTTAAATCTGAGGGTGAATCAATCTGTTCCAGATATTTATATTCTTTCATCATTTCCATAGTCTGACGTGAGATAGAATTTGCAGTTTCTCAATTGATTATTCTGCAATTATAAACAAAAAAACATAACTTTGTATGTTTGCGGGTGGCTGTGTTGTGACAACATCATGCCTTTTTCCGTCTTTTATTATGCAAATTTAACATTAAAATTATAAATTGATATGACAGAAACAGTGAAGAAATTGATGAATGATTATCCTGCCGTCAGATGGGCAGCTCTCATTCTTATAGCCTTGATGATGTTCTTCGGCTATATGTTCGTAGACGTGATGTCTCCTCTCCAGTCCATGCTTGAAACTCAGAGAGGTTGGAATTCAACTGTATTCGGCACCTATGCGGCTTCTGAATACATCTTGAATGTCTGTGGCTTTCTGATACTTGCAGGTATTATCCTTGACAAGATGGGAATCCGTTTTACTGGTATTCTTTCCGCATCTTTGATGTTTGGTGGCGCCCTCATCAAATATGTCGGCATCTCAGAATGGTTCCAGACCACAGCAATGTGTGAGTGGTTGAATTCATGGTGGGTAGCTGTTCCTGGTAGTGCCAAGATGGCTTCTCTAGGATTCATGATTTTCGGTTGTGGTTGTGAAATGGCAGGTACGACTGTTTCCAAATCGATTGCCAAATGGTTTAAAGGTAAAGAAATGGCACTTGCAATGGGTGTTGAGATGGCCATTGCCCGTGTGGGCGTATTTGCAATCTTTTCCATTAGTCCGATGATCGCTGCCAAGATGGGTAATATTCAGGCTCCAGTAGCGTTTTGTACTGTTTTGTTGCTGATTGGCTTAATCAATTACATTATCTTTTCAGTGATGGATACCAAGTTTGACAAACAGTTGGCAGCTGCCGATGTCGCTTCAGAAGAAGAGTCTTCTGATGAGGAATTCCATCTTTCTGATTTGAAGCAAATCCTTGCCTCCAGAAGTTTTTGGGTAGTTGCTTTGTTGTGTGTATTGTATTATTCTGCCATTTTTCCATTCCAAAGATATGGTGCAAATATGCTTCAGTGCAACTTGGACGGTATTTCACCTCAAGCTGCTGCTGAAATTTTCAGATGGTTCCCAATCGGTGCCGCTGTCATCACTCCATTTCTGGGTTATTTCCTGGACAAGAAAGGAAAGGGGGCCACAATGCTTATTTTTGGTGCTTTGTTGCTGATTGTCTGTCATTTGGTATTCGCATTCGTTTTGCCTGCCACGCATAGTAAGCTGCTCGCTTATTCCACAATTGTCATTCTAGGTATCAGTTTTGCTTTGGTTCCTGCTGCGTTGTGGCCTTCTGTTCCCAAAATTATTGATGAGAAGATTCTCGGATCTGCTTATTGCCTGATCTTTTGGGTACAGAATATCGGACTTTGCTTTGTCCCTGTCCTGATTGGAAGTGTGCTTGCTGCTGTTAATGCGAATAATCCGGCAGTGATTGCAGCTCAAGCGGCCAATGCAGAATTTGTTCCCTATGATTATACGATTCCGCTTGTTATTTTTGCTGGTTTCGGTGTCCTGGCATTGGTTATAGCCCTTTACCTCAAAGCTCTTGACAAAAAACGTGGTCTGGGTCTTGAACTTCCAAATATTCAAGACTGATGTCTCAGATAATCAATAAAAAGCAGGAGAACAGGGCGGCCTGGTGGGTCGCCCTTGCTTGTTTGGTAGTGCCGATGTTCGCATCCTATTTCTTTGACGACATCTTCTCTACTTTGTCCCAACTTTTCAAGAATCCTGAACTGCTGGAGTTGGGATGGGATTCTGCGGACTACGGTTTCTATGCAGGAGGGTATTCTTTTCTTTGTGTTTGTGGCGGACTGATTGTCTGTGGCATTCTTTTGGACTTTTTCGGGGTCCGGCTCATCGGTTCCATTTTCGTGGGATTGATGTTGCTTGGGGCAGGAATCGTTACTTTTGCCATTACAGCGGGGTTTGCACCCAAGACATCTCTGAGTATTGCATATGTAGGCTGTATGCTATTTGGTTTGGGTAGTGAAATTGCAGGTATTGCGGTCACTCGTTCCATTGCCAAATGGTTCAAAGGAAGAAATGTTGCTTTCGCTATGGCTCTTCAATTGGCCATAGCCCGTTTGGGAACAGCCGTCGCATTCGTATTGTCACCTGTCCTTGTTTCACAGAAAGCGGCCGGTGAAATGTATTCGCTTGCAGAAACTGCCAGACCAGCTTTCGTGGGGTTGTCTCTGATTCTTGCAGGGGCGGTCTTATGGAGTGTTTTTGTTGTGATGGATTATAAGTTTGATAAGAGGACAGGAGAAGGGGAGCAGAAGGGGAGTGTCAAGGATGAGGATCAGTTCCGTTTTTCTGATATTTTGAAATTAGTGGTCAATCCTCGTTTTATCATGGTGGCGCTGCTTTGTATGTTTTTCTATTGCTGTATCACCTCTTTCAAAAAGTTTGGTACAGCTATCGTCATCCCTCGTTTTGGAATGGATATTGATTTTGCCAAGTGGGTGATAACAATGATTCCGTTCTTTACTGTTGTGTTCAGTCCTTTGTTCGGTGCTCTGGTGGACAAGAAGGGAAAAGCCACTTCCTGGATGATCCTCGGATCGGTCTTGGTGCTGATTGCGCATCTTCTGTTGGCCTTCGGGCCACAGGGCAAGCCTTTCTATGGATATTTGGCCATTGCTATTCTCGGAGTAGGATTTTCTCTGGTACCAGCTGCCATGTGGCCTTCTGTGCCGAAAATCGTTCCTGAAAAAAATCTTGGAACGGCATTCTCTCTTTTGTACTGGATTCAGAATATCGGTCTTTTGTCGGTTCCTATTCTGGTCGGCAACATTTTCAAAAATATGATTGTTGAGTCTGGTAATGTGGCACAAGAAGCTGCTGCTGCGGTTCATGCAGAGTATCTCTTTATTTCTTTAGCCGTTGTGGCCATTGTAGTTGCGGTCAGTTTATACTGTTCTTCCCGTAGACATCCAGAATTGTCTCTGGATGAACCGGCCAGGCAATGATTGCAGAAAATGCATAACGAAGAGGAGGCCCAAAATCTTTGGACCTCCTCTTCGTTATGCATAAGTTATTTTTTTGAAGGAGAGCTACCTCTCTATAGTTGCTTCTCGGTCTGGGCCTACAGAAATGATCTTGATCGGTACTCCGAGATATTCTTCCATGAAATGGATGTAGTCCTTGAATTCTTTTGGCATCTCTTCTTCGGAACGGATTCCGGTGAGGTCACAGTGCCAGCCCTTGAATTCTGTATAGACCGGCTGGATTTCTGTGGCGATGTCAAATGGAACCTGTTTGGTTTCTTTTCCATCTACAATGTAAGAGGTGCAGACTTTGATGGTCTCGAATGAATCAAGACAATCGGATTTCATCATGATGAGGTCTGTGACACCGTCAAGGGTGACGACATATTTCAAGGCGACCAGATCCAACCAGCCACAACGGCGGGGACGACCAGTGACGGCTCCGAATTCATGACCGATTTTACGGATTTTTTCACCTGTCTCGTCAAAGAGTTCTGTCGGGAAAGGTCCACTGCCTACCCGGGTGCAATATGCTTTGAAAATACCGAATACACGGCCGATCTTGGAGGGGGCGACACCCAATCCGGTGCAGGCTCCACCTACTGTAGTATTGGAAGAAGTGACAAAAGGATAGGAACCGTAGTCAATGTCAAGCAGGGAACCCTGTGCTCCTTCTGCCAGCATCGGCTTGTTCTCCAGCCATTCGTTCACATAATATTCGCAGTCAATGAGCTGGAAAGTCTTGAGGAATTCGATGGCTTCCAACCATTTGGCGTCTTCTGCATGAGGATCGCATTCGTAGTGGAGATCCTTCAGCATCTGGATGTGTCTGGCCTGCAGGGCGGCGAGCTTCTCCATGAAATCAGGAGCGAGGATATCTCCGACTCTCAGTCCATGACGGCTGACTTTGTCGGTGTAGGTAGGGCCGATTCCTCTCAGGGTGGAACCGATCTTTCCTTTGCCTGCGGCTGCTTCGTTGGCGGCATCCAGCAATCTGTGTGTCGGAAGGATCAAGTGGGCTTTCTTGGAGATGAGCAGCTTGTCTTGAGTATGGATACCTACTTTTTCAGTAATGTTTTCACATTCTTCTTTGAATTCAATAGGGTCCAGCACTACGCCGTTTCCGATGATATTGGTAGAGCCTTCTCTGAAAATACCGGATGGAATCGCTCTGGCTACAAAGCTCTTTCCATCGAATACAAGAGAATGTCCGGCATTGGGACCGCCCTGGAAACGAGCGATTGCAGGGTATCTGCCTGCAAGTACATCCACAATCTTACCTTTTCCTTCATCTCCCCATTGGAGACCAAGAACGACATCAAGTTTCATAATATTCTTATTTGTTTAATTGTTACTTTCTCTAGAATGGAAGATCGTCATTTTCATCTTCCTGTGGGGCTGCTGGCCGCTGCGGAGCAAAGCCGGCAGGTGCTTGTGGCGCATAGGTCTGCTGCGGAGCGAAACCGGCAGGTGCCTGCGGTGCATAGGACTGCTGTGGAGCGTAAGTCTGCTGGGCAGGCTGCTGAGGGGCATAACCTGGCTGTGACAGTGGCTGCTCCTGTCCGTCACCTCTCTTGCCGAGAAGCTGGAGAGCGTCGGCGACGATTTCAGTCGTGTATCTCTTGTTTCCGGTCTGGTCTGTCCAGCTGCGGGTGCGGATGCGGCCTTCAATATAGACTTGGGTGCCTTTCCGTACAAATTTTTCCACTACATCGGCCAGACCTCTCCAGACGACAATGTTGTGCCATTCAGTGTTCTCATGAACTTCACCATTGCGGTCCTTGTATCTTTCAGATGTGGCTAGAGGAAAAGAGGCGACCTTGGTCGCATTGCTGTTGTTGGAGGAATTTTCAAGGTAACGTACTTCGGGATCTTTACCAACGTTACCGATTAGCATTGCTTTGTTTAGTGACATGACTGATTGTTTTTAGTCCATGCAAGATAGTGAAAAAATGTATCATTTCCCTTTGGGACGGAGAATATTTAAATGGAATTTTCCATTTCCCGTAGGGAGGGATGTCTGCCGGTCATGATGCTGTATCCGCTGAGCGCCTGATAGAGGAGCCAACGGAGGCCTGAGATATAGATTCCGCCGGCCTGCATGATCTGGATGATCTTTTCGGGGCCGAAGGACGGGCAGGTGTAGTTGGCTTCCAGGAAAATCTTGCCTGGAGTGATCTTTCCCGGTTCCATTTCTCCCATCAGGTCATCATGGGTCAGTTTCTCCAGGGCCTCTATGGCGACTGGCAGGGTGTAGATGATGAGGTCGCACTCCTTGACGGCCGGGACGAAGTCAGTAAGCGGGTCTGCAATGAAATGGTATTCCGGCAGGCCGGTGGACAGGGTCTGGGCCTTTTCCAGGGTGCGGTTCATGATGGTGGTTTCAAATCCCATTTCGGCGGCTGCGATGGCGGCTGCCTTGCCTGCACCGCCGCAACCGATGACCAGTGCCTGTGGGGTGTAGCTGTATCTTGTGTGAAGCTGTGATTTGCAGAACTGGTGGACTTTGATGTAGGCTTTCTCCTTGTACAGTTCATCAAATTCGGCGACAATTCCCGGAAAGAGGGTTTCTGCGACGCTCAGGATCACGCCTGTGAAATCGGTATTGTGCGCTTCAATTCCTTGGGCGGTCTTGACGAGCAGATTGGTGGCTCCTATCTTGTAGCAGGGGCCGGACAGATTGCCTTTCCCTTTGGCCATCTGTTCAAAGACTTTCTTGAAGGCCTGCTCCTTGAATGGCGCGGTCACGTTGACGGCCTGGTAGTCTTCCATGAATTTCTGGAAGGAGGCTTCGAAGTCTTCGCCTTCAATGAGGTCAAAAGTATATTCATTCCGGTATCCGGCACTGAAGAGTGCAGGGCTGAGGGATTCGGCAATCGGATTGCCGACAAGACCAAATTTATCCATATTCATTTTTATTTGCTGGAACGCTGTCTCACTGCTTCGAACAGCAGAATGGAAGCGGAGACGGAAACGTTGAGGGAATCGGCTTGTCCTGCCATTGGAATGCGTATATGGGCATCTGCGGCAGTCCTCCACAAATCGGTCAGACCAGTTGCTTCCGTTCCCATGACAATGGCTGTTCCACACGTCATATCCGTATTGTAATAGGGTTGGGAGTCTTGCAGCTGGGCAGTATAAATCTTTATTCCTTTCTGCTTGAGCCAGTTGATGGTCTCTTCTGAAGAGGCAATGGCAATCTGTCTGGAGAAGATGGCTCCCGTGCTGGAGCGGACAATGTTGGGATTGTAGAGGTCGGTGAGGGGATCGCATATGATAACCGCATCTGCACCTGCCGCATCTGCACTGCGCAATATCGCACCTAGGTTGCCAGGTTTTTCGACGGCTTCCAGAACAGCAATGAGGGGTTGTCTGCTAAGCCATATGTCTTCCAGTTTTCTTTCCTGGCATTCAAATTCAGCAGTCACTCCTTCCGTCCCGCCTCGATAGGCGATTTTTGTGTACAGGAATGCAGGGACCAGCACCATCCCGCATTTCGGATTGGCTTTTTCAGCTAGTTTTGAAAGGGCATGCAATTTTTCCTCCCCCATGATTTCTCCACAGAGGAAGAGCGTCTTTGGAAGGAAGCCTGCTTCAATGCCTCTTTCCACTTCTCTGTATCCTTCCACTACGAAAAGGTTCATCTCCTTTCTGAGTCTTGATTTTTCAAGCAGGTTGGAGAGAGTCTTGATTTTCGGATTGTTGGCCGACGTGATTGTTTCTATCCTCATCATCTTCTTCGTGCCGTTTCTTGTTCAGGCAGTGCAAAAATAACACAAAAAATAGGATGAACTATTGTCATCCTATTCAATTATAAGGAAATGCAGAGAATTATTCTGCATTCTCGTTGTTTTCTTTCTTTGCAAACACTTCCGGTCTCATTTGAGGGAAGAAGAGAACATCCTGGATGGTACTTTGGCCGGTCATGAACATGGTCAAGCGGTCAATTCCGATACCCAGTCCTGAGGTTGGAGGCATACCGTATTCCAGTGCCCTGACAAAGTCATAATCCACGAACATGGCTTCGTCATCACCATTGCTCTTGAGCCTGGCCTGTTCTTCGAAGCGGTTGAGCTGGTCAATCGGGTCATTCAACTCTGAATAGGCGTTGGCCAATTCTTTTCCACAGACAAAGAGCTCGAAACGCTCAGTCAGGGCAGGGTCCTCGCGATGACGTTTTGAAAGCGGAGACATGGCAACCGGGTAGTCAATGACGTAGGTTGGGTTGATGAGCTTGTCTTCGCAGAATGTTCCGAAGAGAGCGTCAATCAGCTTGCCCTCTCCCATGTTGTCGTCAATTTCGACATGAAGACGGTTGCAAGTCTCTCTCAACTGGCTTTCGTCCATACCCTTGATGTCCACGCCTGCATATTCCTTGATGGCATCTCTCATGGTGAGTCTTCTGTATGGAGCCTTGAAGTCCACTTCATGTTCGCCAATCTTCACTTTGGTAGTGCCGTTGACTTCTGTAGAAATCTTCTCCAGCAGTTTCTCCACGAATTCCATCATCCAGATGTAGTCTTTGTAAGCTACGTAGATTTCCATACAGGTGAATTCTGGATTATGGGTCTTGTCCATGCCTTCATTGCGGAAGTCTTTTGCAAATTCATAGACACCGTTGAAGCCACCGACAATCAATCTCTTCAAGTAAAGTTCATTGGCAATCCTTAAGTAGAGAGGAATGTCCAATGCGTTGTGGTGGGTGATGAACGGTCTGGCTGTCGCACCGCCAGGGATAGCCTGGAGGATAGGGGTTTCCACTTCGAGACAGCCTGCGTTGTTGAAATATTCTCTCATGACAGCCATGATTTTGGCTCTCTTGAAGAATACGTCCTTGACCTGAGGGTTCACCACGAGATCCACATATCTTTGTCTGTATCTGAGTTCCGGGTCAGTAAAGGCATCATGAACTTTTCCGTCTGCTTCTTTGACGATAGGAAGCACTTTCAATGACTTGCTCAGGACAGTCAGTTCTTTCGCATGGATGGAAAGCTGGCCGGTCTGGGTGATGAAAGCATAGCCTTTGATACCGATGATGTCACCGATGTCAAGCAATTTCTTGAAAACGGTGTTGTACATGGTTTTGTCTTCGCCTGGGCAAATTTCGTCTCGCTTGACATAGACTTGGATTCTGCCATCCTGATCCTGCATTTCCATAAAGGAAGCGGCTCCCATGATTCTACGGGACATGATTCGACCTGCAATGCAGATATCTGTCAGATTGCCTTTTTCCGAATCATATTCTTTCTTGATGCTGTCGGTTGTTGCATTTACGGGATATAATGGTGCCGGGTATGGTTCTATACCCAGTTCTCTTAACTTGGCCAGAGACTCTCTTCTGCCTATTTCCTGTTCGCTAAGTTCAATATTTGCCATAGTAATGATATTTAACATACAAAAGTAATACTTTATATTCTTATATTAAAACAAAAAAGGTATCTTTGTGTACTATGACTAAGGAGAGGAAATGGATTTTGAAATCTTCGGCAGACCCTGCGAACGTTGAACAGCTGTCTGCTGAATTGGGCATTGACCCTGTTCTGGCGACTCTTCTGGTGCAGCGAGGTATCAGAACTTTCGAACAGGCGCGCTCTTTTTTCCGCCCCAATCTGGCGAATATCCACGATCCTTTCCTGATGAAGGATATGGACAAGGCCGTCGCAAGACTGAAGAAGGCTATCGTCGGGGGAGAAAAGATTCTGGTTTACGGTGATTATGACGTGGATGGAACCACGGCCGTCGCTCTGGTGTATTCGTTCTTGAGAAATCTTACAGGAAAAGTTGATTTCTACATTCCGGACCGTTATGAAGAAGGATACGGTGTATCCATCAAGGGGTTGGATTGGGCGGCAGCCAATGATGTCAGTCTGGTCATCACTTTGGATTGTGGCATCAAGGCCATTGACAAAGTGGATTATGCGGCTTCCAAAGGAATGGACGTGATCATCTGTGATCATCATCTGCCTGATGAGGAGCTTCCTCATGCCGTCGCCGTGCTGGACCCGAAACGGGAGGATGATTCCTATCCGTTTGATGATTTGTGCGGCTGCGGTGTCGGTTTCAAGCTGGTGCAGGCTTATTCTCAGGTGAATGGTATTCCTTTTGAAGAACTGACCCCTCTGCTTGACCTGCTGGCAGTGAGCATTGCATCCGATCTGGTATCTGCCGTAGGGGAGAATCGCATTCTTGCCTATTTCGGACTGCAGCAGCTGAATCATAACCCTCGTTGCGGTCTTCTCGCCATCATGAATCTGGCGAATCTGGAGCCTTCCCATGTCACTATTGATGACATCGTCTTCAAGATAGGTCCTCGTATCAATGCGGCCGGCAGAATGGAGACAGGCCGGTTGGCCGTTGAACTTCTGACCGCTTCAGATGACCGTACTGCGCGTATCATCGGCAGTCAGATCAATGACAACAACAATGAGCGGAAGAGCATTGACAGGGAGATAACGGTAGAGGCGCTTGAAATGGTCGAGAACGGCAAGTGCATTTCAAGCAAGCATGCCACTATCGTGTACAATCCGAATTGGAACAAAGGTGTCGTGGGTATTGTTGCCTCCCGTCTTGTGGAGGCTTTCTACAAGCCGACTTTTGTGCTTACCAAATCCAATGGATTCGTGACCGGTTCGGCCAGAAGCATCAAGGGATTCGACCTGTATGATGCCATCGAGAGCAATTCCGATCTGCTGGAAAACTTTGGTGGACATATCTATGCGGCTGGTCTGACGATGAAAGAGCAAAATCTTCCTGAATTCGCCGCCAGGATTGAAAAATATGTCAGTGAACACATCACTGAACAGATAGCCACTCCTGTGATTGAAGTGGATTCCCGTCTGGATTTCGCACAGATCACCCCTAAGTTCTTCCGTATCTTGAAACAGTTCCAGCCATTCGGACCAGGAAACCAGGCTCCTGTCTTTGTGACGGAAAATGTCTATGATGATGGCAACGGGCGCAAGGTTGGGCCGGCAGGTCAGCACTTGAAACTGAGCCTCATCCAGGAGTCACAGCCATATAACCGTATTCCGGCCATCGGCTTCAACATGACTGAGTATTTCAATCATATCAAGAGCGGAAACCCTGTGGATATCTGTTATTCCGTAGTTGAAAATTATTATCGCGGCAATTCTACCATCCAGCTCCGTCTGAAAGACATCAAGGAGCGTGATGATTTTGTCTAGAGAGTGTGCAGAATCTGATCAGCGATTTCGTGATAGAGGAGTCCGTCGACGTCAATGATGATATCGGCGGATTTTTCATAGAGGGCCTCGCGTTTTCCCAACAGTTCGGTGACGCGGCTTCTCAGATCATGTCCTTTGAGAAGAGGACGGTGCTCGGTGCGGCCTTCCAGATCACAGACCAGTTCGTCCACGCTTGCCCGCAGATAGAAACACCGGCAATAGCTCCTGACCAGTTGAGCGGCAGCTTCTTGGGTCAGGGTACCTCCACCAAGACATAAGATGAGCGCCGTTTTCTGCCGAGAAGAGTTATCCACAATTTGTGGATAACTCTCAAAGATTTCGTGCAATGCCTTCAATTCCATCTGACGGAAGGTCGCTTCTCCATCTGTGCTGAATATTTCGGGGATGGTCCGTCCGGTCATCTGGCAGACATAATCGTCCAAGTCCACCAATTCGCAAGAAAGAAGCCTTTTGAGCTCCTTTCCTACACTGCTTTTTCCGCAGCCCATAAATCCTGTCAATGAAATTATCATGGTATGTTCTTCTAGAGATTGAAGAGGGTCGGCTCTTCCATATCTTCGTCGTCAAAGTCATCTTCCGGATCTTCTTCCGGTTTTTCTGTCTTCGGCTCGGCAGGTTTCTCCATATTTTCCTTGACAATCTTGTCGTATCCGTTCTCTACTTCCATCTCCGGTACTTCCGCCTCTTCCGCTTCTTCGGTCTCTGGAAGATCTTCTTCTTCCTCTTCCTCAATCAGGTCATCTTCCGGTTTGTGGAGCGGCTCGATGAATTTCACTTCTCCAATTTCATAGGAACTGCACATCTTTCCTTTGGCGGCGACTCCTTTCTTGGCGATGAATTCTTCCGCCTCCACGATTTCATCGTCCCGATGCGCCTGTTTGCCATCGAAGGTGATGTTGAATCTCGGATGAAGGTCATCAGACAGATCCACCAGATAGGAGTTCCTTGCTTCTGAGATGAATGGAGTCGGATTGTTGTCGCTCTGGATGAAGGAGAATCTCTTGACATAGAAAGTCTTGGCTTTTCCGTCATAGTAGAGGGCGGTGTAGGTCTTCTCCTCATCCAGTTTCTCAATTTTCAGCACTTCCCCCTGGTAACGGTTGCTCAGGTCAAATGAGGTTGTGTAGAAGGTTCCGTCCTTGAAGATGGCCAGAATTTTGTCTTCTCCCTCAAATTCACCCAGATAGAGTCCTCTCTGGTCTTCGTTGAGGCGTTGGACATCCGCATCGTACCAAATGTCTTTTCCTCCGATGGTGGAGATTCCTTTGGCTTTGAGGCTGATTTTCTGAATCAAGTTCTTGGTCACTTGGTTTCCTCTGGCCGCTTTGCCCTTGATTGCCAATTCAGAGAAATCATATTCAAGGTGGAGCTTCTTGAGTTTCGGTCTTGGTCTGAGATTGATTTTGACGGTCTCGGCTTCTCCATTGTGATTGACCGTGAACCATACCAGATGTGAACCCGGTTTACCCTGAGTAATGTCATATTCCTTGTCACGGGTGACGCTGGTGATGGCAAATCTCTTGGCGTAATAGACGCTGGTCTTGCCATCCTTGTAGATGGCGTTGTAGATGGTTCGGTCATCTCCACGGTTGAACAGGCCGACATATTGCAGGTCTTCCCAAAAGAAAGCCTTTTCGCTTACTTTGGTGACTTGATATTTGCCGTCTTTCCCAATCACGATAATCTCTGAAATTTCCGAGCAGTCACAGATATATTCCCCTTCGTCGTCTTTCTTCAGGCCGATGCCGACGAAACCAGCCTTGAAATTGGCATAGAGTTTCTCGTTTTTGTTGACCACCTTGGTGGCTGCAATACTCTCGAAACTGGAAATCTCTGTCTGACGAGGGAAGTTCTTTCCATATTTCTTCTTCAGTCCAGCAAACCAGTCGACAGTATATTCCGTCAGATGTTCCAGTTTGTCCTGGACATCTGTGATCTGTTCTTCCAGCTTCAGAATCTTTTCATCTATGACTTTGGTGTCAAATTTGGAAATTTTTCGGACAGGTTTTTCAACTAGTTTGAGGATATCCTCCATCAGAATGTCACGTTTCATCGTGGACTGGTATTCCTTCATCTTTGAAAAAACTTCTCCAATCTGGATTTCCCAGGTTTTCTGGTCTTGTTCGAGAATCTTGTAGATTCTGTTTTCAAAGAAAATCTTTTCAAGAGAGGTGTAGTGCCAGTCATCCTCCAATTCTCCCAACTTGATTTCAAGTTGCCTGCCGAGCAGATTCTTTGTATGCTCGGTGTCATAAATCAGAATATCCTTGACACTGAGGAAGTTTGGCTTGTTGTCTTTGATGACACAGGCATTCGGATTGATGTTGACCTCGCAGTCGGTGAAGGCGTAGAGGGCATCGATGGTTTTGTCTGGAGAAACGTCGTTCGGAAGATGGATGATGATTTCCACCTTGTCGGTGGTCATGTCTTCAATCTTTTTGATCTTGATCTTTCCGTGTTCCTTGGCTTTCAGGATAGAATCAATCAAGACATGGGTGGTCTTGCCATATGGCAATTCGGTCACCATGATCGTGTTCTTGTCAATCTTCTCGATTTTGGCTCGGACCTTGACAGAACCGCCTCGCTTGCCTTGCATGTATTTGGAACAGTCTGCAAAACCTCCAGTAGGAAAGTCTGGAAAAATCTCGAAATCATTTCCTTTCAGGATATCGATGGAAGCATCAATCAGTTCGTTGAAGTTGTGCGGAAGAATCTTGGATGCCATACCCACAGCGATACCTTCGGTACCCTGGGCAAGCAATAGGGGAAAACGGACAGGCAGTTCGATCGGTTCCTTGTTCCTGCCGTCGTATGAAGTCATCCAGTTGGTGATCTTCGGGTCGAAAATCACTTCTTTGGCAAAGCCGCTCAGTCTGGCTTCGATATATCGGGGCGCTGCATTGCTGTCACCGGTAAGGATGTTTCCCCAGTTACCCTGACAGTCCACAGCGTAGCCTTTCTGACCGATCTGGACAAGGGCTCCCAGAATACTCTGGTCTCCATGCGGGTGATACTGCATCGCCTGACCGACAATGTTGGCCACTTTGGTGTAGTTGCCGTCATCCATATTGTACATGGCATGCAGGACACGCCTCTGTACAGGTTTCAGGCCGTCTACGATGTGTGGGACAGCTCGTTGGAGTATGACATAAGAGGAATAGTCGAGGAACCACTCCTTGAACATTCCAGATAATTTGAATTTGTGGCTGTTGTCGCTTAGAATCTTGCTGTATTTCCCGGATTCCTTGGCGTTCTCTTCGTCCAGAACCTCTTCTTCCTGTTCTTGGTCATCCAAAAATTCGCCATCCTGTTCCTGGTCTAGTCCTTCCTCTTTGATATCGTCCTTGTCTACGCTCATCTCTAGTTTTCTTAGTAAGTTGCTTAATCTGTCAAATTAGTCTTACAATATACGAAAAATATAATTTTCCCCAAAATGGCTACTGTTCGTAACCGAATTTGCGCAGTTCTTTCCTGCTTTCACGCCAATCTTCGTCAACTTTGACGTAGAGATGCAAGAAGACTTTCTTCTGGAAGAATTCTTCCATCTCTATTCTGGATCGGGTTCCCAAACGCTTCAGTGCCGTACCTCCTTTGCCGATCAGAATTCCTTTCTGGGAATTTCTCATGACATTGATGATGGCATTGATGTCGTATCTTTCTTCCCCCTCCTTGAAACTTTCGATTTCCACTTCACAGCAGTAAGGAATTTCCTCATTGTAGTTCAAGAGGATGTTTTCACGGATAATTTCAGAGGCGAAGAAACGGAGGTTCTTGTCAGTGAATGCATCTTTGTCAAACCAGGCCGGTGATTCCGGCAGGGCATTGACGATGGTGTCCATGATGCGTTGGAGATTGAATTTTTCTTTTGCTGAAACCGGAATGATTTCCGCCTTCGGCAAATCATCATGCCACTTTTCCATGAGAGATTTCACTTTCTCCTGGTCGCTCAGGTCAATCTTGTTGATGATGACGATGACCGGACATTCCAGATTCTCCAGCTTGCTGATATATTCAGCATTTTTGTCCGCTTTCTCCACAACATCTGTTACATAGAGGATGATGTCTGCATCGCCGATGGCGGTGTTGACAAAGTCCATCATGTTCTTCTGCAGACGGTAGTTCGGCTTCAGGATGCCTGGTGTGTCAGAATAGACAATCTGGTAATTTTCTCCATTGACGATGCCCATGATTCTGTGGCGGGTCGTCTGTGCCTTGGCAGTCACGATAGAGATGTTCTCGCCGACCAGTGCATTCATAAGAGTAGATTTGCCAACATTCGGGTTACCGATGATGTTGACAAATCCAGCTCTATGTTTCGTATTCAAAACTGTTTTTTCCATAGACTACAGGTATGCACCCATTTTCAACAGATTCGCTTCGCCTTCTGTGAGGAATCTCCAGTCTCCCTTCTTGATGCCTTTTTTGGTCAGACCTGCGAAATAAACACGGTCCAGCGCCTTTACATCATAGCCGAGAGACTCGAAAATTCTTCTGACAATACGGTTCTTTCCGGAATGGATCTCGATGCCGATCTTTCTGTGGTCCTCATTGTCAATGAATTCCAGTTCGTCAGCTTTGATCTCGCCGTCGCCCAGAACGATGCCGTCCAGAATCTTCTGGAAATCTTCATCGGTCAAGGCATGGTCCAGAATTACCTGATAGATCTTCTTTTTCTCGTAAGAAGGATGGGTCAGTTTCTCTGCGATGTCGCCATCGTTGGTGAACATGAGGACACCGGTGGTGTTCTTGTCCAGACGGCCTACAGGGAATACTCTGTATTTGCAGGACTTGAGCAGGTCCATGACTGTCTTGTCTGCATGTGGATCGCTTGCGGTAGTCACATATCCCTTCGGCTTGTTCATTACGATATAGACCTTCTCTTCACCTTTGAGTCTTTCTCCGTTGAAACGGATGTCATCTTTGAGCACATTGATCTTGGTTCCTAGTTCGGTAACCACTTCACCGTTGACTGTCACTACGCCTGCCTGGATGAACTGGTCTGCTTCTCTACGGGAGCATACACCTGAATTGGCGATGTATTTGTTCAAACGGATTTCCTCCTGGATTGGAGTTGGAACGTAGTCATTGTCAGAGTATTCCATTGAGCTGAGCTGTGGTTTGCGGTTGATCATGTTGTTGATTCCGCTCTCCTCGCTCTCATTGAAACCGAATTCATTTCTCTTTCTTGGAGCTCCAAATTTGGATCTGCCATTGGATGGGAAACGGTTGCTCTTGAACCTGCTGTCTCCACCGAAGTTTCTTCCTCCTTGTCTTCTGTCTCCACCGAAGCTTCTGCGTTCTCCTCTTTCTGAATTGCCAGAGAAGCGGTGTTCTCTTCTGTCGGTGCTGCCATAGCTGCTTCTTCTCTCAGAATTGCCATAGCTTCTTCTTTCAGATGAACCGTAGGAACTTCTTCCCTCCTGATTTCTATCGCCATTGAAGATTCTGCGTTCTCCTCTTTCAGAGTTGCCGTAGCCACCTCTTCTTTCAGAGTTGCCGTAGCCACCTCTTCTTTCGGAGTTGCCGTAGCCACCTCTTCTTTCGGAGCTGCCGTAGCCACCTCTCCTTTCGGAGCTGCCGTAGCCACCTCTCCTTTCGGAAGAACCATAACTGCTCCTCCTCTCGGAGTTGCCGTAGCTGTTCCTTTCAGAGTTGCTGGGACTGTTTCTGTCTGATGATGAATAATTTGCGCTACTAGAAATTCTAGGTCTTCTAGGTCTCAGTTTTCTTCCTTCTGCGGTGTAACCGCCGTTGTTTTTATCTTCCATATTGTTTTGGATAAATCACCCTTCACGGGCTTGTTGTTCGTATGTGCATGGCTCACGCCATGCGGTTCTGTATTTATTTTGTAATTTTAAATATAAATGTAATAGTACCTTCCTGTTTGACAGGAGCATCAGCACTCATGTTGAAATGAGCTTTCAAGGCTGCCGCTCTGGATGCAGCCCACAGTTTCTTGTCTGCAACAGTCGTGCCTGCCTCTCCAGGGAAGGCATCTGTCACTTTTCCGTATTGGTCTACCCAAATTTTCACAACGACAATGGCTTCATCCTGTCCGTCATAGGATGGCGTCGGAATGGTACCCAAAATGTTTCTTCCTTTCAGCTGGGCATTGGGCTGGCCTTCATATTTCCCTTTTTGTGTGTTTCCGGAAGCATGCCCTCCTTTCAGTTTTTCGGAAATGGTGGATGCCGTCTGAGCGGCCAAAGTGTCTTTGTCCGACTTGTTGTCTGCGGCAGGGAAGAGGGATTTCTTGTTGATTTCCTTTTTTCTTTCGGGCTGTTCAATCTCTACATCTCCTTTGTCATCGACAATGGATTCCTGGGCTTCATTGGCCTTGTGTCCCTTGATGGGGGATTCTGACTTCTGGATCAGGTTGACCTCCTTGGTCTTGTCCACTTCCTCTGCCTGCGGCTGTCGGCCCTGTCGGGCCGGTCTCGGTTTCACGATCTCTTCCTCCATTTCTGAGAAATCGATGACCAGACTAGTTTCCGGTGGGGGTGGATCCAGATATTTGACACCTGAAAAACAACAGAAGATTACAATCACGGCATGTGCGGCTACGGTCACGACTGCTCCTGCAACCGTGCTCACCTTTTCGCGTGTGTTCTGTAATTCCTTATATTTTCTCACGTTTGTCAGCTGTTTGCCGGAGCGGTCCGCAAGACCGTCCCGTGTTCACTATTCCGGCTGGGTTGCCAGAATTACCTTGTAGTGGTTCCTCTTTGCTATGTTCATCATGGCGACCACTTCCTTCACAGGAACAGTTTCGTCCGCATAGATGGAAAAAGTCGGATCCTCCTCCATCTGGAGTTCTTCAATCAGGGCATCTTCCACAGTTTCGAACGGAATGGGAATTTCATTCCCGTTGATGTGATAGGTGTATTCACCGTTCTGCATATCCTGGATGGAGACGCTGGTAGTCGCTTTCGCTGAAATCTGACCGGTGCTCTTCGGAAGAAGCAGTTTCAATGCATTCGGATTGATTAGGGTAGAGGTGATCAGAAAGAATATGAGCAATAGGAAGACAAGGTCTGTCATGGAGGACATACCTATGTCTGACATTACTTTGGTTGTACGTTTGTATGCCATATCAGCAAGTCTCCTTAATGTTTTCTATTATTTGTCTTCCAGTTCACTGTCGCATTCAGCAGGTTCATGAAGCAAGTCCATGAATTCAATGGTCGCATTCTCCATCTTGAACACGACATCTGAGATGTTGGAAGAAAGATAGTTGTATCCGAAATAGGCGATGATACCGACAATCAGACCTCCGACAGTTGTGATCATCGCAGTGTAGATACCTCCTGAAAGAAGGGAAATGTCAATGTTGGAACCGGCTTTGGTCATGTTGAAGAAAGCCTGGACCATACCGATGACAGTACCGAGGAAACCGATCATAGGAGCACCACCTGCGATGGTGGCAAGAAGAGGAAGGCCTTTTTCAAGACGAGCCACTTCTGCATTTCCTGTGTTCTCTACAGCAGCTTGGATATCATTCAGAGGACGGCCGATTCTACCGATTCCTTTTTCTACCAGTCTGGCGATTGGGGAGTCAAATTTGTCACAAAGGGCAAGTGCTGATTTGAGCTTTCCTTCATGGACATAATCCCGAATATCATTCATGAAATTTTTGTCTACCATGCCGGCTTTGTGGATCATCCACCATTTTTTTGCAAAAAGATAGATGGCTACGATGGAGAGGAACAGGAGAACAAGCATCAGCCAACCGCCTTTCGCCGCGAGACTGATCAAGCTTTCTTCCTGAACGGTAGCATTTGCTACGTTAGTGACGGTTTCCGCTGCGGCTACCATGGTGTCGGTGCCTATTGCTGCCTGTAAAAGATTGAACAACATAATTATATCTTGATTATCTTAATTTAATAAGTACATATTCAACAATTTGCAAAATTAAGTATTTTTTTGCATTTCTGAAATTTATTTTTCTGCATAATGTATGCCGCAAAGGAAGAGGGCTTTCCCCGGGACAGATTCTCCTGCATCGGAGCGGTTTCCTTTTTCCAGGATGGTCTGGAATTCTTCCAGGCTCTTTTTGCCTTTTCCGACTTCCAGCAGTGTGCCGACTATAGCCCTGACCATATTCCTCAGGAATCGGTTGGCGCTGATCGTGAAGACCAGGTAATCTTCTTCTCCTCCTGGATAACCGAGCAGTTTGACGTGGTCGGGAGTGTAATGCTCCCATCTCGCCTCATAGATGGTGCAAATGGAAGAGGAACTATTTCCGCCGCTTTTTTCAAAGCAACTGCAGTCTCTGGTGCCGGGCAGGAGGGCAGTTGCCTTCTTCATTTCTTCTATATCTAGAGGAAAAGTGTAAAGGTAAGATTTTTCGTTCATGAAAGGATCCTTTTTCCGATGGATGAAATACCGATATTGTCTTTTGTCGGCATCGAATCTCGCGTGAAATGGATTGTCGCATTTGATTAAATCATGAATGACGATTTCTTTAGGCAAAATGGCATTTAATTTGTATATTAGTTTCTTGATATCAACATTGATAGGTGAACCAATGTCAATGTGTGCGTAATATTGGCTTGCATGGACACCCGTATCTGTCCTGCCGGCTCCTGTTATCGTCAGACTTTCTTTCAGCAGCATGGCCAATGCATTCTGGAGATAACCCTGGATGGAAGGATTGTTGTTCTGGATTTGCCAGCCGTTTGTGGTGGCACCATTGTAGGACAAAAATAACTTGTAGCGCATGATATTTTGATTGATAATGCAAAAATAAAATATTTAAGATTAAAATCTAATTCAGATACAATCATGGAGAGTGTCAATATCAAAGAATTGAATGAACGTATCCAGCAGGAAAGTTCTTTTGTGGACTTGCTTTCAATGGAAATGGGAAAGGTCATTGTCGGACAGAAACAGCTCATAGAAAATCTGCTTATCGGTTTGCTCGCCAACGGCCATATTTTGCTGGAAGGTGTTCCTGGATTGGCAAAGACATTGGCTATCAATACTTTGTCTCAAGCAGTGAATGCCAAGTTCAATCGTATACAGTTTACTCCGGATCTGCTTCCTGCCGATGTGTTGGGAACACTGATTTATTCTCAGAAGAAGGATGACTTCGAGGTGCACAAAGGACCTGTCTTCGCCAATTTCGTACTGGCGGATGAAATCAACCGTTCTCCTGCCAAAGTTCAATCTGCTTTGTTGGAGGCGATGCAGGAGCGTCAAGTGACTATCGGGGATCAGACTTTTAAATTGCCGGAGCCTTTCTTGGTGATGGCAACGCAGAACCCGATCGAACAGGAAGGAACTTATCCGCTTCCTGAGGCGCAGGTCGACCGCTTCATGTTGAAGGTGGTGGTGGATTATCCCAAAAAGGAAGAGGAGCGTCAGATTATCCGCATGAATAATACTGGTGTTTTTCCGAAAGCCAGTCCAGTCATCAGTCCGGAAGATATCATCCGCGCCAGAGAAGTGGTCCGAGATGTCTATATGGATGAGAAGATTGAAAGATATATTGTGGATATCGTCTATGCGACCAGAACTCCTGAAGACTATGGGTTGAAGGATTTGAAGGGATTGATTTCCTATGGTGCCTCACCGCGTGCCAGCATCTCTCTTTCTATGGCGTCCAAGGCGTATGCCTTCATCAAAAGAAGAGGTTATGTCATTCCAGAGGATGTCCGTTCAGTGTGCAACGAAGTGCTTCGTCACAGAATCGGACTTACTTACGAGGCTGAAGCTGAGAACGTGACAACAGAAAATATTATTTCTGAGGTGTTGAATGCTGTAATGGTACCATAAAATCAGGAAGAACATGGAAACATCCGGTGCAACAGAACTTTTGAAGAAAGTCAGAAAGATAGAGATCAAGACAAGGTCTCTGTCTCATCAGATTTTTGCGGGTGAATATCATTCTGCCTTCAAAGGTCGTGGTATGGCTTTCAGCGAGGTCAGGGAGTACCAGTATGGAGATGATGTAAGAAACATGGACTGGAATGTGACCGCGCGTCTCAGGTCTCCCTATGTGAAGGTCTTTGAGGAGGAGAGGGAACTGACGGTCGTGCTGCTCATTGATATCAGCCGTTCCGGGCTTTTTGGAACAAAGTGCAAGACGAAGCGTGAGCAGATTGCTGAGATCGCTGCCGTCTTGTCTTTTTCTGCCGGCATAAATAATGATAAGGTTGGAGCCCTGTTTTTCAGTGACAGGGTGGAGAAGTTCATCCCTCCCAAGAAGGGAAGAAGTCATCTTCTCCATATCATCCGGGAAATCATCGAACTGAAACCTCAGTCACAAGGGACGGATATCGGTGAGGCTTTGAGATATCTAACCAATGCGATCAAGAAAAGATGTACGGCTTTTTTGCTTTCGGATATGCTTGATGTAAATGCGGACGGTTCTCCGAGGTATGAAGATGCACTGAAGGTAGCGGTAAATCGCCATGATTTGTCTGTGGTCAGCGTTTATGATCAGAGGGAGAAGACAATTCCTGATGTCGGTCTGGTCAATGTCAAGGATTCCGAGACTGGTGATTCCCTTTGGGTCAATACGGGTAGCCGTAGAGTAAGGAGAGAATATTCCAGTTGGTTCGCAGAGGCGGAGGCGGAGGCGGCGCATCTGATGAACAGATATAATGTAGACAGTGTCCGCATAGCGACCGATGAAGACTATGTGAAAGGACTTATGTCTTTATTCAGAAGTAGATGATGAAAAGGTTTTTAATGGCGTTGGCGGTGTTTTCCTGCGTTGTTCTTTGTGCACAGACGCCTTCTGCCAGTTCAGGTCAACGTAAAGGCAGGGTGATAGAGATGGAGGAAGGTTCATTTCTCCGCCCAGTGCAGAAAAGAGATTCCATTCTGATTGCCGACCAATTGGATTACGGTTTCTTGCTCAAAGAAGTCCAGGAGGGGACGGGCCTTGTATTGCCGGAATTCAAGAACACGCCATTGGACAGTATTCTGACGCTGGTAGACAATTGGAAGTTAGATACGCTCAAAGTGTATAAGCATGGCAAGGACAAACCGAAAAGCTATGATATCGAAGCTTCCATCCGCTTGGCCGCATTTGATGAGGGACAGTATGAACTGCCTCCTCTTTCTGCTGTCAGAATGGGTTCGGATGCGGCAGATACTCTCGTTTTCAAGCCGCAGAGGATGGAAGTGCATACGATGCCGGTGGATACGGCGACTTTCCAACTGCATGACATCAAGGGCCAGATCCGTTATCCGGTCACTTTCAAGGAGGTGCTGCCTTATATTGCAGGGGCATTGGGTCTGATCGGGCTGATTCTCATCATGGTCTGGCTGGTTCGAAAATATGTGATCAAATCCAAAGAGGAGGATCGGAAGAAGGAACCTGCCCATATTGTCGCTTTGAGGGAACTGGACAAGTTCAGAGGAAGCAAGTTCTGGGCACCGGAGAAACAGAAGATTTTCTATTCAGGAGTGACTGATACGTTGAGGGCCTACCTGTCTGACCGATATGGATTTGGAGCGAAGGAGATGACGACCGCGGAGATATTTGACAACCTCAAGAACACCGATGTGCCGGCAGGCCTCTACGAAGAAGTGAAGGTGCTGTTTGAGACTTCCGACTATGTCAAGTTCGCCAAATTGACTGTTGCGGACGAAGACAATGCCAAGGTGATTCCGACGGCAGTCAGATTTGTCACGGAAACGTATCAGACTGAAATAGACAATGAAGCGGAGGAATCCGCCAATAAAGAGAATTCCAAATAATTATGTATTTCGAATATCCTAAACTTTTGTGGTTGCTGGTAGTGCCGGTCCTGATGATCCTGCACTATCTGTATTTGGAGTTGTGTGGGAGGAATCCGCATTTCCGTGTTTCTTCCATCATTCCATGGAAGAAGGGAGGAAAATCTGTGATGGCCTATTTGAGACACTTGCCGTTCCTTTTCAGAATCGCCGCCTTGTCTCTGATTGTAGTGGCCATTGCCAGACCGCGTTCTTCTTCCAATATGGAGAAGATTGATACGGAGGGTATCGATATCATGTTTGCAATGGATGTGTCCACATCCATGCTGGCAAGGGACTTCACACCGGACCGAATCAGTGCCGCCAAAGACATTGCCATCGAGTTCATCGCCCAGCGACCTTCTGACCGGATGGGAATCGTTGTCTTTGCGGGAGAGAGTTATACTCAATGTCCCTTGACGACAGATCGGGCCACTTTGATCAATTTGATGAAGGAAGTCCAAACTGGATTGATTGAGGATGGGACGGCGATTGGAAATGGATTGTCAACAGCAGTGGCACGTCTGAAAGATTCCAATGCAAAAAGTCGTGTAGTGATTCTGTTGACAGACGGTGTCAATAATAGTGGGGAGATTTCTCCTGAAACAGCCGCTGAAATAGCCAAAACATATGGTGTGAGAGTCTATACGATTGGGGTGGGAGCGAATGGTCAGGCTCCTTATCCCATGATTACTCCTTGGGGAGTTGAAATGCAGAATGTCCAGGTGGAGATTGACGAGAATTTGCTTCGTCACATTGCAGAAACTACAGGAGGAAAATATTTCAGGGCAACGGATAATACTAAATTGGCCGAAATCTATGGTGAAATCAACAAGATGGAGAAGGCCAAGACCACAATTGACAGTTTCCCGATCTATAAGGAATTGTATACAGGATATGCAGTGGCTGCACTTCTTTGTCTGCTGCTGGAGATGCTGTCAAGATTATTAATCAGAAGATTGCCATAGGAGGAGAGGAATATGATCATATTTGCACAGTCTCAATTTTTATTTTTACTTTTTTTTGTGCCATTTTTCTTCTTGGCTTATGGCTTTGGGAGAATGCTTCGGAAAAAGAAAATCCGTGCTTTGGGGGAAGAAACGTTGGTAGAGCAGCTGATGCCTTCGTGGTCTTCTTCAAAAGGATGGTGGAGAGTGGTCCTGTTTTCGTTGGCCTTCATTTTTTTTACTGTTGGTCTGGCACGTCCTCAGATCGGTGCAAAATTGAAAGAACATAAGACTACTGGTGCGGAAGTGATGATTGTTCTGGATGTATCCAATTCCATGCTGGCTCAAGACTATTCTCCGAATCGTCTGGAAAGGGCAAAATTGGCGATTTCCCGTTTGGTGGACAAGTTGCAGGAAGACCGTATCGGTCTTATTGTGTTTGCCGGATCTACTTTTGTCCAGTTGCCTATCACGACTGATTACGTCTCTGCCAAGATGTTTCTGAATTCCATTTCTACGGAATCTGTTCCGATTCAGGGTACAGCTATTGGAGATGCAATTCATACGGCCATCAGAAGTTTCAGTGCGCAGAGTGAGAACAGCAGGGCCATCATAGTCATTACAGATGGAGAAAATCATGAAGATGATCCGATTCCGGCCGCTAAGGATGCGGCATCTATGGGAATCAAGGTATATACAATTGGTGTGGGTTCTTCAGAAGGACAGCCGATTCCGATAAAAGGAGGATATCTCAAAGACAAAAACGGAGACATGGTCGTTACTCGGTTGGATGAAGAGACCTTGAGAAAGGTCGCTTCTGTCGGTGGCGGTGCCTATGTACATGCAGGAAATGATGAATTTGGGCTGAATCCAATTATTAAGAGCATCCGAAACATGGAGGGAGAAGAACTTTCTTCTGTCGTATTTGAGGAATATGATGAACAGTACATGTATTTTTTTGCTATTTCGTTGTTCTTTTTGGTCGTTGAAATGCTTGTCGGTTCAAGGAAGGGTCGAAAAAAATTGTTTGATTAAGGAATTAAAGGAATTAAAGGAATATGATAGGAGGAATGATGAATCATTTAATTCATACTTTTTCAAGGATCGGCCTTGTCTGTATAGGGTTGCTCTTGACTGCAAGCATGACGCTGGCTCAGACAGACAAGCGAGAAGTACGTGCGGGTAACCGCAAGTTCAAGAAAGAGAAATGGCAGGAAGCTGAGATTGATTACCGTAGAGCCCTGGTGAAGGATTCGTTGTCGTTTGCCGCCAACTACAATCTGGCCAACGCCCTTTTCCGTCAGGAAAATATGGAGGAGGCCGGCAAACTGCTCGACAAGATTGGGGAGCAGGCTCCTATGGAGGAAATGTCCAAAGCTTCGGACTATTATTTCAACAAGGGAGACGTGGCTGCCAAAGGAAAGCAGTGGCAGCAGGCTGTGGATGCATTCAAGGAATCCTTGTTGAGGAATCCGGGGGATCTGGAGGCGAAGGAGAACTACATCTATGCCAAGAAGATGCTGGAAAATCAGCAGAACCAGCAGAACCAGCAGAATCAGAACAACCAGAATAACCAGAATCAGAACAATCAGGACCAGCAGGATCAGCAGAACAAGGACCAGCAGGACAAGAATGATCGGAATCAGGACCAGAACCAGCAGAATCAGAATCAGCAGGGAAATCAGGACCAGAACAAAGATCAGCAGAATCAGAATTCTTCCGGCCAGCAGCCAAAGATTTCTCCGAAACAGGCCCAGCAGATGCTGAAAGCCATCCAGGCCAAGGAGAAGGAGACCCAGGACAAGGTCAAGAAGGAAAAGGCCGAAGCCTTGAAATCGAAACGTAAGGAAAAGAATTGGTAGCAAGATAGAGAAAGATTAGTACAAGATGAAGAAGTTAGTATCCATATTATTGTTTTTGTCAACAGCGCTGGTTGCGTTTGCTCAGAATGTCATACGTGTGGAGGTACCGAACATGGTGGGATTGGACGAACAGTTCAATGTCACCTTTATCATTGAAGGGGATTCCCGTCCGAAGAATTTTGAATGGACCTCTGGAGATGAATTCCAGTTGGTGTGGGGACCCCAGACCGGTTCCTCTACCAGCATCCAGATATTGAATGGAAAACGGACCAAATCATCTCAATATACTTTCACCTATATCCTGATGCCGAAGAAGACCGGCACCTTCCAGCTGCCGACCGCAACTGCAACGGTCAGCGGCAAGACTTGGACTTCCCAGGAGGTTTCTGTGGAAGTGGTCGGCAATGGCGCTTCATCCAAGGGCAGCGCCTCTTCCGGTTCTTCCCGCAGCGAGGGGTATGACACGGAACTGGGCGACGTCTCTTCGGAGGATCTGTTCCTGAGATTGAGCCTCAGCAAATCGGAGGCAGTGGTCGGAGAACCGATTACGGCAACGCTCAAACTCTACCAGAGGGTCAGCGTGGCAGGTTTCGAAGATGCGAAATTCCCTAATTTCACCGGATTCTGGAGCCAGGAGACCTATACTCCATCCAATATCCAGTTCCATAGAGAAAATATCGATGACCGGATGTACAATACGGCAGTCTTGAGAAAATATGTAATCATTCCACAGCAGGTTGGCCGTCTGGAGATTGATCCGGCAGAACTGGTCTGCTTGGTGAATGTGATGGCTCCGCGCAGCCATTCCAACAGCATCTTCGATTCTTTCTTCGATGATGGTTACCGTACGGTCCGCAAGAGGATCCGGACGGCTCCGATGGCCGTGGAGGTCAAACCGCTTCCTGCCGGTGCACCGAGCTCTTTCGGTGGAGGTGTGGGAACGTTCACCATCCATACCCGGGTGAGCAAGGATTCCCTCAAGATGCATGAGGCCGCTTCCCTGATCGTCACTTTGTCCGGTAAGGGAAATGTCTCTCTTCTGGAAGCGCCTAAGGTGGTGCTGCCTCCAGATTTTGAACTGTATGATACCAAGATGGTGGACAACACGGACAAGAGTACCGGAGGAACTTCCGGCACGAAGACTTTTGAATTCCCGTTCATCCCGAGATCTTATGGTGAGTTTGAAATTGCTCCGGTTGAATATTCCTATTATGATGTCGAGAAGCATGAATATGTTCGTCTTGCTACTGAACCGATTGCAATAAAAGTAGAAAAAGGCAAGACGACTGTTTCTGCTTCCAACAATGTCTCTACTCAGAAATTCCCTCAAGTTGAAAGGAAAGGGGTGAAGAATCTAGGTGAGGATATTCGTTATATCCAGACTAAGGTACCATCTCTGTCATGGAGTGGTAATTTCTTTGTCGGTTCCCATGTATATTGGCTGTCCTTCGCTTGCTTTCTAATAATGACAGTTGTCATTTATCTGGTTTTCAGGAAAATAGGAGCGATGAAGGCTGATGTGGCAGGTAACAGGAACAGAGGCGCGGTCAGGATGGCTAGAAAGCGGTTGAAACTGGCTCAGGATTATTTGTCCAGGAATTTGTATTCAGCCTTCTATGAGGAACTCCATAAAGGAATTTCAGAATTCATCGCAGATAAATTCAATTTGCAGATGGAGGAATTGAATAAAGACAATATATTTGCACGGCTTCACGAGGAAGGGATAGCGGATGATTTGTCTGGAAGGTTGGTAAAATTGTTGGATGCATGTGAATATGCCAGATATTCTCCAGATCCAGGTCATGATGCGATGAGTACAGATTATGAAGAAGCCGTGGAGGTAATCTCCTCAATTGGTTCAGGAATGAAGAAAAAAAGAAATGCAGGAGCGGCCGCAGTATTGTTCATGATGTTTGTGTTGATGCCAACTTCAACGATTCAAGCTCAAATTGCAGCACCGGATTCATTGTGGAATCGTGGTGTCTTTGCATACGAGTCCGGAAAATGGGAAGAGGCAATCCAGTCTTGGATTGCTATTGAAGATGAAGGAATAGAATCTGCAGAGGTTTATTATAATTTGGGCAATGCCTACTTCAAATCAGATGAGATGGGGCTGGCTATTCTCAATTGGGAGAGAGCTTTGAGGTTGAATCCTTCTTTTTCAGATGCACGGTTTAATCTGGAATGTGCCCATAATATGATTCAGGACAGAATTGATCCGGTGCCTGAATTCATACTGAAGAGCGTCGCACGGAAAATATCTTATTGGATGAAGTCTAATTCATGGGCAGTTATGGCAATCCTGTTTTTTGCATTTGTCCTGGCCTGTGTTTTAGTATTCTTGTTGTCTCCACGCAGGGGATGGAGAATCGTCGGTTTTTATACGGGCATTGTTTCCTTGATTCTTTCTGCTTCTTGCTATGGGTTTGCCAGATGGCAGTACAATGACTATAGAAAGGCTGACAGTGCGATTGTGATGAAGCCGGTCTCAGCTATCAAGAGCTCTCCGACTGCCGAGTCTTCCAAGGATCTTTTTGTCTTGCATGAAGGGACCAAGGTGAAGATTCTGGACAAGATAGGAAACTGGTACAACATTTCCCTGGCTGACGGCAGGCAGGGATGGATTTGTTCCACAGATATGGAAATCATTTAAACATTGAAATACAGGATGAAACTAGCTAGCAAATTAAAAACACTGTTCGTGCTCTTGTTGACAGGAGCTTGTTCCTTTGCTTTTGCTCAGGAAGTAGATGAAGAAACCAGGCCGGTCACTTTCGCATTTGTCACAGACATGCACATTTCTGACGGAAGTGCCAACAACGGAGATTTGGAATTGTGCATTAAAGATATCAACTCTCAGAAAGAGATAGAGTTCGTCATCTTTGGTGGAGACAATACCGATTTCGGTACAGACAAGGAATTGGGTATTGTGAAGTCCATCATGGACGGATTGACGATCCCGTATTATGTGGTGGCAGGAAACCACGATGCCAACTGGTCTGAAAGCGGATGCAACACTTTCCTGAAGACTTTCGGCTATGAGCATTTCTGCTTTGAGAAAGGCGGTTGGAGATTCATGGGCTGCAACAGTGGTCCGGATATGAGAATGGCTCCGGCCCTGATCCCAAGAGAGAGCATGGTATGGCTCAAATCAGTGAAGGAGCCGAAGAAGACTATCTTCATCAACCACTATGGCGCTGACTCCACCATGTTGAACTATTTCGAAGTGGCACGTGAGATCAAGAGACTGGATGGCCGCTTCATGATCGGTGGTCACTGGCATCACAACCACACCAGAGATTTCTGCGGTCTGCCAGGTGTCACTTGTCGTTCTTCCTATGTAAGAGACCATGGCAACGCCGGTTACAACATCGTCCGGGTCTATGCGGACAGCATCACTCTTTCCAACAGACAGATTTACGGTACAGAGGGCACTTCTGCTGTGGAGCTGGCACCTTGGTACAAGAGGAAGCTCAATCACGTAGTGGATACGGTAACGTATGACGAGCACGGTCTGCCAGGAGATTATCCTTGGATGAGATACGACGTCAACGACAAATACGATTTCGTCAAATCAGAGTGGGAGTTCCAAGACGATGCCAATATCGTGGCAGGTCTGGCAAGAGATAACAAGAAAGCCTATTACACCACTGCTTCAGGCTATCTGAGAGCAGTTTCCTTGAAGAACGGAAAACGAGTATGGAGCCAGAAATTTGGTGGAAAGATCTTCTCCACTCCGGCTCTCTGCGGAAAATATCTTGTATTCGGATGTACTGACGGTTTCATCTATGCTGTCAAGCCAAGCAATGGCAAGGTCATCTGGAAATATGAGGTCGGCAAGGCAGTTGTCGCTTCTCCGGCTATCTACAAGGACATGGTCTATATCGGAGCTTCTGACAATGTATTCAGAAAACTGGATCTGAAGACAGGAGAGCTGGTATGGAAATATGAAGGGGTCGCAGGTCATGCTGCCGCTACTCCATTCGTGGACGACGACCAGGTCGTATTCGGAACTTGGGGAAGGAGACTCTATTCTCTTGATCCAGAAACCGGTAAATTGCAGTGGAGCTGGCAGTCTCACAATGGTTCCAGAATGATTTCTCCTGCTTCTACTGCTATTTTGAAGACCCATGGCCGTATCTTTGTCGCTGTTCCGGACAGACGTGTGTTCGCTTTGGATGCCAAGACCGGACAGGAACTCTTCTGGGTGCGTGGTGGCCGTGATGCCATCGGTCTGAGCGAAGATGGCAACAGAGTCTATGACAAGACCATGTTCGGTCGTGTCCTTTCTTTCAATGCGGATGTCGCTCTGGAGGGCCCTGCCGCTCCTGTTCAGAAGAACGTCATGAATCCGGAGGAGAACGAAGTGCAGAAATTGGGCAGCTGGATGCTCCCTGGTGAGAAATTGAATTGGGATGCCCCCAACTATAGCGGATACGAGATTGCTCCTACCGCACTGGTGGAATGTGGCGGTACTTTGTTCATTCCGACAGACAAAGGCAACATCCTGGCACTGGACAGCAATACCGGCGAGTTCGTCTGGGCTCATAAGATTTCCGTCGCACTGGTCAATCCAATGCAGATCTGGAAGGAAGGAAATCGGATCAAAGTGCTGGCTGCTACCATGGATGGTGTGGTGACTTTGCTTTCACTGCCGTTGGAAAAATAATTTCAACTGCAAGCAAGATGGAACCCCGATGATTGTTTTTAAATCATCGGGGTTTTGTTAACTTTGTTTCATTCTGAAGTATAAAACCAGAATATAACCAAACCTCTACAAAGATGTTCAAGAAAATTGTTTTCTCCACTTTGATGACCATAATATTGATGGCTTCAGCATTGGATGTTCGTGCCGATAGACGTTCCGGCTCAAAGGAGGACTGGGAGAATCCTCGCATTGTTGAACGTAATCGTCTCCCTATGACGGCCACTTTTGTGACAGATCAACAGAAGACCCTGTCCCTGAACGGTATCTGGAAATTCAAGTTCAATCCTAAATTTGAAAGCCGAAGTCAGGGATTTGAAGACATTCACTATAATGACAGCTATTGGAAAGAGATTATGGTTCCTGGAATGTGGGAGACTGCCGGTTGGTGTGATCCAATCTATGTCAATGTCGGTTATCCTTGGAGGGGACATTTCAAGAACAATCCTCCGGTCGTCCCGACTGAACACAACTATGTCGGTCAGTATCGCCGCGAATTTGATCTGGAGGAATCTTGGCTTCAGAAAAGAGTATGCCTCTGCATCGGTTCCGCCACTTCCAATGTCCGTGTATGGATCAATGGAAAAGAGGTCGGATACAGCGAGGACAGCAAGCTGGAAGCCAGGTTCGATATCACCCGATATGTCCGTCCGGGCAAGAACCTCATTGCGCTGGAGGTGCACCGCTGGTGTGATGGTACTTATCTGGAAGACCAGGATTTCTGGAGATTGGGCGGCATCGCCCGTGGCATCTACGTCTATACGAGAGAGAACGAGCGGATTGAAGACCTCAATGTACGGGGAGACATGAAAGGGCAGCTGGATATTCGTGCACGTTTGACCAAAGGTATACAGAGCATGGACTATCAAGTATTGGATCCCGAAGGAAAGGAAGTGATGCGCTTTTCTGCATTTCCTGAAGGAAAGAAGGTAAAGTCTGAATTGGGAGGTTGGTTCCTTGACTGCAGGAAGTCGCTAATGGAGCCTGAACTGTGGAGTGCAGAGACTCCTTATCTTTATACTCTTGTGGCAGAGGCCAGAACATCTCGAGGTACAATTGCGGAAAGTACGCGTATCCGTTTTGGCTTCCGTTCTGTCCAGATCAAAGGAAATCAGCTGCTGGTCAACGGAAAACCGATTCTTGTCAAAGGTGTTAACCGGCATGAAATGAATCCATATAAGGGTTATGTTGTCTCCGCGGCAGATATGGTCCGGGATATTCAGATTATGAAACAACTAAATATCAATGCGGTACGTACTTGCCACTATCCAGATGACCCGCTTTGGTATCAACTCTGTGATGAATGGGGGCTTTATGTGGTTGATGAAGGAAATATCGAATCTCATGGTATGGGATATGATCCACAAGAGACTTTGGCCAACAGTGATGAGTTCCATGATGCCCATATGGCAAGGGATCAGAGAATGGTATATCGTGATATCAATCATCCGTCTGTCATTATTTGGAGTCTTGGAAATGAGGCTGGAAACGGAACTAATTTCATGGACACTTATTCCTGGATCAAAGCACATGACCCTTCTCGTCCTGTCCAGTACTGTGAAGCCCATGGAGGATCGAATACAGATATTTATTGTCCAATGTATGCGACATTGGAAGAATGTGAGAAATATCTCCGTAGACCTTCCAAACCTTTGATCCAGTGTGAATATGCTCATGCGATGGGCAATTCAATGGGTAATTTCAAGGAATATTGGGACATGATCCGCAAGTATCCGGCCTATCAAGGTGGCTTTATTTGGGATTTTGTGGATCAGGCCTTGCGTATTGAGGTGGATCCGGACAAATATGGAACAGATCATATTTTTGCTTTCGGTGGCGATTTCAATGAATATGATCCTTCGGACGGATCTTTCAACTGCAACGGCCTCATTGCCGCAGATCGTTCTCTTCATCCTCATACCTCTGAAGTGAAATATCAGCATCGCAATATCTTGACATGTCTTCCATCCCGTTTCAATTTTGATCCTAAAACGAATCCTCTTCGAGAAATGCGGGTAGACGTATATAATGAGCATTTCTTCAAGGACCTGTCCGATTACCGTATGGAATGGATGCTTCTGGTCGCAGGAGAGAATGTGATGAGCGGAGTGGTGGAGCAGTTGGATGTCGCCCCTCAGACGGTTGAGTCGGTGGATCTCGGTGTCACTTCTGCAGATATGCAGAAAGCGGTGGCAGAAGCAAAGTCCAGGTGGAAGCATCATTTCTCTGAAAAAGGTCGAAACACTTCGGCAGATGACGATTTGTTTTTGCAGGTCTCTTACAAGTTGAAAAGATCTGACGGCCTGCTGCCGGCCGGAACCGAAGTCGCCTATGACCAGCTGGTATTGCGCGAAGGTCCGGTGAAAGCCTTTGAGACCGGTTCGACAAGTGTCGCAGACAGCCGCATCGAGTTGGAAGAAGATGTGAAGCAGGCAGTCTTCAGCGGACGCTTCTTCCATGACGGCACTGCAGGAGACCGTATCTCCGAGTGGTCTGTCACTTTTGACAAGCAGAAAGGTGCGGCAGTAGATTATCAGATTGACGGCAAGTCCTATCTGAACGGAGCGCTGATGCCTAATTTCAACAGGGCTCCGACCGAGAATGATTTGGGCGCCGGAATGGATTACAGGAGCGAAGTATGGCGTCACTGCACATTTGACCTTTCTTCCTTCAAGATCTGCAAGAAAGGGGAGACCTATCAGGTGAAAGTTGAATATCGTCCGATTCGGAGCTATGCTTCCGTGGAAATGGAATACAACATCTTCAAGGATGGTTCCATCCGTGTCAGTGAAATTCTTCGTGATGCAGGCAAGCTGGATGAGGCTCCGGACATGATGCGCTTTGGCATGATGTTCCAGATGCCGGGTGATTGCTCATCCATTGATTTCTATGGCTATGGTCCAGAAGAAAATTATGTGGACCGTCATTCTTCCCAACTGATGGGTCATTATTGTCAGAGAGTGGAGGACCAGTATCATTTTGGTTATGTACGTACCCAGGAGTCAGGAACCAAGACCGGATTGAGGTGGTTCCGCATCCTCAATGACAATGGTACCGGATTGGAACTGACTGCAGATACCCGTTTCTCCGCTTCGGCACTTCCTTTCAGCATTCTGGATATGGATGCATCCATGGTGGATCCTCGTCCAAGAAAGAATCCGACTAACAATCAAGCAGGGGAGGCTCGCCATTCATTGATTTTGAAAGAAAAAGTGCAAGAGTCTGCCCGTTCTATGGGAACAACTTATGTGTGCTTTGACCTTTGCCAGATGGGTTTGGGAGGTATCAATTCTTGGGGAAGGCTACCTTTGGACGAATATAGGATCCATCCGAAGGAATATGAGTTCAATTTCGTGATCCGTCCAGTTGGCAATTGATAGAAACGTCCGTGAGAGGCTGTCCTCAGCCTCTCTTGTAACGGACGTGCCAGAGAACGACTCCCATGGAAACAGAAACGTTGAGGGAGTGTTTGCTGCCAAATTGAGGAATTTCCAGGGCATAGTTGCTCTGGTTGACCACTTCTTGTTCTACGCCATCCACTTCATTGCCGAAGATGAGGGCGTATTTTTTTTCTTTTATCGGTTTGAAATTTTCCAGGCTGACAGAATTGACGGTTTGTTCAACACTGACGATTTCATAGCCTTCCTGTTTCAATTTTGTCAGAACTGCCAGCGTGTCGTCACAATGTTCCCATTCCACGCTGTATTCAGCTCCGAGCGCAGACTTGTGGATTTCTGCAGAAGGCGGAACGGCTGAAATGCCGCAGAGCCATATCTTGTCAATTTTGAAAGCATCAGAAGTCCTGAAAGCGGATCCGATATTGTGGGCACTCCGTATATTGTCCAGCACCAACACGATTCCAGAGTCTGGCAAGGTTTTATATTCTTCAGCACTGACCCTGTGAAGCTCAATATTCAGTAATTTTCTGTCTGTCATATCGTTGTTGTTTTGTCATCTTTTAGTTATACAAAGGTAACAATAAATGATTTTTATATACTATATTTGTCTGACACTAAAAAATTAATCTATCTATGAAACAGGATCTTGAGGTCTTTGATCTTATCAAGAAAGAAAGAGAAAGACAGTCTGGCGGTCTGGAACTGATTGCGTCTGAAAATTATGTTTCCGATCAAGTGATGGAAGCCATGGGATCCATCTGCACAAATAAATATGCGGAAGGTTATCCAGGAAAAAGGTATTATGGCGGATGTGAAATCGTGGACCAGATTGAACAGCTCGCGATAGACCGTCTATGTAAATTGTACGATGCCGAATATGCAAATGTACAACCACATTCCGGAGCACAGGCCAATATGGCGGTAATCATGGCTGTTTTGAAGCCGGGAGATACCTTTATGGGACTGGATTTGTCTATGGGAGGGCATTTGACCCACGGTTCATCGGTCAATGTTTCCGGTATTCTGTATCATGCTGTTCCTTATGGACTGAATGAGGAGACGGGTAGGATAGATTATGATGAAATGTACCGCAAGGCTCTGGAATGCAGACCGAAACTGATAATCGGCGGGGCTTCTGCTTATTCACGCGAATGGGATTATGAACGAATGCGTGCTATTGCAGATGAGGTAGGTGCCTTACTTTGGATAGATATGGCCCATACTGCCGGCCTTATTGCTGCCGGTTTGTTGAAGAACCCTGTGAAATATGCCCATATTGTTACTTCTACAACACATAAGACTCTTCGTGGGCCTCGTGGTGGCATTATCCTGATGGGAAAAGATTTTGACAATCCGTGGGGACTCAAGACTCCGAAAGGAGTGGTCAAGAAGATGAGCTCTTTACTTGATTCCAGTGTATTTCCTGGTGTCCAGGGGGGACCGCTCGAACACGTCATCGCCGCCAAGGCGGTCGCTTTCTATGAGGCTTCGCTTCCTGAATATGCAGAATACCAGAAACAGGTACTGGCCAATGCTCAGGCAATGGCGGCTGAATTCTTGGAAATGGGGTACAAGCTGGTCAGTGGCGGCACAGACAATCATCTGATGCTGATTGACCTTAGAACCAAATTTCCGGAACTTTCCGGCAAAATGGCTGAGAAGGAACTTGGCAAGGCAGACATTACGGTCAACAAGAATATGGTCCCGTTTGACACCCGTTCCGCTTTCCAGACTTCCGGTATCCGGATCGGCACCCCGGCGGTCACTTCCCGTGGTTTCGTGGAGAAAGACATGCAGGACATTGTGGATTTGATTGATTCAATCCTGTCTTCCGCATCTGCCCACATCGATGTCCTGACTTGCAAGGAAGAACTGGATGAGGCGCAGCAGAAGGCGTTGGCAGAACACGAGGACGTGTTGGAGGAAGTCAGACGTAAAGTACACATGATGACAGGAGGTCGTCCTTTGAACAGATATTGATGAATTCCATATCTTATACAGATGCAGCCGGCAGATTTCTGCCGGCTGCATTGTCTTTCTATAGGGGAAGAGCTATTGAATGGAATTGATGAGGTCCAGTTTCCCTTCGTCAATCAGTTTGAGAATCAGTTCTCCGAAAAGAGTATTTGCCCAGGCGAACCACGGACGGGTGAAGTTGGTCGGGTCGTCCACGTGGAATGATTCGTGCATGAAGCCGGTTCCGGCATCGGTGCGCAGCAGCGTTTCCAGGCACCATCTGATTTCTTCGTCATCCTGTGACGTGAAGGCTTTCATCATGATGCTCATTGGCCAGGCCATAAAATAGCCGATGTGCGGACCGCCGATTCCTTCTGTCGCTTTTCCTTTGAAAAAGAAAGGGTTGTCTTCACTCCATACGAACCGACGGGTGTTTTGGTAGATTGGATCGTCCAGGTCCACATCTCCGAGATAGGCCATGGCCAGCAGGCTCGGAACATTGGCATCATCCATGAGAAGATGGTTTCCGAAGCCGTCCACCTCGTAGGCGTAGATTTGTCCGTATTTCGGATGGTCGTAGATGGCATATTCCTTCAGAGCCGCTTCCACTTCGTTGGCCAGTGCCTTGCATTCCTTGGCCAGTTTGTTCTCATGGTTGACTTTCTTCAGAATTTCTGCCGCTTTTCTCAGGGAAGTGACAGCGAAGAAATTGGAAGGGATGAGGAAATCGAAGATGGTGGCATCGTCGGATGGTCTGAAAGAAGAGACGATCAGGCCGTTCGGATGAATAGGATTGCCGTAGCCGGCGCAGCTCTTGGTGTCATACTGACGGTCTGTCTTCCTGAGGAAACGGTAAGGGCCGTAATTTTCTTTTCTCTGCTGCTCCTTGAAGGTCTTGAGGGTCTTCTGGATGGCAGACAGCCAGAGATCTCCGAAGACGGAGTCGTCCCCAGTCACTTTCCAGTAATGGTAGGCGAGTCGGATCGGATAGCAGTGGGAGTCAATTTCCCATTTCCTTTCAAAAATATAAGGGGTCATTTCTGTCTGGTCGCTCTGGCCGCCTTCTCCGGTAGGCCCGTCGTTGAATGCGTTGGCATACGGATCGCGGTTGATCAGCTCAAACTGGCAGTTGATCACTCCTTTGAGCATATCCTGCAGATGGGAGTCCTCGTTGGCGAACTGGACATAGGGATAGACTTGAGCGCCGGAATCTCTCAGCCACATGGCGTGGATGTCTCCCGTGTAGATGAAGGTCCTGAAATTGCCGTTCTCGTCCTGACCGAAGTGGACGGTCGTATCCAGAGTATTGGGAAAACAGTTGGCGAACATCCAGGCCATTTTAGGATTGGTCAGCATCTGTTGGACCTCGGCGATTTTCTGGTCGATGGCTTCGGAACGGAACAGACGGTCCTTCTCGTCCGGTCGGTTAGAAGGGTATTCCTGTGCATAGAGTGCAAATACTGTCATAAAGACAGCAATGAAAAGTGCAGCTGTTTTTTTCATTATCTTGGTAATATTAGTGTTTTTCTGTCTGCAAGATACTGAAATTTCCATACTTCAAGAAAAGAAAAGGGGAAGGAGGGGGAAATAAAAAAAGGATGACTGAAAAAGTCATCCTTCTTTGTGGGAGCAGAGGGAGTCGAACCCCCGACCCTCTGCTTGTAAGGCAGACGCTCTGAACCGCTATGCTCCCAAGCTTAACGGTTATTCCCGTATTGAGATTGCAAATATACGCATGTTTTTTTAGATTCCAAATTTTTCAAAGAAAAAATATTGAAATTTTCATGCTCTAATGCTCTGAAAAAGAAAGGATGACTGAAAAAGTCATCCTTCTTTGTGGGAGCAGAGGGAGTCGAACCCCCGACCCTCTGCTTGTAAGGCAGACGCTCTGAACCTGAGCTATGCTCCCAAGCATTCCTGACGATTGTTTTCGTAATGGGATTGCAAAGATACGCATGAAATTCTATATTCCAAATTTTTTGGAAAGAAATTTCAATTATTTTATGCAAAATGTCTTGTTGGAAGCATCATTTGCACGATAGTGCGGTGCATACATGCTTTCCACTTCCACTGCCGGTGCCTGCCAGATTCCTGCTCTGGTGACATAGAACACTTCTTCCAGTTCAAAATCCTCTTCCGGCATCACATCCAGATAGAAGAGGGTGTATCCGTTCCGGACATCTCTGTAGGATATTGGGGTGAAGCGGAAGAAATTCTGTGCCGGATAAGGCCGGATGCCCCATCCATACAGGCCGGAGCGTTGTTCTGCCGGTATCAGGCCGGCTTCTCTCCAGGCGGTCAGTTTTCCGAAACTTCTGTTTTCGTCATTGTGCACCAGATATTTCGCGCGGATGACATCACCGATTTCCAGTACCGTGCCTGCTTCCAGTTCTGTGGAAAGAATTTTTCCTTCCGCATTGGTGGATTCTTTGTAGAATTTGCGGGTGACGGTCATGCCGTTTCCGCTGGCCTTGACTTCATCCAATGGCTTTTCGTAGCGTTGGGTCAGGACGAGGACGGAAGTTTGCTTCAAAGCGGAGGAACCTTTCATCACCATGTCAATGGCATCGATGAATCCCGAATCTTCTTTCCAATGCTGGCTTTCCTTCTGGATCATCAGCCACAAACGGATTCCGTCTGCAATTTCCTGGGCTTGGCCGGCCTCTTCCCGGTCAGTCGCCTTTGCCCATTCCTCGAGCAGCTCACACATCATGGCGTGGGCATAGGCTTCGCTCTCCAGCAGTCCTCTGAATGGCAGCACCAGATTTGGATAATACCATCCTCCGTCTTGATGACGGACGGCATATTGCAGCAGGGAGAAGACATCTTCCTGGAGGGACTGCTCCAATTTCCGGGTGGAGCCGATACCCCATGCCTTGGCCAGATCTTGTCCGGCTTCGGAACTGGAAAGATGGGTCAGGGTCAGGAGACGACGGGCTTTTTCAAAAATCTGTCCGGTCAGTCCTCTGTCCTTTTCCGGTACCAGGTATTCCTGAACCTCTTTCTGGAACTGCTCTTTCTGCTCCTTCACCTTCTGGGCGGAACCCTGGATCTGAGGGGCAAAAGGAATTCCTGGATACAGCGAGCGGATCTGGAGATATTGCGCCAGGCTGATGTTGCCTCTCCAATAAGGCCAGTCCAGATTGAAATGAGTCTGGTCCAGATATTTTACACTGGCCGTCCAATCCAGTTCTTCGCCCAGCTGCTTCCAGGCTTCCAGACGGGACAGTTTGGCAAATCTTTCCAGAAGGGTGGCTGTAATGATCGGGGAGGAAGTCATGCCTTCAAACCAGCCGAATCCGCCATCCTGGTTTCTGCAGTCCAGAATCTTGTCCAGCAGTTGTCTTGGGGTCCATCCCTTTTCCACCTCGGCAGTTTCTGCTTGTCCCAGTTCTTTTGCCATCAGCTGGATATAGAGTGCGTCGGCACAGGAAAGGACATCTTTCCCTTTTGGCTGGGCATGCTTTGGAATGGCCTCCTGAATCATGTCCAGAATGCTCAATTCCTTGTATTCCGCACCGCTTCCGCTGCCGTTTGTGAATCGGCTCTGCAAAGTGCGGTAGAGGGCTTTCTTGTTCTGTCCAGGTCTCCAGAGGGCAGAATGGGATTCTTCAATGACCTGCTTGGCCTGGTAGACCGGCACCTGGAGGAAGAGTCCGTCGCTGGTCTTCCGGTCGTCTGAAATGAATTCCGCCTTGATGCCGAGCACCGGTTCCTGATTCTTGCTCAGTTTCTTGAGCTGTTTCAGGTCGACGGTGATTTCAAACACTTCCGCCTCGCTGCCGCCGGCAGGAATGTCCAGCCGGGCAGATTGTCTCTTGAAAGGACGGGTGCGCCTGAAATCTTTTCCTGCATATTGTCCGATGGACAGGGTGCCGCTGATGTCTTTGTCCAGATTGGAAGAAACGGCGACTTTCATCTTCCATTCGTCTCCGTCAAACAGATAGGTCGGTTCGGAAACGGAAATCTTCAATGGGATGGTGACGGTCATTTCTTTCCGGAGCACCTTGTTGTTCATCTCCTTGTCGTGTGCAAAGACGGAAACGACAAAGGTGGACAGTTTGTCCCGAGTCTGGAAATCGATGTGCACCAGTCCGTTCTCATCGGCCTGGAGGAAAGGCTGGAAGGTGAGGGAAGTGGCCATGTCGGAACGGACCGGAGTGTCCGGACCGACTTCCATGAGGTCGGATCTTTCCGCTGGGGCTGACTGCATCACTTCGCTTTCAGCCAATGCCGCCATTTTGTCGGAGGCCATGGCATTGAACAGGTACGGCGCTCTTGTTCCGCGCAGCGCCAGATTGTGGTGAATGTAGGTGTTCCCATACGTCCTGCGGATTGGGCAATATCCATAGAAGCGCTCCTGCAATCTGATTTCATTCCATCGGTTGCTCTGAATTTCATCCAGGCTCTTGTCATAGATGGCGACCAGACACTGTGCTCCCGGCAAAGTCTGGAGTGTGAAGGAATACTCGGTGCCTGGAGTGGTCTTGTCCTGGAAAGAAACCCATTCCAGTGGCAGTTCCAGCTGCTTTTGAGGCTTCTTGAACTCTGCCTGGAAATATTGGCTTCCCTTTTTCTTGAAATAGAATACCTGCAAGTTGACCCGCTCCGGATATTCCGGCTTGAATTCAAAAGCGAGGTCTGTCATGTTGTGGGCTTCGTCCAGATGGATGGTTCTGCTTTCCAGCAGCTGATGGTCTGTTCCGTACCATTCCGCTACCGCCCAGGTCTCTCCTTCATTGGAACAGAGCAGGGCGCCGCAGCGGTTGCCTGCGGTCAGGTCGGTATTGTAGGCGGAGAACAGATATTCGAGGGGCGCATTCAGACAGTCTGTGTCTTTGGTGAGTTTCACCAGTCCCATTTCCTCGTGGGCTTCCTTGATCTGTTTCCGGCCGCTTTGGGAGTCGATGCCGAGGAGATAGAGACCGTCTTCCAGATTTTTCCAGTCAATCCGGATGGACTCGGAGGACTTGAAATCGCCCGTCGCCAGGGTGTCGCCCTGTTCAGAAAGCAGATGGTAACGAAGATCCAGCCAATCCGTATTCTGGTCTGTCACTTCGCATTTCAGGCGTATTTCGTCAGATTGGATCAGATGAAGGTCATAGATCGGACGAGAGCGTCTGTTGTTGAATTTCTGGGACAAGGAAATATCCGCCTCCGTCTCATTTTCAAGACGGGTGTCCAGGGTGATTCTTCCGCAGACAAAGACGGTGGTGTTGTATTCATGCGTTTCTCCGGTATTGCCTGTGACACGAAGTTGGACATGATAGAAGCTTCCGTAGTCCTGCCGCTTGTCCTGGCTGCGGAAACGGATCCGGAATTCTCCTGAATCGTCCAGATCCAATTTTCCACCGGCGACTTTCCTGCCGTTGGAGAAGACTTGGTAGTCCGCTTCGGCTCCGCTGGTCGGATGTCCGGAATAGCTTTGTACTTTTCCTTTTACTTTGACTTCGTCTCCATAGGCATAGACTTCTTCCTGTTTCTGGAACTGTACACTGAATTCCGGCAGCACAAACTGGTCCACTCTGAAGTGGTGGCAGCACAGGGTCCGGCCGTTTTTCAGGACGGTCAGAAGAAACTGGCCGTTCCTCAAGCCTTCAGGAATGGTGAAGTCGCCGGCTGCCGCACCGAAATCATCTGTCTCCTTCTCCAGCTTGCTGACAAGCTGGCCTTCGGTATCTCTCAGTTCGGCGACCAGTCGGGTGCCGGCAGGCTGTGTCTTGAAATGACTATAGGGATCCCCTTCATACAGGACGGCCTTGAAATGGACAATATCTCCTGGTCTGTAGGCTCCCTGGTCCAGGAAGATTTCACATTCTTCTTCCGGATGAATGTCAGCTTCAGGGTAATCTTTCTCCAGTGTAATGTCCAGCTGTTCGCTTTTACGGATTCTCCCGTCTTCCTCGTATTCTGCCTCCAGATAGTAGCGGCTGTCTCCTTTCATCAGGGAAGTGAACTGCCGTGGCAGAGTGGTGAATCCTTCGTCCAGCTGGAAATCTTTCACCTTCGCCAGTTCTTCTCCGCTTTTGATCAGACGGAGAGTTGCCTGCTCGAGCGGTTCTCCACTTTCGTGCCGGGTGATGTAGATTCCTTCACCGTTGCGGTTGGTCCGGGCGGCGACAGAGAGCGTATGACAGGTCGCTGTGCATTCATAGTGGGTCTTGCCGTTCTCCAGACGGAAGGAGTAGGTGCCGTCGTCCCATTTCGGCAGGGCGATGGAAACTTTCTCTTCCACGTAGAAACTTTTCTTTTCTGTCTTCACCTTCTGCTTCAGCAATACCTTCTTGTCTTCAGAAGAATCGTTGTCTTCTGTCTGGACGGTGAGCCGGGCAGAAGTGAGGTTGCTGAAAAAGAGATGGAGGCTGTCCGGATAGTCTGGCTGGATTCGCAGTGTCGGACTCTCCAGTCGGGTGATGAGCTCGCGGACGGAAGTACCGTTGCCGTAGAGTTTCCGTTCCGATGCTTTCATCCGTTTCAGATCTGACAGGAATTGTTTGCTGTCAGCATGTATTTTCTTGAATGCTGCTTCATTGTGGCGGTCATTCCGTTCCAGGTCATCCATCTCCAGATGCAGCAGGTTTTCCCGGGCATAGAGGGAAAAGGCTTTTCCGGAGTATTTCTCTGCCATTTTCAGCAGGGCTTCTTTCTTCTGCATTCTTTTGGCGGCCGGATATTCTGACTGGTTGGTCTGCAGATCCATCCATTCAATCAGGGCCTTGCCTGGATAACGGTCGCCGATGTGTTGCTCCAGCGGTTGCTTCCACTTGTTGAAATGCTGGGAGGACAGGACCCAAAGGCAGAATTCGTAATCGTCCAGGATGCATTCCGGCAAATGTCCGTTGAGGAGAGAACCCGTCTTCTGGGATTCTTTCCAGACTTTCCGGTTTTTCCCTTTCTGGAGCCGTTCCGCCTCCTTCTCTAGGATCTTTTGGGCAGAACGTTCCTCTCCATAGTCCATCTGATAGAGGAAAGAGAGGACTGGCAGGTCGAATTCCTTGATTTTCCGTTTGAATTCTTTCTGGACTTCGTCTCTTTTCTTCCAGTCTTTCCTGACAGCTACGGCTTGATAGGCCTGGAGGGCAGAATAGAAATCCCATGCCTGTTTCTGCTCACCGGACTGCTCAATGATTTCTTTCAGGAGGGACAGCTGTTCTTCCGGCAGGTCCTTTTCGGCTGCCGTCTGGTATTTCTCCCACAGGTCGCTGAGGGAATGGTCATCGTTTTTCATGTTCATGTCGGGTGTTTCGGTCGTCTCGCAGCGGCTGCTTTCTTCTCGGGCGGCAAGTTCTGTCGGGAAAAGAGCTCCAAAGACAAGGAGGAGCAGACTCATGGTCGTGACGAGCAGGTATTTTCTTTTCATGGTCCTTCTGTTTTAATGTTTATTCCTTCTTGAAAAGCGGAAAAGCTTCAGAGACGACGAAATTGCTGCCGCCGATGTAGATGAGAGGAAGGCTTGCCTCATCGGAATTTCCGGTAGGGCGCCGGCTTTCTGCCGCCGCAAGTTCCAACGCTTTTTTGACCGCTTCGTCAATGGAATGAATATCAAATAGTTTGCCATGATGCGGATGGGCTTCTTCAAAACGTCGGGCAAGAAGGGTGCTGTCCATCGCTCTCCGGGTCTGTGCCTGTGTAAAGATCCAGGTCGCATTCTCCGGCATGAGCGGCAGGACGCTGTCCAGATCCTTGTCGGCCATGATTCCGAAGACCAGGGTCAGGGAAGAGAATTTCTTGCTTTGAATCATTTCCTGAAGCTGGCCGAAATTGTGCCGGAGCGCATGGGCATTGTGGCCGATGTCGCAAAGGACATACGGGTCTTTGCAGAGGAATTCCCATCTTCCATGAAAGTTCATTGTGGTTTGGGCCTGCTGGAGTTCATGAAGGACTCTCCGGCTCCGCTGTCCCGGAGTATGGCCGGGTTCATCCGAGTCATAGATGTCCAGCCCTGCCCGGTCGAGAATTTCCAGGGCAGACAGCACTGTCCTCAGATTGATGTTCTGGTATTCTCCATGGAGAAGGGTATCGACGAGTTCGCTTCTCCTTTCCCAGAAACGGGGGACCATTCCTGGGGCAAAATAGAGGGGCGAATCCATTTCTTCCGCTTTCTGTTCGAAAACAGGCCGGGTTTCTTCATGGATCTCTCCAATCAGGGCCGGCACTCCTTTCTTGATGATGCCTGCTTTTTCGCCGGCAATCTTGGCAAGTGTATCGCCGAGCAGCTGGCAATGGTCCAGCCCGATAGAGGTGATGATGCTCAACAGGGGAGTGATGATGTTGGTGCTGTCCAATCTTCCGCCCAATCCTGTCTCGATGACGGCAATGTCCACATTTTCTTCAGCAAACCATTTGAATGCCATGCCTGTCGTGATTTCAAAGAAAGAGAGATCCAGTTCATCGAAACGTTCTTTCCACTCCATGAAGAAATCATAGACGGTCTCTTTCGGAATCATTTTCCCGTCAATTCTCATCCGTTCTCTGAAGTCAATCAGGTGAGGGGAAGTATACAGTCCAACTTTGTAGCCAGCACCCATAAGAGAGGCGGCCAGCATGTTGGCGACAGAACCTTTGCCATTGGTGCCGGCTACGTGGATAGTCTTGAAATGGGTGTGCGGGTGGCCGAGCTCTGCGTCAAATCGCATCATCCCTTCCAGTCCCGGTTTGTAGGCATCTTTGAAGGTGGCTGTCTGAACAGAAGGAAAGCGTTGGAAAATGGCTTCTAGTATATTGTGATATGAAGCTTGGTCAAAAGGATATTTCATTGCCATTTGTTTTTAACAGGAATCTCCGATATCCATCTGCTTGGATATTTGATTCTGGTTCACTATATTTTGAATGCAGTACAAATTTAGTTATTTTTACATTTAAATAAGTTGCTGAAAACATGAAAGGAAAGTTATCTGTTCTATCTTCCAAGTATATTATTGATGGTGTCAGATACCAGGTCTCTCCAAAAGAAATGCTGGAAGCTGCCAAAGGGCAGGAATATATGTCGGGAGAGGAGGAGTATGAAGCGGTTGTAGATGAGACGATGGATGCCAGTCCGGTAAGTTCAGCTTTCCCGAAATCGGAAGTCAATCGGTATCTTGCAATGGTGCTGGCAGATACGGTCAAGCCTGAAATGCCAGTCGGTTTCTCTGAGGTGTTTACTCGGTGGACGGTTGCCAAGTCATTGATTGATGGTCTATGGTGCTATGGAAGATTCAGATTGGAGGACCTGGCCATTGATCTGCTCTGGCAGTGGAAGACAGAAGGACTGGGCAATTTGGCAGCTTTCTATCAGTCTGTTTCCTCTTTGGTCGAATATCTGGATTTTCTCGGTGTCTCCATCAACAGCTACAAGGTGGAAGAATGCAGGCACTGCCGTCTTTTTGCCAAGGCAGTCCTTTCAGAAAACATTCAGGAACAGGAAACTGGTCAGGAAGAGAGCGGTTCTTTCTTGGATGTGGAGCGAATCGGGGAGAAGACCTCCTTCCATTCCGGAACCTGCTCCATGTGGGACAGCACGCCACTCCAGCCTCGAAAAGTGTCCAAGAGTTCCCGTCGGAAATGTCCAAATGTCGTTTCTGGTTCTGAAACCTCTTGGGTGGTCTATCTTCCTTTCGATACTTGTCAGTATCGTCTGGGTGGTTCCAAATTGTCCCGTGTAACTGGCAAACCGGCAGTCCCAGGTCCGGAAATCGGGGATGCGGACTATTTCATAGATTGTTATGAAGTAATTCGGGAAATGGTGGAAGATGGCATCATCGTAGCAGGAAGGACTGTTTCTGAAGGAGGGCTCCTGCCGTCACTGCGGAAGTTCATAGGTCAGGAGGCAGGTATGAATGCGGATATTTCCGGCATTATGTCCGCTTACGAGGAAAAGGAAATTGTGCCTGTGCTTTTTGGGGAGGTCCCAGGTGCATTGATTGAAATTGCGGACGCGGATTATGATTATGTAGATGCTGAATTTCTTCTTCAAGACATTGCCTATTATCCATTGGGTAAGATCAGCCGGAAGAAAAAATCAATCACTGTCATTTCCGGTGAATCCGGAATAGCAGGAATTTTGCAGTCTCTGATGACCAGCCAGGAAACTTCTGAAGGAGAAGACTGATTTCCGGCTATGGCAGATAATCACAAAACAGACATATTATGACACGAAACGGAGAAGGCAGGAACTCGGGAGGAGTTTCGAAGAAGACCAAGATTTTTGTGCTGGATACCAATATTATCCTGCATGATTACAAGGCAATAAGGCATTTTCAAGACAATGACATTGTCATTCCGATTGCGGTTCTGGAAGAGTTGGACAAGTTCAAGAAAGGTACGGATGCTCTCAGCTTCAATGCCAGAGGGTTCATGAGAGATATTGACCGTCTGACAGAAGGAAAGATGTTCGGAAGGAATGGTGTGCCGATCGGAAAAGGTCTGGGAAATATAAAGATAGAGCCGAATCATCCTTTCCCGGAGTCTCTCCAGTCTCTTTTTATGGATGACATTCAAGACCATCGTATTCTTTCCACTGCCATTTGGGTGAGGGAACATCATCCTGACCGTTTTGTCGCTCTGGTGACGAAAGACATCAATCTTCGCATGAAATCCAAGGCGGCGGGGATGGAAGCCCAAGACTACATGACTGATAGGATTGAGGACGAGAAGGTGGAAGTGTCACAGAAACCGATGTCCTATATTAATGAGGTGGAGCCGGACCAGTTGCAACAACTGGTATATGGTCAAGATAACTGCCTTCCTTATCGGGAACTTTTCAAAGAAGAGCCGCAGGCGAACCAGCTGTTCAAGATGAAATGGAAGGGCGATTCTTCCGGTGCTGCTGTATGCGTTCGTTATGATGCGGATCGGAAGGTGCTTGCTTTGGTGAGGAACAACAATGCCTATGGCATCAAGCCTCGCAACGATGAACAGAAGTTCGCTATGGATGCGTGCCTCAATCCGAAGATACAGCTGGTTTCCTTGACAGGAGGTGCCGGTACCGGCAAGACATTGATTGCTTTGGCTTCTGCATTGGAACAGGTGCATGAGTACGACCAGATTATATTGAGCCGTCCAACTGTCATCCTGGGAAATCAGGATATCGGTTTCCTGCCGGGTGACCAGAAAAGCAAGATGGGGCCGTTCGTGCAGCCTTTGATGGATAATCTCAATGTCATCAAATCTCAGTTTCGTCCCAGTAGCAAGGAGGCCTTGAAGATTGAAAATCTGCTGGAGGAGGAGAAACTTCTCATTTCTCCACTGGCTTATATCAGGGGAAGAAGCCTTGGAAAGGTTTTTTTCATTGTTGATGAGGCACAGAATCTGACTCCACACGAAATCAAGACCATCATCACCCGTGCGGGAGAAGGGACCAAGATGGTCTTTACAGGAGATATCTTCCAGATTGACCAGCCTTATCTGGACCGTTGGTCCAATGGTTTGACTCATTTGAGAGAGAAGATGGCCGGACAGAAACTTTTCGAACATGTGTTCCTAAGTAAAGGGGAAAGGAGTCAGTTGTCAGACATTGCCAGCAGATTGCTATAGCGCCGTTGTCATTTCCCGAAGGGGGATACCGGATGGAAAATAAAAAAGGACCAGAACTTCTGGTCCTTTTCAGTATGGAGTAGAATGTTACTTGCTCTGTGAGATGGCAGCTTGCGCCGCAGCCAGACGTGCGATAGGCACACGGAATGGAGAGCAGGAGACATAGTCAATGCCAATTTTGTTGAAGAATGCGATAGAAGCAGGATCTCCACCGTGCTCGCCGCAGACACCACATTTCAGTTCAGGACGTTTTGAACGGCCGGTCTGGACACCATATTCAACTAGTTTGCCGACACCCTTGGTGTCAATTGTCTGGAATGGATCTTCGTCCAGGATCTTGGAGTTCTTGTAGTCGCCCATGAAGATACCGACATCGTCTCTTGAGAAGCCGTAAGTCATTTGGGTAAGGTCGTTGGTTCCGAATGAGAAGAACTCGGCTGTCCTGGCCATACGGTCGCCGGTAAGAGCGGCACGAGGAATCTCAATCATAGTGCCGTACTGGTATTTGATAGCCTGTCCGTAGTGGCCTTCCACTTCTGATTTGACTTTGTCGCAGATGGCTTTCTGGTAGCTCAGCTCTCTTGCAGATACAGTGACAGGAATCATGATTTCTGGCATTGGGTGGAGACCTTCAGCCTGAAGTTCTGCTGTTGCTGTGAAGATAGCTCTGTACTCAGTTTCAGCGATGAGTGGGAAAGTGACGTGGAGACGTACACCTCTGTGACCCATCATTGGGTTCACCTCGTGGAGTGATTCGCCTCTCTTCTCAATTTCTTCAACGCTTACACCCAGTTCAGCGGCAAGCTCTTTCTTCTTCTCTTCTGTCTTAGGAACGAACTCGTGAAGAGGTGGGTCGAGCAGACGGAATACGACTGGTTTGCCGTCCATGATACGGAGGGTGCCTTTGACAGCTGCCTTCATGAATGGCTCGAGTTCTGCGAGTGCCTCCTGTCTTTCTGCGTCTGTGTCGCAAAGGATCATCTTACGCATCTTGGCGAGTGGAGTTTCGGAATTCTTGCCGTAGAACATGTGCTCGATACGGAACAGACCGATACCTTCAGCACCGAACTGAAGTGCTTTTTCTGCATCTTCCGGTGTATCTGCATTGGTTCTGATACCGAGTTTTCTGAATTTGTCCACGATGGACATGAATTTCACGAAGAGTGGGTTCTCGGTTGCATCCATGGTGTCAATCTTGACATCATAAACAAGACCTTTGGCACCGTTGAGGCTGAAGAAATCGCCTTCGTGGTAAACCTTGTCGTGACCTGCGAACCTTACTTCCTTATTCTCAAGGTCAATATGGAGAGCATCGCAACCTACGATACAGCATTTGCCCCATCCACGGGCAACCAATGCTGCGTGAGAGGTCATACCGCCACGAGTGGTGAGGATACCTACGGATGCACGCATACCTTCAATGTCTTCTGGAGAAGTCTCCTCTCTGACGAGGATGACGGCACGGCCTTCCTCCTGAGCTTTCACTGCAGCTTCTGGAGTGAATACCAATGTACCGACTGCTCCACCTGGAGATGCTGGAAGACCAGTAGCCACAACCTTAGCCTTTTTCTCAGAAGATGGGTCAAGGATTGGGTGGAGGATTTCGTCGAGCTGGTTAGGGCTGACTCTCATGACAGCGGTCTTCTCGTCGATCATGCCTTCTTCAACCATGTCCATAGCCATCTGGAGGGCGGCGAGACCGGTTCTCTTGCCGATACGGCACTGGAGCATCCAGAGTTTGCCATCCTGAATGGTGAATTCGATATCCTGCATGTCGTGGAAGTGCTCCTCGAGTTTGGTTCGGATTTCATCCAATTCCGCATATACTTTAGGCATGGCCTTTTCAAGAGACTGGAGATCTTTGTTCTTCTCGCTCTTGGTAGCTTCGTTAAGTGGGTTAGGTGTACGGATACCGGCAACGACGTCCTCACCCTGAGCGTTGATAAGCCACTCACCGTAGAACTTGTTGTCACCGTTGGCAGGGTTTCTTGAGAATGCTACACCGGTAGCGGAAGTCTCACCCATGTTGCCGAATACCATGGACTGTACGTTGACAGCTGTACCCCAATCGTCAGGAATTCTTTCAATCTTTCTGTAAGCGATCGCTCTCTTGCCGTTCCATGATTTGAATACACCACCAATGGAACCCCAAAGCTGTGCATTGGCATCGTCAGGGAATTCTACGCCTAATACTTCTTTGACTTTCACTTTGAATTTTTCGCAAAGGTCCTTGAGTTCTTCAGCGGTGATATCTGTATCGGAATTGTAGCCTTTGGCTTTCTTGAGATCCGACATCATTCTGTCCAACTGCTGGCGGATACCCTGACCGTCTTCTGGCTCGATGCCTTCGGCTTTTTCCATGACAACGTCTGAATACATCATGATGAGACGACGGTAAGCATCGTAGACGAAGCGTGGATTACCTGTCTTCTTGATCATTCCTGGAATAGTTGCAGAGCAGAGACCGATATTGAGGATGGTATCCATCATACCAGGCATGGAACTTCTTGCACCTGAACGGCAGCTTACCAGAAGCGGATCGTCTGTATCGCCGAATTTTTTGCCCATGATTGCCTCTGTCTCGTGCATTGCGGCAGCGACATCTTCTTTGAATTTGTCGGAGTAACCGCCACCCATTGCGTAGTATTCGGCACAGCATTCTGTTGTGATGGTGAAACCGGCAGGGACTGGCATGCCGAGCAAGCTCATCTCAGCGAGATTTGCACCTTTACCGCCCAAAAGCTCTCTCATCGTGCCGTTTCCTTCGGCTTTCTTTGCTCCAAAGCAGTAAACTCTTTTTTTATTTCCTAACATAGTTCTATATGGATTAATAATGTTAATGTTTTTTGTGTTCTTTCAGTATTTTTTTAAAAGAGAAAAAATATATGCAATAGCAAAATTATAAAAAAAAATCCTTTTTTTATATAAAAAAATCATCGAGATGGTTTTCCTTTTTGGAAGGCTGTGGAATTGATGACAAAATGTCATGGAAACGTGATGGCACTCGTTTTGATTTATAACATGATTGTCGTCTGATAGAGACGGCATGGAAAGACAGTTTAAAAATAACAATATCATGATCAAACCATTAGCAGACAGAGTGGTCATCGAACCAAAGGAGGTCGAGACCAAAACTGCAGCAGGACTTTATATTCCTGATACAGCAAAAGAAAAACAACAGCAGGGAACCATTATTGCGGCAGGCCCTGGCAAAAAGGATGAGCCGATGGAAGTGAAAGTTGGCGATGTAGTTCTTTATGGTCAATATGCGGGAACAGAAGTGACCGTAGATGGCAAGAAACTTCTTGTTGTCCGTCAGTCTGACATTTTGGCAATTATATAATCAATGGATAGGAGATTCAAATTATGGCAAAAGAAATAAAATTCAATGTTGATGTACGCGCCAAGATGAAAGATGGCGCAGATGCTTTGGCAGATGCAGTAAAGGTGACATTAGGTCCAAAGGGGCGTAATGTTATGATTGACAAGAAGTTCGGTGCTCCTCATGTAACTAAGGACGGGGTGACTGTCGCTAAAGAGATTGAATTGGAAGACCGTTTTGAGAATATGGGTGCACAGATGGTGAAGGAAGTTGCTTCCAAGACCAATGAGATTGCTGGTGATGGTACTACAACAGCAACTGTTTTGGCACAGGCTATTCTCAATGTCGGTATCAAGAACGTCACAGCTGGTGCCAATCCGATGGATTTGAAGAGAGGTATCGACAAGGCTGTTGAAGAGGTCGTCAAAAATCTCCAGTGCCAGAGCCAGGCAGTTGGTGATGATTATTCCAAAGTGGAGCAGGTGGGTACCATTTCTGCCAACAATGACGTATACATCGGCAAATTGATTGCAGATGCCATGTCCAAGGTGAAAAATGGTGTCATCACAGTTGAAGAGGCAAAAGGTACTGAAACAGAAGTCAAAGTGGTTGAAGGTATGCAGTTTGACAGAGGGTACATTTCTCCTTATTTCATGACCAATGCGGACAAGATGGAGACCGTTCTGGACAATCCATGTATTTTGGTGACTGACAAGAAGATTTCTACAATGAAGGATCTGCTTCCTGTCCTCGAACCAATTGCAAGGGATGGCAAATCTCTGCTGATCATCGCAGATGATGTTGAAGGTGAAGCTCTGACAACATTGGTAGTGAACAAGTTGCGCGGCACTATAAAGATTGCGGCAGTCAAGGCTCCGGGATTTGGTGACCGTCGTAAGGAAATGCTTCAAGATATTGCCATCTTGACAGGTGCTGCCGTCATTTCAGAGGAACGTGGCTATACTCTTGAAAATGCCACCCTTGAGATGCTTGGTCATGCTGAAAAAGTGACTATCTCCAAGGAGAACACTACTATCGTAGGGGGCGCTGGTGACAAGGCTCAGATTGATGAGAGGACTGCCCAGATCCGCAAACAGATTGAGGTGACTACTTCTGATTATGATAAGGAGAAACTTCAGGAACGTCTTGCCAAACTTGCAGGCGGTGTCGCAGTGCTTTATGTTGGTGCAACTACCGAGGTGGAGATGAAGGAGAAGAAAGACAGAGTTGAAGACGCCCTCAATGCCACCAAGGCTGCGGTAGAGGAAGGCTATCTTCCAGGTGGCGGTGTCGCCTATGTCCGTGCCGCTGCCGCTCTCAAAGACATGAAGGGAGACAATGAGGACCAGACAACCGGTATCCATATTGTTGCTCGCGCCATCGAAGAGCCACTTCGCCAAATTGCTCAGAATGCAGGTGTGGATGGCAGTGTGATTGTTCAGAAGATTAAAGAACATGACGGTGCTTACGGATACAATGCTCGTTCCGATGAATATGTGGATATGTTTGAAGCAGGTGTGATTGATCCGACTAAAGTTGCTCGTGTTGCTTTGGAGAATGCCGCTTCTGTCGCCGGTATGTTCTTGACTACAGAATGTGGTATTGTGGATATTCCTGAGAAAGAAGCTCCGGCAATGCCAGCAATGCCAGGTGGTGGAATGATGTAGTTGGATTGTTGAAACAAGATTGATTGGAAAGAGGCTTTGGATTGAATGTCCAAAGCCTCTTTTTTTCATGTGTGGATAGGTAGTTATAAAAAAAATTAGTAATGATTGCCTGAAATGACATCGAAATGCTACTGTATGGAAAAAATATGATTTGGAAAAGAGAGATATTCCAGGATAGACAATAAATAATTTTTGATATGTAGTGTATATTAATAAATAATTTCTATATTTACGAACAGTATTTTAAAATAACCACTTAATAACATTAACATTAATAACAGTTAGGGTATGAAGAAAAAGAAAGCCAATCTGTTATTTGCACCTCCTATTATAAATGGGGGCAAATATCTGGTATCTATTGCTTTATTGACCGTGCTTGGAGTTTATCCTCCACTAGCTCGGGCCACAGAACTTCCTGTGAATGTAGAAACCGTTTTTCAGCAGAAAGATGGCACTGTCCGTGGTACTATCTCAGATGCTCAAGGCCAGCCGTTACCAGGAGTAGCTGTATTGGTCAAAGGGTCCTCGAGAGGAGTTACTTCCGATATCAATGGATATTATATCATTGATGCCTCCAAAGGAGATGTCCTGTTGTTTACCTCTATCGGTTATTCAGATTATGAAGTGACTGTCAAAAACCAGTCTTCATTGAATGTCGTTCTTCAGGAAGCGGTCACAGAATTGGAAGAAACGGTCGTTGTCGGAATGGGACATCAACGTAAAGCTTCTGTGGTCGGTTCCATATCCAGTGTCAAGGTAGATGCTTTGAGAGTTCCACAGCGTAATTTGACCAATGCCCTTTCTGGAAAGATGGCAGGTACTGTTGTCGTGCAGCGTTCTGGAGAGCCGGGACAGGACAATGCAGACTTTTGGATTCGTGGTATTTCTACATTTGGTTCCAATCAGCGTCCGTTGATTCTGGTAGATGGTGTAGAACGTTCTATGTCTGATTTGTCTATCGAAGAGGTGGAATCCATTTCTATCTTGAAAGATGCCTCAGCGACGGCAGTATATGGTGTACGTGCGGCAAACGGAGTTGTCTTGATTACTACTAGAAAAGGTGTCGCACAGAAGACGACGATTGAAGTCAAGTTGGAATCTGGTGTATCTGATGTGCCGAATTTGCCGAAGCTTTTGGATGGTGCCAATTATGCAAGACTCTACAATGAGGCCGCTGGTTATGAGAACTATTCTGAAGAATATATACAGAATTTGGAAAATCATTCCAATACATTCCTATATCCGAATGTGAATTGGGTGGACCAGCTGTTCAATAAATTTTCCAACAATACAAACGCTTCCATCAATATCCGTGGTGGTGGTCAGACGGCACGCTATTTTATCAATGCAAGCTTTATTCAAGATAATGGCAACTTGAAGAATAGTCGTGAGAATGAGTACAAGTCAAATATCAATCTCAGGCGTTATAATTTCCGTTCCAATATTGATCTGACACTGTCTAAATCGACCATTCTGAATATTGAAATTGGAGCAAATATGACTGATATGCATTCTCCGGGTGTCGGTAATGAGTGGTTGTACGGAATGTATTATACTCCTGCAGAAATGTTGTTCCATTACTCATTTATGTCAACTCCTTTGTCCTGTCCTGTACGTGTTCCAATCGGTCGGAAGGAAGAAGGTGACTATATCTGGGGATGGGGAGCACCTGCTCAGATTGGAGAAGTGAACCCTGCAGAACGTTTGTTCGGCTCTGGTTATGACAAGACTTTCCGCTCCCAGATCATGAGCCAGATTATTCTGAAACAAGATTTGAGCATGTTGACGAAAGGTTTGGAATTTACTGCAGCCTATTCTTTTGATGCTTATAACAATACAATCCAGAACCGCCGTCGCAAATCAACTACCTGGGCAATTCAGGGAGTCAATGACGACACGGGAGATTTTGAGGTGAAGGAAATCAGCAAGGGCAATGAATATCTGGGATATGGACATTCGACTTCATCCAACCGCGCTCAGGAACTCAAACTTCAATTGAATTACAATCGTGTGTTCAAGGAAAATCACCGTGTAGGAGCAATGTTCATGTATTATCAGCGTGACTTTGTCAATTCTACGGCCGGTTCTTCCATCACTTCCTTGCCATATCGCAAGCAGGGTCTTGCACTTCGCGCAACCTATTCTTACGCTGACCGCTATATGATTGAGTACAACATGGGTTACAACGGTTCAGAAAATTTCCCGAAAGGACAACGTTTCGGTATCTTCCCAGCTATTGCATTGGGATATATGGTCAGCAACGAGCCTTGGTGGAAGGTAGATTTCATCAATGTGTTGAAGATTCGTGGATCCATCGGCCTGGTTGGTTCTGAGTCTCTTCCAGGTGGCAACCGTTTCGCATACCTTTCCACTTATGGTGGAGGTCTCGGAAGTTATGCTTTTGGACCGAATGGAGAATGGATCAATGGGGTCGGTGAAGATCAGGAAGGCATTGCAGACTTGACTTGGGAAAAGGGTTTGAAGAAAAATATAGGCTTTGAATCCAAATGGTTCGGAAGCAGGTTTTCTCTTGAAATGGACTATTTCCATGAAAGACGTTATGATATTCTTATCCAGCGCCAGTCAATTCCAAGCATTGCCGGTCTTAACAAGAGTCCATATGCCAATATGGGAGTCATGACAAATCAAGGAGTGGAAGCCTCTCTTGAATTTGCAGACAAGATAGGAGATTTTGGATATCGGCTCTATGGTAATTTTACCTATAATCACAATAAAGTGCTGGAGCAGGATGAGCCGTTTGGAACAGTAGAAAACAGGCGTCATACTGGTCATCGTTATGGCCAGCAGTTTGGTCTGGTCGCTCTCGGACTGTTCGCGGATGAACAGGATATTGCTGATTCGCCAGAACAGATGTTTGGAGAAGTTCGTCCTGGTGATGTGAAATATTTAGATTACAACAAGGATGGTGTTGTCGATATCAATGATCAGTGTGCTATCGGTTATTCTTCTATACCAGAAATAAACTATGGTTTCGGTGGTCAGGTTTCTTGGAAGGGAATAGATTTCGGTATATTCTTCCGGGGGCAGGCACATGCTTCTTATGGATTGGGAGGACCAACCTTTATTCCTTTCACTGAAGGTGTCGGCAAAAACAATCTTTATGAAAAGGCTTTGGACCGTTGGACAGAGGAGAACCCGAATCCTAATGCGTTCTACCCACGTATGACGAATGGAAGAAACACAAATAACTGGCAGCAATCAACCCGTACTCTTTATAGCGGTGATTTGTTGAGGCTGGCAGATATGGAATTGGGATACACATTCCCTCAAAAGATGATAGAAAAAATAGGCATGAAGGGATTGAGAATCTATCTTTTAGCCAATAACGTGGCCTTGTTCTCGCCTTGGAAACTGTGGGATCCTGAAACTGCATCTAATAATGGTCGCAGGTATCCATTGCCTCGAAAGATCAATATCGGTATCAGAACTTCGTTTTAATTGATTGAAAAGAATATGAAAAAATATTTATTGATTTTATTTTCGTTTGCTCTGCTATTTTCCAGCTGTGATTTTCTTGACAAGCAGCCGGATGATATGAAAACAGATGATATAGTGTGGAGCTCCCGTACTGAAGTGGAGGGCTATCTGGCCAATTGCTATGCCAAGATACCAGTTCACAATCTTCATCAGGATGATCCGTGGTTGGGACTTTCAGATGAATGTGATATTCCATGGAGCGTTTATCTGACATTCGGTATCAATCTTGGAAACTGGAATCCTTCCAGCCGATTTTATTATAAGTATGCAGATTGGTACAAAGCAATTCGTGCAACTTTCCGTTTCGAAAATAATGTGGACCGTTGTAGGGAACTTTCCGATTCTTATAAAACCCGATATAAGGCAGAGGTGAAATTTTTGCGTGGTTACTATTATTATCTGTTGCTTCGTCAGTATGGTCCTGTTGTCCTTGTCAAGGAGGAAATGCCGAACAATGCAGATTTTGCAGGAATGCCACGTAATACATATGATCAATGTGTAGAATATATCTGCACTATGATGGATGAAGCGGCGGAAGATCTTCCTTGGCATTGGATGGATGATACCAATAATCTGGGCCGGCCGACAAAAATGGCTTGTCTTGCTGTCAAGGCAGTTGTCTTGAACCTGGCGGCTTCTCCACAATTCAATGGAAATACAATGTATGCGGATTTTAAAAATCCCGATGGAACCCAACTGGTAAGTCAGACCTATAGTGAAGAGAAATGGAAAGCGGCGGCAAAGGCAGCTAAAGAGGTGATAGATCATGCAGAAGAAGCACATGTACATTTATATAAAAATAATGTAGATGGTAACACAGAGGAGAAGTTCAATCCATATAAATCTTGCGTGGATGTACATCTCAAAGCGTGGAATCCAGAAATCATTTGGGCTCGTATTTATTCCGGTTCAACAGAAGCCTGGATGATTCATACAGCTCCGGGACCTAAAAATTTGGGAGGTGTAGGGGTTACGCTTCGTCTGCTGGATGCATTCTTGATGAAAAATGGCAAACCGATTGAAGACCCTTCTTCAGGCTATGTAGAAAAAGGCTGGGCGACGAATCCTGCCGATACTTGGAATCCGAACAAGCGTGATATTTCCACAGAAGCGGGCAAGAAAGGAATGATTGACGATATTCGCAACTGTACTGCTTATGGTCATTGGGCTGGTGAATGGAATATGTTTGCTAATCGTGAACCTCGTTTCTATGCTTCCGTTTTATATAACAAACGAGTCATCCCATGTCTTCCGAATGATGCGGCCAAGCGTAACTATCATAATTCAGAAGGTCAGAAAGATGGGCTCGGTCGTGTTGAATTGTATTATGGTGGTGTTTCTCGTGGAAGTGGTTCTTATACCTTCTTCCCTCAGACCGGAGTGCTTGCCTTCAAGCGAAATGATCCGATGGCCGATATGTTTGACCGTAAATTCCCACAGAAATACAACAGCACCTATATTCGTTATGCAGAAATTCTGTTGGATTATATAGAAGCGTTGAATGAATATGATCCTGCAAATCCGGATATCAAGTTTTATTGGGACCAGATTCGTGAGCGTGCCGGTGTGCCTTCTGCATTTGAAGCTACTCCTGAAATTAAAGGAAACCAGGAACAGCAGCGTGAAATGATTATCCGTGAGCGTCAGATCGAACTGAACATGGAAGGAGACCGTTATTTTACAACACGTCGCCGTTTGCTTGCATTGACTCCTGACCAGGGAGGTGAAAAAGACGACAGAAAATATGGAGATGGTGGTCGTGTCTGGGGATTCAACCGCAATGGGGGAGATCCGAAGACCAACAATTTTGCATATGAGGGCTTTTATGAAAGAACGGCAATCGAAACCCGTGTGTTCAGAAAAGAATACCTTCTTTTCCCGATTCCTCAGGAAGAAATTGACAAGAGCAACGCATTGGTTCAAAATCCATTCTGGGGTAATAATTAATTTAAAATTTTCAGATGATGAAAAAAGCAAAATATGTGCTCGGCATTGTTTTGAGCCTTTTCCTGTTCAATGCCTGTGATAATTATGCCGAGTTTGAAACAGAAGTACCTGTTAATCCCGTGGTCGCTCCTGTAAGAGGGGCTTGGGCTCAGGATGGCAATGGAACAATGCTTGAGGGAATGATTGACCAGGAAGCGAGAACCATTGTGTTCAGTCTTTATACACTGCCGGACCTTACGATGGTCAAGGTCAAGCTGGATATTCCGAAACGTTGTGAGCTGGTGAGTCCGAAGACTCCGGAATGTATTATAGACTTGTCAAAAGGGGCGAAAGTAATTGTTGAGGTCAATGGAGAGGAAATCTCATATGATGTGACTGCAAAGTTGGCTGCTTTCCGTGATTTCGATGTCTCCGGCATAAAATTATACAGGTGCCAGAATGATTGCGAAGAGAAATGGAACAAGGAAGCGAATATTAAATTTGAATTCCTGATTGATGGAAAATTCATGTCCGGTCCAGGAAAATATACCGAAGTGGGTTATGGCAATTATCAAGTGTCAAAATGTCCTGACATCAATTCGGAGGATTACAAGAACGATTGGGCAACCGTCACAATGGATTTTGGAGAAGCGATCTATCTTCATAAAATTACATTCCATCCTTATTGGAATGTAGGGTCGGACCCTCATTCTGTCATCAAATATGATATGTATGCTTATGCAGGTGTAGGAGAGCCTGATAAATCTGGGGATTGGAGCCAGTGGACCAAGATAGGTTCTTTTGACTATAACAAGACTCCGACTGTATGGCCGAATGGTGATTCAGTGGTTTGTGATAAAGACAGTGTTCCGAAAGCTCGTTATTACCGTCTCCGTTTCATCGAGAACTGGAAGAAAGGTCATCCAGAAACAGGTTGGGGAGTCCCGGGTGTTTACGCATATTGCGAAATGCAGGTATCTATGTATAATAAGCGATAGCAGAGAATAGTTGGAAATTGTTTTTGGCTGACCGGAGGATAATGGTTGCTGTTATTTCCCGGTCAGTCATTTCATTATAGAATAGGTTGTTGCAGAATGAAGAGATTTTTGAAAATTGCAGGTTTGCTGATAATGGCATTGTTGGTTTTTGCCATGTGTGGAGAAAAGACATTCCAGCCGGGGGATCATGGAGGAGGTGGAAAAGTTCCTCCGGTAAAGCCGAAACCAAAGCCCCAAACGGAATATGAATGGGAGAAGAATAGAAAAGAATTGCTGAAAAATACCGATATGGTTCTGATTTATGGTGGAGGTCATCATCGTTCTACTTTTGAGTGGAATGAGGACAGACTACGTCCATATGTGGTTTATCAGGATGAGAGTGATAATTTGCATTGGATGTTTGATGCTTTCTTGATGATTGAATTTAGGGATAAGGATTATCAATATTGTTCCGGATTTGGTCTGAAATCAGCAGACAAGAAAGATTGGATCGCTCTTGTGGATTATTATTTTTCCAGAAAAAATCAATTGGGCGCATTGGACAAGTTGATAGATGAGAATATCGCTACAATTGGAGATCCGGCATATAAGCATCAGATTGTCGTTACACTTCCAGAACCAATTGTTTATCAGGATGCCAACAACAAGAATAGTTCCACTACATATTGGGGAAGTATAATTGACGGTAAGACACTCGACTTTTCTCGGGATGTGGATCGTATAGCGGCATGCAAGTGGTACATTGATTATGTACGTAAAAAATTCAATGAGGCTGCTTTCAAGCATCTCGATTTGGCAGGGTTCTATTGGGTTGCAGAAACGGCTCAGGATTCTCGCACTATTTTGAAGCAGATTGGCAGTTATTTGAACTCGATGCATTATAGTTTCAATTGGATACCATATTATAATTCAGATGGACACTCTGCTTGGGATATACTGGGTTTCAATTATGCATATTATCAGCCGAACCACTTCTTTACGGCAAGCATTCCTGATTCCAGATTGGAGGAAGCGTGCAAAGAAGCGAAGCAATATAAAATGAATATGGAAATGGAATTCGATGGTCGTGTGCTGAGTTATTATTCGGACAATATTGTAAGTCCGCAACATCCAAGAGGGGTATTTACAGAGCGTTTGTATTCATATATGAATTCCTTTACCCGAAATGGTATCCATTTGAAGCCTTTGGCTTATTATGAGGGAGGTGGCGCACTTTACAATATGGCTCATGCTACTGATGTTCGTGACCGAAGATTGTATCATGATTTCTGTAAATTCGTTACGGAACGTCCTTGCAGACAGATTGAACAGTAAGCAGAAAGCTCCATCCGATTCGGATGGAGCTTTCTGCTTGCTGCAAAAAAAAGAGTTGGAAAACCAACTCTTTTATACTTTCGCCACAAAATGAACTTATGAAAGTTTGTTAATGTGGAGAGCAATGCTGCTCTTGAGGTTAGATGCCTTGTTTTTGTGGATGACACCTATTTTTGCGAGCTTGTCAATCATCTTGTATACCTTAGGAGCATTCTGCTCGGCCTCATTTTTGTCGGCAGTATTTCTGATTGCACGTATCGCGTTCCTCGTAGTTCTTGCATAATATCTATTATGCAATCTGTGCCTTTCGTTTTGGCGAATGCACTTCTCTGCAGATGCGTTGTTTGCCATTGTTTTTATTTTTTAATATTTGGTAGTGGGTAGGAGAATCGAACTCCTATTGCAGGAATGAAAATCCTGAGTACTAACCGTTATACGAACCCACCATAACCTTCAAGAACACTGTGTGTTTGTTTGATTAGGTTTGCAAAGATATATATTTTTTTTTTGCCTGCAAACTTTTTTGAGATTATTTCTCATTTTTTTTACCATCATTTTCCCATTCGAAGGAATATATGATAGATTCCACCTGTTTAAGGAACTGTCTCTTGTTGAATTTCGGAGCATATACAAATCCCTCAACCACAATGATATCCTTGCTGTCTTTGCTATAGAAAGAATGGGATACGAAAGGACCTCCCATATAGTCATTCTGGACATTCCACAAACCTCTGGTTTCTGCAAAATTTCTTCCTTTGAATTTGATGAAGCTGACTTCGGGGGCTACGTAAGTACTGGTTGTCATCCAACTGTTGTCTCTCATGCCGGGAACATTCTTTTTCATGATTTCATTTCTGTGGCTGATGATGGCTTCTTCTGAAAAGATGTCCTCATTTTGATTTACAGGGTATTTATAAATTAGAATGCATTGGGTGGAGTATTGTCTTTCATCTTCAATCCATATGAAATCTTCAGTCTTCTTTTTGAGCTTGTAGCCGACAGGAAAGTGAGGGGAGCCGCCGAACACTTCATTGACATGGACTGCCAAATCTTTTTCTTCATATTGGATGCAGTTGGCGATGACACGGTCTCTTTCGGCTTGTTCGAGGGTGCCGAGAATCAGTTTTTTGTTTTCTTCGAACAGTTTGAAAGCATTGTCTTTATTGATTGCATTGATCTGGATGACACATTGAGGGAATGCCCAAGCATTTTGGGTATAGATGACTTTTTCTTTCTGTACATCATTTTTGATATTGAAGATGAGAATGTTCCGATGTATCTTGAACATATCTGAGAATGCGCTCGGTGTCAGGTTGACAATCGAATAGAGGGGCTCTCTTTGTGGCAAAAACGGGCAGTCTGCACCCAATGTTTCTCTGACACTGTTGCCTAACTCATTTTCCCAGTTGTTGCGATCCATCACAACAATTACTTCACCGGCTTTTCCACTGACGTTCGGAAGAAGGGTCTTGGTGCCTTTGCATCCGACCAGTGCGAGAAGAGTCATCAGAAGGGAGGAGATTTTGATTATCGTTTTCATATTCTGTAATGTTTATCTGTCTGACAGCGTTTGTGTCCGACTATATAGTGTAATAGTCAAATATATAAAAATATAGCATCAATTGTTGAACAGTCTGACAATGTCATTGCCACAGGCGTAGAACATCAGGAGCATGAGCAGAATCATGCCGATGATCTGGGCTGTCATGAGGAACTGCTCGCTTGGTTTCCTGTGGGTGATCATCTCATACAGCACAAATACGATGTGTCCGCCGTCCAATGCCGGAATCGGCAGGAGGTTCATGACACCGAGCATGATGGACAGCATGGCCAGAATGTGGAGAAATTGGAACCAGTTCCACTGGTCTGGGAAAATCTGTCCGATCGCGATGAAACTGCCAACGGACTTGTAGGCACCTGTGCTTGGTTGGGCAACTAGCTTCAGGTCTTGCAGATAACCTCGGATGGAACTGAAAGTAAGTCTGATGCCCGCTGGAATGGCCGTCATTATATTGTAATGTCGGGTCTTGATGGAAGGTGCCTGTGTGTAGATATTGGCCCTGCCCAGACTGTCCACGATGATCTGGGCCGAAAGCGTGTCGCCTTCCCGAACGATGGTGGCGCTCAGCAGTTCTCCCGGGTGGGAAGAAAGAACCTTCTTGAAATCCTGTATGAATTCTGTATTCTCACCCATCACAGAAATGATTTCATCTCCTTTCCTCAAACCTTTCCGATAATTGAGAGAAGTGGGGGGGATGGTGTCTATGACGGCTGGCAGGGCGACAGAAAACAGATAGGGAGTATTGAGAATCTCTGGAATCTGGCTCTGGTCGATATAGAGGTCTACCGTGTCCTGATCTCGCAGGACGCTGACCTTGTGGATTTGTCTGCGGGCCAGATCTGCCTGGAGCATACCGAAGTTCTCTGGTACATAGTCGTCCATCTTCAGAATCTTGTCACCGTTCCGGAAGCCCATTTCATAGGCCAGTTCGCTGACATAGATTTCGGTGTCCTCATTGCTCAGGTAGCTTTCTCCCCAGATGCCGAGGATGTTGATGTAAACGAGAATGGCAAAGATGAAATTGAAGAATACGCCACCGAACATGACCCAGAATCTTTGCCATGCCGGTTTGGATCTGAATTCATAAGGTTTTGGCTCTGATTTCAAACTTTCCGTATCCATGGATTCATCAATCATTCCATTGATTTTGCAATATCCGCCGACAGGCAGCCATCCAATTCCGTATTCTGTTTCGCATTCTTTCAGTTTCGGAAACAGTTTGGAAAACCATCCTTGTTTGGTGCTCAGCAATTTGAATCCATAGGCATCGAAGAACATGAAGAACTTGTCCACTCTGATTTTAAATAGTTTGGCAAAGAAGAAGTGACCGGCTTCGTGGATGACCACAAGCAGGGAGATGGCAAGTACGACTTGCAGTATTTTCATCAATAAAGGACTCATTGTCGGTTGTCTTGGATGATTATAATGTATGAATTAGTTCTGCCGCTTTCCGATACATCTCTTCATTGGTGGAGAGAATATCTTCAATGCTGGGTTCCTGGATGAGGAACGTCTGTTCCATCGTTTTTTCAATTATCTTGCCAATATCATAGAAAGCAATCTGATCGTGCAGATATGCGGTTACTGCCGCTTCATTGGCGGCATTCATGGCGCAAGGGAGATTGCCACCCTTGCGGATTGCTTCAAAGGCCAGTTCCAGACAAGGAAATTTGTCTTTGTCCGGGGCTTCAAAAGTCAGTTGTGCGAGTGAGGCGAAATCCAGCTTCTTGTTGCCCAGTGGAAGTCTTTCTGGAAAAGCCAAGGCGAATTGAATTGGCTCTCTCATGTCAGGATGTCCCATTTGTGCAATAACTGCCCCATCTTCAAACTCAATCATGGAATGGATGATGGACTGTGGATGGACGACAATTTGGATTTGTTCTGGTGCTACATCAAACAACCATCTTGCTTCAATCATTTCAAAACCTTTGTTCATCATGGTGGCGGAATCGATGGTGATCTTGGCGCCCATGTTCCATTGCGGGTGTCTGAGGGCTTTGTCCTTGGTGGCTTTGGCAATGTCTTCTTTCTTCCATGTCCTGAAAGGACCTCCTGAAGCGGTCAAGTGGATCTTTGTGATGTTGTTGCCAGCCGCTCCCATCAAGCACTGGAAAATGGCTGAATGTTCAGAATCGACCGGCAGGACAGGAATCCGTTTTTCCTTGACCATCTTCATGATGGCAGGGCCTCCTGCTACCAAGGTCTCTTTGTTGGCCAGGGCAAGCGGCTTGTCTGCCTCGATGGCGGCTACGGTAGGCTTGAGTCCGCTGAATCCGACAGTGGCGGTAAGAACCATGTCCACGTTGTCTCCTTTGACGAGTTCGCAGACAGAGTCCATTCCTGCAAATACTTTGGTACAGGTCTCTTTGAGCAGAGCTTTCAATGCTTCGTAATGGGTCTCGTTGCAAATGACGACATTGTTGGCATCGAATTCAATGGCTTGCCGGGCAAGCAGTTCGTAATTGTTGTTGGCAGTCAACAGCTCTATTTCAAATTTGTCTATGTTGTGTCTGACGACATCCAGGGCTTGTGTGCCGATGGAGCCGGTTGAACCTAAAATCGCAATTTTTCTTTTTTCCATCATTGAATGTTTTCTGGTTTTGCCATCTTTTCTAGAACTTGATGAAACGGGTCGGATCTACCGGCTCTCCCTTGTACCACAGTTCAAAATGGAGATGATCTCCTGTCATGAGTGAACTGGTATTGCCGACGAGGGCGATAGGCGTTCCTGCCTGTACCTTGTCGCCGGTTGCCTTCATCAATTTCTGGTTGTGTTTATATATGGTTATGATATCGTCTGGATGCTGAATCTCGATGGTATATCCGAAATCATCTGACCAGGAGGCGTGGATGACGGTTCCGTCCAAAGCGGCCATCACCACGGAATTGGCCGGTGCGGTGATGTCGATGAAAGGATGGATGTCCTGGTTGAAACCTCTGGAAACGACTCCGTGCAGAGGGGTGAAGAAATGTTTTCCTTCGATTGGAAGGCTTCGCTCCTTGTTGACGTTCAGGGCGAACTTCTCTTCTTCATTCACTTTGTTCCTCAAGGTGGAATCTTGTTTCTTCAGTTGTTCAAGACCGTTTTTCCCGAGTGGAGTAGAGGCAGGATTTCTGATTATGCTGTCAATAGGGATGGTCGGCTCTCCTTCCACCACTCTTTTGAGATTTTCAGAATAGAAAGACCATTTCTTGATGACATTCTCCAGAGAGTCGATGGTCATGGCTGTCTGGATGACTTCAGTCCTGGCCTTGCCATAAGGGAAGCCTGGCAGGAACGTACGGAGGGGAGTGAAGGCGATGATGGCGAAAGTGATGGCAAAAAGCAACGTCAAAATGGTAATGACGGTGATGAACAGGCGGTTGCGGCTGGTGACACAGGTCCATAACGGTTTGAGGGTATTGTTGTCTATCACGGCCAGACGGTATCGCCTGGTTTTATTTTCTGTAGTCTTGCTTGGCATTTCTTCTGATGTTTTTTAACTTTGTCCCCAAATGGACAGAATTATAGGTATAGACTTTGGCAGAAAAAGAACAGGGATTGCTGTAAGCGACCCCTTAGGCATTTTCGCTACCGCTCTTGACACTATACCTTCTGCAAAGATAATAGATTATATCAAAAATTATACTCAGACCGAGACCATAATACGTATAGTCGTGGGGTATCCGAAGAATATGGACAACAACCCTTCTGAGGCGGCGGCCGATGTCGATGTGTTTCTGAAACAGCTGGCCAAGGCCTTGCCGGACATCCCCGTCACCTTGGAAGATGAACGTTTCACTTCCGTTCTGGCCCATCGTATCATGATTGACGGGGGCATGAAGGCTTCCGACCGGAGAGACAAGAAATCCGTGGACAAGATCAGCGCTTCCATCATCTTGCAAAGTTATATGGACCGCCAGAATGCCGCTGGCGGCAGAACGTCGGAAGAGGCCGGAGCGGTGGAGACCTGTCCCCCGGAACCTCTGCTGGATGTGCCGGAATCGCAGACCCATTCCCGTATCGGACGCAATTCCCGCAGCGGGGCGGCCGCCAGAAGTGCCAGGAAGAAGGCGGACCGGAAAGAAATGATGAAGAAATTTTTAGATGAAGATTAAAATAATATTACAGATATGATTCAACCGATATATTTATATGGATCCGAAGTCCTCAGGGAAGTTGCAGAGGAAGTGGATCTCAACAATACTGAAGAGATAAAGCAGATTGTGACGGACCTGAAGGAAACCCTTGCTGTGGCGGATGGATGTGGCCTGGCCGCTCCTCAGATAGGTGTGAGCAAGAGAATCGTGATTGTGGACGGGACGGACATGACCGATGTCTATGACTATCTGAAAGATTTTCGCAGGACCATGATCAATCCGGTCATTGTGGAAGAGAGTGAGGAAGCCTGCATTTACAATGAAGGATGTCTCAGTGTGCCAGGAGTTTATGCAGATGTCAGAAGACCCTCCAAGATTACGGTGGAATACTATGATGAAGATTTGAAGAAGGTCCGGGAGGAACTGGACCGGTTTGCGTGCAGAATGGTCCAGCATGAGTTGTCTCATCTGGATGGCAACCTTTTTGTAGATAATGTTGCACCTATCCGCAAGAAGATCATTGCCAAGAAACTGACCAATATCACTGGCGGCAGGATACATACCCGTTACAAATCCAAATTAGTAAAGTAGTACAACATTAAAACCAATAAAGATTATGGGCGCTTTTCATGCTTACGACATCAGAGGTATCTATAATGTCGATTTCGATAAGGAGATTGTTTACAAGGTGGGATATTTCCTGCCTCAGCTGTTAGGTGCAGACAAGGTTCTGGTAGGAAGGGACTGCCGTGTCTCATCCGAAGAGATTCATGAATATCTGCTCAAAGGTATCATGGATGCTGGTGCGGATGTCTATGATATCGGCCTGAGCACGACTCCGATGGTGTATTTCGGTACAGCCAATTATGGATTCAAGGCTTCTGTCCAGATTACAGCTTCTCACAATCCGAGACAATACAATGGTCTGAAGGTTTCCAGAGAGAATGCGCTTCCTGTCGGACTGGATACCGGTCTCGGCCAGATCAAGGAATGGATTGAAGAAGGAAAGGCCATGCCGGTTGCCCAGAAGAAGGGCCAGGTCATTGAGAAGGAAATCAAGGAAGATTACTATCAGTTTCTGTTGAAATACAAAGGGGATTACTCAAATCTCAATATCGCATTTGACCTTTCCAACGGAATGTCCACCTTGTTCGCACATCGCTTGTTCGGAGAGCTTCCTTCCTATATTTTTGACGAGATGGACGGAACCTTTCCGAATCATGAACCGAATCCGCTGAATCCGGAAAATGTAGTAGCCTTGCAGGAACTGGTCAAGAAGACCAAGGCCGACATTGGTGTCATCTACGATGGGGATGCTGACCGTGTCATGTTTGTGGACGAACAGTCCCATTTCATCTCTCCAGATCTGATGATTGCTTTGCTGGGTCATTACTTCGTGGAAGAGAGAGGTCTCAAGGGGATTGTGCTCCAGGATATCAGAAGCTCCAAAGCCGTTGGCGAATACCTGGAACCGATGGGCTGCAAGATGGAGACCTGGAAAGTCGGCAGAGCGAATGCCGCCCTCAAACTCCGTGAACTGGATGGCGTCTGGGGTGGAGAATTGGCCGGCCACTATTATTTCCGTGACTTCTTCTATTCAGACAGCGGCCTTCTTGCCTCCTTGCTGGTATTGAGAGTGGTCGCTTCCATGAAGAAGAAAGGACTCAGCCTGAGCCAGGTGATCGGCAAGATTGCCGGCTACGAGAATTCCGGTGAGATGAACTTCAAGCTGGAAGACAAGGCAGGTGCCATGGAGGTGGTCAAAGATCATTTCATGGCAGAAGAGAAGGCAACTGCTTTCATGGACTTCGATGGCTATAGGGTAGAGTTCCCGACTTGGTGGTTCAATATCAGACCTTCCAATACAGAACCTTATCTGCGATTTATCTGTGAAGCCAATTCCAAGGAATTGCTGGACGAGAAGATAGCTGTTGTAAAGAAAATATTGACTGAGCGTTTCGGTGCTGAGATTTAGAGGAGAATGATGAAGTTCAGATATTTACTTATGGGAATTTCAGCCGTGTGCCTGTTGTCAGGACAGGCCATGACGGCTCAGAACCGGTCAAAAAGGAAGAAGTCCGAATCACAGATGTGCGAGCGTCCTGTTTTGGGAAAAGGGGAGAAGCCTCAGCTGAAAATACCAAGGGTCCAATACAAGAGCAAAGCCGACTTTCTTGGCGTTGCCGCCATCGATACGATTGACACTCAGAGTCCAGATGTGAAAATCATTGTTTATGCCAATAACACATGGAATTTTTACCGTGATCCGAATCAGGTGATGGCCAGAGAATTGTTCTGTAAAAATTGGAACAATCTTTATCCGGATCCTTACCATGTTCCGAAAGATTCTTTGCCAGACAAGATCAAGATTTGTGTGGTGGATACCTTAGGCGGATTCAAATGTCCCAATCAGGTCAAAGTTTATTCTCCATTTGGATATCGCCACCGCCGCAGACACAATGGTGTGGATTTGCCTTTGAAGATGGGGACTCCGGTCTATGCTGCATTTGAAGGCAAAGTCAGGATGTCCAGATATTACAAGGGATATGGCAATTTGCTCATAATTCGTCATCCGAATGGACTGGAAACTTTCTATGCCCATCTTTCCAAGCGTCTGGTGGATGTGGATGAGTGGGTGGAAGCTGGACAGGTTATTGGTTTGGGAGGTTCAACAGGTCGTTCTACCGGTCCTCACCTGCACTTTGAGACTCGTTTTCAGGGGTATGCTTTTGACCCTCAATGGCTGATAGACTTTGAAAAGGGGGAATTGCGGAGCAATCTGTTTGTCCTTAGGAAGAGATATTTGGATGCCAGCAGCAAGTATGTGCCGGATTCTGATCTCATAGAGGACGAAATCAATGAGGGGGATGCGAGAGATTATGCCATTGCCAAGGAAAAACATATTGCAGACAGTATCGCTGCTGAAAAGGCGGCTAAAGAGGCTGCCGCTGCCCGCTATTACAAGATCCGGAGCGGAGACACACTGTCAGGCATTGCTTTAAAGAATGGAACGACGGTCCGCAAGATCTGCAGCTTGAACAAGGGGCTGACCGCCAAAACGACATTGAAGGTCGGTCGCCGTATCAGGGTAAAGTAGATCGCAAGTGAAAGAAAGACCCGATGCCATTTGGCATCGGGTCTTTCTTTTATGGAATGTAAAATGATGTCTAGAAGGAGTGGTGGATGATCTGCAGTTCCTCTGGGGTGTACAGCAGATTGTCCAGCAGTTCCGGTGCGACATGACCGACAATGATGAAGGCGGTCAGGCTCAATATGCCGAGAATCAGCAGAACGATGATGATCCATACGGCAGTGCGCAGGCCTTTCTTCTTCTTGTCGGAAGTTGAGGCGGCTTTGTCGGGAGACATAGGCATTTCCCGTAAGAGGGAAGGGGCCTCTTCTGCCTGGACAGGCTCTGGTTTTTCGGTTGGGGTCAGCTCTTCGGTCGGCTCCGGGGTGGAGGTTTCCTGTGGTGCCGGTTCGGTTGAGGTCTGCGCGGCGTTTTCGGTCGGTTCCTCTTTTTGCTGGATGGCTGCTTCGGTGATGGCCGGGGCTTCTTCCGCTATCTCTTCTGCTGGCTCTGCCGGTTCTTCTACTGGTTCTGCAATTTCTACCGCTGGTGTTTCCGGCTCTGTCTTTTCTTCCACCGGAATGGTTTCCTGTGGCGTTTCCGGCGCAGTTTCTTCCTGTAGAATTTCGGGCTCTGGAACTTCTGGCCGAGGTGTCTCCGGAGACATTGGCATTTCCCGTGGGAGGACAGGGGGTTGTGGCGCTTCCTGTTCCGGTGCGGTCGTTTCTTCTGGGCTTGGCGCGGTCTCTGCGGTCTGTTCTGGCACGGACTCTTCTTTCGGTTGGTCGGTAATGAGCGATTTCAGGTCCTCAATGGCCTGGCTGACTTCTTCTGT